>Ga0181538_10000260_pt1 | contig 61945 bp, 39 predicted proteins | sample PEATcosm2014_Bin_40_FD_119773 | JGI IMG/M metagenome (GOLD analysis project Ga0181538, IMG submission 119773) | Peatland microbial communities from MTU Mesocosm Facility, Houghton, MI, USA - PEATcosm2014_Bin23_30_metaG | ecosystem: Environmental > Terrestrial > Soil > Wetlands > Peat | place...
ACGGCCTCGCGAAAGAATTGCTCTTTGCAGATGCGGCCGATGGAGTTACAGTTCTGGCAGGATGAAAACAGTCGAAGCCATCATTGAGACGAATGGTGAAGTGCACTTGGTTGAGCCGGTGCAGGTGTTATCGCCGCGCCGCGCGCTGGTCACGATTCTTGAGGAAGCTCCGACCGTGCATGACACCGCGCTGTTGAGCGAGGCGGCGCTGGCCGAGGATTGGAATCGCGCTGAGGAGGACGCTGCATGGGCATATTTACAGCCGGGCAAGTCGTCATAGTTCATTTTCCCTTCTCCGATCTCACCGCGTCCAAGCTGCGCCCGGCGGTGGTGCTTGCGGAAGCCGGACGTGGCGATTGGATTCTCTGCCAGATAACGAGCAAATCTTACGGCGACAGCCGGGCTGTTCCTTTGGATGCCGCTGATTTCGTGCGCGGTTCACTCCGCCTGGCCAGTTACGCGCGCCCGGGCAAGCTTTTCACCGCTCACACCAGCCTCGTTGCCGGCCAAGCCGGAGAGTTGCAGCCTGGAAAATTCTCCGCTGTCCGCGATGCGGTCGTGCGGATGATTCAAAAGGGTTGAATTTTAGGCGGAAACTTCAAAATGAACGTCGACTTGGAATTTGTTCTTAAGGAGGTGAAGAAATTTGCCCCTCTGGCCAAGGAGCGGACCCTCTTTGCCGTGGGTGGCCGGGGCTACTACGAAAACCCCGCTTCAGACCTGCTCGCCTTTTTCTTCAGGCCAAACGCCGAACACGGGTTAGAAGACTTGTTTCTCTCAACCTATCTCGAATGCATGAAGGAAGATCCCCGCCAGTTTAATATGAATATCAGTAATGACGATATGGAGCGGGAAGTGGTCACGAAGGATGATTCACGCATTGATCTGCAAATCTTGGGACAAGACTGGTGCCTCCTCATCGAAAACAAAATCTACCATTGGCAGGCAAATCCATTTAAATCTTACGAACTCCATGCTAAAGGGCTGGGCAAGGGAAAAATGCTTTTCTCCATCCTCTCGCCGGACGGGATCAGCAAGGCCGACGGTTGGAAAGGAGTTTCTTACCCGGACTATTGCAAAGCACTTCAGCAAAAAATGCCGGAGATTGATTCCTACAATCGCCAGTCCAAATGGCAGCTCTTCGCCCGTGAATTTATTCTGCACATGAAAAACGAACTCGATAACCCCCCTATGACAGACAAACAAGCACTCTTTGTGGAAGAACACGCGGCAGAACTTTTCCAAGCACGAAAGTATTTTGAGGAATATCCAAATTATCTCTGTTCTATTCTGAAAGAAAAATTATGGAAGGAGCTTGGCTACGCGGTTGTGTTTAATGTTTTTAATTGGGGTATCGTCATCAAATCGCCGGAACGATGGGGGAATGCCTCTATAGCATTCCGAACTCCAACGGATTGGATTACTGACGACGGGGCTCGCACAAATAATTTTGATATTAGTATTTATCCCGATGAGGGCGAATTAAAGCGCGGTCAGAGCAATGCCAGCCAAAGCGATCTACTAAAAGGCATGCGCTATGATTCTAAGGGTGTCTGGCTAACGAAGAAAGGTTTCAAAGATCGCAATGAAGCGATCAACGACCTCATTCCACGAATTAAATTGATTGAACGCTCGCCGTCTTCCTAATCCGCGCGGTTCAATCGCAAGGGCTGCAAAATAATCTTGTGAACATCCCTGCCTTGCGCGGAGGCCGTGGCGGACGGTAACTTGTCCCCATGTCGCACGCCGATTTTGTCCATTTGCATCTGCACACCGAGTATTCCCTGCTCGATGGCGCCTGCCGGCTGGACCGGCTGGTGGACAAGGCGCATGAACTGAAATTCCCCGCGCTCGCCATCACCGACCACGGCGCGATGCACGGCGTCATTGATTTTTACAAGGCCGCGCGCGAAAAGGGCATCAAGCCCATCATCGGCTGCGAAGTTTATGTCGCGCCGGGCAGCCGGCTGGAAAAGAAAACCAGCAGCGGCGGGCGCGATGTTTATCATCATCTCGGCTTGCTGGCCAAGGACGAGACCGGCTACAAAAATCTCATCAAGCTCACCACCGCCGCCCATCTGGAGGGCTATTATTACAAGCCGCGCATTGACAAGGAAATCCTGGCTGCGCACAAGGAAGGCCTGATTGCCATGTCCGGCTGCCTAGCGAGCGAAATCCCGGATTGGATTCTCAAAGACCAGTTGGACAAGGCGCGCGACGCGGTGGACTGGTTCAAGCAGACGCTCGGCCCGGACAATTTTTTTCTCGAACTGCAAAACCACGGCATCGCGGAACAGGCCAAGGTCAACAAGCATTTGATCCTGTGGGCGAAGGAATTCGGCCTCAAACTCATCGCGACGAACGACGTTCATTACATTGAGAAAAGCCATTCGCACGCGCATGACTGCCTGATTTGCATCGGCACGCAGACGCAATTGGCCGAGACGAAACGGATGCGCTACGAGCCGGAGCAGTTTTATCTGCGCACGGCGGAGGAAATGAAGGCGCGCTTCGCCGACACGCCCGAGGCGGTGAAGAACACGCTCGCCGTCGCCGAGCAGTGCAACCTGGAGATCGATTTCAGCAAATTGCATTTCCCGGTTTTTGCGCCGCCGGAACATTTCACGCGCGAAGGTTATCTACGCAAATTGGTCGCGGAAGGGTTGCTTGACCGTTACACGCTTCACGCCAAGATCGAGGGGAAGGAATTTGTCATTGAGGGAATTGACGATCCGAAGCGGTTGCCGACTTATAACGTAGGGCCGGCGTCTCGCCTGCCCAGCGCCGAAGGCGCGAAAGAAAACACTGACGCGAGCGCTGCGCGTTCGCAGGGCAGGCGAGACGCCTGCCCTACGTTAAGCGACCCCGCCGTTGCCGCCGCCATCAAGGCTGTGTTGGACCGGCTGCAACTGGAGCTTAAGGTCATCGAGAAAACCGGTTTCATCAGTTACTTTCTCATCGTCGGCGATTTCATCCGGTACGGGCACGAACACGGCATTGCCTGCGTGGCGCGCGGTTCCGCCGCCGGTTCCATCGTCACCTACCTGCTCAAGATTTCCAACGTGGACCCGATCCGCTACGGCCTGCTGTTCGAGCGCTTCCTCAATCCCGAGCGCGTCAATCCGCCGGATATTGACATTGATTTTGCCGACGACCGGCGCGCCGATGTCATCGAGTATGTCCGCGAGAAATATGGCCGCGATTCCGTCGCGCAAATCATCACGTTCGGCACGATGGGCGCGAAATCCGTGGTGCGCGATGTGGGGCGCGTGATGGGCCTGAGTTATGGCGAGTGCGACCGGCTGGCGAAGATGATTCCGTTTGATCTGAAGATGGATCTGACGAAGGCGCTCAAGCAATCGCCGGAATTCAAGGCGGCCTACGATACCGAGGAGGTCACGCGCGAGTTGATTGACACTGCGCTCATCCTGGAAGACATCACGCGCAACGCCTCCGTCCACGCCGCCGGCGTCGTCATCGGCGACCAGCCGCTGGTGAATTTGCTGCCGCTCAAGCAGGACGATAGCGGCACGCTGGTCACGCAATACGCAATGAATCCCGTCGGCGAGCTGGGCCTGCTGAAAATGGACTTTCTCGGTCTGAAGACGCTCACCGTCATCCGCAACACGTGCGAAATGGTCAAACACACGCACGGCATCGAGGTGCCGATTGACCATCTGCCGCTCGACGATCAAAAGACCTACGACCTGCTCAATCGCGCGGAAACGCTGGGCGTGTTCCAGTTGGAATCCGGCGGAATGCGCGATTTGTGCCGCAAATTTCAAATTAGTTCCGTCGAGCACATCACGGCGCTGGTGGCGCTTTACCGGCCCGGCCCGATGGAGCTGATTCCTGAATTCATCAAGCGCCGCCACGGGGAAATCGAAATCAAATACGAGCATCCGTTGCTCGAACCGATTGCGCGCGAGACTTATGGGATTTTGATTTATCAGGAGCAGGTGATGCAGGCCGCGCAGGTGCTGGCCGGATTCACGCTCGGCAGCGCGGATTTGCTCCGGCGCGCCATGGGCAAAAAGAAGCGGGAGGAAATGGCCAAGCAACGCGCCATTTTCGTCAAGGGCTGCAGGGAGAAAAATCAGATTCCCGAAAAGAAGGCGAACGAGATTTTCGATTTGCTGGAAAAGTTCGCCGGCTATGGTTTCAACAAATCGCACGCCGCCGCCTACGCCATCGTCGCGTATCAGACCGCATACCTGAAGGCCAATTATCCGGTCGAATTTTTCTGCGCGATGATGACGAACGACATGGCCGACACCGCCAAATTGAGCCAGTACATCAACGAAGCGCGCGAGTTTGGCGTCGAGGTTTTGCAGCCGGATGTGAATGAAAGCCAGGTTTATTTCGCGCCGGCGCAAAGCTTAGTGGCACGGGCGTCCCGCCCGTTCGATTCAAATTCGCAACCCCCGCCCGGAACGCCCGTGCCCCCAACGCCTTTCACCTCATTTGACCCATCGCGTCCGGCAAGCATCTACTACTCGCGCGCGCTGCCGCACTGGCAACAGGAAGGCGCAACTTATTTTGTCACGTTTCGTTTGGCCGATTCGTTGCCGCAGGACGTATTCAGGCAATGGCGCGATGAACGCAACGCGGCTTTGCGCGAAGCGCGGCAAGCCGCCAGGTTGGCTGACGCGGAAAAACAGGAATTGGCCGAAAAAATTGCCGGGGCATACGGGGAAAAACTGGAGCAGCACCTGGATCAAAGCCTTGGGGGCTGCTGGCTGCGCAATCCCGAAGTCGCGCAAATGGTGGAAAACGCGCTGCGCCATTTTGACGGCGACCGGTATTTGCTGGGCAGCTACGTCATCATGCCCAATCACGTTCACGTTCTGGTGCGGCTGGCGATGGAACACAAACTGCCGGACATACTGCAATCGTGGAAATCATTCACAGCCAAGGAAGCCAACAAGCTGCTCCGCCGCGACGGTGAATTTTGGCAGCCGGAATCCTTTGATCACATCGTCAGAAACGAACGACAATTGGAAAAATTCAGCCGCTACATTCAGGAAAATCCGGTCAAAGCCGGATTGAACGAAAATGAATACCGTCTCGGCGGCGGATTGGCGGCACGGACGTCCGGCCCGTCCGATCAAGAACAGAAACACACGGGCCGGACGCCCGTGCCACTACGCGGCATCCGCTTCGGCCTCGCCGCGATCAAAGGTGTGGGCGAAGTTGCGGTGGAAACGATTCTCAAGGCGCGCAACGACGGTGGAAAATTCACTTCGCTTTCAAATCTGTGCGAGCGTGTGGACGGACGCACGGTGAATCGGAAAATTCTTGAGGCGCTCATCAAATCCGGCGCTTGCGACGGTTTTGGGCAGACGCGCGCCACGCTTTGCGCCCAAATCGAACGCACTTTGGGCCGCGCCGCGAGCATCGCCGCGGATCGCCAGCGCGGGCAAAGTTCGCTCTTCGGCGCGCTGGAGGAAAAGGCGCCGCCGATGCCGGAATCCATCAGCAACCTGCCCGAATGGCCGCAACACGAACTGCTCGCGCACGAAAAGGAACTGCTCGGTTTTTACGTCACCGGACATCCGCTGACGCCCTTCGTGCCGATTCTGGAGAAATACGCGCTGGCGAACACGGCGAAGCTCGCGGAGCTGCCGAATCGCAGCCTGACGCGCATCGGCGGATTAATTGCCGCGGTGCAAAACGGCGTGTCGAAGAAGAGCGGCAAGCCTTACTCAATGGTCACGCTCGAAGACCTCGAAGGTTCGGTGCAGATTCTTTGCATGAACGAGAACTACGACAAATATCGCGAATTGCTCACGCCCAACAAAGCCATCCTCGTCATCGGCGAAGTGAACACCGGTGATGACCGCCCGAAAATTTTCCCACAGGAAATCATGCCGTTGGAGGACGCGCCCCGGCGGTTCACCCGGCAGGTCCATCTGCGGCTGCATACCGCGCACCTGAAACCGGAGCAACTGGACTCCGTGCGCGAACTGGTCGCGGCACATCCGGGCAAATGCCCGCTGCTGCTCTGTTTCATGCGTCCGGGCGGCGAGGTCATCTTCGTGGACACGAACGAACGGTTCAGCATCACGCCGTCGCAGAAATTGCAGCAGGAAGCTGACGCACAGTTCGGCGAGGAAACTTATTACGCGAAGGTGGACACGACGTTGCCTGAACGCGCCCCGCGCCGCTGGGAACGCAAGGCTGAATCCGGCAACGGCGCGGAATAAACGTGCTGCCAGCATCTTGCTGGCAGAGTGAACCCGCTCAGATCTTCCGGTAAGATGCCGGAAGCACGTTGTTACGTCTGCCGCATTTTGCCGCAAGAATTTCCGCCACAACTTCAACCCTAAGTTTTCAGGCAGGCCGGATTACCGCGAAAATCGGATTGCAACAAGAAAAACATTGTCATTTGGGACGGCCCCGACGAAGAATAACCCAATGTCTGGCATCCTTCTGCACCGGCTCATCGAGTTCGCCGTTCAAACGGCGATCCTGCTCGGACTGCTTTGGGGCATGATCAAGATCCAAAAGCTCGACCAAAGATTCGAATACAATTTTCTGGGGTTGCTGGGATCGGCCGCGCTCGCGACCGGCCTGGACCAGATCCTGCAAATGACCGTTGGCCGTTTCCTCGGAATTTACTTTGCTTCTTACATCACCACTCCAATCGTGGTTACCGTGCTGTTGCTGTGCCTTAAAAAGGTCACCCATGCGCCTTATGTTGACGTCGTTTTCACCGTCGCCATTTCCTACGCGCTCCTGTTCGGCGTGAACCTCTTCATCCTGGGATCGCTGATGGGTGATTTGCGGCCGCCAGCCAGAAACTCCGATGAATTTGAAGTCGTCACGCAGCAACTGGAAATAAAAACAGAATATCAAGCTGCCATCAAAACAAACCTGCCGGCCCCAAAGACCAACCCGCCCGCCCCTGGCGCGCCTGCCAACCTGGTAAAACCGGCGGGAAAAGCCGCTCCCCAAACCAACCCGCCCGCTCCCAGCGCGCTCACCAACGCAACCAAGCCGGCCAAAGGGGTTGTTCCCATGACCAACCTGCCCGCCGCAGGCGCGTCCACCAACTGGGTAAAACCGCCAGAAGCGGCCGTCCCCAAAACCAATCAACCAGCTCCCAGCGCGCCCACCAACTCAGCAGCGCGAAGTCCGACAAAACCGGCTGAAGTAATTGCCAAATATTTTGCCGTAAAAGGCGTCACCGAAAACGCCGCCAAGTCGGCGGTGACCATTCAAGCCGGGACAAAGATCTATACCATTTTCCTTGGCGAAACGGCCTTGATGCAAACTCCCGACGGCCCCATCCCGGTGCGTTTCAAAGACCTGGGCGAGGACGGGGTGGTGCTGGAAATCAACGGTGAACCGGTAAAGCTTCCCATCCATTGACCGCGCATCGCGCTTAACGCCACCTTAGCAACCACAGCGCGTTGCCAATCACAATCAAGTCCGACACCCCCATTGCCGCCGCGCACAAAATCGGGCTGATGAATCCCAGCGCGGCCAGCGGCACGCCGAGCGCGTTGTAAAGAAACGCCCAGAACAAATTCTGTTTGATCGTCTGCAACGTCGCCCGCGCCAGTCCCAGCGCCTCCGGCACGGCCTCAATCTCCAATTTCAACAAAATGATGTCCGCCGCCTCGCGCGCCAGGTCGCTCGCGCGGCTCACGGCAATGCCCAAGTCGGCCTGTTCCAGCGCCGGCGCATCATTGATGCCGTCGCCGACGAACGCCACGCGCTCACCCTGCGCCTGAAGTTTTTTCACAAAGTCCGCCTTTTGCTCCGGTCGCACTCCAGCAAACACATGCCTGCTTTCGATGCCCGCTTCCCGCGCGATGCTGGCGGCAGTCAGCGCGTTGTCACCCGTCAGCAAAAACGTTTTCAAATTCTGCCGGCGCAGTTTTTCAACCACGTCGCGCGCGCCCGGTTTTACGGTGTCTTCGACGGCGAACAAACCGGCGAGTGATTGGTCAACGGCCAGACCGACGATCGTCGCGCCCTGACTGGACCATTCCGCGATGAACTTTTCGCCCGACGCCAAATCCACCCCTGCTTCCTTGAGCCAATGCAACGAACCCAGCCGGGCTTTGTCCATTGGATGTTCGATGTTCGATGTTCGATGTTCGATGTTTGCCTCCACACCCGCGCCGCGAATTTCCTTCCAATCCTTCAATTCGATTTTGTTCGCTGACAATTTCGCAATTGCCTGGCTGATGGGATGCGTTGAAGAACGGGCAAGCGAAGCGGCGATTTGCACAATTGGAGCGCCGGCCTCCGGCCCGGCATGTTCTTGCTGGAGTTCACGCTTTAGCGTGCTGCCGGACAAGCTGAAGCTTGAACTCCAACTCGCCGCCACTTCCGGTTTGCCAATCGTCAGCGTGCCGGTCTTGTCGAAAATCACGGCGGTGATTTTCCCGGCCTTTTCCAGCGCCACGCCGTCACGGATCAAAATGCCGCGTCGGGCGGCGGCGTTGGCGCCGGCCATGATGGCCGCCGGGGTCGCCAAACCCATCGCGCACGGGCACGCGACAATTAAAACCGCCGCCGCAATGATGAACGCCGCGGCCGTACCGGTCGGAGTCATCGCGGGCCAGAGGAATGGCGCAAGCAGGTCATGAATGTGCCGGGCCGATTCCGGCGCAAGCCCCCACCAGAGCGCGGCGGCGATGGCAATGGCAACGACGACCGGCACGAAGACGCTGCTTACGCGGTCGCCGAGGCGCTGGATGTCGGCGCGGCTGGTTTGGGCGCGTTGCACGGCGGCGATGATGTGCGCGAGGGCGGTGGATTCGCCGGTGGCCATCACACGCATGACGAGCCGGCCGTTCAAATTCACCGTGCCGGCGTAAAGTTCACCGCCGGTCTTTTTGTCCACCGGCACCGATTCGCCGGTGAGCATGGCCTCGTCCACGGCGGAATCGCCCCCGGTCACCACGCCGTCCACCGGCACGCGGTCCCCGGGGCGCAGCGCGACCAGATCGCCGATTTTCAATTCAGAAACGGGGACTTCCTTTTCTTCCGTAGCCGCCGACGTGAGTCGGCGCATTTCAATGGACTGGCGCGGACTGACATCCGCGGCTACACGCCGCGCGGTTTGCGGCGCGAGGTTCAGCAGATTTTTCAATGCGCCCGATGCGCACGCGCTCACGCTGGCCTCCAGCCAGTGGCCAAAGCTGATGAGCGTGATGATGGCGGCGGCTTCCATGAAATAGAGATGTCCGCCCAGGCCGCCGAGCAACGCCCACGCGCTGTAGCCAAACGCGGTCGTCGAACCGAGCGCGACCAGCGTGTCCATGTTCGAGCTGCCGATTTTGAGCTGGTTCCACGCGCCGCGGTAAAATTTCCCACCGGCAAAAATCTGGACCGCGCCGGCCAGCGCAAAGGCAAGCCATTGAAACCACGGCTTCAGACCGAGGCCGAAACCCCATTCGCCAGCCATCAACGCGGCGGTAACGGCGACGCCGAGCCAGAGATTGATCTGCCAGCTCGCGGGTTTGGTTTCGCCGCCGGCGGAAATTTCGGCCTGAATTTCCTTGGCCGTGTAACCGGCTTTCTGAACGGCCTCGATGACCGCAGGAACGTTTTGCTCGGCACCGGAATTCCAGCGCACCGATGCGCGTCCAGCATCCCATAGCACCGTTGCGCTGCGCACGCCCGGCACGACCTGGATCGCGTCGGTGACATGCCGGGCGCAATTGTTGCAGTTCATGCCGCTGATTTGCAGATGCGTCACAAAAGAATTTTATCGCGGGCGGGAAGCTTTGTCGAATTTCGCGACCAATGAACTGGCAGAAGGGTGGAATTCGAATTCAAGCGCCTCTGCCTCGCATTCCGGCAGCATCGAGTGCCAGTGCGCCCACACCGCATCGCCGGACATTGGCGCAGACAACCATGTTTACGGCAAACCTGCGAAGCCGCCGGCCACTGTGAAACAAAAAATCAGGGCGACAGCGGCACAGCGTTGATTTCGATGTGGTTGGTTTCGGCAATCACCGCCGTTCCCGCGATGCGCGAATTCGACCACGGCAATTGATTTTGATGCGTGAGCGCCGATTGCAACTGGCCAACGACGTCACCGCGGCCGCCATCCAAACCGCCATTGCCACCAAATGATTGCTGCAGGTTTGTTGTCGTGTTGGCGATCGCCAGCAAATTTCCGGCGAACACCACGTTTTGCTGCAGGGTTCGGTTCGTTCCAGTCACCCGGAAGAAATAATTTTGAGCCGTTTGCGATTCATCCCGGCTGGCGATTGTTTTTGCCTGCTCGACTTGCAACGGCGCGGTGACTGGTGGAGCGGGGGTTGCCGCCGGAGCCGGCTCGATTTGTGCGATCGCGCTTTCCGGCAGCAACGAACCGTCATAAACCGAGCCGTCCGCATCCACGACGCGGACCGCGCTGCCATTTTGTTGCACCTGAAAATTCACCAGCACGGGAACGGCTTGGGCCGGCGGGGAGGTGTTCTTGAAAAGATTTTGCGAACCGGAAGCGCCGGCCCGGAGAAATCCGTGTGAAGCGGCGGGCGCATTTGCCGCCAGTTCTCCAGCGCTTGGTGCAGCAATCGCCAAATCGCCAAGCTTCAATTCCTTCCGGTTGTCTTGGGCCTTTGGCTGCCCTGAAATGGGCGGCGTGGCGGCGGCAATTTCGCTCGCGGCGGGGATTTCCTCCGGGGTTTTTGTGAGTTGTCGGCGCGCGGAATCTTTTGCGAAGGCAAGTTCCTGCACCTCGCGGTTTGTCAGCTCGGCAAACCGCGCACCATTAATGACCTCAACACGTCCATCAGCGAACAGCACCGCGCGCCCCTTTTTGTCCGTGGGCGAATACGCCAGCACGGAATTGCCTGGCAAACCGTCAAGGTTTTTGCCCCCGGCGATGTAGATGAATCGTTTGCCGCTTTCCGTGTCGGTCAAAATTTTGTCAGAGCCAAGCTGGTTCGTCAGCGCGTCGAGCGACGCGGGCAGTTGGCCTTTGTTTTCCCCGGCGGCCATTTGCGCCGCCAGGCCAATCTGCTTGAGATTGTTCATGGCGGAGATGGTTTGCGCCTTTTTCTTGGCCGAACTCAGGGCCGGCAGGAACATCGTCGCCGCAAAGAAAACAATGAGCGCAAAACTCACCAGAAACGCCCACTGCTGGCGGAACAATTCCCAAAGCGACAGGGACGCGTCTTCTTCGTCCGGCTTGGGCGTGTTGCGGGCAATTTCGCCCTGCAACAGGCGCCTCGTCGCCGGATGCAGCGCCAGCGGATCGCCGGCCTGGGCGTGGCGTTTTTTCGCGTAAGCCCGCAGCAGTTTTTCGATGTTGCGTTCCGGTTCCATTCTTTCAGTCATCCATTGGACGGGAAAACGTCCTGTTTTTCCCGCAAAAACATTTTGCGGGTAATCTCCTCCAGCCGGTCCAGGCATTTGCTCAGGCGCGAACTGACGGTTTTTGGATTCAGCTTCAACGTCGCGCTTAATTCCTCGTAGCTCAAGTCGCCAAAAAAGCGCAGCTCGACGATTTCGCGGCACGGCTCGCCGAGCTGGTCGAGCGAGGCGCGCACCAGCGCCATCTGCTCGGCGTTCATCAAATTTTCATCCGGCGCGGGCAAAGGGTCCGGCGGATCGGACGTCAGGCCGGTTTCCGGGTTTTCGGCCTGCAGGGAAATCACCGTCTGGCCGCCGCCGCGTTTGGCCGCGATTCGTTTCTCGCGGTAATCGCGCGCCTTGTTCGCGGCGATGCGGAAAAGCCACGTCTGGAACCGGCTTTCACCGTGGAAGGAATCGAGGTTTTTGATGACGGACAGAAAAACCTCCTGGCAGATTTCCTCGCTGTCTTCGCGGGAAAAATCCGGCGCCAGTTGGAAAACAAACCGCCCCGCCGCCGCGTAATGCAGATCGAAGAGTTCGTCCCACGCTTCGGCTTCGCCGCGACGGCAGCGCGCCAGCAATTCGGCTTCGAGGGCCATGTGTTTGAACTGTATTTGAAACCGCGCCGTTTGAACAGAATTTCTGCTTGTTGGAGTTCAAGCTTTAGCTTGTCCAACCGGCCTTGTTTATCGGAACAAGCTGAAGCTTGAACTCCAACCCGGAAATGGGCGGGAGCATTTTGCGCGGCCTGCCGTCTGACTGGGTATGAAAAGAATCGCAATCATATTACTGGCCATCTCGCTATTCAATTCAACCGCGCCGGGCAGGCCGGTTTCCCCGCCGGCCAATGACCTCGCCATCCGCGCCATTCATTACAATGGCAAACTCGCGGACGACGAGGCGCGGTTCACGCTGGACATTGCCGCCGAGGCCTCCGGCGCGGGCGAAAGTTCGGCAAAATTATTGGAGGGCGATGTGGCAATCCTGCCCGGGAGCCTTCCCGACCAGTTGAAAATCATCCGCGAAGGCAACCGCTACCTGCTCGTCGCGTTGTATCCGGGCCAATTCAAATTCAAACTGGAGGTCGTCGCCGAAATCCAGCACGCCGAACCGTGGAACCAGATTTCGTTCACCGGCCCGGCGGCGACGATTGCCTCCGTCACCGCGCAAGCCGCGGGCGCGGACACGGAAGTCCAGTTGCTCAACGGCACGTTGCTCGACGCCGTCAAAACCAACGGCGTCTCGCGCTTGACGGGATTTCTCGGCGCGGACCAGACGGTGGCGTTGCGCTGGCAAAGCAAGGTCACCAAGATCGCGCACAAAACCCTGCTCACGGCGGATTCCGCCATCGCCGCGCAAATCACACCGACTGTCATCAAATACACCGGCAAATTTCATTACGAAATCGTCCAGGGCAATGCCGCACAACTCACGCTCGCGCTGCCCACGTTGCAGTCGCTCACACGGCTGGAAGGCGAACAGATTCGCGACTGGCACACGACGGTGACAGGCGACCGCCAGACGCTGACCATTGAATTCATCAAGCCGGTGGAAAATTCCTGCGACCTCACGCTCTATTCCGAACAGGTCGTTGAGAGTGGGACCGGCGTCCTGCCTGTCAATGGGCAAAATGGCACCGGCAAGGACAGGCAAGATGCCTGTGCCACTCTTAACCCGCCGCAGCCGTTGAACGTCGAGCGCGAATCCGGTTCGCTCACCATCTCCGCCGAGGACACGCTGGTCGAGACCGCCGCGCTGGCCGGGCTGCGCCAGGTCAACGCGACGGGCAATGCGCTGGCGGCGTATCAATTCAACGCCCGGCCGTTCACGCTCGCGCTCAAACTCAAACCCATCGAACCGGTCATCGGTGTCACCGACCGGGTCAGCACGCGGCTCGAAGAAACGCGGCTGGTGATTTCGCACCGCCTGGCGCTGAACATCGCCAAGGCCGGCATTTACACGCTGGAACTGACACCACAACCCGGATTCGCTATCGCGGACGTGCATGGCGAGGGCGTTGACGACTGGAATTTCAGCAACGGAAAAATCCTCGTGAATTTTTCCGCGCGCCTGCTTGGTTCGCGCCGGCTGGACGTGCAGTTGGAACAGGCCATCAAAGATTTTCCCGATCAAATCAGCGTCGCGCCGCTGCGCGTGACCGACGCGGCCAGGGAAACGGCGCAAATCGGCGCGGCTTCCGCGCCCGGCATCCGCCTGCACACCGGCACGCTCTCCGGCCTGCGCGAAATTCCCGTGAACCACCTGCCGGATCGCACCGACGAAATTCTTGCCTACACCACCGAGCAGCCGGACTGGAAGCTTTCCGTCGCCAGCGAACGCCTCGCCGCGCGCGTCGTGGCCGATGTGTTCAACGTTGTGACCATCGGCGACGGCCTGGTCGGCGGCAGCGCGACGATTCGCTACGGCCTGGTCAACCAGGGCGTGCAGGAATTTAAAGTCCGGGTTCCGGCGAATTTCAAAAACGTCGAGTTCACCGGCCCGAACATCCGGCGCAAGGAAGTAGTGGCACAGGCGTCTCGCCTGTCAGTTTCTGGTGTCGGTTCCTCAACCCAAACACAAACTCACGGGCAAGATGCCCGTGCCACAAACGACGTTGTTTGGACTATCGGCCTGCAAGACAAGGTCTGGGGCGGCTACACGCTCGTTGTCACCTACGATTTTCAATTTGATGCCAAGGGCGCGGCGCTGCCCATCGGCGGGGTTCATGCGGTTGACGTCGAACGCGAGACCGGCTCGGTCGCCATCACGACCGCCGCGAGCTTGCAGCTCAACGCAAAATCCGCGAGCGACATGCTGCGGCGCGTGGACGAGGCCGAGTTGTCCGCCGCCGACCGTTCGCTCATTGCGCGCGCCGTCGTGCTGGCGTATCAATATACTGGCAACCAATACGATTTGTCCGTGGACGTGAAGCGTTACGCGGAGGAGCGCGTGCTCGAAGCTGTCGCCGACCGCACGCAAATTACCTCCGTCCTCACCGAGGGCGGCGAAATGCTTACGCAGGCGTCGTTCATGGTGAAGAACAACGAGAAGCAATTCCAACGCTTCCAACTGCCGAGCGACGCGAAGCTCTGGGGCTGCTACGTCAACGGGCAGCCGGCCAAGCCGGAACGCGACGGCGACTGGGTGCTGGTCTCGCTCCCGCGCGATGTGAACCGCGACCAGACGTTTGCCGTGGACATCATGTATGCCCAGACGAACGGCGCGCTTGCGTCCACGTGGTCGAAGACGCTCGACCTCAAGGCCCCCCGCACCGACGTGCCCAACACCTACGCGGAATGGCAGATTTTCGTGCCCCCCACGCTGCGGCTTTCCGATTTTGGTGGCAGCATGAAGGTGACGCAGGGCACGACTTACGAATTGTTCGACGCCTGGGAAAAATTCCTCACCTTCTACGGGCAGGTTTTGCATGAAACCGGCGGCGGGATTCTGGTCATCGGCTTTCTGGCGTTTCTGGTCATCGCGCTGGTGGTTTCGGCGGCGCGGCGCGGCTGGAGCGGCGTCTTCACCCTGATCGCGGTCATGGCCATTCTCTTCGTGCTGGGCGCGATGCTGCTGCCGGCGTTGTCGGCCGCCAAACGCAAGGCGCAACGCATCAACTCCGTCAGCAATCTCAAACAGGTCGGAATCGCGGTGCGGCTTTTTGCCGGCGACAACGGCGACCGCCTGCCGCTTTCGTTTGAGGAAATGAAAAACGAACTGGGCACGGACAAAATCACCTACGACACCGAAACCGGATTGCGTTACACCTATCTCGGCGGAGGAATGCCGGAGGGCAGCCTCAAACCGGATTCCGTGCTCGCTTACAGCCCGATTTTCAACGGCCACTGCAATGTGCTCTTCGCCGACGGCAGCGTTGCACAAATGACCGCTGGAGGTTTTGCGGAACTTTCCCAGCGCGGGCTGGTGCAATTGGCCACGCCCCAGGAAATCGCCGTGCAGCAGCAGCGGGCGGCCATCGTGAGCAGCCAGTTCGCCAATCAGCCGAACCCCCCGGCGGCAACTCCATCGGCAGGTGAGTTTGTCATCAGCGGCGCGGTAGGCGCGCACGGCCTCGGTGAACCTGGCAGTGGTGGTGGCAGCAGCGCTGTCGCCGGAATTCCCGTCGCGTCGCTGGCGGCACCGGCGCCCACCGCCGCCGGCATCCGTTCCATCCGCATCGAACTGCCGCAGACCGGCCAGCCGTTCATGTTCACCAAAGTGCTCAATGTCCGTGACGAGCCGCTTTCGATTCGGGCGCGCATCATGCCGCTGCACACTTTTCAAACCATTCAAATGGCGTGGCAGAGCGTGGCGTTTTTGCTCGGGCTTGTTGTCTGGTGGTGGCAATGGAGGCGAGTCCAGCGCAACACTTTCATTCTCACCGTCGCGCTGGCGTTGATCCTCGGCTCGGTGTGCAGCCTGCTGATTCAATGGCGCGCGCTGCATGACGCGCTCATCGTCAGTTTCCCGTCAGTGACCGTCGCCGTCATCGCCTGGCTCGTTTGGAAATACTGGCCGCGCGGCAGCAAGCTGGCGCCGGAGTCAGCCTCGCCAGCCATGGGAATTCCGCCGGTCATGGCCTCCATCGCCTTGCTGTTTGCGTTGAGTTTGTCCACCGTGACCGCCGCCGATTCACGCATCACGGATCACGAATCACGCGCCTCCATCGTTTCCGCCAGTTATTCCGGCACGGTGAATGACCGCGTGGCTTCCATTGCTGCGACGCTGCAATTTTCCGCCGCCAGCCCCGGCCAGATTGTCCCGCTGTTCGGTGATGACGTGGCCGTGCAACAGTTTTCGGTCAAAACCAGTCGGGCTGAACTCGTCCGTGACGGCGGCAACATCGCCGTGCGGTTCGACAGCCGCGGCGACGTGACCCTGCAAGTCAAAATGCTGGTCAAAATCGCCGGCGACGTGACGAAACGCCGCCTCGCGTTTGCAATACCGCCGGCGTTGTCGAGCCAGGTCGCGCTCGTGCTCGACGAATCCGAAGCGGACGTGGATTTTCCGGCGGCGATTTCGTCCCGGCGGATTCTGGACCAGGATAAGACGCGCGTGGAAGCTGTGATGGGTTCGGCGGATCACGTCGAACTGCTCTGGACGCCGCGCGTGAAACGCGCCGCCGAAGTCGCGGCCACGGTGTTTTGCCAGAACGCGGCGCTCGTCACGTTCGGTGGCGGCGTGGTGAACGTGCGCGCGACGCTGGATTATCAAATCACACAGGGCGAGCTGCGCCAGGCGCGCGTGCGGTTGCCCGCCGGACAAAAATTGCTGCGTGTCGAAGGCCGCGAAATCCGCACTTGGGAAGTTATGCCTGGGAGCGCCGCCGTCCCGGCGGCAAGTTCTTCGGGAAAAACGTTGCAACCCGCCGGCGGGACGCCGGCGCTCCCGGGAGAACAAATCCTCGTCGTGGATTTGTTGAAAGGAATTCCGCTCAACTGGCGGCTCACGATTGAAACGGAAAAAGTTCTGGACGCCCTGCCGGCGGACGTGGCGGTCGAAACGCCGCACGCGCTCGACGTGAAACGCGAAAAAGGCCTGGTCGCCTTGCGCGGAGCGGAGGAACTGGCCTTGTCGGTCGGGTCCGCGTCCGGTCTGGAGCGCGTGGACACGGAGGAATACGGGCGCATGGTCGCGGACCAGACCGGCAATCTCTCCAGCGTGTTCCGGTTTTCCAATCCCGAATTTGCGCTGCGCGTCCGCGCCGGGGCCATCCAGCCGGAAATCGAGGCCGTCGCGCGGAACAATTTTCGCGTGAGCGCCGAACAGGTTTCGCTCTCGGCGGTGATTGATTACACGATCAAACGCGCGGGCGTGTTCACACTGAAGGTCGCGCTGCCCGCCGGTTATCGCGTCGAGCGCGTGAGTGGAAGCAATATTTTGCAGCAGGCCGAACGCGCAGAGACCGGAGCGCCGGCCTCCGGCACGGCTCGACAAAATTCAGAACCCCAACGCGCCGGGCCGGAGGCTAGCGCTCCGCAAACGGCGGGCCAACGCATCCTCGAAGTGACGCTGAAAGAGCGCACGAGCGGCGCCTACATTTTGGGCATCGAACTGACGCGCGATTTCAAGGAATTGCCGAAGTCGCTCGACATCGCCGGCGCACACCCGCTCGACACGGCGAAGCTCACGGGTTTTGTCGCCGTTTCCGCCGAGCCGGGCGTGGCGGTGAAGACGGAATCGTTCGACGGTCTCACGGAAATTCCGGCGGTGTCGCTGCCGGATTACTCAGCAGTGGCCGGAACCGGCAGCGTGCTGGCTTACAAATTCATTTCCTCCGTGCCGAAGTCCGCGCCGGAATGGAAATTAAGCGTGGCGACCGAAAGTGTAGCCGCCTGGGTGCGCGCGGAAATTGTCAACATGTTCACGCTCACCGAAACGCTGGTGAGCGGCCGCGCGCTGGTGCGTTACGACATCGCCAATGCGCCGGTGAAGGAGTTGCGCGTGCGCGTCCCGGCGGCATTCAAGAACGTCGAGATAACCGGCACGAACATCCGCAGCCGCAACCAGTCCGGCGATGTCTGGCGCGTGGAATTGCAAAATCCGACGCGCGGATTTTACACCCTGACCGTGACGTGGGACGAACCGCGCGCGGGAAAAACCCGCGCGTTGGAACTTACGGGAATTTCTGCCGACGGCGTGGAGCGCGAAACCGGTTTGCTCTCGATCTCGGCCAAGGCATCGTTGCAGGTGAGCGAATCGGGCGCGGCGGATTTGCAGCGCGTGGACGCGGGCGATTTTCCCGATTGGGCGGGCAGTCCGGATAATGCGATGGCGCTCGCATATCGCTACGTGCGGCCGGGATACCGGCTCACACTCGACGTGCGGCGGTTTGACGAGGCGGAAGTGTTGCAGGCGCTGGTGGACAGCGCGCGCTTCACCAGCGTGGTGGCCGACGACGGCCAGATGATGACCGAGATGTCGCTCTCCGTTCGCAACAACGGCCGGCAGTTTCTCGAAATCGCCCTGCCCGCCGGCGCGAAGGTCTGGTCGGCGTTCGTCGCGGACCAGCCGGTACGGCCCAGTTTGCGCGACGGCAAATTGCTGCTGCCCATCGAATCCTCCGGCGCGGACGACGGCGCGATGACGGTGGAATTGACCTGCGTCGGCACGAATGCGTTTCCGCGCGATCACGGAAGCATCGGGTTTGCTTCGCCGAAGTTCGACGTGCCGTTGAAGAATGCGCGCTGGGACGTTTATCTGCCGCCAGATTACGACTATCAAAATTTTTCCGGCACGATGACGCGCGAAATCGCGCCCGCGCCGGAAACCTTGTCGTCGAGTTTTTCGAGTCTTGATTATTCGCTCATGGAGCAGGCCAAAAAGGCGTCGGCAAAAGTCGAGGTTGACCGGGACGTGAGCGAGGCGCGGCGGCAGCTCGCCGGCGGCAACATGCGCGAGGCCAGCGCCACTTTCAACCGCGCCAAGACCCGGCTTTACGCCGACAAAAAGGCGGACGGCGACGTGCAACAGCTCGAAAAGGATTTGCAGACCGCGCAGGCGAGCAATCTTATCAACGCACAAAATGATTTTGTTACCCGGAACGCGGGCGAAATCACCACGGACGGAAAATTGCCGGCCCAGCAAGTCCAGAAGCCCGGCGGGCCAGATGACAATGCCGCCGCCGGACAGCAATGGATGAAATTGCAGCAGGCGCAGGAAATTGTGACGGCCAAGGTGCAGCCGCTGCGCGTGAATTTGCCGGTGCGCGGCCTGCATTTTGCGTTTACCCAGGTCCTGCAAACCGAAAGCGGCCGGCCGATGACGATCCAGCTCTTTACCGCCAGCACCAAGGCCGTCAGCTGGCCGATGCGCGGCCTGACCGCGATCGGCGCGTTTTTGATGCTGTGGGCGTTGGTCGCCGTTGTATCGCGCCTGACTTTGCGCGCCGGTCGGTCCTGACGGTTTGGTTTGATTTTGTTCGCGGCGGAATGCGCGGCTTGTTACGTTGCGCGGGCATGAACAGAGTGGAAACCTTTTCGTGTCCGCGTTGTTTTAATCCAAAACCAGCCATGACACCTACTCCTTTTGAAGCCGCGCGGGAAACCTGCCGGAAAATCGCCGGAAACATCGCCAAAATCATGCACGGCCAGGCCGGCCCGACGCGCCAGTTGCTCGCCGCGCTCGCCAGCGGCGGCCACGTGCTGCTGGATGATTATCCCGGCACGGGCAAGACGACGCTGGCCAAGGCGCTCGCCCGCTCGATTGAAGCGCAGTTCAAGCGCATCCAGTTCACGCCCGATTTGCTGCCGTCGGACATTCTTGGCGTGTCGGTGTTCAGCCAGCGCGACCAGCTGTTCCATTTTCACGAAGGCCCGGTGTTCACCAACATTTTGCTCGCCGACGAAATCAACCGCGCCTCGCCGCGCACGCAATCGGCGCTGCTCGAAGCGATGGGCGAGGCGCAGGTGAGCGTCGAGGGCGATCGGCGGAATCTCTCGGAACTGTTTTTTGTCATCGCCACGCAAAACCCCGTCGAGTTCCGCGGCACGTATCCGCTGCCCGAGGCGCAGATGGACCGGTTTGCCATGCAATTCACGCTGGGCTACGTCCAGCCCGGGGAGGAAGTAGCCATCCTCACGGCGCAGCAACACAACCATCCGCTCGACGAATTGAAGCCCGTCGCCACGCTCGCGGACGTGATCGCGCTCAAGCGCGCGGTGGAAGACGTGCGCATCAGCGACGAATTGAAACGCTACGCCGTTGACCTGGTGGCCGCGACGCGCACGTCGGCCGGCGTCCAACTGGGGGCAAGTCCGCGCGCATCCATCGCGCTGATGAAAACCGCGCAGGCGCTGGCATTGTTTGACGGAGCGGATTTCGTCACGCCGGAACAGATTCAGTCGCTTGCCGTGCCGGTGATCGCGCACCGGCTGGTGCTGGAGCCGCAGGCGCGCTTTTCGGGCGTGACGGCGCGCGGCGTGGTCGAGGAAGCCGTCAAAAAATTGCGCGTGCCGGCGTAAAAAGAAAGGGCGGAAGGCAGAATGAAGAATGAAGAGACAAAATTCTGCAAGGCAGCGAAGGCAAAATCTATTTTGATTCCTCGACTTGTTCAACGGAATAAGTGTTTACGCCCGCCCTCACCTTTTATCCTCTCCCCCAGGAGAGGAAATCGCTTTCGCTGGTTTCTGGTTTTGCGGATGAGCATCCGGCCAATCCTGTCGTATAAATTTTCAAAACAGCGGCGAACGATTCTCCCTCTCCCGGGGGAGAGGGCCGGGGCGGATGTCATCCTTCCATCCCTGTTTTTTCAATCTTCATTCACCTTGTGACCCTGATCTACCAGCCGATTTACTGGATTTACCGCATCACGAGCGGCTTGTGGTACTGGTCGCGCCGGCGGTTCACGCTGGCGGGTCTGTGCGTGGCGGGGAGCTTCATCATCGCCGGCGCGGTGGGCGTGGACGTCGAGAACACCGTCACCTATCAATCGTTCACGCTGCTGCTGGCGTTTTTGCTGCTGGCCGTGGCGAGCACCGTTTTTTTCCGCGCCACCTTTTCCGCGACGCGCATTTTGCCGCGCATCGGCACGGCCGGCCAGCCGCTGCACTACCGCGTGCAGGTGAAAAATCTGACGGCGAAAAACCAGACAGGCCTGACCTTGCTGGAAGAACTCGCCAACCCGCGTCCGGCTTTTCAGGAATGGCTGGCGTTTCAACTGGCTGAAAACAAGCGCGTCCGCCCCTTCCGCTTGACGCAACGGCGGCGGGAAAATCCGTTCCGCCGGGTGAAGGTGAAGGAGGCGGAGGTTCCGCCGCTGCCGGCCCGCGGTATGGCCGAGGCGCCCGTGGAAATGCTTCCATTGCGCCGGGGAATTCTGCGTTTTACCGGTTTGACGCTGGCGCGGCCAGATCCGCTGGGATTGTTCCGCTCGTTCAGCAAAGTTGCCGCGCCGCAGACGGTTTTGATTTTGCCGAAGCGTTATCCCCTTCCGCCCATCGCGCTACCGGGCGCGATGCGCTATCAGGAGGGCGGCGTGGCGCTCGCGGCGAACGTCGGGCGCAGCGAGGAGTTCGTCGCGCTGCGCGATTATCGTCACGGGGACCCGTTGCGGCACATCCACTGGCGAAGCTGGGCGAAGACCGGCAAGCCGATTGTGAAGGAATTCGAGGACGAATTTTTTGTGCGGCATGCGCTGGTGCTGGACACGTTCGACGACGAACCGAACAGCGAAGTCTTGGAGGAAGCCGTGTCCGTCGCGGCGTCGTTCGCCTGCACGGCGCTGACGCAGGAGTCGCTGCTGGACCTGCTTTTCGTCGGCAACCAGTCCTCCTGTTTCACCGCCGGCCGCGGACTCGCGCATGCGGATCAAATGCTGGAAATTTTGGCTTCGGTGCGGAACTGCGCCGACAAAAAATTCGAGACGCTCGAACATCTCGTGCTTGATCACGTTTCCGTCGTGAGCGGCTGCATTTGCGTGCTGCAACGCTGGGACGGGGCGCGGCAGGATTTTGCGAAAAAATTGCGAACCCTTGGCATCCCGCTGCTCGTGCTGGTCGTGGTGCGTCCGGGCGAAAAGAAACCCGACGCCGGGCCGTTGCGCGACGAACCGGAAACCTTCCACGTCCTCGAAATCGGACGCATCGAGGAAGATCTGGGGAAATTAAAGTGAAGGCAGAACATCCAACATCCAACATCGAACACCCAACATCCAATTGGCGGCCGACGGCTGTTATTTTCTTTGGTTGTTCGATGTTGGATGTTGGATGTTGGATGTTTCCCCATTTATGAAACCGCCGCCCTTTCTGCTTTTGGCCGCGCTGCTTTTCTGGGGCTGGCAATCGGGGCTTTTACTTTTCGGCGTCATCATGGGCCTGGTGCTGGAAAGCTCGCGGTTCATCAAGGCGCGCTGGGATTTGACCGGGGAGGATTTTCGCCGCCTCTGGAATTTCAGCACGCTGCTGGCGCTCACGCTGGTGGTCTATGTTTTCACCACGAACGAAGAGGGCGGCGGTTTGAACGGTCTGCTTCATTCTTCAGCCGTCGTGGCCGCGCGCAACGCCGGCATTTCCGCCACCACATTTCTGCGCTGGCTGCCGATGACGATGTTCCTGTTCGTCGCGGCGCAGAGGTTCAGCGAACGCGGTGCTGTTCCGTTGTCGGCGATTTCAGTGTTAGTCCGCCGGCGGCGAAAAGGGAGCGCCGAGACAGAACGAAATGTGGATGTCTCGCATCCATATTTCATCGTGTGTTTGTTTTCCGCCGGCATCCACCCCAACGCCGGAACCCACTCCTATTTTTGGGGACAGGCCGTTTTGCTCGCGTGGGCGCTGTGGCCGCTGCGTTCGCGGCACTATAATATTATCGCCTGGCTTGGCGCGCTGGCAGCGGTGATCGGGCTGGGCTTTTTCGGCCAGCACGGCATCGGCGAGTTGCAGCGCGCGTTCGAAAGTTACAACGCACAGTGGATGATGAATTTGATGCGGCAACGGACGGACGCCTCCCAAAGCATGACGGCCATCGGCCAGATCGGGAAATTAAAACTGTCGCCGCGGATCGTGATCCGGCTCAAAACCCAAAACGGCGGTCCGCCGCCGGCTTATCTGCGGGAAGCCAGCTATCGTTTTTACGATTTACAAATATGGCGCGCAGGCAGGGTGGGAAATGAATTTGACCTTCGTCAATCCGACCGCAACAGCACCACCTGGGTCTTGCTGCCGGGCAGGACCAATTTGTCCACCGTCAACATTGCCGGCTATCTCGACGGCTGGTCGGAGGAGTTGAGTGTTCCGGAAGGATTGCTGCCGCTGCCGACGGGCAGCAGCCGGCTGGAAGAACTTCCGGTTCTCTCGCTGAAAATGAACAAAACCGGCGCGGTCCTGGCCGCCGGCCCGGGTCTGGAGATTTTTGACGCGCACTACGGAGCTGGCGCGACGTTTGATTCGCCGCCGGATAAGAGCACGAATCATCTGGATATGATCGTACCGACCAACGAAATTCCGGCGCTGGACCAAATCATTTCCGAAATGAAAATTTCCGGCGCGACCGAAGAACGGAAACGTCTTGCCGTCCAACAATTTTTTGCGGCCTATTTCAGTTACCGCACCTGGCTGGGACCGGACAAGGTGGCGCGCACCAACGAGACGGCGCTGGCGCGTTTTCTTTTGCACAGCCGCAGCGGTCATTGCGAATACTTCGCCACGGCGACGGTTTTGCTGTTGCGCGAACTCGGAATTCCCGCGCGTTACGCCGTGGGTTATGCCGTTCACGAACCATCGGGCCACGGCTACGTCGTGCGCGAACATGACGCCCATGCGTGGTGTCTCGTTTGGAATGAGTCAAAGCAATGGTGGGAGGACTTTGACACCACGCCAGCATCATGGGTCGCAAAGGAAACCAAGGGCGCGTCGGCCCTACAGTGGCTTTCGGACTTCTGGTCGTGGGTCAGATTTCAAATCGCGAAATTCCGCTGGGGACAGGCCAATTTGCGTCAATACATCCTCTGGGCGCTGACCCCCGTGCTGGTGTTGCTGCTGTATCAAATCATTTTCCGGCGCGGACGCAGACGGCGGTCCCGGCCCCAAACCGGAAAATCCGCCGCCGCGATTTTCTGGCCGGGACTTGATTCGGAATTCTACCTGCTCGAACGCAAACTGGCTGAACGCGGCGTACCGCGCCAGCCCAGCGAACCGCTTTCCGGCTGGCTGACGCGTGCGCTGACCGACCCGGCCCCGGCCGATTTGCGGCAGGCGTTGCAGGAACTGTTGCGGCTGCATTACCGCCATCGTTTTGACCCGCACGGCTTGAGCGACCAGGAACGGGAAGCGTTGACCCGCGAAGCAAAAATCTGTCTGGACACGCTGTCACGGATGGAGCGGTGTTCCGCGCCTCCGGCTTGAGACGGAAATTTTCGAATATGCCGCCTGTCCGTTCATCCGTACTGACGCGGAGAATGTTCCGCCAACGGCTCGCCGGACGACATACGGTTCTGGACTCCAGGTCGCCAGCCAATACGTCCGAACCCTGCTCTCGCGCCGCACCACCAACACGCAACTGACTGTTTACGGCCAGCCCGATTCACGCTTAACGCGTTGAATGGCTGTCAGCAGCCTGCTGCAATTGTTGTTCTCGATCGATTATACGTGTCACGTAGGCAGCTTGTGGATTGGTCGGATTCTGTTGCTGGGCAAGCACAGCCAGTTGCCCGGCTTGCTTCAAATCGCCGGAGTGCAGAGCGACCATCGCCCGACTTAGGGTCGCGGTGCTTTCATCCGAGTCTTCGGACATTGCGGGCGGCGCATTCGGTTTGAACACACTCGGCACATTCGCCCCCGCCTCCTTCCCCAGCAAGCTGTCCAACAGTTCCCCGTTGACCGTGGAAAATGGAAAAAAGATGGAGCGCACCTCTGGCACGGACAATGAGTGAAGGGTTGTAAGTTTGTCGGGTGGCGCAACCGCCTGCTGACGCGTTCGTTCGTCAAAACGCTCGAACATTTTGGCGTTAATGCCGACGTAAAACGCGCGGGGCGCAGCGTATTCCAGCACGGGAAAAAGGTCGCTTTGAGTGGGGCCGTCACCGGCGATGGCAAAAGCGGTGCGTTGCGAAGCCAGCTGTCGGGCCAGCAACGCCTCAGGAAATTGAATGCCGATTGAGGCGAGGTCTGATCGCACACCGGGGAATCCGAAGCTTTGCCGGAAAACCTCGGGGTTCGTCTGCCACGGTTGCAACGATCCGAGCATCACAATATCACCGCCACCGGGGTCCCAATTTCAACAAAAGGAAACACTGAGCTGAACGTGCGCAGCACCAGGCTGACAATACCGTCGTGCATTTCATAGACATGAAACCACTGGGCCATGATGCCCCCGGGTTTCAGCCGGTGGGCGGAGAGTTCATAAAATTCACGGCTGAACACACTGCCGATGCCAACCGTCCACGGATTGGAAGGCTGCGCGACGATCACATCGTAAAGCTGGGGGTTGAGTTTGAGCACGGTGCGCGCATCCTCGCGCCAAAGCCGCACGCGGGTGTCTTCGAGCACACAGCGGTTCCAATTTGTAAAATACCGGGAAGCGCGGATGACCGGTTCGCAATTTTCCGCCACCGTAATTCTTTCAAGGGGATAAGAGAGCAATGCCCCGGCTGAGATGCCTGTGCCGAGGCCAAAAATAAAAACATCCTTTGCTCCCGGCCGGGCCAGCATGGGCAAATGCGTCACCAACAATTGCGTGCCAAGGTCGGTGCGAGTCGAGGCGTCCGGCTTGCCGTTGATTCGCATGCCACGTTCTGCCGGCGAACCCACGCCATCCCCCTGTTCCACTGTGACCGTGGCATCCGGCCCGTCCTCATAAAAAGAATTTGATTGTGTTGTTTCCGCAAGGACATGGTGGTGGGATCAAATTGAAGCTCCCGTGAGCGAAAGGCCCCGGAACTGATGACATTCCGCCAGCCTTCATCGCCAATAATAAACAGGCTGATGGCAAACACGATCACACCGGAGGCCGCACAGGATGGTCGGTCCCAGCAACAGCATGGCGCTTAATGTGCCCTTGAGGGTCAGGAGCAAACCGGTGTGTTGGGCAATCCCGGCGCCAACCGTGACAAAGACGTGGTCGGCCAGCCGGTCAAACATCGGAAAGGAAAACGCGTAAATGCCGATGATGATTTCAAGATAACCATAGGCCCGAACAGGTTGTAGCAGCCGACCCGCCCAACTCCCGAAAATCCGGTTGCCAATGGCCAGTCCTCCCATGAAAGCAGCCAACACGACGGTTTGCGCATAAATCGTGCTGCCAAATATCTGCGAGAGGAACTTTGACCAAATGACTTCGTAAACGAGCGCCGTCGCACCTGAGCAGAAAAACAAACCCAAAACCAGCCGTGCCCAATCCCGTGATTTCATGCGGTGATGATAAAGTGGGAGGTAATCTTTACAAGATGCAAGTCGGCCGGCGGCGGGATGGCCATAAATCGAGCTGGCGGAAGGGGTGGGATTCGAAGCCAAGGCCGCGCACTTCGTTTTTGTGCGTGGACGTGCGTAGTGAGGCCGTAAATAAAGGCGTTAATGCGTGTTCAATTTTCCCGTCGCGGAGACAGCATCGCGCAAAATAACGCTCTTAAACGCACCTTCTTTGTCTCCAATTGTCCCCAAACTTTTTCCTTCGTCGTCTGGATGGCGACCGGGGGCGGGGGGGGGGTGCTCGCGGCTGCCGTGGTGATTTGTCTCGATGGGTTCATGCGCGCGGAAATTTATGGCAAAAGGGCTTCCTTGAATCGTTCACCCAATCGTCGGCGCAGTTCGTGACGATGAGCATGAAGATTCTTAACCACTCTGCATGTGATGCATTTTTCGCCGGGCGTGGAAACTTCGTGGACACAAATTGTTTTCCCGGCGTCCAGATGTTTGAACGACCAAAACCCGCCGTCCTGTGACACTTTGAAACCGTTTTGCGGCGCATTATTTCTCAAAAATTGCGCCAGACTTTCGGTTGAACCGTTCGCGCGAACGATTGGCCCGAAAACCAGCAGCAGCCGCAGATTGGGGCAAAGCAGCAGCAAACGGAAAAACCACGTCACGTCTCGCTCGACCATCCGGCGAAATTCCCTGGCGTTCGTCGTCCTGTTTTTCAGCATGGCCTTCGTGGGACGATATGAAACGTCGAAATGCGCGGCGGTTCCGTCCTCGTAATCCAATCCGAGCAGCGCCAAGCCTGCACTCCACGGCGCGAACCATTCATGCGGCAGTGTGGACAGGTTGAAATAATTCTTCAGCCGTCTTTTCCAATCAGCGGCATTTTGGATGGTGTTCCAGTTCCGGTCAGGCCGAAATTCGCCGGAGGAAGGATTCACACCAACGGTCGCAACTATGGCTGCGGCAGGATTTCCGAAAAATGGAATGGGCCAGTGCGAATCTGGATTGGTGTTCGCTGGAAAATCATCACGACTTTCACGCCAGTCCTGGAGGACATCCGAAAGGTATTTTGAAATGGCAAGTTTGTCGTGCATCGCTTGCTTTTCTGTTCGTGCGAAAGCTATGATCCAATCTTCGCCTGCGCTTTTTCGACTTCAGTGTTAAGTTTTTTCCAATGCGGTTTGATCTGCTTCCGAATCGCTGGTTCCTTCATTTTTTTGGCCGCGCGAATGGCGTATGAGATAAAATTGTGCCGTCCGATATAGCTGTAACGGATGTTCAGTTTGCGCCTTTTTAACGGCTGTTTAGGCTCACCATGTTGCGCCCGGAGGTCGTCGGCCTTTTTCTTTGTTTGAAGGGCCAAACGCACAGCAGCCCGCATCTTCCGATAGTAGCGGGCAACTGAAGCGGTGCGGAGCAGCGCACGACGACCGTCAAAAACGAAACCCAAATACTGGAGCGGTTCGTCAACCACAAGTTTTTCGCCTTCAAAGCGGAAGCGGTGTCGTTTTGTTTTCTCTTTTTGGATTTCAAGTTTCACCTTCTCGATTTCTCCCATCACAAAATCCTCAATCGCCTTCTCGCTCTCCCGTGGCACCAGGCAAAGCATGTCATCGCAGTATCGCCGGTAGAGGCCGCCGACCGATTGGACTTTCAGCGCGACTGCGACATCGAAGTCCATCATGTAAATGTTTGAGAGCATCGCGCTCATAGGCGAACCCTGCGGAATGCCTTTGGCAGTCTTATTGGTCTGAATCAATTTTTTCCCGCGCACCCGCTCCCGAAATTCCACGGGTGAACAAATCCGCTTTCTTCCGTTCGCACGCGGGTTTTGTGGGCTGATGCCAAATTCGTCGAAGACGGCAACACGATCTACAAAGGCAAATTTGGTCAGTGATCGGAAAACTGCAAAGTGATCTTCGGGCAAGCGTTCCTCATTAAGAATCTTACACCACATCGCCTTTAGCACCACATGGTCGAGATTGTCAAAAAAACCTTTGATGTCGAAAGCCAGTGCGGCGCACTCGCCCTTTTGGCGTATCCACTCAAATGCTTCCTGGGCGAAGTCTATATTGCAACGGTTGCAGCTTTCACGAAAGGCAGTGATGCAATCGCTGATGGCGAGTTCGCGCACACGGACTTCATAACCGGCACCGAGTTGTTGACCGTAATATGCGTAGATGGCTGCATCTTTGTGCGCTGCGTAAGAAATCGGGCGGTCTTTGGGTTCCTTTTTTTCAAGAGATCCATCATCTTGACGTTTAACTTTATGAGCCTGGATTATCCAATGCAACATCGGCATGAAAGCCCAACTCGCAACGCGTGCCGGTGTCGTAGCCAATGCTTTCGCATCCTTGGGTGCCAATGGTTCGTCGAAGTGGAGATAACGGCGGCGGGCAAATAAATTCTTCATTGGACTACCCAATTTGGCCTCAACTGGGGAGAGAAGGAGGCGGCTAATCCAATAAGCCTCTCCCCAGTTTGGCGACCCGGCAACCGGGCCTTTCTTCTGCTAACGGCAATGCCGATGCTGACGCCGCATGACAAGCTTCATGCTGTATAATGAACAAATGAACGCTACCGTGCATCTGAACTTTGCAGTCCAAATTACTGGCAGATTCTTTGCCTCAGCATTGTTTGTGATGGCTTCCGCCGCCGCAAACCTTGACTTGGCAAGTTCAGCCCTGCTCCCAAATGAAGCAGGCACCGAGAATATCTCAAAAATGAATTGAGCCGTCAACAGAGCCGCACCGGCACGAAAATCTCCCGCCGTGCGCCGCAAATTCACTTCCCTTCGTGACAACCCCCGCCGCTTTGCATAATACTTTCACGATTCTTTTTTCATGGCTGACTCGTCAACATCGCTTCCCATCGGCCAGCAGGTGTCCCTGCCGGGACACTTCGACGTGTGCGTCGTTTTGGAATCCGCGCGCCCGCTTGCCAAGGGTTTTGAGTGTCGCGTCCGCCTGCCGGACGGCACGCTCGACGAGGCCGTGCTGTCCGCCGAGGAAGCGGCGGCACTCGCCGGCAGTTCGCCGGACGCCGATGCGAAAGTGCCGCTCGCCAATGCCGATCAACTTCGCCTGCTCGTGGAATCCGCCCGCATCCGGCTCGCCTACACGCACGACCGCCATTTCGCCGTCAGCATGTCCGGCATCCGCACGCTGCCGCACCAGATTGAAGCGGTGTATCTGAAAATGCTACCACAACCGCGCCTGCGCTTTTTGCTCGCCGACGATCCCGGCGCCGGCAAGACCATCATGGCCGGCCTGCTCATCAAGGAAATGAAGCTCCGCGAGGCGATTGAGCGCGTGCTCATCCTCTGCCCGTCGCCATTGACGATTCAATGGCAGGACGAAATGCTCCGGTGGTTTGGTGAATCGTTCGACATGATTTTTTCGGCGGTGGACCAGCAGCAGCTTACGAATCCCTGGCAGCGCTCCAATCAGGTCATCGCCTCAATTGACTACGCCAAACAGGACGACGTGCGCGAGCGCGTCTGGCAGCAGCGCTGGGATTTGGTCATCATTGACGAGGCGCACAAGTGCAGCGCCTACACCAAAAGCTCATCCGGGCGCGGCGATGAAGTGGCGAAGACCAAGCGTTACCAGCTTGCCGAACATCTCACCGCGCAGCCCGCCGGCCATGTCGTTTTGCTCACGGCCACGCCGCACCACGGCGACGACGACCGCTTTGCCCATTTCATCCGGCTGCTTGATCCTGATTTATTTCCCGAACCGCACCGGCTCGCCGGCAAGTCCGGCGAAATCCGGCGCGACATTCTGCGCCTTGGGCCGGAATGTCCGTGGGCGCTGCGTCGGTTGAAGGAAGATTTGAAAGACATGGAGGGCCGCCGCCTGTTTCCCGACCGGCACGCGCACACCATCGCGTTCCGGTTGAACCGCGAGGAATACGACCTCTACAAAGCCGTCACCGCTTACATCAATGAATTTCTGCCGCAGGCCAGCGGCAGGAAAAAGCAGAGTGTCGCGCTCATCCGCACCGTTTTGCAACGCCGCCTTGCCAGTTCGACGCTGGCCATTTTTGAATCCATCCGGCGTCGGCTCGAAAAACAGCAGGCCATCCTGACCGAGTTGGAGGATTTGCCGCCCGCGCAGCGCGCCCGCCGGCTGGCTCAATTGCAGGGCCACCTGACCGACGCCGAGCAGGACGAGGACGACCTAGACGAATCCGAGCGCGACCATCTGACCGACGAGTTCACCGCCGCGCTTGAACTGGATCAGCTTCGTTCGGAAATCGTCGCGTTGCAGGAATTGCAGTCCCGCGCCCGCCGTGTGCGCGACCAGGCCAACGATTCCAAACTGGCCGCGCTTCAACTATGTCTGGCGCGTGCCGAGTTCAAGGAATTGACCGATGGACGCGGCAAGCTGCTCATCTTCACCGAACACCGCGACACGTTGAAACACTTGCGCCTCCATTTGGAAAAATGGGGCTACACCGTGACGGAAATTCACGGCGGCATGAATCCGCACGAGCGCAAGCGCGCCCAGGAGGATTTTCGCACCGCGAAACAAATCTGCGTCGCCACCGAAGCGGCGGGCGAAGGCATCAACCTTCAATTCTGCCGGTTGATGATCAACTACGATTTGCCGTGGAACCCCACGCGCTTGGAACAGCGGCTTGGCCGCATCCATCGCATCGGGCAGGAGCGCGATTGTCACGCCTTCAATTTCGTCGCGGCGCAATCGGAGGAAGGCCAGGATATTGTTGAGGGCCGCATCCTCACGCGCCTGCTGGAAAAGCTGGAGCAAATGCGCGCGGTTCTGGCCGACCGCGTTTTCGATGTCATCGGCGAAGTGCTTTCGCTCAACGATGTCAATCTGCCGGAAATGCTGCGCGAAGCGGCGCACGACCCGCGCCGTCTTGAGGAATACCTCGACAAGATTGAACAGGTTGACCCGGCGAAACTCACGCAATATGAGCAGGCCACCGGCATTGCGCTCGCCCGCGCCAACGTGGATTTTTCCGGCTTCCAGCGCGCCAATGTCGAGGCCGAGGAATCCCGCCTCATGCCGCGCTACGTCGAGGAGCAGTTCGTAAAATCATGCGCCGAAATCGGCTTGAAGGTCGAGGCCCGCGCCGATGGACTCTGGCGCATTGAACACGTCCTGGCCGATCTTCGTTCCGACCGGCTGGAATCCGTCCGGCGCGTCGGCAAGCCCGACACCGCGTATCGCAAGCTCACGTTCCACAAAAGCCATCTTGAGGAAGACCAGCACCTCGACGCCATTTTGCTTGGCCCAGGCCATCCGCTTTACAGCGCCGTGGACGAACGGCTGAATGAAAAGCTCGCGCCGCTCATCGGCGGCACCGCGCTTTATGTGGACGCCGCCGCGGAGACCGCCTGCCGCCTCCACTTTTTTGAAATCAGCGTGCGTGGCCAGAACACCAAGGGTGAAAATCAGACGCTTCACGGCGAACTGGTTGCCGTGCGCGAAGAACTGACGCCCGGCGCAGCGGAGAAATTTTCCATCGTGCCCGCCGATTGTCTTTTGGATTTGCCCGCTCATCCCACGCCGCCGGATAATATCGGCCGCCTTGACCCCGGCCCGGCGGCGGACTTTCTCAAAAGCACTTATCAAAGCGAACGCCGGCAGGCGTGTCAGGAGGAGCGCCGCCATTTCGTGCAGGTCTGCCGCGAATATCTGGAAAAATCGTTCAACGCCCGGTTGCGCGCCGCGCAAGACCGCGTGATGTCGCTCCGTGCCCGCGAAGCCGGCTCGCCCGAAGTCGCGCTGGCGCGGCAGCGTGCCGAGAACGACCTTACGGACATTGGCCGCTCGCAGAAGGAGCGCATGGCCGGTCTTGACCGGCTCGCCATCGCCCGGCATGGCCCGGTGCGCCACATCGCCACCGTCGTTGTCGTGCCCGCGTCCGATGCGCCCAAGTCGGCCATTGCGGACTTGCTTGACGAGCTTGATCCCGAAGTGACGCGCCAGAGCGAACTCGCGGCGGAAAATGTCGTCATCGCCTACGAAAAAGCGCGCGGCTGGGAAACCGAGCGCGTCGGCCATCTCAAAATCGGCTTTGATGTCCGCAGTCTTGGCCCGGCGGACGCGCAGACCGGCTACCGCGACCCGGTGCATGGCATCCGCCGCATTGAAGTGAAGGGGCGTGGACGCGGCAAGACCATCCGCCTCACGACGAATGAATGGTATAAGGCGGTGCAGCTTGGCGACACGTTCTGGCTTTACGTCGTGTGGAATCCGCTGAACAAGCCGGATACCGAACCGCTCCGCATACAGAACCCGGCGAAATACCTGGACCACGCCAAAAAGGAAGTTGTGGCTGCGCGTTATTTTGACATTCCCGCTGCTGCCGTTGAAAATGCTGCGAAATCCCAGAACCCAAGAAAGACATAATTATGGCAACTAAACTTCAAAATATTAAAGTAAAGAACTTCCGTTGCTTGCGCGAAATTAGTGTGCCGACGCATGGCATAAATGTTCTCTTCGGTCCAAATGGAATCGGAAAGACGAGTTTTCTGGATGCGCTCTGGTTTGTTCGCGATTGCGCCATCCGTGGCACAGATCAAGCAGCATCCGACCGCCATCATGGCATCGGAGTGTTATGGGACGGGGCCGCTCAGGAAGATCGTATTGAGATCACACTTGAAACCAGTTCGGGCGAATACACCGTGTCGTTTGGTTATTCATCCGGACGCATCGAACCTTTTGTCGGAGAATCATTCCGTTCCAAGCTGCGCTCGGAAATCCTGGTGGATCGCAAAATTGGTAGCGATATGGCCACTTTCTACCACGATGGCCTGAACCAGATGGTGAATCTCAAATTGCGCGAACCGGAAAAATTGGCGTTTACGAATTACCTCCTGCTTTGTGACCCATCCGAGGAGACTAACGAGTTGGATGACATTCTGCGTGCTGTTCATTTCTTCAGTTCGCGGTCGGTTGACCTTTTTCGTCTTCGCAGACTTGGTTCCGAGAGTAACCAGCATACTTTCCTTTATGATCGTTGGCAGAACCTATGGTCTGCGCTGCGCAATCTCCATGACCGTCGTGCTATGGATAACCGCTACGACACAATAATGGATTATATGCGCAAGGGTTTTCCAGAGTCTTTCAAGGAACTGGTATTTGAACAAATTGGAGCGGACCGTGTGTCCGCAAGTTTCATTGAGAACAATCGTCGCCAGCCTATTCAAGCTTCCGGAGTCTCAGATGGTCATCTTCAGTTGCTCGGCTTGCTGGTGGGCCTATTTGGTGATTCAGTCAAGCGGTGTAACCAGCTTCTTTTTGATGAGCCGGAGACCTCTATGCATCCGCACGCCATCACGGTATTTGCCGAGGCAGCCAAATTGGCAACTAATACTTACAACCGACAGGTATTCATCTCCACTCATTCCCCGGTATTGTTGAGCCAGTTTGACGTGGATGAAATCTTGGTTTTTGAGTCCGGCAAAGAGCGCGAAACGCAAGTGGTTCGTCTTGCAGAGAAAACAGCCCTCAAGGAACTGCTTGACCAGTATGCAGTGGGTTCGCTCTATATGGCAGAGGAGATTGCCCGCCAAAGCATCGCGAAATGAACACCTTGGAAGGCACCTCAATTGAGCAGCCGCCTGCCTGCACGCATTGCGTGTTCGGACTCATCGTGACCGGAAAAGGCGAGCGCGATTTCCTGTCTTCTCTTTTTCGCCAATTGATGGAGCGGGCAGGGTGTTCTTTCAGGGTAATCGGTTTTATTGGACAGAGAAGCCCAATTACGTCTCCAACAAGGCAACTGCACATGGTTGGCACTGGTAAAATAATCCCTGATAAAGATGCGCAGCAGATCGGCCTTCCTGCTCGCAGCTTTTTGATCCGAAGTCCGTGTCATTTTGTCATTTTGTTGGATGACGTGGAACATGCCCGCCGTCCGGTGGTAAGTCTAGTTTTTCAGCGTTACCGACTTGCCCTTGACACCATTCTGCCGCCAGCAGCCCGCCCGAAAGCCGCAGTGCATTTTTTTGCCAACATGCTCGAAGCCTATTATTTCGCACACAGTGCCGCAGTCAACCAAGCCCTTGGCACAACGGTTCTGCAAGCGGATCATAATGGCGATGTCGAACTGATTGGCCATCCAAAGAACGAAATAAAACAACTGTTTTCTGGATTTGACGAACGTGACCACGGCGCATTGATCGTTCCCACACTTGAACTTGATCATATTTTAGACAACCCGAATACCTGTGCTTACTTGCGCTCTCTTATGTGTTGGTGTGTGCGGCAATTGCGGGCCAACTGTCCGGTATGGGACCCAAATCTTGAACAATGCTTCCAACTTCAAGCAGGAGTCCGTGAACAGCTTACCGACAACCAATAATTTTACCCATGACCGAAGACAAACGCCTCATTGAAGATTATTTGCCCATCGTCGCCATCAGCGCCGAGGCGTCGCGGGAAAAATCCGTCCGCAAGGGACACATTTCCACGCTGCATCTGTGGTGGGCGCGGCGTCCCCTCGTTGCGTGCCGCGCCGCCGTTTATGGCGCGCTCGTGCCGGCGTCGCAGTTCGTGCCGAACGGCGGCACGGACGCGCAAAAGAAAAATCTTGGCCGCGCCAATGCCGCCAAGTTCATCACCGCGCTTTGCAAATATCCTGGCTCGCCACAGGTCATCAAAGAGGCGCAGGCGCACATTTTGAAAGCTCATGCAGAACGGCTTTCAACGGAGCAAGGCAAGACCGTCAGCGTCGAGGATATTCTCGCCGGACGTGCGCCCCGCCCCCGTGTGCTCGACATGTTTGCCGGCGGCGGCGCGATTCCGCTGGAGGCGTTGCGGCTGGGCTGCGAAGCCTACGCCAACGATCTCAATCCCGTCGCCCACATCATCCAGCTTTGCACGCTCGTCTATCCGCAGAAATACGGCAAACCCGACGCGAAGGCTCGTGGCATGACCGGGCCGAAAAACGAAAAAGGCGAAACGACCTGGGGCGGACTCGCCGACGAAGTCCGGTATTGGGGGAATTGGGTGCTGGAAAAAGTTCGCGGCGAGATTGGCGACTTGTATCCGGCGATTCCAGACCCGGAATTTGAACCGCCGAAGAAACGCAAAGGCGACAAGGATTATGATGCCTTTGCCGAGCCGCAGCACGTCATGGGTTTTGCCGATGATCCGCAGCAGAAACTCAAAGCGACGCGCGGCTACCTGACGCCGGTGGCCTACCTTTGGACGCGCACGGTGCAATGCAAAAATCCGGCTTGCGGCGCAACTGTGCCGCTGGTGAAACAAACTTGGCTCTGCAAAAAAGATGACCGTTACGTCGCGCTCAAAATGGTTGCGCCGCGTGGCAAAAAACAAGTGCGCTTTGAAGTTGTCGAGTCGCGCACAACCAGCGGGCTGGGTTTTGACCCGGAAGCGTTTTCCAAAGGAGGTAACGCCACTTGTCCGTTTTGCGGCACGGTTGCTGACAGTGATCACGTCAAAGCCGAGGGCTTCGCTAAACGGTTGGGGGAACAACTCATGGCAGTTGCTTGCTTGAATACCGAGAGGGCCGGGCGTCGCTACGTATCCGCCGATGCGCTCCCGGAAGAATTATTCGGCAAATCATCTAACCAGAAACGCCTAGAACGCCTTTCCGCAACATCTGGCATTTCTATTCCAAGCGAGCCGATTGTGAACGACGCAAAAGGTGCGCTGTTCATTGTGCTCTACGGGATCAGCACTTGGGGTGAGGTGTTCAACGACCGACAACTTATCTGCCTTCTCACTTTTGTCAGCGCGATGCGACGAGCGGAGAACGAAATGAGGTCGTTGGAGCTTGGCGAAGATTACCTCAAAGCGGTCGCTACAGTGGTTTCCCTCCTGTTAAGCAAAGTTGCAAATCGGAACTCGAAGCAAAGCATGTGGCAGAATACCGCCGAGAAAATCGGCCAGTCATTTGGCCGGCAAACACTTGCGATGGTTTGGGATTTCGTAGAAAGCAATCCGTTGGGCCTGAGTTCGGGAAGTGCTTCGGAGGGTTTGGATGGGATTGTGGATGTGGTCGAGCACTGTGGAGCAATACATGTAAGTGGTAAGACAGTTCGCGGCACTGCCACTTCATTGCCTTGGGACGACGAAACTTTGGATGCCGTCATCACTGATCCGCCCTACTACGACAATGTCCCCTACGCAGACATATCCGATTTTTTCTACGTTTGGCTAAAGCGAGCGGTCGGGCATCTACACTCCGAGCACTTCGCGGCGGAAGGCACACCAAAGAAAAGCGAGGCCGTAGCAGACGCAGCTCGTCACGGTGGCGATAAAGACAAAGCAAAGCGTGCTTACGAGGATATGATGGCGAAGGCGTTTCAAGAAGCCAGCCGTGTGCTCAAACCGACCGGCGAAATGGCGGTGGTGTATGCACATAAGACGACGCTCGGTTGGGCGACTCTCGTTGATGCAATGCGGAGAGCTGGATTCACCGTTACCGAAGCGTGGCCTTTGGACACGGAAATGAAGGGACGACTTCGCGGTATGGATTCCGCTGCGTTGGCCTCCAGTATTTTCCTCATTGCTCGCAAGCGCGACCGTGCTGTAACAGGCAATTACGACGATCAAGTTCGCCCCGAATTGGAATCCATCGTCCGCGAGCGCGTGGAGACACTTTGGGACATGGGCATTTCCGGCGCGGATTTGGTGATCGCCAGCGTCGGCGCGGGCTTGCGCGCCTTCACCCGGTTCGCCCGCGTGGAATATGCCAACGGCGAAGAAGTCCCCGCCGAGCGTTTTCTCACCGAGGTCGAAACCGTCGTGCTGGAAACCATCCTCACGCGCCTGTCCAAGGAAGTTGGCGGCAATGGCGGTCAATACAGTCTCGCCAGCCTCGACAACGCCTCGCGTTTTTACGTCCTGTGGCGCTACACCTACGGTGCGGCGGAACTGGACGCGGGCGAGGCGATCATCTTCGCCAACGGCACGCACGTTGAACTGGACGGCCAGCACGGGCTGGCCGGCGGCAACCACGCGATGATCGAAAAAAAGAAAAGCAAGTATCGCCTGCGCGACTACGCCGAGCGCGGCGAGAATGACAAGCTTGGCCTGCCGGCGGAGAACGGTCAGGCCGCGCCGCTCGTTGACATGCTGCACCGCACGCTCTGGCTGATGGAAAAACGCCCGGCGGAACTGGCGGCATTTTTGAGCGAGGCGCAACCGAACCGCGAGCAGTTGCGGCTGGTAGCGCAGGCGCTCGGCGGCCCGGCCTTGAAAGGCGGCGAAATGGGCGACATCTCGCCCACCGCCGAACTTTCGGCGCTAGGCAAACTGACGGCCAACTGGCAAAGCCTCGTCGAAGACGCCGCGCTGACGACTGGCGAGCGCGAGGAAAAGAAAGTCGGCCAAAAACAATTGATCTGACATAATTAAAGAATAATTATTTATGCCCGCGAGCAAAGCAGACCGTAAATTCATGGAAATGGCTGTGGAGGAAATGCGAAAATCGCGTTCCGAGCACAAGGACAAGCATGACCCGTTGGTCGGCGCGGTGTTGGTTGGCAAGGGAGGGAAACTCCTGGGAGCCACGCACCGGGGCGATTTGCGCGTCGGCGATCATGCCGAATTTACGTTGATTGAGAGGTATCTTCGGGACAAGAACCTCGAAGGTTCGACTCTGTATGTCACCTTGGAACCATGCACCAAGCGCAATCCGCCCAAAAAGCCTTGCGCTGAACGGGTGGTGAATGCCCGTGTCGGTCGGGCTTTCATCGGCATGACCGACCCCAATCCCGACATCCGTGGGCGCGGTGTTCAGCATTTACTCAACAATGGCGTTGAAGTGGATTTTTTCGACCTCGATCTCGTTCAGCAAATTCGCACGGAAAACCAAGGCTTTGTTGACTACTACGAATCGGGCGAAGGCCGAACCGCAAATTCCACCGAACCATTTGAAGGCCCTTCCCGTTGCGAATTGGAAGTTATTGAAAGGGCCGGCCTTGAAGATCTCTCACCTGACGCCATTCAGGCATATCTGGGAAAACGAAAAATCGAATTAAAGCTGCCGTCGGCTGCCCTGTGGAAACACATGGAACGTGCCGGATACGTCGCACGAAACGCTAAAGGTAAATTGTCACCCACCGTTGCCGGCATTGTCCTTTTCGCCACCGCGCCGTCGGATATTTTGCCCCAATGCCGCGTGTCCATTGAGGCGAAAAAAGGTGGCCGAACCGTGTCGGCAGATTTCGAGGGGCCGCTCATTCTGTTCCGCGACCATCTGGACAGGTTCTTCAAGGATCACATGCGGTATTTCACCGAAATCCGGGAGTTTGATCGCGTGCCGGTTGGTGAATATCCCACGGAAGCCTTGCGTGAATCCGCCTTTAACGCTGTGATTCACCGGGACTACCACGCTGGCGCCCGCGTCCACATCACTCTCAAGGAGGGAGAAGTTGAAGTCAAAAGCCCAGGCGGATTGCTCAAGCCGCTTTCGCTTGCCAAAGTCCGAACTTTTAATGCGCCGCCCTATAGCCGCAATCCGCACATTGCCATAACCATCCAACGGATGGGCTGGATTGATGAAAAAGGGTCGGGACTTGGTCGGATGCGCGACACCATGATGGCGCACGGCCTACGCCCGCCAGCTTTTGATTTCAAAGACGGTTATTTTGTGGTTTCCCTGCCTGGGCAGGAGCAGGCATGGTCTAATGTTCGTGTATCGCCGGGAATGCTGAAGGCTTTGGAGGATTCACAACGAAAAATTGTCGAACTTGCGCTTGCCACAGGCCGTATCGCCACCAAAGACGTTGCCAAAAAACTCAAGGTCAATGTTGCCACCGCCCGCCGCTATTTGGGTGCCCTGGTCCAAAAAGGGGTTCTCGAAAGTCACGGCAGCGGCCCGCGCCTTTCCTACCATTTGGCTGGAAGCGAATGAAAACGACTCGTAAACAATCTAACACCCGCGCGGGGACGGCCCACCGTCCGCGCGGCGTCCGCGCGGCGTCCGCGCGGCGTCCGGGTGTCCGCTCAACACCCGCGCGCTACCCGCGCGGTATCCGCGCGGTATCCGCGCGGCGTCCAGGCATCCGCTCACGACCCGCGCGGTATCCGCTCATTACCCGCGCGGCATCCGCGCGGCATCCGCGCGGTAATAACCCTGTCCGCAGATGTCCCCGCGCGGAGGCTCTGAAATCCAATTCATCGCCGCCGACCGGCAATCCGGCGTTATCCGGCACACACCCTTGCGCCGGATTCCGCCGCATCCCGCCGGATTCCGCCATCGTCACCGTCGTCACGGCCACCAGCACCACCGGCACCAGCACGAGCACCGGCAGCAACATCATCATCGGCGTCACCGCCAGCACCGGCAACAACATCGGCACCGTCATCAGCAACACCGTCATCATCGGCGGCAACGTCAACCGCTGGCCGTGTTCCTTTTCGCATCACTAAAAACTTATGAGCACTAATGCAATTAAGCCGTGGGTTGAAGTCGTCTCGCTTCACCCGGACGTTCTATCGCCGAACTTTTCGGAAGACATCTTCGCCCTCGATCTCGGCCCGCTGGCCGACGGCAATCCGCAGGTGCCGGGCGTCTATCGCGACCCGGAACATTTTTTCCGCGCCTCCTATTTGACGAACGGCTTGCGCCTGTTGCTTCAGGATGTCCTGTCCCGCCTTGAAGGCGGCGCGGGCAGCCGCGTGCTGAAACTCATCACGCCCTTTGGCGGCGGCAAATCACACACGCTCGCGGCGCTCTACCACGCCGCCCGCCACCGCGCCGCGCTCGATGTGGTTCCCGAAGGCAAGGCGTTGCCGAAACCCGGCATCGCCCGCACCGCCGTTTTCGACGGCCAGTTTTTCAGCGCCGTCGGCGGCAAGGAAATGCCCGGCACCAAGAAAAAAGCAAAAACGATGTGGGGCTGGATTGGCTGGTCGCTTGGCAAGGAGGCCGGTTACGAATTGATGCGGGCGGCGGACGAGGCGCAGGTTGCGCCCGGCGGCGACGACATCACCAAGTTGCTTGGCGACGAACCCAATTTGATCCTGCTCGATGAAGTTCTGGAATACCTCATCAGCGCCGGCGGCATCAACATCGGCAGCACCACGCTCCGCGACGAAACGATAAATTTCATCAAACGCCTCACGACGGCCGTGGGTGTGTGCCCCAAGACGGTGCTCGTTTTCTCGCTGCAATCCAGCAAGCGCGAATCGCTGGAGCATATCAATCTTTTGCAGACGCTTGACCACATGGCCGCGCGCAAAGACCAGCGGCGCGAGCCGGTCGAAGGCAACGAAGTCCTGTGCGTCATCCAGCGCCGTTTGCTGGGCAAAATGCCCGCCGAGGCCGATAGCACGCCCGCCGCGAACGCCTTTCAAACCGACGTGACGGGAATGCGCCGTGCCTACGCGAAGACCCCGGCGGAACAGCAGCAGGCGGAGCAGGAAGGGATTGAATTGCGGAACCGCATCCGGGCCGCGTATCCGTTCCATCCGGCGTTGATTGATTTGATGCGCGAACGCTGGGCGGCCATTCCCGATTTCCAGCGCACGCGCGGCGCGCTGCGTTTTCTCGCGGCCTGTTTGCGCTCCGCGCACAACGCCGGCACCAGCCGCGCCGTCTTGGGGCCGGGCGAAGTGCCGATTCACGATCCCGCCGTGCGCCTCGCGTTCTTCAAGGAAGTCGGCCAGCAGTCGGATTTTCAGGCCGTGCTGGAACATGATTTGATTGGCTCCAATTCGCGGGCGCGGCGCATTGACGAACGCCGGGCCAAGGAAGTTCCGACCGAGGCCATCAAACGCCCGGCCATGCGCGTCGCCACGGCCATCCTCATGTATTCATTCGGCGGACTGCGCCGCGACGGCGAAACGGAAGCGGAAATGCTGCCGCCCGGCATCACGCAGGCTGACCTGCTTTCGGTTTGCGTCGGGCCGGACATGGACAGCAACACCGTCATCGCGTGTCTGAAAGAACTGAAAGACAATTGCCTTTACCTGCATTTCGACGGCGTTCGCTATTGTTTCAAAAAAGACCCGAACGTGACGCTCCTGGTCGAGCAGGAGGCTGAGGCCGTCGCGCGTGATGAAGGGGCCGTGCGCGAGAAGATCAAAGAAATGTTGGAAGCGCGGCTGGCCGGCCATAACGTCGAGGTCTGGCCAGCCAATTCCGGCGCGGTGCCGGACAAGCAGCCGTTTTTTCTCGTCGCCTACCTGCCACTTGAGTTTTCCGGCAAATCCAAAACGGAACGGCAGACTGCGGCCAAGGAAATTTTCGAGAACTACGGCGACAAGCCGCGCCAGTTTCGCAACGGCCTTGCGCTCGCCGTGCCGACCGCCGACCAGATTGAAGCCTTGCGCCGCGCCGTCCGCTATATGCTGTCCATCGAGCGGGTAAAGACCAAGTCCAAACAGCATAATCTGACGGACGAGCAGCGCGGCCAGTTGCGCGAGCGCGAATCCACCGAAAAAGCCGCCGCCGAATCCGCGTTTTTGAAACTCTACACCGAAGTCTGGCTGCCGAAGCTGGAAAATTCCGCCATCGCGATTGAAACCGTCGAAGTCGGCGGGATGCCGCTGCAAACGACGTTGAACGAAAAAAAGGAGGCCCGCGTTCACGAGCGCGTCATGGAACTCATCACGCAGTTGAAAAAGCGCGTGTTCGACAGCCTGAATCCGGGGAAAGTTGTCGAGTTTTTCAAACTCGGCGAAGGCACGCCGCCCAAGAACGGCATCGGCACCGGCGAGATTGTCAGCGGTTTCTATTCATTCCTCGGCTTCACCCGCCTGACCTCGGAAACGATCATCCGCAAAGCCATTGTGCGCGGCGTGAAGGAACGCGCCTTTGGCTACACCAGCGGCGGCGCTCCCGCGCTTGGCCCGGACGGAAAATATCAAGTCACGCCGGCCAAGGTGAGGTTCGATGTCATCGTCGCCGACGACGAGATTGATTTGGAATCGGGATTCATCCTGATGCCGCAATCCATCCCCCAGCCCGCGCCCGCGCCCACGCCGGGTGCGACGACCACACCGGGGCAACCAACCGAAGGAACGCCGACACCGGCAAATCCGGCGACCGAGCCGTCAAAACTTTCCGAAACTCCGGGGACAACCGCAGCGCAAACATCGGTCGAATTGAAATTCACCGCCGACCGCAACGAGCTTTTTACCGCCTGGAACGCAATGGCGAATCTCGCCGACATTGCCGGCAAAGTGCAAGTGACGGTAACAGCCCAAAAAGCCGACGGCCTGGACAAAGCCAAGCTCCAAAACGGGGTCATGGAACCACTGCGCGAAGCCAATTTGATTGAGTAGAGTGGTCGGACGGTGGAAGCATTTTCGTTTACGCTTTTCGTGACCGGCAATAGTTTATCCGGGCCGCTGTTTGCCAAGTATGATTGGTTGTAAGACCCGGATCAAAGTTTCGCCAATTCGCGGACGATTTGAACCATTCCCATCGTATCGAGGCCGCAGTATTCGTTCAATTGTTGCCGCACGCGCCGGCGTTCCTCATCATCCACTTTTCCGAAAGTCACCCGCAGAAACTCCCGGCTGGCCGCACCACCTTCTTGAATTGCCAGATTTTCATAGCCTTGGCCGGTCATGGCCGGCAGCACCGCTTTCATAGACGCGCTGCCGTGCTGTTGTGGATGGTAGTGGCATGGCTCAACAAAGTGGCGAATCGGTTCGTCAACTAGCGCCGAAACCGGAACTCCCGGAATTCAGTCCCCAAGAAGTCGAATTTCTTTGAGAAAAGGTCCGCGATTCGCGTGTTGGCAGTGGCAAAGAACACCTGCCGGTTACCGAGGAGGACCAAATCACGGAGCATATCCAAAAATGAGAGAATGTTGAGGTCATCCACATGCACGACGGGTTCATCGAACAAAAGCCACGGCGCACGTGTGCTGACGCTACTGTTCAAGCTGAGGAAAATGGACAAAGCCAGAGCGGCCCGTTGACCGGTGCTGATTTCGCAAACAGCCGATTTTACTCCGGTGTGGCGTTCCAGCAGCACGTCGGTGTCAATGCTTACGTTCTTGAATTCATGCGGCGCATGAATCCTGAAAAATATGGTCGAGAGCTTCTCTTTGTGCTCGGCGACGACCTGCTGAAGGTAGGCCGCCTTGTAATCACTCCCGAGGAGTTTGGCCAGCACGTTCAATGCCGTCTTTGCACGAGTGTGACTAGGCTCCAGTTTCGCAAGTTCTCCCTGAGCCTCGGCGAGACTGGCTGCAAGACGCTGTTCAAGTGCGTCCTTTTGCTCGATGCGCTTGAGCGCCTCTTGGATTCTGGCAACCGTTTTCGCAAAGATGTCCAACTGGTTCGCAACAGTTGAAAATTCCTCTGTTTCGGAAATCGTAACATCTTTTTGCGTGCTGCGTATTTCGGCAAACACTACTTCCACGAGCATTTTCCGGCGTTCCAACTCCACGCCGGCATCCTCGACCAGTCTGTCTCCCAGCATGCGCCTGACGATGCGGCGCAATTCTGCATCAATCTCTTTCTGCGCCTTCTCCTTTTCGCGCTCGTCAGTTCGCAGCGCGGCGAGCGCTTCGGTCTTTTCGATAACCAACGCCTGCAGTGCCTCTTTTTTTGAGAGTTTGGAACGGGGTTGCGAATAAGTCTCCTGCGCCACCTCGAAAAGGTCCTGCAACTCTACATCCTCGAATCCCGCTAGCTTCAGCCTCTTTTCCTTGGCGGTCAGTTCGTCAAGTTTGTTTCTTTCTTCCGTCAGTTTCTCGCCCAGTGGGGCAAGACTCTCTACGACTGATTTGGTGGAACTCGACGCTAATTGAGGGGCTGAAAAAATGATTTCGGCAGCGCGCCGGAGCTGAGCCAGAGCAGCTGCGGCCTTCTGCAACTCAATTACTGCCGCTTGTTCGCGGGATATTTCAATTGTGATCTCGCGAAGAGACGACTCCATAGGAGTGCCAAATTTAAATGACGCGATCCGGGCTGACAGTTGGGCATAATGCGCACCACATAGGGGACAATCTGAACTGTGCGGGCTGAGCTCGCAAAACCGGTGTCCTAGACCCTTGATTTTCTCCACTACGGTCTGGATGTCGCTGAGATGAGTTTGCATCTCCAGAGACTGTGCCCTAAGTTTGGTCAGATTTCTGTTCCTTTTAGCAATATCGGCCCCTTGCTTGGCGGCCATTTCTTTGAGTGTGGCAGCAGACCCCTCGAATTTTTTGAGATCCACAGTGCGCAGCAGGGCTGTCGCTTCCTTCAATTGAGCAACCTTCGTCTTCGTCTCCTTGATAATCGTCCTGCTTCCAAGAAGCGACATTGCATCTGATTCGGCATGGTATTCCCGCAAGCGCCGCAGAATCTTCAGTTCGGCGTCGATCTCAACCACGCGGGACTTGATTCGTTCCCAAGCTGTGGAATTTTTCTTGGCTAGGTCCTTCTGCTGGGTCATTTCCTTAAGCGCCTCACCGAGTTGTTTCGCTTCGCGGCTGAGTGACGCAATAGAGACGCGGGTAAGCCAAGGCAACCGTCCCACGTGTTGGGCCAGCCGAGTCGCATCGTCCTCAACCGCTTCCTGCAAGACCGCTAAGTCGTCGAGCTTGAATCGCGCTGGCAGTTTCTGCCATCGGCAGTCTTCCGCCTTGACCTGCAATTCGCGCAACAAACCGTCCCGGGTGTCCTTGATGGCCTTGAGCTGTTCGATTTGCTGAGAAGCTTTGGCGACCTCCTGCCGACGAATCTGCACGCGCTGTTGCAAAGCTCGTTCTTCACGGGCGAAGCGTTCTTGGCACTGGTGCATTCGTTCTTCAATAGTTGTCGCAAACTCGCCGAGAAGTAGCGCGTTGATCGCGTTTACGATTTCCTCGCCGTTGGTCGCCGACGAGAGCTGAAAAGCAGCGTCAGAATCGAAGAAATTGAATCGGCCAAAGTTCTGGCAAAGCTTGTTTCCAGCCCGATAATACCCGCCATACCACGCGACGTCGCGCGCACGGTATTCTGTAGCGCTGGTTCCGGGGTAGCGTTCAGGCTGATTTTGGCCGACAAATTCAATATGGAGCTTTGTCCCAGCCGGCGGCTTACCATCTTGGCGGCGATTGCCACCGCAAATGCACAGTTCAATAGCTTCAAGCAGGGAGGTCTTTCCCGTGCCATTGACACCACGAAACAAATTAACGGTTCCAAATTCAAAATCCTTCTGCTTTGGTTGAGTTCTGAAGTGGTCACGGTGCAACCAACGGATAAAGCCTCCATTTGGGACGGGAGCCGCCGGTCTGGTCGAAGTGCTCTTGCGAGCCTTCGATTCACAAGACAAATAGTCTTTCACTATCTGGGTATATTCTGCTGTGGAATCCGAGATTCGCCCCAACCCTGCCTCATTCAATGCCTCAACCCAGCGCGAAGCAATGTCTTGGGATGGTCTCGTGCTCTGTAATATAGCGGCTAATGGTTTGGCAAGGTCATTATTTAAGGCTTCCTGCTCCCAGATTCTTTTGCGAGCGAAGGTCCGGTCAGCCTCAATCGTCGCTGCTTCGGGTGTGTTATGGAAATTCCGGAATGCTTCTTTTGCCAGAACAAAATTCAGGTAGTAATTCCATTGCAACGCCCCTTCATGTTTATAGAAATCAGACGCGATGCGCTGCTGCAAATACGTCTGTAGGTCAAACTTCGGGTTTATGACCTGTTCGCTAAAGTCGAAGTAAAAGACACCAAGCGGCTCGCCTTTGTGAAGGCGTTCCACCCGAATCACATTTGGGCCAACCTCTGTTGGTTTTGTGTAACGCTGCCCTTCAAGCAAACGAATGGTGCTTTCTTTGTTCATGGCGTTGTCGGACGGGTATAGGTCGCGGGCGGCTCTATGCCATCCGTGATCGAAAACAATTGTGGATGAAGGAAACGAACGGTGTTTGGAGCTTCTTCATACCAGACCACCAGTCTGCGCGTTTCCTCTGGTTTGTCCCACGCACGAAGGAGATCATCCAGTAATCGGCGAGCAACGTCGGGTGACTCCAACCCAAGGAAAATGGCGGTCGCTCCTTGAACGCGACCCGTCTGGCTGACGAGATTAAATCGGAACTGGGACGTATCGCGTGGAGGATGGAGGGTCCAATCGCCGACCAAGTCCTGAATTGTGGGCGGAAAATTCGCGGGTTTCGCGAGCACATTCATTTGCAGCTTGATGTAGCGCCTCAAATACTCACGGCGAAAATCATCCGAAGCCTTCGCCTGCTCGTGGGTGAAAGTCAGCCTCTTTGAACGCTCGTCGGCTTCGGTTGTGAACGATTCCATGTTCCGCACAGTATGCCAATCCCGCGCCCGTCGCAACTTCCCCGCCGAAAGCGTCAACAAACGCTCTCGGTCAACCGCCGTGTGAGGCGCGTTGGAACAGTAGTCGCAGCCTTGTTCTTGAAACGACTCGCAGAGCTGCGCAAAGCCGTCATCCGCGTTGAGGGATTCCCGCCAAGTCCCCGTCGGCGTATCCCAGTGCCACAGAGAGCGCATTTCGGGACCGGTTCGTTGGGCCAATACCGCCTGCACATCTTGCAGTGTCTTCAGCATTCGATAGTGAAAGACTTGCTGGTCAAAGCTGAAAAAGCATAGATCCGTGCGGCGCGCGTGCCAGAAAGAATAGAACAGCCCCTTTTGATGATTCGCTTCAAGGCGCGTGTCAGACAATTCGAACTCTGGGGATTTCGTGTAGATTGCAGACCCCCCATACTGGCTTGGCGCGTGTTGGGGGAGCGTGAAGCCTCGCGCCCAATTGAGTGCCAGGACTTCGATGCGATCACCCACCCTCCGTCCAAACACTTGGTCGCGGTAAGCGCTGATGTCGGGGTGACGCGGATTTTCGTTGAGTTGCGGGTGAAAGATTACATAAGGGTGAAGGTCAAGACGGCATTGCTCGCTCGCCGCTTGATCAAATGCCAATGCCTCTGAACAGATGAGTGAAATGAGCCGAATGTTGTCAATCGGATTGTGCCAAACATAGATTCGCTGCCCACGAAGCAGGTGGTCACGTTCAAAGGTGTCTCCGCCCATTGCCAGCGTCTTGAACTGCAAGACAATCACGTCTTTGATACCACCTGTGGTTGCTTCCGTCTTGGTCACGTATGCCAGCACATCCAAGAAATTACCGGCTACAGTAGGGATGGGTTCATGAATCCACTCCACATCGCGATGGGCTGAAATCACTGCTTCGAGGTCATTCGGCGTGATGGCTTCGCAGCCGAGCATCCAAATCTTGCCTACATGTGGCAACGATTTCTGCGCGACCGCGTTCGTGAGCACCTCCCACGGGCAGGAGTATTCGGGTGATAAGACCAAGTCACAGTTTTTTTTGAGCGCGAGCCCCAAAAAGTCTGAAAACCGGCTCACCGCCGAAGGATGATCGGCATGACCGATGAAATCAGGCCGGACTGCGATGGCTCCTCCTGGCTGAATTGCAAGCGTCTCGTAAAAGTGGGCATCAGGAACCAAAACATTCAACGTGGGCAGCCGCAGCTTGTGTTCTGCGAAAGCCTCCTGAATGTTCTTAAATTCAGCGTTCACATGGAAAGTTTCTGGTCACCTCTGCCGTGCCATCCGTTGTCGTAGTTCTTGGAGCTGCCGCCGTGATGAATTTTGTCTTCAATATGTTTTTCATCAGGGCGATTGCGGTGGATTTTCTCTAATGGAATAACCCAGTGCATAAGGCTCGCGGCATAGTATTCCAAAGCGTTTCGCTGGCAAAGCAAAAGAAGGAGCATTTTCGTGATGCAAAATTCGTTGTGTGATCCTCGCGAAGTTGACGATGATAATGTCATGCCGCAATTCGAGCGTTACATCGGCATTGATTATTCCGGGGCGAAAACGCCAACGGAAAGTCTGCCCGGCCTGCGCGTGTATGCGGTGGATTGGGTGATGCCGCCGCGCGAAGTGCCGCCGCCGCCGAGTCCGCGCAAGTATTGGACGCGACGCGGCCTCGCCGAATGGTTGGTGGCGCAAGTGTCCGGCGGCAAACCGATTCTTGTCGGGATTGACCACGGGTTTTCATTTCCGCTGGCGTATTTTGAAAAACACCGGCTCGCCCAAGTCTGGCCGAAGTTTCTCGACGATTTCCAAAAGCATTGGCCGACGGACGAAGGTATTTATGTGGATTTCGTGCGCGACGGTTTCAATGGCAACGGCGCGGTGCGGACGGGCAATTCCCGTTGGCGGCGGATGACGGAGGTGCGCGCGGGATCGGCGAAATCGGTTTTTCATTTCGACTGCCAGGGGTCGGTGGCGAAATCCACCCACGCCGGCCTGCCGTGGCTGCGATTCATTCGGCAGCGCTGCGGCGGGCGCGTGCATTTCTGGCCGTTCGATGGCTGGCAGATTCCAGCGGGCCGGTCGGTGCTGGCGGAGGTTTATCCGGCGTTGTGGATGCGGCGATTTGCGGCAGAAGATCGAGACGGCGACCAGCACGCGGCGTTTTCTGTAGCGGCCTGGCTGCGAAACACGGATGCGGATGGCTCGCTGACGGGATATTTCAATCCGCCACTTGAGCCAAAGGAACGGAAGCAGGCGGAGATTGAAGGATGGATTTTAGGAGTGACATGAGCAAATCTCGGAAGAAACTAAAAAAGGCCGCTGGCAAATCAGCCAGACGACCGAAGCCGCGCCCGGCGAAATTCATCACGCGCGCCGAGGCGCGACGGCGGGCGGAGCGTCACGTTTTGAACCGGATGTTCAAAGGCACGACGGTGCGGGACGGCGCGGTTGCAAAATTGTGCATCTACATCCGGGGCGATTGGTCGGTAAAGGATGCCTGGGTGGTGTATAAAAATCCGAAGGTGATCGCGCTCAAGTCGGCGGATGTGATTCTGGTTTGCAAGCGCACGGGCCGGGTGCTTTACGAAGGTTCGGCGGGCGACGAGGGGTGAGCGGCATGAAATTGACCGGTGAGCGATTTGCCCTGCAAGCCGCTGGCTCAAATCGCGCTGGTGGGAATGACACGCCGGCGGGTATGACAGTAGTTTTTGCCGTTTTTTGGGAAATACCAGAATTCAAAGTTGTGGAAAGATGCGCCTGTCAGTGGGATTTAACAGGTGGCCAAAACGGCGACCGGTTCCGCTGGAAAAGAAAGCAAGAAACGTATGAGCAAATCAGGTAAAGCCATGACATTAAATGCCGCAGCGCGCATCCAAAGTGCCGGGGCGCGAAACAGCCACAGCCAAACCGCCCGTTCCGGGTTTGCGCCGAGGGCACAAAGTGCCGCCGCGACGAACGGTCAAAGTGCCGGCCCCAAGCCGGGAGGTCCGAGGTAATAAAGTCGCCGGTTCATGGGTCGCCTTCATGGTGGCCCATGAATCCGGCTTGGAAAATGAAATCCAGCCTTCCCCATTTTGGAACTGTTACTTCGCTTGTTTGCGATTGCCTGTATTTGGGTGAGGTGCAGGACGCCAAAAATCCGGTCGCTGTTCTCAGTGAAAGAACCGGTCGCACCATTGCAGCAGGCAAGCCGGTAAAAGGTAAAACCTGGGATGAATACGCGGCTGAATTAGTTGATGCAATTACTGCATTTCCAATTTTTCCGCTTTTGGGCAGCGACCGCCAAAAGCTGACGGCTTCATTTCACAGCTACCGGCAAAGTTACGAACTTCTGAACAGCTCCATCGGCGGTTTACCCTCCCGGAGTGATTCGTTTGAACGGGCCGTGCTGCGATTGACAATTCTCGATTTTGGAATTCGATATGCCGCCATGTGCGTGGCGGAAGGAACTTCTCCGCCAAAAAATCCGCCGCAATGGGCACACCCCGATGGTGCAAATCATTTTTGGCGGCAAACAATGGAAACAAAATTTCCAGGTGTGACCTTGGTGGGTGCAAATGAGGGAGATTGCGCTAAACGCCTCCAGATGCACCCCAGCAAATTCAAGCGGTGCCTATACGAAAACGATTCTCCCGGCATCACGGTGTTGCGGCGTTTATTTCCAGTTGAACGGGATTTGGCCAATTCAATGCGGCATTACGCCGCCTATCGGTTGTGTCGCCAACTGGCCGATGCGACAGGCCACGCAGAATTGGAGGTTTGGATAAAAAATTGGCAGTCTGTCGCCAATTGGCTGCACGGAATTTTGGTCAAATTGATTCCCACGTTGCCCGAAGATAAACGCACGATTTTTCTGTCGAATGTTTTTACCGGCGGCATTTCAGGCAAGATGTTCAGCCGCCTGCTGAAGGAGAAGCTGGCCGGCCAAATCCCCGCCCGGTTCAAGGACGATCTGCTCGCAATTGCCAACAATGACCCGGTGCAGGCGATCAATCAGTATGTCGAATTTTGCAACTATGTGGGTGATACGGTGCGCGGCGGTTGTTGGGAAACGGCCTTTCTCAGCCATTGTGAGGATTTTGAGCATTTCAATCGCACTGGTAAATTTCCTGATACGCAGCAACCGTCTGCCAGATTGACTCTCGCTCGGATGCTCGGTCGCGCCGCCGATGCCAATGACCAGCCGCTACAGGAAAAAATTCTGCGACACATCATCAATGAATATCCTGATGATGCCGAGGCACGACAACTTTTGGGGCAACTGTGTGAGGCGGTCGGTCGTAAGGCAGAAGCATGGCGGTGGTTCGAGCAGGCCCACAAAACGAACCCTGATTTTATTCTCCCGCTGTTCAGTTTGGCAGACTCTAAAAGCCGTGCCGGGCTGCATCCTGAAGCGGTCTCCATTGCATCGGCCATTTCGCCGACCGGCTTGGGACCGGGAACTCAGCCCTACTTGAATGGGATTTGTCAGATGCGGGCTGGCAATTTCCGAAAAGCCATTCCGCTGCTTGATGCGGCTTTCTCAGCCGGCTGGAAGCCAGGCGAGAGCGCCGCGTTACTGGCTCTTTGCCACGAACGAGAGCATCCGCCTCGACCGGAGACCGCGAAAGCCATCACAAAATGGATGAAAGAAGCGCGCCATCGCGGATTTGAAATCGAACAAGTTGCCCAATCCATCCTGCTGTAGGGCAGTTTTCTCCGCCGTTATTGTGCGCCACCGCTAGCTCATGGCTGGGAACACGCGCATGACGCGCGGCATTTTTTGTTTCAAATCAATTCAGTCAGCGCAACTTCAAGATTTCGCACTGGCGGCACTTGGAGCAGGTCAGCAACAAACGCTGTTCGCCGGTCGTTTCATCAAAACCGCTGGTGAGGGCCAGACGATATGAGCCGCATTTGAGGCACTTCACGTCGAACCGCCGGAAGGGGCTTTCGGGCGGGGGGCGGGGCGGCTCGTCGTCCTCGCGTCGGATAAAATAACGGGCACTGTTCATGCGCATGACGTTATCCAGGCCGGTTGGACATCCGCGGACCTACCTCGCGCCGCCGCGCATTTTTTTGTTCAAATCTATTTCACATCGCGCCGCCGCGTGACGTTTCAAATCAATTCACCAGTCGCGGCAAACCGGAAGTGAAGAAGAGGCGGTGCGGCGCAGTTTTGGGACCAGTGCAGGAGGCGGTTCAGGGCTGGTCAGGCCGTGACGAGAGCAGGTCTTCCACAATTTGGCCGGGAGTGAGGCCGCGCGCCTTAGCGAGACCAGCCAGGCGGTCGGCAGCCGCCGCCGAAACCAGAAGCCGGATGAGGCGCTGGCCGCGCCCGGCAAGGTTGGCTTGATACTGCTGCCGCGCCAGCCGGCGACGGTCAGCCATCGGAACGGGTGATTTGGGACGGCCCATTTTGCCAGTTGGGTTCTTGCGGTTCTTGATATACGACCAGTGCCTTCGGCGCGGATGGTCCCCGCCCAGCCTCGCGTAACGAGTCGGCATGGAGGGTTTTGGTAATTCGTTTTCCATTCAACAGGACTGAAAGTCTACAAAAAGTAGGCGGGTAATTAAAGGGCTTTCCAAGTATTTCGCGCTCGACGGAGCAAGCAGACTGGCGGGTGCCCGGAGATAGGTTAGGTCGCCGGGATTGATTTTCCCAATAGGTGGCGGATCAGCGGCTTCGGAGGGTCCTGGTAATTCGTTTTCAATTCAACAGGACTGAAAGTTTAGTAAAAGTAGCCGACTATAAAAGGACTTTCCGAGCGTTTTGCGCTCGACGGCGGCACGTTGGCTGGCGCTCGCCTGGAGACGGGTCAGATCACCTGGAAAGTTTTCTCCAGAAGGATGGCGGCGCGACGAACAGGCACGAGTAGCACACTTAAATGACCATGCTGGAAACGAGTAGCCATAGAGAAAAAAAGCAAGTCGCAACAGGGAAAACTGGGACCCTATAAACAAAGCGACGGCTACCCGCACGAAAAGTAGCTGGGGAATTATCGTGTGATGCCCACCAGACGGGTTGGGTCGGGGAGAACGTTTTCCAAAAAAGGGTGTCGGCGCGACCTTGGGGATCGGGTGAAGTGCTGCCGGGGAAAAGTTCGCCACATTAAACAAAGGCTAGCCCGCAGGATGGGTTTGAGCGCAGGAAAAGTTTTCCCAAAAGCGCAACGAGATGCCCTCACCCGGCCTGCGGCCACCCTCTCCCTTCCGATGAACGAGGGAAATCGGTTGTCACGGTCGTCACGATTGTCACGAGGAGAGAAGAAGAATTATGATTATTCTATCTCTCTCAAAAGTGAGTTTTCCAGAATCAGCCGGTGACAACCGTGACATTCGTGACAATCGAGGCGTGCGGTTGTCACGGTCGTCACCGATTGTCACGGGGTTGTCATGGCGGACGACTGGCGCGGAAATCAGCGGCAGGACGCGGCAATCAGGCCGGTTGTCACGATTGGCGCGATTGTCACAGGGGCGAGGGCGAAAGTCGCATTTTAACACAGTTCATTCCGGCACTGGATTCACGACGCGCCGGTAAATTCGGGTCGCCTTGCCGCCGTGCGCCGGGGTGATGGGTGAGCTGACCAACAGGCCATCGCCTTCCATCCGCACCAGCAGTGCCTTGGCAGCGTCCGCCGTGGCCGTGATGCGGGCGCGGTGGACTTCGCGCGCTGTAACGAAGTCCTGCTGTTTGCGTTCTTGGTTTTCGTCGAGCAATTCGAGGACTTGATCTTCAAGTTTCGCAGCGGCGGCGCGGCGGCCTTTGGCGAGGATTTCCAGTTGCTCCCTGGCAAACCACTCGCTCAATCGGATTGCATTTTCCGCCGTGGCGAGTTCGAGCGCGTGATTGTGTGCATCCGAGCCGTAGAGTCCGGCATGAAGCACAACGGCCAGACGCCAAGCATTCTCGCACCAACGGGCGGCAAAGCCAGTCACATCGCGCAATTCGGCCTTCCGCCGCTCGACGATAGCGTTGTGATAATCCACGAACCGCTGCCGTGTTTCGGGTGTGGGTTGCAGGACGTGGTGGACGCTTGACTGGTGATAAGTGGCGAGCAGGTCCGTGACGAGAGCTGACCAGCTGGCCAGGACGCTTTCAGAAATGGTTTCCGGCTCGCCGTCAATCCGTTGCGGCTCGGCGTGACTGTGACAGATGAGCATTCGCGGCAGAAAACCGGAGGCGCTCAAGGAATCCTCGCCCAGCATCTTTCCCACCAAGTCCGGCTGGCCAAACCAAAGCACACCGAGGCACGGTCGGCGCAGGATCACCGGCGGACGACTGCCACGGTCAACGCGGACATATTCGCCGGTGTAGCCGGCAAGGTAGAAACTTTCATCCGTGGAGTTGTTCGCCGAATACCTCCCAAGCAGATTTTCCACGACCTTGCGGCAATCCGAACTAGCGCTGAACAGCACTTCGCCTTGTTCCTGAACCATAGCGGTCAATCGTTCCGTTGTGGCGTCCTGGGCCAGAATCAGGGGTTGGGCGTTTTGGCGGACAAATTCATCTCGCTCCGCCAACCTTAATTGCAATTCTCCACGCAAGCGTTCGCACTCCTGCCCGTCGTTTTGTTTGGCGATGTCCTTTTCCAGCCGTTTGATTTTTGCTTCGGCGGCTTTGATATGCGATTGGATATGCGGCGCGGATTCTTTTCGCCAAGATTCTTGCTGGCGTTCCTGGTAGTCCAGCAACGGGGCGGCAATCGGTTCAAATGCCCGACTCTTGCCAGCACCGGTCTCCGCTGAAACAAACAGAAACAAATTACCGCGCACCGTTTTTCGTGTATCCGATTGAACTTCGAGTCCCGCACCAATGACGGCGCTGATGATACCGAGCACACAAGGGCCGCTCAAACGTTCGGGCACACGCTCGGTGCGCGCGACGCCTGCGGCCATCAAAGCCATTGCCGGCGGCAGGGCGTCCACGGGGAACGGCGCGGACTCTGGCTCGTCGGATTCTTCGGGCAACTCAATGGCAGGTTTTGAAACTTTTCGCGGCGGCGCGGCGTGAAGATCGGGTTCGGTTGAAATGGCGACAGGTTGCGCGGCGGCGACGGCGCAACGGATTTCGTCCGCAGTTGCGCCCGCGCGTGTCCAGTCGTTCGCGTCTTTGTGCGACGCTGGCGTGACGACCTGAAACGTCTTGCGCCCGGAATTGGCGGCGATGGCGGCAAGCCACTTCGCGCCGGCATCGTCATTCTGTCCAAACGCATAGACCACGGCATCCGTGGCGCACAGGCCCGCGAGCAAGCGTGCGTTGCCCGCGCCGCGCGTGGCGATGGCGGCGGTGTCGGCCAGCGGTTGAACGTGATGGTGCAGACAGTCCAGCACGGCCAGCAAATCCCATTGCGACTCGAAAGCAAAAATGGTTTTGGCGGTCGCAATGTCACCGATGATCAATGGCGCGGTGCGCGTGCCGGTGGGGTGGTAACGCCACGAGCCATCCGCCAATCGGTAATGACAGCCGATGACGTTGCCCTGCGCGTCATGCACGGGGAACGCGACGAACTCGCTGCCAAACAAGCCGATGAGATTTTTAGCGTGCAGCCAGTCCACAAACTCCGGAGTGTAGCTGCGGCTCTCGGCAAGCTTGGCGCGATGCTCCGGCGTGAGAGTGGTGACGCAGGCGGGCCAATCGAATGGCGATTGAATGTTTTGATTCATAAACCAATGTGTGCAGCTAAACAGAGATGAAGGGGCGAACTCCGAAATGCTATTTATAATAGGCGTTTGAATTCACGAATGGCGTCTCCCAGCGAGAGGCCGCGTGCTTTGGCGAGAAAGTCAATCACATCGCCACCTTCATCAGTAGCGAAATCACGCCATCGCATACCATCAGCGAAGATGCTGAAACTAGGTTTGTGGTCGTCACGCCAAGGGCACCGGCAGGACTTAGCTGGCTGTCCGGGCAGACCGAGCAATTGCCACAATTCTGGGATACGAAGGCGTTGCTTCATGTCATGTAGCGTTTCCCGTTTCACTGCACACCTCCGGGCTGATGGCTGGCAGTCTGTGTTTCCATGAAACGAACGAATTCCGATTCGCGGCAGAAGATTTTCGCGCCGACCTGAAGCGTGGGCAGGCCATTCTTGCGCCAGCGCCATGCGGTCGTGCGCGAGATACCATAGCGCCGGAGGAAAAAATCCAATGGCATCGGACAATCCTTGGGATCGTAGGCTTGAGACATAAAATTATCTCACCTCCAATCCTTGAGCGTGAACGGTCAGGTTTTCCCGGATGTGGCGGAGAATTTCCCGGCGGGGAAAACGCACCATCTTGGCGGTCAATTTGACAAATGAAATGCGCCGCTGGCGCATTAAATTGTCAATACTCCTTGGCGAGCAACCGAGCAATTGCGCGGCTTCGGCCTTGGTCAACAGTTCCGGCTCGATTTGCTGTGCCGCCGTGCCGGGTGCGGGATTTTCGATGTTTGGCATATTTCCAACGCGCGTTTGCAACTGCGGGGCGTTGGATGCGTGTCAATCGCTTCACCAGTGCCAACTGGTTGTCCAACGCGCTCCGCGAGGTCGCATTTGCGCGCTGGTGCAGTGAAGCAAAAACGATGAGACGCACTCCGAAACGCTATTTGAAATAGCGTCAAGAATCGGAAACGGATGTGGTTGGCGACGGCGAATTGGGTTTACCGGGGAAAGTTTTCTGGATAAAACCCGTGCCGGCGAGAGGAGCGTCCATCACGCGGTAGGTGTTCTGCCAATCTGCGCCGCGCTGTGCCCAGCCTTTTTTCTGGTTGGGCATAGGCTGGCCTTCATGCCAGTTGTCCGCCTTCAAATGGATTTTTTCAAAGCTTTCCTGCAAGGCTTCATCGAATGGCGCACCTCCTCGCATGAGGTCTTCGACGGTCAACAAAATGTCCCATTGCAGCGCACTGCCAAATATGTCCGGCTCACGAGCGGGAAGATTTTCCGCCAGTCGGTTGTATAACCACGCTGCCAAGCGACGCGCTTCCATGCGCGTGCGTATGGAATTGGGAACGGCAAAGACGCGGTAATCTTCCGCCAGTTCATCGAACATGAAAGCGCGTGCCGCATCCTCTTGACTCATGTGGTTCTTGGCGAGGGCGGGAAACAATCTCCAACCTTTGAAAAAATTGGTTTCATGCTCTTCCGGTGCATCGGTTCGACAGTTGGTGAGTGGATTTTTTCCCCGGCTGTCCCGCTGCCGCCAGAGCCAGCAGAAAATTCGTCTGAATCCCGGCGGTGCATCGCGCCAAGAATCGTTGATCGTGAACGGGCCATGAGATGCGTGATAGTCCCGCCATTCTTGGATGCCATTTACCTTGCTACCGCGCAGGCGAGAATCTGCTGGAATTGTGAACGTGATGATTGGCCCTCGCATCATCGGCACACATCCAGCAATGTTCCGTCGGCTCTCCGCATCAAATTCACCATATGCCTCAAATGTCTGCCAGTGGGCCGCGTCGGTCGGGTCTGGTTTGCTGCCGCTTTCAAGTTTTATCAGTTTGGTCGGCACAAACTGCTTTCCGGTCACGTCAACGCCATCTTCAATGACAGTGTGGTGAATCTCAAACCACGGATCGGGGACAAGCCATTCGAGAGCGCAACCCGCAAACTCGTGATGGCGTTTTAGCGTTTTGACCAAGCCATCGGCGGCAAACCATGCCTGTCCGATTTTGCCTTGTTCTTTTGTGGCTCGGTCAAGTTGTTGGAGTTTGCGAACAGCCCGACCAAATTTCTCATTACGCCGCAGCAGTTCCCAAATCTTCGCCGGGATGCGTTCTGCATCCGGCAAAGACGCACGGCATGGATTGTCCGGGTGTTGCGGCTCGTGTGCCATAGGTAACAATCAGATTTTACCCGTGTGCGCAGGTAACGCAATATGCGCGATGGTGCGAAACCATCCGCCGACAGCCTAGCCTGATCCCTGGCCGCGCGCATTGATGCGGAAATGTTGGGCAAGGTAGGCGTCCACTTCGGCTTTGGGAAAACGAACGATCTTCGACGTGAGTTTGATAAACGGCAGGCGACGCTGCCGCATGAGATTGTCAATCGTCCGCCGGCTGACGTTCAAGCGCCACGCCACTTGCGACTTGGTTTCGTAATCCGGTGTGGTGAAAAATCCTGATGGTTCGGCGTCCATGTTAGCACCTCATTTTTTAGCCGGATTCTGTCACGGCGTCGCCGAATGAAGGTGTGCGACGCGCACAAGATGGATTGGTTCGGTGACGCCAAAAGTTCACGCGCCGGAAGCCTAGAGGCAAAATCCCGGAGGCGGCGGGCGGGTCAATTTGGAGCGCAGCAGGGTGAAGGGGCGAGCAAGAGATTGACGCGACCGCCGACGCCACACAATCGAACCGGCTTCCGCGCGTCATTTCCCCGGACTGGTCGCGGACTGAACGCGGACGCCGGATAAGGCTCTCGCGCGGCGATTCCGCGTCTGAACCGCGATCTCATGGCGGACGCAAAAAATTAGCTTGGTAAGGGGTAACGCGTGCCTTGGATAAAACTGTGAGATTTGAGGTCGAGCCGGCTGGCGTCGAGATCAGAGATGGACTTGGGCAAAACCAGCGCGGCGGACACGGCTTGAATCATTTTAGCGCGGCTATTCACGAAATGGTTGGCTGGCCGTTCCGGTTTGAAATCGAACCGGCTTCCGCGCGTCATGTCCCCGGATTGGTCGTGGACTGAATACGGACGTGGACTGGCCGTGGACGCTGCGCGATTGTGGACTGACTGCGGGTGCGGACAATTCGCGGACATGGACAATTCGTGGCTGCGGCTGCGGTCGTGGACTGGACACGATCACGGACTGACTGCGGGCGGGACTCGGACGCGGACTGGACACGGACACGGTCGGCTGACCGGATTTTGGCGCGGACATTTCGCGGCCAAAGCGCGACCGTTGCGCGGACGCAAAAACCTCATTTTGATGAGGAGTAAGGCGTGTCCTGGGTAAAAACTGAAAATTTTCAGTTGCGATGCAGGTTCAAAATCTCGGCAGGCTCGCGCAGACCAGCAACAGATTTTGGTGCGAGTATGGTCGTTGCCGTGACGGTGCTACCATTACTCTTCGCTTTGGGAGGCATTACACCGAACCATTCTTTCGCTTCGTCCTCGGTGGTAAGTTCGCGGTAATGCCGGAAGATCATCTGCGGACTGTTGCCAGCTTCGAGCGAAGTTTTCGCGGCGTCCTGGGTGACGGCAAGGCGGTAACTGCAAAAGGAATGGCGCAGGCCATTGCGCTTCCATTTGAACTTGGTTTTGATACCGGTGGCGGTGCGGGCCTGATTCACGGCGGCGGTAAGGTCATAATAAACGCCCTTGTCACCCGAACGGACAACGACATGGCCTTCATCCTTTGCACGCGGTTGCAACCATGCAACAGCGGCATCGCATAGCGGCACGAGGCGACGTTGCGCGGTCTTGGCGTTGTCGGCGGTGACTTCAACAAACCGGCGCTTGAGATTCACGTCGCGCCAGTCGAGCCGGAGAATTTCCGCGCTCCGCAGACCGCAGAACCCACCGAAAATCAGCCACGGAATCAGCGAGGCCGGAGCGGAGGAGAACAGTTCGCGCAGTTCGGCAGGCGTGAAAATCAGCGTGGGGCTGGCCGTGACTTCGGGGCGTTCCACGGCTTCGATTTCGTCGAGCAGGTCGCGCGGGGCGTATTTGCGGCGCACGGCGAAATGCAGCAGGGCGCTGACATGGCGGAGTTCATTGAGCTTGGTGCGGTTGCTGGTGGTCAGGCCGTCGAGACATGTTTGCAGCATCTTGCCGGTGACATGGGCGACAGGGATTTGGAACAAGTTGCCAAAGCGCGTCATGCGCAGGCGGATGTCGCGCAGGTGGGCTTCGCTCTTGGACGCCTTCTCCTTGGCAGCGATGTATTCGGCGACGAGTTGCGGCAAGGTGCGGGATTCGCGGACGGTGTGATTGCGGCGGACAAAATCGGTGACGGCTTCGCGGAGTGACACACCCGGCGGCAGGAGCTTCATCACCTCGGCGTATTCTGCCACGGCGAGATTCAACTGGCGACCGAGCGGACGCAGGGTGTCGAGGGCTTGCAGGTAATTTGCCCGATCCAGTGACGTGAGGCGAAGCACCTGGCCTTCACCGTTGGCGAGTTTGGTCGCGGCGAGTTCGGCTTCCTGCTTGGCTTCCTCCAAGTCCGAGAAGCGTTTCTTGACCCGTTTCGCGCCGTCGTAGTAGGCGAGGGTGAATTGGTGGTAGTTCGTCCCGTTGACGCGGTTCTTACCGGCGTAAATTTTGACGGTGACATTGCCGCGCTTGGTGACGAGCGGCTTTCCGGGGCTTGGGGACAGTTGCGTTTTCATACGCAATAATGTCCCCAATCTGTCCCCAAATGTCAAGCACTATCACAAAACGCCATAAAACACTGGCGGAAGGGGTGGGATTCGAACCCACGTTAGGATTGCTCCTAAGCCTGATTTCGAGTCAGGTGCCTTCAACCACTCAGCCACCCTTCCGTTATACTGATTTTATTAGGTGAAATGCTGGTTTTTGCATTTCTCCACTTGCGTTTTCTATACTGCTGTTCTATACTATATGCATGAAGACCAATTCATCAAACGATACAGAACAACGCTGGCAAAAAACACCCGTGGCGAACCTCGTCCGCCACGTTCAATCAGGAAACTATTATGCGCGAATTCGCGTGCGCGGCAAGCTGATTTGGAAGTCGCTCAAAACCGACCGAATCAGCGTCGCCAAACTGCGGCTTGGCGATTTTCACAAAGAGGAGCGGCAGCGTGCAGCGGCGCAGACGGCGGTAGCACGCGGGAAAATGACGTTTGCCGATGCCTTGCAAACTTACCGCGAACGGTTAAGCGGCGACCAGTCGCTCAAAGACCGAAGCAAAGCCTACCGGCAGGAACGGATAACGGCCTTGCTGAAATCGTGGCCTGACCTCAATCAAATGGACGTTGCCCAAATCTCCAAAGGTGACGGCTTGGCGTGGGCTGCGCGCTTCGGAAAAACCGCAAGTCCATCGGCTTTCAATAATACCATCGGAACATTTAAGTTGGTTTTGGACATCGCGGTTGAAGCAGGCGCGCGTTACGACAATCCCGCCGTCCACATCAAACGAAAAAAAATCCGGCTGAAGCAATTGCAGCTTCCGAGTCAAAAGCAGTTCGTTGAACTGATAAACACCATCAGGAACGGGGATGGTGGCTGGGCGGAACGCTGCGCCGATCTAGTGGAATTTTTGGCATACAGCGGATGCCGAAAAGGTGAAGCGGCGCGCGTCAATGGCCGGGACTGCGATTTTGAAAAAGGTGAAATCTCAGTTTTGGGCGATCCTGCCACCGGCACAAAGAATTGGGAAATTCGTCGTGTCCCCATGATTCCCGATATGCGCCGTTTGTTGCAACGGTTGCAAACGGAGCGCGGAGAAACGGAATTTTTGAGCAAGCCGGTCATGCTGGTTCACGAATGCCAGGGTGCTATTGATACGGCCTGCAAGAAGTTGAGCATCGTCCGTATCACGCACCACGATTTGCGACATTTGTTTGCCACCCGCTGCATTGAATCGGGCGTTGATATTCCCACAGTAAGCCGCTGGCTCGGCCACAAGGACGGCGGCGCGCTGGCGATGAAAGTTTATGGGCATCTGCGCGACAGTCATTCGACGGCGATGGCGCAGAAAGTCAGATTTATCGAAAACGAAGAAAATGCCTCCGAATTAAAAGCGAAAACGCCCGCGAATTGATCCGACAAAATTGGTTTGCATCTTGGGTCAATCGCATTCCGCCGGTTCAAAAAATCTTTAGTGCAGCAGCGCAGTCGTCACCAGTCGCGGTGACAGGATGCGACCATAAGGAAACCCGCCAATGCTAAAAAACAAAAGCCGTTGGGTTCAGTGTCCGCGACCAACGCGCGTTCCACAGTCGTGTAACGCGCGCTCGTCGCGGACGGACAATGGAAAACGCAGTCGCGTTGGCTTCCGTCTTGAGCTTGGCGTCGCCGCTCCGGCACGCGGTTCCACTCATGCCGTTCCACCGCGCCGCCTGCCGCTTACCGCCGCCAACTCAAGACCGAAGCAACGGATAAAAATAAATTCGTGCCGGGCATCGGACAGAAAGACGCCGGTCGCGGGCAAAACAAAATTCGCGGGAATGCTCACCACTCGGATGGAGAGTTCTGGCGATGTGAAGCTAACATTGTGTATGATTTTGGAAGGACGCACATGAATGAGAAATTGAACATATTCGTCAGCTCGGTGCAGAAGGAACTTGAAGACGAACGAGTCATCGTCCAAAACCTGTTGAGCACCGACCCGTTTCTGTCGGCGCATTGTTCGCCGATTCTTTATGAGTTTGAGCCAGCCTCGCCGGACAAGGCATTGGAAGGCTGTTTGAAATCACTCGATGGCTGCCACGTTTACCTGCTCATCGTAGCCGCCCAATACGGCACTTTGGTTGGCAAGTTGTCCATAACCCACGCCGAATACCGGCGATCCAAAGAAAAGAAATTGCCGGTTCTTGCGTTCATCAAGGGCGACCGCAAAGTGAAGCGCGAGGACGGCACCGAAGCGTTGCTGAAGGAACTCGACGACGACGGCCCGAAATACAAACGCTTCGGCAATGTCATCGAA
>Ga0181538_10000261_pt1 | contig 61617 bp, 59 predicted proteins | sample PEATcosm2014_Bin_40_FD_119773 | JGI IMG/M metagenome (GOLD analysis project Ga0181538, IMG submission 119773) | Peatland microbial communities from MTU Mesocosm Facility, Houghton, MI, USA - PEATcosm2014_Bin23_30_metaG | ecosystem: Environmental > Terrestrial > Soil > Wetlands > Peat | place...
GTCAACGTGCCGCTCACTCCCGCCGGCGTCGAACCGATCGTCACCGAAGCCGACGACCCGGTCACCAGATTCCCGTTCGCATCCTCCACCTGCACCACCACGGAACTCAGCGCCGTCCCCGCCGTTGCCGTCGCCGGTGGCCCCGTCGTGAACGCCAGTTTGCTCGCCACGCCCGCCCCGATGGTAATCGAACCGCTGGTCACCGCCGTCAATCCGCTCGCTGCCGCCGTCAGCGTGTAAGTCCCCGATGTATTGAATACCAGGTTGCCGAACGTCGCCACCCCGTTCACCGCATTCACGGTCAACGTGCCGCTCACTCCCGCCGGCGTCGAGCTGATCGTCACCGAAGCCGACGACCCGGCTAACGCGTTCCCGTTGGCCTGTTGCAACTGCACCACCACGGAACTCAGCGCCGCCCCCGTCGTTCCCGCCGCCGGCGGCTCCGTCGCGAACGCCAACTGCGGCATATAGGCCAGGTAGCTCACCGCAACGCCGTTACCGCCCAAATCGGCGGGGCTTCCAGCCGGCACGATGGACGTGTCCAGAAGATCGAAATTGTTCACGGTTACGGGGGATACGGTACCGCAGCCGCTCACCAAGGCGCTGGTCGTACAAGCCGTTAGGTTCGTCCCACCCAGCGTGGTGTTCAGCGTCGTATTGGCGCCGTTATCGCGCAGCGTAAACGCATACTGTGCTCCGCTTCCTGGCGCAATCGTGCTCTGCACGTACACGCCCTGAATTTGTACGTTACCGCCAATCTGTTGGGCCTGCGCCTCGGTGGGCTGGAGACTGTCGTCCGATCTCCCTGTAAGTGGAAGATAGAACAGTGGATCGGCATCGTATACTGCGTTGCGCCAGGCTGGAATCACAAATTGGCCAGCCACATTGGGTACAAATACGATGCTGGCGTAAACCGCCGAAGATGCCGTAATGCCAGTCTCGTTTACATCGAATACGTCTCCGGCGGATACGCTCAGACTTCCTGTCTGCTCCACGAATATTCCCGACATCGGCAATGCAGCGGATAGCGATGTGGCCGATTCATTCTGATCTAATGTCGCCGTAACGGAAGAACCGGTCCCCACAAACTCCGCAATATATTTAGTTACCGTTCCCGCGGCTGGTATGATCGTTGCCATGCCAGATTCCGTTGTCAGCGAACCGCTATTCCCAGCCACCGCCAAATACTGCGCACCCCCAACCTGCTGAGAAGCGAACAATATTGTCTCGCCGGGTACTGCCGGAGTTTGTACGACGTACCAACTCGCGTAGGTGGTGGCTGGAGCCGGGCTGGCGCTTGGCGTCACGTGCAAGGCCACCAGATCGCCGGGAATGAACCCGGTGGTATCCACCGAATCGCACGCCTGCGTCTGCGCACCGGAAATCGTCACCGAAACCGACTCATCGAAGCCGTTCTTGTACAGTGCCCAAGTCCAACTGGCTCCAGCCCCGGGAGGTGTTGTGAGATTGACGCACAAGGAACTGAAGGTTCCTGTCGTTGGCATCAGGGCGTAACTGGTTCCCGTCGCGGCGCTGGCCGCCCACACGTTCACGTCGATTCGCGGCATCAAACCGATCCAGGACTGGCCCGTAGTGGGCGCTGCTTGTCCGGCTTGCGACCCGAATATATACTGACTGCTACCCCAGCAAGGAACGCTCAGCGCAAAAAGACATGCAATCGCTGATCTCATTGGATCACTCCCGAAACGGTGGGCAACATTTCATTGAACATGTAGAAGCAATCCTGGCTTTGGGCACGCCTGCGGCGGCTGTCCAGCCGGTAGCGACAGCGCCGGCATCGGACAGAGCATACTGAGTCTCTTTCTCCCCGGGGCGAAGACACCGTAGAACTTTGACAGCGCCTCGAAAAATTCCGGCGCGCGGTTAACTGGACAAACAGCAAGTCCGCCGCTCCACGGGATTTGGCGTGCAGACAGCAAAATACACGCTGGTTTCCCCGGGGTAGAAGGCGGCCCATAACGATTTCCCTCTAGTGCCACCGTCATATTTTATGCATTATTCGGTTGAATTGTAAGGCTTCGAGAGCATCAAAGGTAATGCTGCTGTCTGAGCGCTGGCCGCAATCGTTCCAGAAGTACTGGGACTGCGCTGGGAGTTTGCGCTGTGGCGTAGGGCGTGTCGCGTAGGCCTTGAGGATCCTCTCATATCAATCGTAATGAGCCGGAATTATGTAAGCGTCCGACAAGCCCCTCTTCCCAGCCGGTGGCCTTGGGCTGCACAGTTGTGTCATCGTGGCTGTCGACCTCAAACATCTTCCGGAAGATCCGAAGATTGAGTTCGCTCCAAGATCCCCGATGTCGGCTTTTCTTTGGCACGTCAACCCGTTCTGGGCTGCCGACTCTAAATCATTAGAACGGCGGCCAAAACAGTGGGGCTAACGTGGAATCATACAGACCGCTACCCTGCCCAGGGCCAGGATCTCCGGCAAACTCAGGGCGACGACTCCGACGACCAGGATTGCCGAATAGCTGCTGGAAAGACCGGTCATACGTGAGACGGTGTGCGCCATCGGATGGATCACGCTGATCTGCAATCCTGTGGTTTCCGCGGTTCGCCTGATAAGGTCAAACAGAGCCAGCAACACACAAGGCTTGATCAACGCAACAAGGATTCGCGAAAACATAATCGGCACTATTCTGGTGCTGCGCGGGGGCCGCTTCAACATTGTCTTTGGTGGTGGTACCGCGACTCCAGTCCTGCGAGAGATGCCGCTCTGGATTTCTTAGCACATTACCAAGGTGATCCAGCCAAAGTAAACGTTGTCGGAAAGCCCATCTCGGTCTAGTGTGACCGCATGTGGCACAACTTGTACATCGCTCTGTTTCTGGTTCTGGTCGCCGCTCTAGCGACCCTCATCAGGTGGGAGTTTCGACGGCGACGGCGCGGACCGAGTATTTCGTCGCAAGCCTTTCGGAGTCAGTTGGCGGGCGACTGCCGGCTGCCGTATGCCCCGCCTCCGGACCGGCGCTCCCGGAGCATGGAGGGGACACGACTTGCGTAAGCTGTACGGCCCGGTCGCCAGGTTGTTCGCGGTCACGGCGGACGCGCTGGCGTGGGTCGGAGACGCTGTCCATAAGCACCGACGTGTTCTCGATAAGCGGCGCGATCCTCTGGCGCGAGAAGCATTTGGCCAGCTCCACCGTTGGTGCGACCATGAGCCTTCGGCAATTAACCGGCCCAACGTAGTCGATCCCGGCCTCCAGGTGTAAGCTCGCTCATGACGACCATGCCGTTCGACGCGCAGAACTCAGACAGCGTGGGGGAGTGCTGTTCGGGGTCGAAGCGTCCAGCTCCGATGACACGCTCCCGCTTCAGCAGTACTTCATCCTTCTTGACGGTGGCAGCGCTTAACCGTGATCGCACGTCAGCCAGGAACTTCGATATGCACCCGGCGATCGACGGCACGGGCTGCCCTCGATCGGTGCGTCCCAACTGCAGCGCGCTTCCGCTTCGAGGATCGTTTGCGATGCTCGCTACCAACTGCCGTCTTCAAACCCTCCCGGATCATTCTGCCGCCAAGTATTCCCTCGGCGTGGATCGGACATTGGCAGCGTGGGTACGTCCGGTCGTCGCGGGCCGATTTGGGGAGCTTGCGATCGGTGACGCATTGCTCAGTGCGCGCGTTCCCTGTAAGCTATTGATGTTAAATAAGATATAGTGGTGAGCCGGGCGGGATTCGAACCCGCGACCCACGCCTTAAAAGGGCGTTGCTCTACCAGCTGAGCTACCGGCCCACTGACACCTTGCCTTCGGTGAGTGGAAAACGCTATTGTCCCAGTTTATCAAACTCACCTAAAGCATTCTCGCCCACCTGCCGATCTTTCCTTCGTGAACGAGAAACGCCCCCCCGACCAGCCCGTCCGCTCCAAAGGAGAGGCCACCCTCCTGCCCGATGGATACCCGGAGTTGCCCGCCGTCGTCCGCGATATCAGCCTGTCGGGGATCGGCGTCGTCGCTGGCCGAGTCCTCGCGGCCGGAACGCCAGTCCATGTCCACATTCACGGTCACGCGGCGCACGGCACCGTCGCAAGCTGCCGTCCCGAAGGCTCCGCTTTCTATATCGCCATCGCACTGGCGGCTTAACCCCCCGCGCCAGCCGCTATACTTGGTCGTGACGGACCGATGAGCCGGCTTGCAAAGCGTCTCTTTTATATCCTGGTGGCGATCGGAGCAACGCTCACGATCGGAACCGTGGGTTTCAGCCTGGTTGGCGGATACTCCGTTTTCGACGCCTTCTACCTTACCTTGACCACCATGACCACGGTGGGCTACGGCGACCGGTTTTCCCACGCCGGGCGCGTGTTCAACGCGTTCCTCATCATGTTCGGCGTCACCACTATCTTTATTGCTATCGGCGCCATGACCCAGACCATCATCGAATTCGAACTGGGCGATGCCCTCGGCAAGCGGCGGAACAAACGCATGATCGACAAGTTGAAAGATCACTACATCATCTGTGGCTTCGGACGGGTGGGCCGCGGCGCCGCCGAGGAACTGCAACACGCCGGCGTCCCTTTCGTGGTCGTCGACAACGTCCCGGAACGCGTGGAGGGCGCCATGGTCAGCGGCATGCTCGCGGTCGCGGCCGATGCCACGCGCGACGAAACCCTCTGCCAGGTGGGCATCGAGCGGGCGCGCGGCCTGGTGGCCGCTCTCGCTACCGATGCCGATAACCTCTTCGTCCTGCTCTCCGCCAAAGGCCTGAATCCCAAGCTGTACGTCGCGGCGCGCGCGGCCGAGGATGGCGCCGAGGAGAAAATGCGGCGCGCCGGCGCTGACGCGGTGTTCGCACCCTACGCCATCACCGGCCATCGTTTGGCCCAGTCTCTTCTGCGGCCTCACGTCGTGCAGTTCCTCGACTTCACCACCAAGGATGTCGCTATGGACATCAGCATCGAACAGGTGCGCGTGTCGGTGGGCAGCGAGGTCGCGGCCAAAACCATCCGCGAGATGCAAATGCGCCGCAACATGGGCGTGATCGTTATGGCGATCCGCCGGAAGGATGGCAATATGCTTTTCAACCCGCCTGCGGACACCGCAATCGAAGCGGGAGATTACCTCATCGTGATGGGCAAACAGCGTGATCTGTCGGCACTCGAAGAACTTGCCGACGCCCACGGGCCACATAGAACATAGTAGTTCCGGTACTGGTATTGCGTTTCCGGCCGCCTTTATAATCGAAAACGGTTGGAGGTTGGCAGCCCATGGCGAACCGCGTCAAGGATTTTATTGAATCAATCATCTATGCGGGTATGAAACCGGCGGGGCGCTCTTCGGAGGACGCACCCGCCGCCCAGCCAGGCTGGTTCGCGCGTTGGTTGAACGGACCGGCGCAGTCGGATCCGCTCTACCTCACCAATCAAACCTTCGGACAGAAGGTGCGGCGTATGCTGATCCTGCTTTCCCCCGTCGTTGTCGTGATTGCCGGCGGGATACTGGCCATGGTCCTCTTCGCCCCCAAAACCACCAAGGTGCGCAAGCCGCTCACCGCCGCCGAAGTGAGGGCCAAGGTTCTGCCCGAATTCAACCAGCCAATCAAACTCGATTCGAATCCGGACCTCGAAGTTACCGAGGTGCATTTCGAACATGCCGGCGGCAACATCATGGTGGGCAATCTTCACAACAAGAGTACTCACCGGATTATTCAGGCAATCATTGTGTTCGAACTGGCCGACCCTTCGAATTCTGAACTCGGCGGCGTCACCGTGACTGAGACCGATCTCGCGCCCGGCACCACGCGGACGTTCAAAAAGCCGATCGAGCAGAGCAACGCCATGTACGCTCTGGTCCGCGAAGTAGAAACGCGATAGCTACTAACCCGCTGGCGCCAGGAACAAATCCACCGGCTCGAAGGAAACCACCTTCCACTTCTTGCCCGTCTTCTTCATCCGGCACTTAGCCTTCTTTTCCCACCGTTTCGCGCCGGGACTAACTTCCTTCGGTTCGAGCGTCAGAATCCAGTCGAGCGCCAGGGTGCGCTCGCTATCGTCGCCCTCGTTGCTGGTGACTTCGATGTTGCAGCCCACTTCCCCCTGGGCGAACAGCCCCACCACGTTCGTGCGCAGCTTGTCGTAATCGGGCATCGAGCGATCGAACGCATCGAGGAATGCCGTCACATTGCCGGCGCTGAGCGAGTCCGCCAGCGAGTGGATCAAATTCCACGCGTCTTTTTCGGAGTTAGCCGGCAGCAGAGCGGCGAGCGAAACCAAAAGCAGGAAACGGCGCCGCATACTTCACGTCCTGTAACTCGCATTGATATGGATGTAGCCTTCGGTAAGGTCGCACGTCCAGAAGCGCGCCGAACCCTTGCCCTTGCCGCGGATATTCACTGCAATCTCGCATTCCGCGGCATCCAGTTTCTGTTTGAGCCCCGCTTCCGAAAAATCCGCCGCCAACCCGCCGCGGCAAACCACAACGTGCTGCATGCGGATATCGGTCTTCGCGGAATCGAACGGCACGCCGGCGTTGCCGGCCGCCGAAAGAACGCGGCCCCAATTCGGGTCCGACCCAGCGACCGCCGTCTTCACCAGCGGCGAATTGGCGATGGCGCGGGCGATGCGCACGGCGCCATCATCTGTCGCGGTCCCGTTTACCCGAATGGTGATGAATTTACGCGCTCCTTCGCCATCGCGGGCGATGGCCTGCGCCAGGCTCTCCATCACACCCGCCACCGCCTCCTCGAATTTGGCCCGTTCGGTAGGGTCGGGCCGCACGCCGGACGCGCCGTTCGCGAGCAGCAGCAGAGTGTCGTTGGTCGATGTGTCGCCATCTACCGATAGTCGGTTATAGCTGCGTTCCGCCGATCGTTTCAAAATGGCGCGCAGGTGGGCGGGCGGAATGTCCGCGTCGCTCAGCACAAATCCGAGCGTCGTCGCCATCAGAGGCTGGATCATTCCCGACCCCTTCGTCATGCCCGCGATCCTCACCGTCCCGCGCCGCAATTTCACTTCCGCAAATGCGGTCTTCGGTACCAGGTCCGTGGTCATGATCGCGCGCGCCACGTCTTCGAAGCGGTCGGGGCTGAGTCCTTCGGCCAGGCGGGGCAGGGAAGTGGTGATCTTCGCCGGGTCGAGTTCCATGCCGATCACGCCGGTAGAAGCCGTCAGCACCTGCGACGGCTGGAGTTTCAGCAGTTTGGCGGCGGCTTTCGCTGTCGAGAGCGCCACGGCGTCTCCCGTGCGCGTGGCGCAATTGGCGTTGCCCGCGTTCACCAGGATCGCGCCCGCCGATCCGTGCGAATGTTGCAGATGGCGCCGCGAGAGCCGCACCGGCGCGGCCTGCACGCGATTCTGCGTGAAAACTCCGGCGGCCGACGCGGGAAGGCCGCTCACGATCAATGCGAGGTCGTCTTTTTCCACGGCGCGGATGCCGGCGTAAGTGGAGGAGTAGAGGTAGCCGAGCGGTAGTTTCAAGCGGGAGCGCCTCCTAGGTATTCATTTTCGGATAATCGCTGGCCGTTCGCGAAGTCGGCCACCGGAATGCGTTTGCGGCCCTCCATCTGCACCTCAACCAGTTCCAGCGCTCCCGTGCCGCAGTTCACCACCGGCGGCTTGACGCGCGCGAAACTTCCGGGCGCGCCAGCCGGACTTCCGCTCCACAACCGCGATCTCCAGATGTGCAGCGCCTGTCCGCGAAATGCGGTCGATGCGCCGGGCCACGGCTGCAGTCCCCGCACCTGGTTGTGAATCGCGCGCGCGTCGCGCGTCCAATCGATGCGGCCGTCTTCCTTTTTGAGCAATGGCGCGTACGTGGCCTGCGCGTTATCCTGTTTCTCGGGTACGATTCGCCCCTGCTCGAGCCCAGCCAACGTCTCCACCAGTAAGTCCGCGCCCATCGCGGCGAGCCGCCCGCCCAATTCGATGGCAGTCTCATCCGGGCCGATCTCGGTTTCCGCCTTGAGCAGAATGTCGCCGGTGTCGAGCCCCGCGTCGATGCGCATGGTGGTGACGCCAGTGCGCGTTTCGCCGTTCAGGATGGCCCACTGGATCGGCCCCGCGCCGCGATACTTCGGCAGCAGCGATCCGTGCACGTTGATAATTCCGAGCGGCGCCATATCGAGGATGCTCTGCGGAATGATCTGCCCATACCCGACCACCACCATGGCGTCCACCGCGATGGCGCGCAGATGCTCCACCGGTTCCGGCCGCCGCACGCGTTCCGGCTGATACACCGGCAAGCCGAGCCGCAGCGCCGCCAGTTTCACGGGTGGAGGCGCGGCATTCTGGCCTCGTCCGCGCGGACGGTCCGGTTGCGTCACCACCGTGAGCACGCTATGTCCGGCGGCTACCATCCGCTCCAGCGCCGGTACAGCGAAGGCCGGCGTCCCCAGAAAAATCAGGCGCATGGCCGCGGCTCAGTCCCACTCACCGGCGCGTTGCATTTTTTTGATTTTCCGCTTCATCAAGTCGCGCTTGAGCGCGCTGATGTGCGTAATGTACAGCCGCCCGTGCAGATGCTCCGTCTCGTGCAGGAACGCGCGCGCCAGCAGATCTTCGCCGGTCTTCTCGTAATCCTCGCCATTGGCGTTCTTGGCGCGGATGGTCACCCGCTTCGCGCGCCGCACCTGCTCGCGGAAACCGGGAATGCTCAGGCAGCCTTCCTCGCCCACCTGCTTGCCTTCGACAGTCACGATCTTGGGGTTGATCAGCACCAGCTTATCGGATTCGTTTTCGCCATTCGATGTGTCGATCACGGCGATCTTCCGGCCGATGCCGATCTGCGGCGCGGCCAGCCCCACGCCCTTCGCGGCATACATCGATTCGAACATGTCCGCGAGCAGCTTGTGCAGTTCGGGTGTATCGAACTCCTGAACGTCGTCGGCTTCGCGCTCCAGCACGGGGTTTCCGAATTTCACAATCGGGTACACCATAGCGGTCAGAAATCCTTCACTTGTTTCAGATAGCCTGCGTAATTGCGGCGCGTTTCGTCGAGCGAATCGCCGCCGAACTTTTCCAGAAATGCCTGCGCCAGTACCATCGCCACCATGGCCTCGCCCACCACTCCCGCGGCCGGCACCACGCACACGTCCGATCGCTCGTAGGCGGCGAGCGCGGGTTCGCGCGTGACGAAATCTACCGATTCGAGCGGCCGGCGCAGAGTGGAAATGGGCTTCAACAGCCCCCGCACCACCAGGTCCTGGCCATTGGTGATGCCGCCTTCGAGCCCTCCGGCGCGATTGGCGCCGCGTGTAAAACGCGATTCGGCGCGTGCGTAATGAATCGTGTCCTGGACTTTCGACCCGAAACTCGCCGCGCCTTCCGCCGCCGCGCCGATCTCCACTCCTTTTACGGCCTGAATCGACACGATGGCCTGCGCCAGGCGCCCATCGAGGCGCGAGTCCCATGTCGCGTGCGAACCCAGGCCGGGCGGCAATCCGTGCGCCACCACTTCAAACACTCCGCCGATGGTATCGCCGGTGCGATAAGCCTCGTCCACCACTTCCTTCATGCGCTCTTCGACGGCCTCGTCCACACAGCCCAGGAGCACATTATCTTTCCGGCTGAGCGCCACCAGTTCTTCCCATTCCGCGTGCCGCGCGAGCGAAACCGGGCCCACGGCAACCACGTGGCTCAACACCTGGATGCCGAACTCGCCGAGCAGCGCCTTCGCCATCGCACCGACGGCCACCCGTACCGCCGTCTCGCGCGCGCTCGCGCGCTCTAAAATGTACCGGGCATCGTGAAAATTGTACTTAATGGCACCCGCCAGGTCGGCATGGCCCGGACGGGGGCGCGTCACCGGCTTGTGCTTGTCATTCCCACCGGGTAGATTTTCCACGGGGAGCACTTCCGTCCAGTTCTCCCAGTCCTTATTCCGGATCAGGATCGCCACCGGCGAACCGATGGTATGGGAGTGGCGTACCCCGGCCACAATCTCGGCGCAATCGGCTTCGATCTTCATGCGTCCACCGCGGCCGTAACCCTGCTGGCGCCGCCAAAGCTCCCGGTTCACGCCATCGAGCGATATGGGTATACCGGCGGGAAGCCCCACGAGCGTCGCTACCAGGCACTCGCCATGGGACTCGCCGGCGGTCTCAAAGCGCAACATGCAAATCGAGTTTTTATGTTAGCAGACTGGAACAATTGCTTGCCTTTGTTCGTATTAGACTGGGGATGGAGAAATTGTGATGAAACTTCTCTTGTGGCTCATCCTGCTGTTTTTCTGCTGGCCCCTGGCATTGGTGGCACTGGTGCTGTACCCCTTGGTATGGCTTTTGCTGCTGCCGTTCCGGATTGTGGGAATTGCCGTGGAAGGGGCACTGGAACTGGTATGGGCGGTCGTCACACTCCCGGCGAGGCTGCTGCGGGCGCTGTAGGTCAGGCTTCCCGATGACCCATGGTGCACTGAATCAGCAGAACGGCCAGGCTAAGCACCAGCAGAATGTGTACAAAGCCCCCGAGGGTATAGGCGGTGGCCACACCCAGAAGCCATAACGCCATGAAAACGATTGCCAACCAGATCATCTTGCCCTCGACAAGAGCAATTGAGGGACCAGCGTGGAGATGGGCGGTCTATCCGGGGAAACGGAGCTCGACCGGCGCCGGAATACCGGGCTGTTGAAACGCCTTTGAGCCCTGCGTGCGGAACTCGTACCGCTCGATGGCGACGGCAGCGCCTTTTTCATTGCTCCGCACCACGCAGCCGTAAATCATCAGCTTCATGGGGCAGGAGTCGTTCAGCAACACCGGCCAGTTCATGGAGAGTTCCACGGGCATTCCCGAGGTGAGCATATTTTCGGTCGAGAACCACACGCCGCTGCTCGAAATATTCAGAGTCCTGCCCGTGCCGGTTTCGGCTATCCGTTGCCCGTACAGCATCTTGTAACGGACATCCTGTTCGATCTGAAACCGCCGCTTCAAACGGCGCTCGCGTTCACCGACTCTCGCTCCGGCCTTATCCTCTTGATGGGTCTCGATCACCACGCACCGCCTTCTTCCGCAAAGTTACACCGGCTCGCGCGGGTTCCTCAATATCTCTTTAGTTATTCCAAGGTCACTACCGGGTCATACTGCCGGCTCGGAACTGTCAATGTTCCAGTGGCTTAGAGGCCTTCGGGCAATATTTCTACCTCTAAAGTAGTCAATGAGATCTGAAATTAGTAATATAGAAACAACGATTCAGACAGCATCCCTTGGCGGCTAGTCCCCTCCAGCCGCCAACTCTCTGAGTGCGGTCCCCGAGTCACCCGTCTTGAGGCCTTCGCTTTTTGTCGGGAACGCACGGGAAAAAGAGTTAATGAGCCGAAACCGCGAAGGTTAATGAGCCGCGACCGCGAGGGAGCGGTGTTTGTCGACGTGCTGTGCAGGCGCTTTTATCTCCGCCGGAATACGCGCGATTCCAGCTCGTGCGCCGTGGGGAACGTTCGCGAGATGTGATCCTGCCACCCCAGGCCTTCCTCATCGGCCAGAGACCACAGGATTCCGAGCACCGAGAAGAGGCTCAGGCACGTACCTGCCAGTCGTGCCGCGCGCTGCCGGGGCTCGGGCGTAAAACCGTCGAACGTGATCAGGCGCAAATGCGTCGCTCGCATCCCCGCAGTTTCCGTGCCCGCGACCGTCCAGAAGAGCCCGTAACTGGCCGCGATCACTCCCAGCATACAGCCCAAGATCATCAGGCTCGGCCGCGTGACGGCGATTTCGCCCCGGAATAGGACAAACGTCAGCAGGAACATACCGTAAGCCACGAAAATCATGGTCAGGTCGATGGCCGCGGCGAGCGCGCGATGCAGCCATGTCGCCACTGGTGCCTCGCAGTAAATCACGCCGTCCACCGTCGTTCCCAAGGTCTTGGCTTTGTTATGCACCGGCGCGAAGAATTCGAACTCGCCCTGGCCCTCGACCGGCTGGCGCGGAGTCCTGCGGGACGGCGGTTTGGCGCCGGCGAGCGTGCTCGGAGTGGTAGCTCTCGTCCGCGGCGGCCGCGGCGGTACGCGGTTCGGCATGGCGATCACGTTGGGAGAAAAAAGACTCCCCTGTACCGCGCTGGCGAGATCGAGCTTGTGGTCCGGCGGCTGTTCCGCCACCATGATGGCCGGACGCGCCTTGGTTGCCAACGCTCCGGCGGTGCGATGGACCGTGAACTGGCTGTTGTTGAGAGTGTCTCCGGGGGTTCGGCCGCACCGGCGGCAGCGGTGATCCAACTCGGAGTTCCGCGCTCCACAATGGCTGCAAGTCATGTCTTTAGAAACCGAAAGCCTGCCTGCCTGAGTCCCATGAATTGTGCTACCTTGCCGATTGGTCCTCTTCCGGTTCAGCTCTCTCATCGTTTTTAGCACAAGAGTACTGCGTTGTCATCAAAAATCTTCGAGTATTACGTACATTTTGGTGTTTAGCATACTGTGGGTGCTGGGTTTACCCTCCCTATCCCGCGCCCAGGATGCCCCTAGTACGAAAACCTCCCCGGTATCCCTCCGAAATCTCCCCAAACCGGTCATGACCAAGGAGCCGCCGCCGTCCGTGGACCCTTCCACCCTCGCGCCCGGCGAATGGATCGTGACCCTGAGCCCCTTCGGCTGCCAAGGTTTTGTCCAAGTGGTGGATGGCTGGATGAGCACCATCCACGTTCCAATCGCCGGCCACACCGACTGCATCGACGATTTCGAGCCCAACGGCATACGCAGTGTGCACGCGTATCCGGCCGAAATCATCAGCCAGCGCCAAATGTTCCGCGCCGACACCATCGTCTATAACTCCGAGACTGAAGATCTGCACGCCGAAGGGCACGTCTACTATGACAATTTCGCCCGCAACGAGAAGATCTGGTGCGACCGCCTCGATTACCACACCGAAAAAGGCAACGAGCACGGCAGCTTTTACCAGGTCGTCGGCGAGACCATGCCCAAGATCGTCACGCGCCCCAGGCAGGGAATCCTTTACGCCCCGGCCGCGCCGTTCCATTTCGAGGGCGAATGGGCCCAGCGCGATCAGGAGAAATACATCCTGCATAACGGCTGGGTCACCAACTGTACGGTGCCGAAACCATGGTGGCGGCTGATGGGTCCGAAGTTCGACATCATCCCGCGGGAGCGCGCCAAGGCTTACGACAGCGTGTTCTACCTCGCCGGGGTTCCCATCCTTTTTCTGCCCTGGTTTTACCATCCCCTGAATCGCGAACCCGGCAAAAGCGGATTCCTGTTGCCCGTGCCGGGACACAATGCCCTGCGCGGATTCTATCTGGGGGCGGGGTATTACTGGCGTATCAACCGCAGTTACGACCTTACCTATGAGACGCAACTGTTCACTTCCGGCATCAAAACCAACCATGCCGAGATCCGCGGGAAACCGGTGGATGGCACCACGTTCGACGTGGTTTTGTTCGGGTCGCTCGACAATCGCCTGAATTCCGCATCGCCGGAGGGACTCACGGCATTCGGCGTGGTGAAATCGAATCTGGGCGACGGATGGACCGCCGCGGGCACGCTGAATTACACCACGACTCTGCTTTTTCGCCAGGACTGGTCGCAATCTTATAATGAGGCCGTCGGTTCGGAGCTCGACTCCTCAGGATTTGTGGAGAAGAGCTGGTCGACCTACGCGTTCGACGTAGTGGTCGCACGGACGCAGGTATTTACCGAAACGGAACAGCCGATCACCAACCAGACAACCGGCAAAACCAGCCTCACGCCGCCCAACGCAGTAAACCTTCACAAACTCCCGGAACTCAATCTGGCGAGCCGCGATCACAGCATCATCGATAATCTTCCTATCTGGTATTCCTTCGATGCTTCGGCCGGCCTGATGTCCCGCAACGAGCCGATCTTCAACAGCGCCGGCACCACCGTGGTCGATCAGTTCGAGACCAACTTCTTCACCGGCCGCGTGCATTTCGCGCCGCACCTCACGACGGCGTTTCATCTCGGGCCTATCCACTTCGTGCCCAGCATCGGCATCGACGAAACGTTCTACTCCGAATCGCAGGTTCCGTACCAGACCTATTACCACGCCGTCGGCACGGACCTGGTGCGCAGCGCGCGCGATTTTTCCCTCGCCGTCATTTTGCCGTCGCTTGAAAAGATCTATGACAAGAAGTCGTTCCTGGGCGACAAGGTGAAGCACGTGATCGAGCCACGTGTAACTTATGACTACGTCGCCGGCATCGGCTCCGATTTCAACCGCTTCATCCGTTTCGACGATACCGACATCCTGTCGAACACGAGCGATCTGGACATCTCATTGGCCAATCGCCTCCTGGCCAAACGCGGCGATACGGTGACGGAAGTTTTCAGTTGGACCCTCGAACAGAAACGATACTTCGACACGACTTTTGGAGGCGCGCTCATTCCCGGCCAGGCGAATGTCTTCGCAGCCACCGCCGATCTGAGCGGCTACGCGTTTGTGGTGGATCCGCGGAGCGCGTCGCCGGTGGTTTCGACAGTGCGGGCGACTCCCATTCCCGGCCTCTCCTTCCAGTGGCAGGCCGAGTACGACCATTGGGAACGCGCACTCGTGAACAGTGCGTTTTCGGTGGACTACACCTGGCGGCGGTATTATCACATTTCCGCCGGCGAGATCGAGGTCCACAATAACCCGATGTTTAATACCTCGATCAATACCTACGCGCCCATCGTCCCCATCCTCACACCCGACGCCAACCAGGTGCGCGGACGCGTCTGGATGGGCGACACCAACCGGCGCGGTTTCAACGCCGGGCTGGACACCATCTACGATTACCGGCAGGGCCATTTTCTCTGGGCGACCGCGCAGGTCACCTACAACACCGACTGCTGCGGGTTGAGCGTGCAATATCGCGAGGTCTATCAGCCTGGGGCGGTCGCCGGCACCTATACCTACAACCCCACGTACGCGATCGCGTTCTCGGTGGCCAACATCGGGCAATTCGGAACGCTGCGCAAGCAGGATCGGCTGTTCTAGGCTGGGCTCGGAGCGTTGAATTTTGGGCCACAGATGAACACGGATTCACACAGATAAGACCGCCGCGACCGGCAACTAGCGGCAAACCGCTTTGCTTGCGGGGTGCTATCTGGGCCCGGCTCATTCACCACGTGCTGAACAACACGCCTACTGAGCCGCGACCGCGAGGCGAGGGAGCGGTGCTTTTGGCGTGCGGAACAGCGAGTTTTGAAAGCGCCTATATCCTGCCTGCCCCAGTGTGCCCAGCATGGGCAGAATCTCGTTGGATGTCCGGTGGTGTGGGAGGGTGACGGGGCGCAATCCCCGTCACTCGACCCGATCAATGGCGGGCTATTTGGCCTTCACCGGGTCCGGCGGGCGTGTCGGACGCTGCGGCGGATCGGCTGCGAGCTTCTTCATCAACTCCGCCACACCGCGTTCGAGCTGCGGGTCCTTGCCTTGAATCAGCGATGCCGGATCGTTCTCCACCTCGATATCGGGATCGACCCCGTGGCCTTCGATGATCCACTGGCCTTTGGAATTGGTGAATCCGAATTCGGGCACGTTGATGCGGCCGCCGTCGATCAGCGGACCGTGATCGGTAATTCCCACCACGCCGCCCCAACTCCGCTTGCCGATGAGAGGACCCAGGCCGGCCGCGCGGAACATGGCCGGGAAGATATCGCCGTCGGAGGCCGAATTGCCGTCGAGCAGCGTTACCATCGGGCCGATGAACGCCTCGGGGTACAACAGCGGGTCCTCACTGGTGCGGCGGAACTGGGCGCCCAGGACGCGTTTGCTCAGCCTTTCGATGAGCATGCGCGATACGTTGCCGCCGCCGTTGGCGCGATCGTCGATGATCAGCGCGTCTTTGCGCAACTGCGGGTAATACCATTTGATGAACTCGTAGATTCCGTCGGCGCCCATATCGGGAACGTGGATGTAGCCGATTCGCCCTCCCGAAAGCTCGTCGACCTTTTTGCGATTGGCCGCTACCCAGTCGAAATAGACGAGGTTCTCTTCGCTGGTGATCGGCCGATAGGTGATCTTGCGCGCGCCCTCGGTGGATGGCTTGGAATTGACCAGCCATTCCACCGGGTTATCCGCCGCGTTGCGGAGCCAGCGATAGGGATCGTCTTTGCCGGTGAGCTCATGTCCATTGATTGCCAGGACGTAATCGCCAACCTTCACGTCCACCCCGATCTCCGTCAGGGGAGAGCGATATCGTTCCTCTTCGTTCTGGCCCTGGAAGATTTTGGAAATGCGAAACCGGTTCGATGCCGCGTCGAGCTCGAACCGCGCGCCGGGCAGCGCCACCCGCGGGCGCGGCGGCGTCTGGTAATCGCCGCCATCGATATAGGCGTGCTGCACGGTGAGTTCGGAGATCATCTCGCCGATCACGTAATTCACGTCGGTGCGATGGGCTGCGTATTGCAGGAGGGGCTGGTACTGCTTGCGCAGCGCTTCCCAATCGAACCCATGCATGTTGGGCGCGTAGAAGAAGTCGCGGTAGCGCCGCCAGACCTCATTGAAGACTTCGGTCCATTCCTCGGCGGGCACGCGATCGACATAGAGGCCGGAAACGGCGACCGTTTTCTTGTTGGATGGGCCGGTGGGAGTGGCGTCCATCAGCGAATATCCGGAGGCATTCCGCACCAGCAGCTTGCTTCCATCTTCAGAGAGGGTCATGCCGAAGAAGTCGTCCATCAGGGTGGTCTCTTTGCGGTCCTTCAATGAGTAGATGCGGAGCGAGTTCTTGGTTTCAGCCGGTCGGCTGTAGTAGAACGTGGGCGCGACGCTGTAAATGAGATAGCCGCTCTTGGCGAGGAGGTTGAAATAGTTGGCGGCGTCGAGCGGCACGCGCGCCACACGCTGCTGGAGTCGGTCGAAGTCGATTTTCAGATCGGGCTTATCGTCTTTTTTCTCCTCCTTCTTCTCGTCTTTCTTGGCGTCGGTTTCCTTGGTGATGGTAGCTTCATCGCTCTCCGGAGGGAACGGCTGCTTCACGTCCTTGCGCAGCGCCATGGCATAGATCATGGTTTCGCGCGTAGTGGCGTAATCGAACTCGCTCGAGGAGATGAGCGGCCCGAATTCGTGGTCCGCGAAGAAGTACAGATAGTTGCCATCGGGATCCCAAACCGGCTCGCGGGAGTTGAAATTCTCGTCGCTCGCGCGGTGCAACTGGCCGTCCGGAGTCGCGATATAAAGCGCCGAGAATCCGTTGGCCTCATTCATGCTGAAAGCCAGTAGATTGCCCCGCGGCGACCAGGTGTAATCGAAGATTCCGCCGCGCTTGTCGTGCGCGATTTCCTTCAACTGACGATCAGCCACGGTCAGCAGGAACAGCCCCCCATCCTTGTCGGAGAACACGATACTCTTGCCGTCGGGCGACCAGCGGGGCCGATAGCGCATGGCCTTGCCGCCGGTGGTGAGTTGCTCCGCGGGGCCGACGCCATCCTGCGGCGATACCCAAATTTCCTCCTCGCCGCTTTTGTCGGAGACGTACGCGATCTTCGACCCGTCCGGCGACCAATCGGGCCACTTTTCGTGCACCCCCGAACTGTCGGTGAGATTGCGCACCGGCCCTTTTTCAATCGGCACGGTGAAAATATCGCCGCGCGCCGCGAATAGTGCCCGCTCGCCCTTGGGACTGAGCTCGAACTGTTCGACCAGGTTCGCGGCGTTCACGCGGCTCGGCCGGCGCGCCACTTCGTCGCTTGGGACATTGATCGAGATCGGCGTGACCTTGTGAGACTTTATGTCGAAGATCTGTAATTCGCCGTTGAGCTCGTAAACGATGCGCGATTCGCGGTCGGTGCTGGGCCAGCGAATGTCGTACGTCTTGTTGGTGGTGAGCTGGGTGATTTTGCCGCTGGGGACGTCGTAGGCGTAGAGGTTGAAGTGGCCGTCCTTGTCGGAATCGTAGTAGATGGCGTTGCCCACCCACATGGGATCGCGGCTGGCGCGCTCGCCTTCGCTGATTTTCTTCGCCTCGTGCGTCTCGATGTCAAAGATGTAAAGTTGATTCGCCGTGCCGCCGCCGTAGCGCTTTTCGGGGCGGAAATCGCGCGCCTGCGGGGAATAGACGATGCGATTTCCCGCCGCTGAAAACGACCCCGCACCGGAATTCGGCATGGCAAGGGGATCGGTGGGGCCGCCATCGATCGAGACCGTGTAAAGACGGCTCGAAAAGTTCGACCAGCCATCGCGCAGGGATCGGAAGATGATGCGTTTGCCGTCGTTGGTCCAGCCGTAGACCTGGTTGTCGTATCCCCAGCGCGGCGGCATGGGGCCGCGGGCGGGATAGAACGTGAGCTGGCGCGGCTCGCCGCCTGTGGCAGGCATGACGTAGACCTGCTCATCGCCGTCATACTGGCCGGTGAAGGCAATCCATTTGCCATCGGGCGAGAACTTGGCGAACAATTCCAGGCCCGGGTGAGCGGTGAGACGGGTGGCCGTGCCGCCGGACGACGAGGCGGTCCATAGGTCGCCGCCATAGGTGAAAACTACCTGATTGCCGTGGATATCGGGGAAGCGCAGCAGCTTGGTTTGCGCCTGCGCGGAGAAAAGGAACACCGCAGCGGTCACCGCGGCGCCCATGATGCGTGTCGACATAGGATTTCAGATGTAGACGTGGTTGAAAGGTATAGGATAGCGAAAGGCGAAAGACACGGTTTCCCTAATGAGCCACGACCGCGCTAATGAGCCACGACCGCAAGGGAGTGGTACCTTTTTATGCGATAGAATCGCGGGATACCATGAAGCCACTCTTTCTCTTCCTGGCAGCTTTCGCCGCGGCGCATGCGGCCGATTACAAGCTCACGTCTTCGCCCTCGACCGTCGTTTGGGGCAGCTATTGGGCAGGCGCCAAGCCGGTGCTCCGCATCAAGTCGGGCGACCGCGTCGAGATCCTGGCGATGAGCACCAGCAGTCCGACGAACCTGGCGCGCGTGGGCGTGAAGGACGAAGATATTCAACCGGAGTGGAAAGACATTTATGCCCACCAGCCGCCGCGCGAGGAGCGCGGACCGGGCGGCCACATTCTGACCGGCCCGATCTTCATCGAAGGCGCCGAGCCCGGCGACGTGCTCGAAGTTCGCATTCAGAAAATCAAGATCGCTACACCTTACGCCTATAACGGCTTCAGTCCGACCCGCGGCGTCCTCATCAATGGCGAGTTCGAAAAGGGCAAGAGCCGTCTGATCCCGCTCGATCTCGAGCGCAACGTGGCGAAATTCTCCGACGGTATCGAGATTCCGCTCCATCCATTCTTCGGCAGCATGGGAGTGGCGCCCGACCCATCGAAAGGCAAGATCGACAGCGCTCCGCCGGGGGATCACGCGGGGAATCTCGATAACAAGGACCTGGTGGAGGGCACCACGCTGTATATTCCGGTTCACGCTCCGGGCGCGCTCTTCGAAGTGGGCGACGGCCACGCCGGACAGGGAAATGGCGAAGTGGATATCACCGCCATGGAGACCTCACTCATTGGCACGTTTCAATTCGTGGTGCGCAAGGACATGAAGCTGACGTGGCCGCGCGCGGAAACACCGACGCATTGGATCGCTATGGGAATCGACAAGGACCTCAATCAGGCGCTCGTCATCGCGGTGAAGGAAGCGATCGATTTCCTGGTGACGGAAAAGCACATGACGCGCGAGGATGCTTATGCGCTGTGCAGCGTGGCGGTGGATTTCAACGTGACGCAGGCGGTGGACGGGACCAAGGGGATCCACGCCATGATTCCCAAGAGCATTTTCAAGTAGAAGAAATCACCAAAGGTACAGAAAAGACGCGATCTGCGGGGAACCGTTGAGTGGTTGGTTTTATCTGTGTGCATCCGCGTGCATCCGTGGCCAATCTTTGGCTCTCAGAATTCGACCGGATCCAAAGTGCCGAAATCCTGGAAAAGTGATTTGGGGCCACGGATGCACACGGATGCACACAGATAAACGGCACCGCTCCCTGGCGGTCGCGGCTCTGTAACTGCGCACGCCTAATCCTTCTTCAGCGCGTGGCTGCCGGCAGGCGCAATCGCAGGACCTGCTCGCGGATGCGCTCCTCGTGCAGATTGCGCACGCGCGCCATCAGGAGGTCGTGGAGTGAGACCATGCCGGCGAGGCGTCCGTCCTCCACCACCGGCATACGCGTGAAACCAGTCTCGGCCATGCGGAACACGACGGCCCGGAGAGGTTCGTCGGGGCTTGCCACCACGGGTTTGCGCAGCACATCGCCCAATGCCACGCCGGCATCGTTCGACGCCGTCAGTTCTCGCAGTTCCTTGCGCGTCACCACGCCTTTGAGCCGCCGCTCGCTATCGATCACCGGGTAGAGATGCTGGCCGCGCTGTTGCGGCTCGCGAATGAGTGTGTCGCGCAGGGTCTCGATGGTGGCTTGCGCCGGCAGCGCCACGATCTGGGTGCGCATCACTTCGCGCACGAAGAGGATTTCCAGAGGATCGGTGGAATACTCGCGGGTCAGATGGAACCCGCGGCGGGCCACCTTCTCGGTAAGGATGGAGCGCTTCAACAGCAGCACGGTCGTGGCATGCGCCAGCATTCCCGCCACCAGGAGCGGCAGCAGCACGTTGATGTCGTGCGTCAGTTCGAGGGCAAACACAATTGCGGTAAAAGGCGCGCGCATGGTTCCCGCGAGGATCGCTCCCATGCTCACCAGCGGCCAGAATCCCGCGCCGGCGCCCGGGAGAAAGCCGGCCTCCACTCCTCCCAGCGCCGCGCCCATCATCAGCAGGGGCGCCAGAACGCCGCCCGATGTTCCCGAGCCCAGCGAGATCACCCAAATTGCCGATTTCACCAGCAGCACGCCGGCGAGCATCGCGCGAGGCACGTCGCCTTCGAGCATCGCGCGGATGGTGTCGTACCCCACGCCCAGCGCCTGCGGGAAGATCATGCCGCCCAATCCCACCGCCAGCCCTCCGATGGCCGGCCACCACTTCCAATGAATGGGCAGTTTCAAAAACGAGTCTTCCGCCGCGTATACACCGAGCGTGAGAAGCGAAGAAAGGCATCCCGCCAGCAGGCCCGCAACCACGCATCCCGCCAGCCCCTGCGGCCCGATGAAGATCGCGTGCTGCGGCACGGGAAACAGCGGGCCGAGCCCCAGAATATAGCGGCGCGCGGCTCCGGCGGTCGCGCTGGCCAACGCGACCGGGATCGCGCTCCGTGGCTTCCATTCGAACAGCAGGAGTTCTACGGCCAGCAGGACGGCGGCCACCGGGGTGGCGAACGTTGCCGACATTCCCGCTGCGGCTCCCGCGACAAGCAGCGTTTTGCGCTCCGCCGCGGTCAGGCGGAAGAGCTGCGCGATCACCGATCCAATGGCGCCGCCCGTCATGATGATTGGTCCTTCGGCGCCGAACGGACCTCCCGATCCGATGGAAATCGCCGACGAGAGCGGCTTCAGAATCGCCAGCCGCGGCTCCACTTTGCTGCCATTGATGAGGATCGACTCGAGGGCTTCGGGAATCCCGTGGCCGCGAATGCGCTCCGAACCGTAATACGCCATGAATCCGACGATCAGGCCGCCGGCCACCGGGATCAGTACCGCGAACCAGCCGAGGTGGTTGCCTGCCGGCGAAACCAGCGCGGTGCCCGCGCGGCCGAAGTAAAACACGTTGGTGAAAAAGCCGATTAATCGCAACAGCAGCCATGCCACGAAGGTCGCGAGAAAACCGATGCCGATGGCGAGGAGCGAAATCGGAATCACACGCGGAGTGGTCGTAAAATCGCCGAGTTCTTTCAGGGAGTTTTTCATTTGAGGATAGTTTGCAAGGTGGCGGCCAGTTCCGGGCCGGTCCGTTCCAATTCGGTGCGATGCGCTACAGCCAGCTTGCGCAGGGTGGTGCGTCCCGCCGGGGTGAGGCGGATCCAAACCTCGCGCTTGTCGTCAGCACCTGGGCGCCGCGCGATGGCGCCGGTCTGTTCGAGCCGGTTCACCAGCTCGACGGCGCTGTGATGCTGAATGAAGAGGCGCGACGCGATTTCGCGAATGGTCGGCTTAACGCCCTCGGGAAGGCCGTGCACCGCGAGGAGGAGCTGATGCTGGTGCGGTTCGATGCCGTGCTCCTTGGCCGTGGTCTCGCTAAAGTGCAGAAATCGCCGGATCTGCCGGCGGAATTCGGCGAGTTCGCGGTATTGCTCAGGGTTCAGGTCCTGGATGGCCGCCACAATTATATCGTAGCACGATACAATTATTGGCGCGGCTCCGCTTCGGCCTCCAGCCCGCCGCGGTCGGCAATCTCCACCTGTTTACCCTGGATGCGAATCAGCCCTTCGGCGCGGAAACGCGCCAGATTGCGAGAGACCACTTCGCGCACGGTTCCGAGCCGCGACGCGAGTTCCTGGTGCGTGCCGGGCATTTCGAACCGATCCGCCCCGGCCGACCTCGCGGCATCGAGCAACAATCGCGCCATGCGCTGGGTGACGGAGCCGAATGTCATCGTCTCCACCAGCCCGACCAAGTGACGGAGGCGCCGGCCCACCACGGCGAGCACCTTCAGCGCCACATCGGGGTATTGCCGGCAGACCTGCTGAAAATCGTTTTTATTGACGAACAGTGCAACCACTGGCTCGACCGCACGCACCGATGCAGGATACGGTCCGCCATCGAACAGCGGTAATTCGGCCACGGTTGCGGGCGCGGTCTCGATCGAAAGCATCACCTCGCGCCCGCCCGGCGAAGTGCGAAAGATCTTCACGCTTCCCTGGACGATGAGAAAGATGCCGGCGCACGCTTCGCTTTCCCAGAAGAGCATTTCACCCGCGGCGAACCGGCGCTCGACGGCACGCTGCGCGAGACCTTGCATCTCGCTTTCGCTGAGGGCCGCGAACAGGGCGATTTCGGAGAGTGCGGCGAGTTTTCCAGGCAAGCCACCATCGTAATATGGGCGGGGGGAAAAGGCACCGCTCCCTCGCGGTCGCGGCTCTGTAACGATCGGTCGCGGCTCAAATTCCGAACCCGGCCACCAGCAGGACTCCAAAGACTGCCGCATAGGCCAGTTCGCGCTTGCCCAGGCTATGAATCGCCAGCGGCTGTCCGTTTGACACAAACCAGGCGAAGCCGCGAGCGAGGATCGGCGCGAAAGCCACGGCCGCGAGCCAGCCGAAATACCCAGCAGCGCATGCGACGGTGAGCGCAATGACGAGTGCGGCCTGCGCCATCAGAAATGACCGGCCCATCGCGAGTCTCTCCGCGGCCGTCAGGGCGTGCGCGGCACGAATGCGCAGTTGCACAAATTGAATCTGGTTGGCGGCGAACGCCAGATTGGCGAACCAGAGCGCCCACGCAATGCCATCGAGATGGCCGGTAACCACGTAATAAGCCGCGGGAGCGGTCGCGGTGAGCCCGGCGGCGCCAATCATCTGCGCCGCTGTCCGGCCGTTTCGGCCGGCCTGTCTGACCGCGGCCTGCCCGCAAAACGCCACGCCCGCCGCGGCGCCAATCCACACGAGCTCCACGTGCCGCCCACCCCAGAACAGCCAGGCCAGCGACGCGAGAGCCACCGCCGCCAAAATCAGTGTGGCATTCCGCACTAACTCGAATTCCCACGGATTCCGCGCCTTCACCGGCGCCGCGCCCATCCAGCTTTCCACCGGCGTGCGCAGCCAGAATAGCGCCAGCACCGCGATGGTCAACGGCGCGAGCGGCCACCACCGCCCTCCATTCACCAGGCCCACCGCCGCTCCGGTAATCAAGGGGACCAATAACATGCCCCACGCTCCATGTTCGCGCGGAAAAACCAGAGATTTGCGACGTGCCTCAATGGCCATGGCTCCATGTTGCCCCATCTGGCCGGCAGAGGCGGTGACTTCAGTCACGGCGCGGCCTATGGGACCGGATTAGACTGAAACTTCGGGAGGGGAAATGGGCAATCGACCCCATGTCGCGCTGGGCACCGTCTCGTTCACGGTCTGTTTCGCAGCGTGGGGCCTGATCGGCGCTTTCGCGCCGCGCTTCCGCGAGGCGTTCCACCTGACGGCGTCGGAGACCGCGTTGCTGGTGGCCGTGCCCGTGCTGCTCGGTTCGCTGGCGCGCATCCTCATGGGCATCCTGACCGACCGTTTCGGCGGCCGGGCGGTATTCGCCATCCTGATGGCCGCTGTCGCCGTGCCGGTCTGGATCGCGCCGCAGCAACCTTCTTATTCCGCGCTGCTGGTGGTGGCGTTCTTCCTGGGACTCGCGGGATCTTCGTTCGCGATCGGCGTCGGATACGTCTCGCGATGGACACCGGCCGACCGGCAGGGCAGCGCACTGGGCATTTACGGGCTAGGAAACATCGGACAATCTGCCGCCGTTTTCCTCGGTCCTGTTCTGGCGGCGCAAATCGGCATGGCCGGCGTGTTTCGCGGGGCCTCCGTCCTGCTTGTGGTCTGGGCAATCGCGTTCTGGCTGCTCGCACGCGACGCGCCCGCGCCGGCCGGCGCGCAACCCAAAGGCCTGGGCGCGATGCTCGAAGTGCTGGCGCTCGAACGGCTCTCGTGGCTGCTGGCGGCTTTTTATTTTCTAACGTTCGGCGGTTTCGTGGCGTTCTCCATTTATCTGCCCACCCTGCTGAAGGACGAATTTCATCTGGCCGCCGCGGACGCTGGCTTTCGCACCGCGGGGTTCGTGGTTCTCGCCACGCTCCTGCGGCCTCTGGGCGGATGGCTTTCGGACCGCATCGGCGGCGCGCGCGTATTGTCGGGCGTGCTCGCGGGAGTGGTTCCGTTCGCGATGCTGCTGGCGTGGTCGTCGGTGATTCCGTTCACCGTCGGCGCGCTCGGGTGCGCGGCTTTGCTGGGTCTGGGAAACGGTGCGGTTTTCAAACTCGTGCCGCAATATTTTCCCGGCCAGACCGGCACCGTCACCGGACTGGTGGGCGCGATGGGCGGCCTGGGCGGATTTTTCCCGCCGCTGCTGCTGGCCTTCTTCCGCAGTCAGGTGGGAGCCATCTGGCCGGGATTTTTGTTGCTGTCGGCCGCGTCGCTCGCGCTGTGGTACGCCAACCATCGCGTCCTCGTGCCGCGCCAGCAAGCTCTCGAGGTCAGCCTTCCGGCCGAACTCCGCCGCACGGCCGATCGTATCCGCGCCGCCGCCTGGGCCACGCTCTGGACCGCGCTACTCGTGGCCGCGATCGCGGTGGGCTCGCGCAATCTGCAGAATTTCGACCCCGCGCTTGTCATCTACACGTTCGCCGTGATCTTCGCTACCTGGGGCGTGGTTTACCACTACAACGTGTGGCTCGAGAAGCCGCCCACGCGCGTCTATTGGGATCGCGGATGGGATCTCTTTCGCCGCCGCGGCGTTTTCCGCAGCTTTGGCCGTGTGGCCTCGGTCGCCGTCACGCATCTGGCCGCGCAACGTTTCATCGCCCATCGTTCGCGCCAACGCTGGTGGATGCATCAATTGCTTTTCTGGGGCTGCCTCCTCGCCGTCGCCATCACGTTTCCGCTGGTCTTCGGCTGGATTCACTTCCGCACGCTGCCGAACGACCAGCTTTCTTACGTCACCTTCCTCTTCGGTTTTCCCATGGGCAGCTTTCGCCTCCACACCCTCGCGGCATTTCTGCTGTTCCACGGGCTCGATATTTCCGCAGTGCTGGTGCTCTCCGGCGTCGCGCTCTCTCTCTGGCGCCGCATGACCGATAAGGGCGCGCGCACCCTCCAACAATTCGGCATGGATTTTCTGCCTATCATTCTGCTGTTTGCGATTTCGGTCACGGGTCTGGCGCTCACCGTCTCGCAGGAGTGGCTGCGCGGCGCGTCGTACAGTTTCCTGGCCATCCTGCATGCCATCACGGTGATCGCGGCGCTGCTGTTCCTGCCCTTCGGAAAGTTCTTCCATATTTTCCAGCGCCCCGCGCAATTGGGCGTCAAGCTGTATCAGGACGCCGGCCTTGAGGACCCCGGCGCTTACTGCGCGCGCTGCGGCGAGCGCTTCGCTTCGCGCATGCACATCGACGACCTGCGCGCGATTCTGCCGCAGCTCGGGTTCGACTATGCCACGCCGGGTCCTTCCGGCCACTGGCAGCAACTCTGCCCCGCCTGCAAGCGCAAAACGCTCGCGGTGGCGCAAATGCGAATCGTCGATCAAACGAAAATCAGGGAGAACGCCCGTGGCTAAAGCTCCCCCTCTCGAAGAACTCGCCGCCCTATACGGCCCGCATCTGAATTACACGCCCGCCGGGGGCTGGCAAGGGGAATCCAGCCGCGGTTCCGAGACGCTGGTGAAGACGCATTGCTGCTTCTGCGGCCAGCAGTGCGGCATTCAGCTCAAGGTGCGCGACAACCGCGTGGTGGGGTTCGAACCCTGGGAGGACTTTCCGTTCAATCGCGGAATGCTGTGCCCGAAAGGTGTCAAGCGCTACTTGCAGGGCAACCACCCCGATCGCCTCCTCGATCCTCTGCTGCGCACCGATTCCGGGTTCCGCAAAGCGACGTGGGACGAAGCGCTCGATTTCACGGCGCGCCGCCTGCGCGAGTTGCAGACCAAGTACGGTCGCGATTCGGTGGCCGTCTACGGCGGTGCATCGCTCACCACCGAGAAGGCGTACCTGATGGGCAAATTTGCGCGGGTCGCGCTGGGTACGCGCCACATCGATTACAACGGCCGCCTCTGCATGGTGTCGGCCGGCGTGGCTTACAAATCGGTGCTCGGCGTGGACCGCGCTCCCAATCCCTGGAATGATATCGCGTGCGCCGAAGTGCTGATGGTGGTGGGCGCGAACATCGGCGAATGCGCGCCCATCACCACCGATTACATCTGGCGCGCGCGCGACAAGGGCGCGAAGCTCATTGTGGCCGATCCGCGCTTCACACCCATCGCGCGCAACGCCGATCTGTATCTCCCCGTGCGCCCTGGCACGGACCTCGCGATGCTCATGGGCATGCTCCACGTCATCATTCGCGACGGCCTCACCGATCGCGAGTTCATCGCCACGAACACCACGGGGTTCGAAAAGACCGCGGAATCCGTCGAACCGTGGAATCCGCGGCGGGCCGCGGAAGTGTGCGGCGTCCCGCCGGAGGCCATCGAGCGGGCGGCGCATTGGGTGGCCGGATCGCGCCGCACCATGATCATGCACGCGCGCGGGCTGGAACACCATTCCAAAGGCGTGGAGAATTGCGAAGCAACTGTGGCCATCGCGCTGGTTACCGGGAATATCGGCCGCGAAGGCGCCGGCCCGATTATGATCACCGGCCAGGGGAACGGACAGGGCGGGCGCGAGCACGGGCAGAAGTGCGATCAGTTGCCCGGCCAAAGGAGCCTCACCGACCCGGCCGCGCGCGCGCACGTCGCCGGCGTCTGGGGCATCGAGCCCGACGATTTGCCCGGCCCCGGCTACACCGCGGTGGAGATCATGAACGCCATCCACAGCGGCGAAATCAAGGGGCTGCTTTGTGTTTGCTTCAATCCCCTGGTGTCGCTTCCCGAGGCTAACTTCACGCGCGAAGCGCTCGAACGCCTGGAGTTTTTCGGTGTGATGGATTTCTTTCTTTCGGACACCGCCGCGCATGCCGACGTGGTGCTGGCCGGCAGCCTGCAGGAGGAAGAAGAGGGCGTCACCGCCAACGTGGAAGCGCGCGTCATCCACATTCGCAAGGCCGTCGACCCGCCGGGCAACGCGCGCCGCGATTCCGAAATCGTCTGCGATCTGGCCCGGCGCCTGGGCAAAGGGAAGTACTTCCCGTATCACGAGCCGCGCGAAATCTTCGAGGAGCTGCGACTCGCATCGCGCGGCGGCCTGGCGGATTACTACGGCATCACGTACGAAAAGATCGACGCCCAAAAGGGCGTCTTCTGGCCCTGCCCCACGCTCGATCATCCCGGCACGCCGCGGCTGTTCGAAGACGGCCGATTTTTCCATCCCGATGGCAAGGCGCACCTGATGAGTCTCGCCTGGCGCGATAGCGGCGACCCCGTAGACGCGGATTTCCCCGTCTATCTCACCACCGGCCGCGTGGTCAGCCAATATCTTTCCGGCACGCAAACGCGTCGCATCGGCGCGCTGGTGGATCAGAACCCCGAGCCCAAGATCGAAATCCACCCGAAGCTCGCCGGACCGCTTGGCATCAAGACCGGCGATTGGGTGACGGTGACTTCGCGGCGCAACGCCATCACCCTGCAGTGCATGGTGGTGCGCACCATCAGGCCCGACACGATATTTATTCCCTACCATTGGCCCGGCGGCCGGAGCGCCAATCGCCTGACGCATCGCACGCTCGACCCGCGCAGCAAGATCCCGGAATTCAAAGTGTCGGCCTGCCGGATTGCGAAAGCCGCTGCTCCCGGAGGGGGCTCGTCCGGTCCCGGAGGGCCGTCGTAATGTTCGGCATGGAATTCTATGTCGACCCATCGCGCTGCATCGGGTGCCAATCGTGTCTCAAAGCGTGCGAAGAGTGCGACACGCACCGGGGCGTCTCGATGATTAACTTCGATTTCGTGGATCGCGGCGAGACCATCGCCACCGCGGCCTATGTTTGCTGGCACTGCGACAATCCCACGTGCGCGCAGGTTTGCCCGGCCGACGCCATCAAGAAGTACGAGGACGGAATCGTCGGGTCGTCGCTCAAGCCGCGCTGTATCGGCTGCTCCAATTGCGTGCTGGCCTGCCCGTTCGGGATTCCCAAACTCATTCCGGAAAACGAGCAGATGATGAAGTGCGACATGTGCTACGACCGCACGTCGGTGGGCAAACGGCCCATGTGCGCCACAGTCTGCCCGAGCCAGGCGCTGGCGTACGTGACGCCCGAGACCATCGCCGCCACGCGCCGCCAAAAGCCCGTGAACACGTTCCGGTTCGGCAATCAGAAAATCACCACGAAAGTTTTCATGATGGCGCCCGCCGACGCCGCGGAGATCGCCATCGACGTTGCCGACTACACTTGGGAGGGAGAGCATGAAGTGGTTCCGCAAGCCTTCTAGCGCGCCGCTCTGGCAGGACGAATTCCCGGTGTTCACCGCCGAGGAGCGCTATGTCAGCCGGCGGCAGTTCACCAAGTTCCTTACGCTCACCAGCCTCGCCATGTTCGCGGGCAATCTGTGGATTCTGATGCGATCGATCCTGCACCGCGCGCCAAGTTATCCGCGGCAAGCGGTGGCGGCGCTGGATGAGGTCGCGGTGGGCGGCCTCAAGATCTTCGCTTATCCTACCGTCAACGATCCGTGCATTCTGGTGCGCACGGCAGACGATTCCTACGTGGCTTACAGCCAGAAATGCACGCACCTTTCCTGCGCCGTCTACTACGAGACGGAAACCAAGCGCCTGGCGTGCCCGTGCCATCAGGGGTACTTTTCCATCGCCGATGGGTCGGTACTTCAGGGCCCTCCGCAGCGGCCTTTGCCGCGGGTGGCGCTCGAAAAGAGGGGCGGGGAACTGGTGGCCGTTCGGCTGGAAGGAGAAGGCGTATGAAGAAGGGCGGTCTCACGGCCATCGACGGCGCGATGGTGCTGATCGTTCTGTTGCTGATCGTGCAGATCTGGCTGCTCTCGGCGACGCTCGAATCGTTCCTCGCCGGCCATCGGGAAGTTGCGGTGCCGGGCGCGATTGTCTCGGGAATCCTTTTCGCGGCGTGCCTGGCGCTGTATTTGTTTGTGGTGCGGATCGATTCGGAAATGCGATGACTTTAACCAGAAAAGGACCGCTCCCTTGCGGTCGCGGCTCTTCAAATTTGAAACAATGCGCCTACTGAGCCGCGACCGCGAGGGAGCGGTGCTTTTCTGGTGCGGAACAAGACCCTACCTCTCCGCCACCTTCGCCATTGACGGAGGGTAGCGATCTCCGACTGCCATCGCCGACAGGCCTTCCAGCTCCGCCATATCTTCCGCCGTCACGCGAACGTTCAAGGCGCCGAGATTGTCGTCAAGGTAGGTACGGCGTTTGGTGCCCGGGATCGGCACGGCGTCCGGCGCCTTGGCCAAGATCCAGGCGAGCGCGACTTGCGCGGGCGTGGCGCCATGACGCTTCGCCACAGTCTTCACGATATCGACCAGCCTCTGGTTAGCCGCCATGTTGGCATCCTCGAAGCGCGGCAGCGCGCGGCGGAAATCCGCCCCTCCGAACGCGTCCCGCGATTGCAGCGCGCCCGTGAGGTATCCGCGCCCCAGCGGACTGAACGGCACCAGGCCCACGCCGAGCTCGCGCATGGCGGGCAGAATGGACTCCTCGATTCCACGCTCCCACAGCGAATACTCGCTTTGCACGGCGCTGATGGGATGCACCTTGTGGGCGCGGCGGATGGTCTCCGCGCCAACTTCCGAAAGTCCGAGATAGCGAACCTTGCCCGCCTCGACGAGTTCCTTCATAGCGCCTACCGTTTCCTCGATCGGCACCTTCGGGTCCTTGCGATGCAGGTAATAAAGATCGATCACGTCGACGCCCAGCCGCCGCAGCGAGCCATCCGCCGCGCGGTGGCAATTCGCGGGCGAGCCATCGAGTTGGGAGGTGCCCGATCCGATCACGAACCCGAACTTCGTCGCCAGCACGACCTCGCCGCGACGTCCGCGGATCGCTTTGCCCACCAGTTCTTCGTTGTTGTGCGGCCCGTAGACTTCCGCCGTATCGAGGAGCGTCACACCGCAATCGAGCGCGCGATGAATGGTGGCAATCGACTCGGTTTCGTCTCCCGACCCATAGGCATGCGTCATGCCCATGCATCCCAGCCCGATCGCGCCCGCGGTCAGGCCCTGACTTCCGATCTTTCGTGTCTCCATTCCCTAATTATGGCCGCTACGGAACCAACGTGTGGATCGCGATCACAATCCCCAGCCCCAGGATCGATTCGATCACCTTCATCGCGGTCCACGATTTGAACGTGTCCGCCACCGTCATCCCGAAGTATTGGTTCACCAGCCAGAAGCCCGAATCGCTGACCTGCGAAAAGCCCGAGCCGCCGCAGCACAGCGCGAGCATGATGATGTTGGGACTGTATCCGGGAATGCCTTTTACGATGGGCGCCACGATTCCCGCGGCGGTGATGATGGCGACCGTCGCCGAGCCTTGCGCGATGCGCATGGCGGCGGCGATCACCCAGGCGACGAGGAGCGGCGAGATCGACGAAGTCATCAGCAGATGGCCGGCGTACTGCCCGACGCCGCAATCGACGATGACCTGTTTGAACGCTCCGCCGCCGCCCATGATGCATAGCAGCGCTCCCATCGGAGCGAGCGATTGGGCCGCCATCTTCTGCGCATTCGCGCGCGTCACGCCGCGGCGGATGCCGAACCAGTAGAGAGCTACCAGCGCGGTGATGGTGAGCGCGGTGAACGGATGGCCGAAAAATGTCGCCGCGCCGGGGTACGGCACTTTGAACAGGTTGGCGATGGTGCCGCCGAAAATCAGGAGGACCGGCATCAATAAAAGAAGAATGACCACGGGAACCGAGGGCGGCGCCATTCCCGATGCGTCGGTTTGCGGCGCTGCTTCCGAGATCGCGGGCACCGGGACGTTCATGCGTTTCGCCAGCCATCCGCCATAGAGAATTCCGCCGGCGATGGCCATAGGGATCGCGACGGCGATGCCGTAGAGAATCGAGAGTCCCAGGTCGGCGCCGAATAACTGTGCGGCGGCGGCCGGCGCGGGATGCGGCGCCACCATGGAATGCGTGGTGGTGAGCGCGGCAGCCATGGGCAGCCCGTAGAACAGCAGCGAGCGCTTGGTTTCGCGCGAAAGGTTCCAGACCAGCGGCGCGAGGATGACGAAGCCGACTTCGAAAAATAGCGGCAGACCGACCAGAAATGCGGCGATCAGGATGGCCCACGCGGCGCGCGCGGTGCCGAAGCGCTCCAGCAGCCAATCGGCCAGCACGCGCCCGCCGCCCGAGTGCTCGAGAAAGCGCCCGATCATCGCGCCCAACCCCACAACGACCGCGATGAAGCCCAGCGCGTCGCCGAACCCGTTCTGGATCGACTTCAGGACCTTATCGGGCGGCATCCCGGCGGCCAACCCGAGCGCCATGCTGGCCACCAGCAGCGCTAGAAACGCGTGCAGCTTGGTCGCCATGATGAGGGTCAAAAGCAAAGCGATGGCGACAACCGTGATGAGGATCAGGTACGGTCCGTTCGCGGGCATGAGTACATGCATTGTAACGGACTTGGCTTCCGGCTATCGGATGCGGCACAATTGGATTTCTTGCTCAAGAGGAGTTCACGTGAAAGTCATCGCTGGAGTAGACCTGGGCGGCACTGCCATCAACTATACGATCATCGACGCGCACGAGCATTTCCTGATCGAGGGATTGTGCGAACACCCCGCGCTTTCCACGCAAGGGCCGGACGTCTGTCTGGCGCAGATTGAAAAGGGGCTGGAAATCGCGGCCGCAAGAGCGGGCGTGCAGGTGGACGATGTGGTCGGGGTCGGGCTCGATACGCCCGGTCCGGCGAGCTCCACGGGCGTGCTGAGCGCGCGCGGGTCGACGAATTTCGTCCATCGCGATTGGTCGGGATTCGACATCCGGCAGAAGCTGGAAGCGCGGCTCGGACGTCCGGTGACGTATCTCAACGACGGCAACGCGGGCGCGCTGTGGGGGCATTTTTCGATTTTCGGAGACGACAGCAAGCACACTTCAATCACTACCGTGATCGGCACGGGATTGGGCGGCGGCGTCATCATCGATGGCGACGTGGTGAAAGGCCGGGCCGGTTTCGGCGGCGAATTGGGTCACGTTCTGATCCCCTACCAGAGCATCGCCGGCACGGAGGGGATGAAGCCGCTATGCAATTGCGGCCGCACGGGCTGCCTGGAATCGGTTTGTTCGCTCACGGCCATCGGCAGAACGCTGCTGCCGTATTTTCTGCCTCGTTATCCGGGACACGAGCTCGGGAAAATGGAGATCGGGAAGGCTGCGAAACTGGTGCGCGGGATGGCGGAGAAGGGCGATCCGCTCTGCCGCGACGTTTTCCGCGTGCAGGCGCACGGCATGGGGTTGTTTTTCGACCAGATGATCAACACGTTCGACCCGGATGCGATGGTGATTGGCGGCGGCGCGCTCGAGACAGGGCCGGAATTTCAGCAGTGGTTCCTGGCGGAGACGCGTGCGGCGATGCCCTCGCAGCGCGAAGAGCAGGTGGACATTCCGGTTTATGTGATGCCCAACGGCGATACCGCCGGCGCGCGCGGAGCGGCAATCGAGGCGTTGAAGGTCGCCCGCGCGGAAGGTGTGTTGTAATTGTAGGGCAGCCAATGGCTGCAGCCGGCTTTCAGCCGGCTCGACCTACTGGAAAGCGTCGGCGTGCTCTTCTTTTATTTCTCCGGCTGATCGTACCCCGCCAGCCGCCGCACCCAGATATTCCGGTATCGTACCGGATTGTGATGATCCTGCAGCGATAGCGGCAATTCGGCGGGGTGCGGGGTGTAGTGTGCCACATTGCGGTAGATCATCGGGCCCATCAGTTCCTTGTGAATGTGAACCAGTACGCCGTTCCAGATGACCGTCTGGTACGCCGGCTTCACCAGCTTTCCGCCGTCGAATTTAGGCGCTTCGAAGACGATGTCGTAGGTCTGCCACTCGCCCGGCTTGCGCGCGGGGTTGACCAGCGGCGGCCACTGCCCGTAGATCGCGCCGGCCTGCCCATCGGCATAGGTGGGATTGTTGTACCCATCCAGCACCTGAATTTCGTAGAGGCTCATGGGAAAGACGCCGCTGTTGCCGCGACCCTGGCTGGTCCCCGTCACATCCGGCGGCTCCGCCCATTCCACGTGCAGTTGAATGTCGCCGAACGACTCGCGCGTGCGTAGTTCGCCGGTATCGGGCGCGACTTCGAAGTACCCGTCGCGGACGCGCCATTTCGGGTCGACCAGCTTCCCCTGATCGGCGCCCTTGCCCTGCTGGCACCACTTGGAAAGATCCTTGCCGTCGAACAGGACGATGGCATCGGAGGGCGGCGCGCCGGGAACCGCTCCCGGGGTGACCACCTTGGGGTGCGGGCGGGCGGGATCGTGCACGTGCCACGGAAGCCCGGGCAGCGTGGGGGTGTCGGTGAATCCCAGGTCGCCGGGCTTGGGGGCCGGAGCTTGGGATTGAGCGAAGGCCGTGACGGCAATAGCGGCGATTGCGGCCAGGCAATAAATAGCGAATCGGTCTCTCATAAGGCGATTTCTCTGGAACATACCAGTATGTCCTATTTGTGAGAACTTCGCGGCAGGCGTGAGACTCCAGAAAAAGGTCCCGAAAATGGTCTCTCGCGTTATGGGCGTGGCATCGTTGGCGCTGCTTGCATGGGCGCTCTATTGGACCATGCGCCTGGAGCGCGCCGATTGGCTCTTCCTCAAAGGCGACACTGCGTCGATTCGGCAGGCGATGCGGCTGGCGCCTAAAAGTGCGGAGTACGCAAGCGCACTGGCTCAGGCGGAGCCCGATCGCGCGGTCGAAATCCTGCGTGAGGCGGCGGCTGAGAATCCGCTCGATGGCGGATTGCGGCTCGAATTGGGCTTGGCCGAGGAGCGGCGCGGCGATTTCGCCAGCGCGGAGAGGAGCTTGCACGACGCGATTCGTCTCGATCGCGGTTTAGGAACGCGTGCGGCACTTTCTGATTTCTATTTTCATCGGCACGACGCGGAAAAGTTCTGGCCGGCCGTGCGGGAAGCGCTGGCTGTGTCCTACGGCGACGATTGGGAGCAATTCCGGCAGTGTTGGTCGCTCAGTGACGAAGCGCAGACCATTCTGGAGCGCGCGATTCCCGACCGCCCGCAGGTTCTGCGCTTCTATCTCGATTTTCTGCTGAGCGAAGGGCGTCCGGATGCGGCCACGCCGGTGGCGAAGCGAGTCCTGGCAAGGGCGGACAGAGAGTCGGCGCTGTCGCTCCTGAACTATTGCGATCGCATGCTGGAAAAATGGCGCGGGGATGAAGCGAGGTTTGTGTGGGACGGCCTGGTGGAGCGCAAGCTGATCGCGGAATCGGGGCGTGGGTTCGATTGGCGCATCTCCGAGGTGCCGGGAATTCGCGTAGCGCCCTCGGCGGGCGGCTGGACGATCCACTTTTCCGGGAACGAACCGGAAAGCGCCGAGATTTTGAGCCGGTACGTGGCGCTCTCGCCTCATCGGCGCTACGTTTTGCACCCTGTACTCCCCGCGGAGTCCGGACTGAAGTGCGAGCTGTTCTTGTCCGACGGGCGGGACTTGCCGTCGGAGTCGGGCGCTTTGCAGGCTCCGGACGGGGTCACTCTCGGGCGGCTCGTCCTGGCGTATCGCCGTCTGCCCGGCACCACGAGGCTCGAAGGCACGGTACATGTGAGTGAGATTGGGCTAAGTCAATGACCCGGAACTTACTCGCGATTATCCTGTCGGCCGCCATTCTGGTAATGTTCGTCGATCGCCCGTGGATCGATCCTACTTTGCCGCTCTCGGCATTATTTCTGCTGGCGTGCGGGTCGGCCGTCGCACCCAGTTCCGGCCTTCGCACGCTGCGCTTGAGCTTTCCGATGATTCCGTTGGCTTGCGCGGTCGCCTGGGGAGTGGCCGGACCCTCCAACACAAGGCTGGCCGTGCTCACGTGGGCCGGCAATCTGGTGATCTTCTGTCTCGCCATGCAGGTGGGGCGGCCTCTGCTCAAGCCGCTGCTCGCTTTCGCCTCCGTTTTGTGCGTAGCTTCGGTCCTGCAATACTTCAGCGGCGTCAGCAAGATTTTCTGGCTGTTTCCCGCCGACGGTCCCGCCTGGGGGCCGTTTTTGAATCGCGATCAGTACGCCGCGTTCATCGAAATGGTGCTGCCGCTGGCGCTGGTCGGAGCTTTCGGCGGGGGTCGCCGGGCGCTGCGATTTGCGGTGATCTCGGCGGCGATGTATGCCTCGGTTATCGCCTGCGCATCGCGGGCCGGCGCGATTCTGACAACGGCGGAGATTGCGATCGCTTGGTGGCGCTGTGGGGCAGCCAATCCTGGCTGCCGCCGGCTCTTAGCCGGCGTAATCGGACCACGACTGCCCTCTCGTGCAACCGGAGGCCGTCTGAAAGGCGGCCGCAGCCACGATTGGCTGCCCCACATTTTGCTCGGGGCGGTTTTCGTTTTCGTCGCCGGAGGGGCGTCGCTTTGGCATCGTTTCCAGGATCCCGACCCGTTTGGCGGGCGCCCCGCGATTCTCGGCTCGACTCTGGCGATGGTGCGGGCCCATCCGTGGACCGGGTTCGGACTCGGCGCCTTTCGAACCGTGTACCCGGCCTATGCCTCGATCGATTTTGGGGCCGTCGTCCAGCACGCTCACAACGATTGGGCCGAGTGGGCCGCCGATGGGGGTATTCCGTTCAGTCTGATGCTTCTCTCGATCGCGATTTGGAGCGCTCGGAAAGCCTGGCGTGCACCGTGGGCGATAGGCGCGATCGCGGTTTTCGTCCACGCAATGGTGGATTTTCCGCTGCAGAAGCCAGCGCTCGAACTCTGGCTCTTCGCCCTGCTGGGCGTGCTGGCCCCAGAACCTGGCGCAGACCCTACCGCAAACCCGGACTGACCGTACTGGCCACGCAAGCGCAATTAGCGGGGCCGCTTACTGCAATGTTCCGGCACTTGCCGGGCTTGCGGTCGGAGGTCGTACAGGCGCCACTCTGGCAAACGGTGCCTTTAGGCTTGGTGTCGCATGGGCCGGGCGCCACGAGCCCCGCCCGCTGCAGGAATCCCGCGAAGCCTGTCAATTGCCCGCAGGCGCCCGCGTAAGAAGCCGCGGTAAATCCAGTTGCCGTCAGAGCGGCGGCGACGGTCAGCACCAGCAATCCGGAAATAGCTCGTTTCATTCGCTGGAATAGGTGCGCGCCTGGCCCGGGCCTCTCTTGTTTTTGCCCTTCAGCGGAATGAAAAATCCCATTTACGAACACTTGCTGCATCCGAGGGTGTATCCTAAGTACTTGAACCACCGCGAAATAGCTTCTGGCATCGCAGTTGCCCGTCTCAGTCGTTTGGCTCTCGACCGAATCTCATGAAATCTCCCGACTCGCGCACGCCATCGATTCTGATCGCGGACGATCAGCCCGACGTCCTCGAAGCCCTCCGGTTCCTCGTGAAGGGCGAAGGCTATCAGGCCGAAAGCGTGACCTCCCCAGCGGCGGCATACGACGCCGTCGAATCGCGCGACTTCGACGTCGTGCTGATGGACCTCAATTACACCCGCGATACCACCTCGGGACAGGAGGGCCTCGACTTGCTGAACCGCATCCAGACCCTCGATTCCACGCTGCCGGTCATCGTGATGACGGCGTGGGGGTCGGTGGAACTCGCCGTGGAGGCGATGCGGCGAGGAGCGCGCGATTTCATCCAGAAGCCATGGGATAACGCGCGTCTTTCGGCGATTCTCAAGACGCAAATCGAACTTGGACGGGCGCTGCGCAAGGGCCAGCGTCTCGAAGCGGAAAACCGTGCCCTGCGCGCCGAGCGATTCCCGCAGTTGATCGCCCATTCCGCCGCCATGCGGCCGGTCCTGGATGTGATTTCGCGCGTCGGACCGTCGGATGCGAACGTGCTGATTACCGGCGAGAACGGCACGGGCAAGGGCTTGGTGGCGCAGACGCTGCACTCGGCTTCACTGCGCGCCACGCGCCCGCTGGTGACGGTCAACACGGGCGGCTTGGCGGAGGGTGTCTTCGAAAGCGAGCTTTTCGGGCACGTGAAGGGCGCCTTCACCGACGCCAAGGCCGATCGCGTGGGCCGATTCGAAATGGCCGACGGCGGCACGCTTTTCCTGGATGAAATCGCCAACATTTCGCCGGGCCTGCAATCGAAACTGCTGCGCACGCTGGAGACGGGGGAATTCGAGCGCGTCGGGTCGTCGAAAACGCGGCGGGTGGACGTCCGCGTTTTTTCGGCCACCAACGCCGATCTTGCCTCGCAGGTGGCCGAAGGCAAATTCCGCCAGGATCTGCTGTTCCGCTTGAATACCATCGAGCTTCGGCTGCCGCCGCTGCGCGATCGCCGCGAAGACCTTCCGCTGCTCGCCTCCCATTTTCTGCACCAGCACGCCGAGCACTACCGCAAGGGGCTCACTGGCTTCGATGAAGGCGCCATCAAAGCGCTGCTGGCGCACGGGTGGCCCGGCAACGTGCGCGAGCTCGACCACGCGGTGGAACGCGCAGTACTTATGGCGCAAGGCGACATTATTCGCGCCGCCGATCTGGGATTGCGCGCCGGCCGCGAGGGTCCGCCGCGCCTGGAAGAAATGAGCCTGGAAGAGGTGGAAGCGCTGCTCATCAAGAAAGCCCTGGCGCGATTCAACGGCAACGTGAGCCACGCCGCCAACGCCCTGGGCTTGAGCCGCAGCGCCCTTTACCGGCGATTGCAACGCTACGGACTGTAAAATGGCGGCAGAGACGATCGCCGCGCCCATGAGCCGCGCCAACAAACCCGCACACATCAGTCACGAAGGCCGGGTGGTATTACTGGCGGTTCTGGCGGGCCTGCCAGGCTCCGCAACGGCGCTTGTTCTGCTCTGGACCAACAACTTCCCGCTGCGCTATGAGCTCACTTTCACCACGCTGATTGTGTGCGCGTGGCTCGGGTTCGCCTTCGCCGTTCGCGAGCGGGTGGTGTTCCCGCTACAGACGCTCAGCAATCTGTTGGGAGCGCTGCGCGAGGGCGATTATTCCGTGCGCGGCCGGTCGCCCAAACCCGACGACGCTCTGGGCGAAGTCATGCGCGAAGTGAATACGCTGGGCAGCACGTTGCGCGAACAGCGGCTGGGCGCCATGGAGGCCACCACGCTGCTGCGCACCGTGATGCGCGAAATCGACGTGGCGATTTTCGCCTTTGACGAACATCAGCGTCTGCGGCTAGTGAATCGCGCGGCCGAACGCCTGCTGGCGGCGCAGCCCGAAAAGCTGCTCGGCCAAACCGCCCACGATATCGGGTTGGAAGCTTGCCTGAACGGCCCCGAGCAGAGCACGCTGCAGGCATCCTTTCCGGGCGGCGCGGGCCGGTTCGGGGTTCGCCGCACGGGAATTCGCGAACGCGGGCTGCCGCTCGATCTGATCGTGATCTCCGACCTCACCCGCGCCCTCAGCGAACAGGAACTGCAGGCCTGGCAGCGCCTGGTGCGCGTGCTCGGCCACGAGCTGAATAATTCGCTTACGCCGATCAAGTCGATCGCCGGCAGCCTGGCGAGCATCGTGGCGCGAGAGAACCTGCCGGACGACTGGCGCGACGACATGCGGCGCGGGCTGACGGTGATCACCAGCCGGTCCGAGAGCTTGAGCCGCTTCATTGGCGCTTATGCGCGGCTGGCCAAGCTGCCGCGCCCGCAGTTACAGCCGCTCGAAGTGCGGGCGACAGTGGAGCGCGCGGTGAGTTTCGAAACCAGGGTGAAGGTGAACGTGCATGCCGGCCCGGAAATGATGGTGCAGGGCGACCCCGATCAGCTCGAGCAGGTGTTCATCAATCTGCTGCGCAACGCAGCCGACGCGTCTTTGACCACCGGCGGCAGCGTGGACATCGGCTGGCGGCGCGATGGGGCGATGCTGGAGATCTGGATTCAAGACGAGGGGCCGGGACTTTCGAGCACCGCGAACCTGTTCGTCCCGTTCTTTACCACCAAGCCGGGTGGATCTGGCATCGGACTCGTGCTGAGCCGGCAGATCGCCGAAGGGCACGGCGGTGCGTTGACCCTCGAAAATCGCACCGATGGTACGGGTTGCGTGGCGCGGCTCCGGCTGCCGGGCTAAGATTAAGGGATAAAAGAGTTTCATACCCTGTAACCAATCGCCTGGTCACAGCATCGTATGAAATAGGATGACTTCGATGATTTCAGCCGAGTTCGTTGATTGCGCGGGACTTCCGCCCGGCTCGCTTCTCGAAGTGGAGACCCGGAACCGGCAATATCACATCGAATGCCTCGGCGGCGGCGCCATCCGTATCTCCGGCCATCCCGATTACTGTCCCGTCCCGGTGCCCGGCCGAATTCTCGAATCGGGCCTCATTGAACGCGGACGGCACTTGCATCTCCTCCTGGAAGATCAACGCCCTGTGACGACATCGCGTGTGATGCACGTGCGAGTGCAAAAAGCCAAGCAGCCCTCCAACGTTCAATAAGCCGTCCAAACCCCGAGCGTTTACTGAGCCGCGACCGCGAGGGAGCGGTGCTGTAAAATCGAAGTATCAGCAGTCATGTCCGGACCCCTCACAAAACTGGAATCGCCTGTCGAGCCCGCGGCGCATTCGGCGCGCCGTCTTTGGGCGTCGATCGCCGCCCTTTTGGCCGGCGTGGCGGTCCTCATCTGGGCCGGTACGGAGTGGCGCGAGCGTGTGGCGAGCGCGCACATTCGCTCCCTCGCCGTGCTGCCATTCGAGGACCTGACACAACGAAATGAGGCTTGGTTCGCCCCGAGTTTCACCGGCGAGATCATCGATTCCCTTTCTCGCGCGCCGGGTCTTCACGTGGTGGGACGAGCGTCCGCACTTAAAATGAGTGGCGATGCCGCGAAACAACTGGGCGTGGCAGCTACCATCGCCGGCAGCATCAGCCAGACCGGCAATCGCCTGCACATCGCGCTCGCCATGACGCGCATTTCGGACGGATACCATCTCTGGTCGGCAAGTTTCAACCGGCCGGCGGGCGATCCGCGCGTGGCAATCGAAGACCTCGCGACCGCCATCGCGCGCAGCCTCCGTGTGAGCATTCCCGCCCCCGCGGCGCGCCGACACCAGCCATCTTCACTGGCCTATACCGCGTATCTGGAAGGGCGATATCAGTTCGATCAGGCGAATCCGGACGCGCTCAATCGCGCGCAGGAACTCCTGGAGCAAGCGACATCCGCCGATCCCAATTTCGTCCCGGCATGGGCGTGGCTCTCGATTGTGAGGGAATATCGTGTCGCCGCGGGCATGGCGCGCCCCAATCGGGCCATGCCCGGCTCCCGCGATGCCGCCGAGCGGGCCGTGGCGCTCGATCCCGAATCGGGCGTGGCGCACCTCGCGCTCGGTATCGTCAAGCTGCAATACGACTGGGATTGGTCCCGCGCTCGGGAGGAACTCGATCGCGCCCTGCAGGCGATGCCGGAATCGTCCTTCGCACTCGAGTGGAGCGGACGCTGGTTCCACAGCCAGGGCAGGCTGAACGAAGCCACTTCGGAAAGCCAGCGCGCACTCGAGCTCGATCCGTTTTCCGCCGCCATTGCGAGCGATCTGGCCGCGCAGTACGTCTCGCTCAATGAGCCTGCTCGCGCGATTCCGTTCGCGCAAAAAGCGGCCGACCTCGCGCCGGATGATCCCAATACGCAGGCCGCGCTGGCCGATGTGCTGTGGCTCGCCGGCGATCAGGATAAGGCCCGCCAGATTGTGCAACGGCTGCGCAGTTCCGGCGCCGCGGCGAAATTGCCGCCGTCGCAGTTGGCGAGGCTCGAAGCGCGCTTGGGAGATCCTCAGGACGCCCGCCAGTTGCTCGATGCCGCCGAAGACTTGCCGGACGATCAGCTCCTGCCGGCCGTGGAGTACGCCGGGCTCGCCGCGGTCCTGGAAGATTGGGACCGGCTCTTCTCGTGGACCGAGGAGGCTTACGGCGAACGCGACGTCGAGCTGCCGTACTGGCCCGGGAGTCCGCTGGTGCCGAAGTCCGACCCCAGGTTCGATGCGCTTCTGGCGCAGATGAATCTCCCGGCGCCCGAAGGGCATTAGGCTCAGTCTTCTCGACAATTGGCTACACGAACAATAATGGGCTTCATGGGCTGCTGTGCTATGTTCAGACGAGATCTAAGACGCATGGTCTCGAAGCCACCACGCCTGGTCCTGGCGTGGGACGAGAGGAAGAACCGCACCAACCGCCGCAAGCACGGCATTTCATTCGAGACGGCAGCGCGCGTATCTTCGACGATCCGAATGCCGTGTCGTACCTCGATCGCGTGGTTGACGACGAGGAGCGCTGGCATACAATCGGCTGCGCCGGCGGAATCGCGATTGTGCTCGTAGTTCACACCAACGAGGAATAACATGGTGAAGAAAAAATCCGTATCATCTCGGCAAGAAGAGCGAGTCCGCCCGCTCTTTACCGCTCCCATCAGTGACAAAGAGCGCCGGGAGCTACGGCGCCTTGCCGATCTACCCGATTCCCAAATTGACTATTCCGATGCGCCTGAACGAAGTTTGCTGGCGTCCGATGTTCAGGTTGGACGTTTTTATCGGCCGATCAAGAAGTTGGTGAGCCTTCGCGTCGATGCCGACGTGCTCCACTGGTTCCGAGGGCGAGGCAAGAAGTACCAAACCTATATGAACGAGGTCCTTCGACGCGAAATGCAAACCAACGATCGGGAGCAATGACATTTTCGACTCCCCGATCGACTTCCGGCGGTAACGGCCCTGGCTACCTGGAATTCGACCACCCCCAAACACCGTTTCGGGTCAATGTCCGGGTAGCCGGCCACACGCCCGAAATCCCATCCGGCCAGAGAGGCATTGCGACACTGGGCCATTGGAGTCGGTACGACCTTCGCAGTTTCCAATTGTCGGATTAGAGCGGGCGACTCTTGCGGTCGGAGGTCTGGAATCTGATGTGGGGCAGGACTCCTCGGTCGCGTCTGGCGCACTCCCCAGGATCAATATTTGACGGCCGGGGTCCCCGGCTTGGGGGGAATCGGCTGCTTTGCACACATGACTCCTTGCGTCGCAATCAGCTTCCAGGCGCCGCCTTCCCGGCGCCATACGTCCAGTTCATTCAGGTTCTCTTCAAAATCGTGTCCCTTGTAATGCCCACGGTTGTGCTCGGAACCAATGTGAATCGCGACGTCGCCATATGCGCGCACTACATCTCCGAACGGCGAAAACTCAAAATAGCGGTCGTCCGAGTCCAGGAGTGCAGTGATATCTTGCTGCTTGTTCTTTAAAAAGCCATCGTCCCAAATATCCGTCAAGTCGTCATCGAGGAGCGACTCCAGTTTCGCCTTGTCTTTCCTGATCCATGCATCGCTCAGGTCCTGTTCCGCTTTGACGACGGCGGCCTCGATCCGCACCGGCGCCTTCCGGAAGGCGCGATAAGCCTCCGCGGCCGACTTGAAGTCTGCGGCAAACGAGATCTTGGCCTTGCCTTCATCCTTCTTTTGCTGGGCCTCGGTGGGAGTTTCGGCGCTGGCGATCACTCGCCATCTCCGGTTTCGCTTTTGCCAAACGTCGGTGAACAGGAAGTCGCCTCCGGCCGGCTTGCCCCGAAATATGAGCTCCATGTGCAACACGCCGGTATTTATCGCAACATCTGCATAAACTCTGGTCATCACGTTTGAGACCGACAGCGCCGTGAATTTCTGCTCGCCAGACTTGGTCGACCGAAGGTTCGCCGCCCGTGTGTCGAACGTGCCGTCGTCGGTCATGTCCATGTAATCAGCGGCGATCATTGCCTTGAGCCTGGCGAAATCGCCGCGAACGTAGGCCTCGTTCCACTCCCTCTCGGCCTGCGCCACCAACTGGCTTTCTGTTGGCCCGGACTGCGGCAGAAGATTGCCCGCGGACACAAGCAGCGCCGCGCAGAAGACAATTCGCTCTCGCATTTGTTCCTCTCCCTGGGCAGAGTGGAAAACTGCCGAAGTGTAACACAGCAACCTGCGAACGCCGATACGACACGCGCCCCCCGGAGCGAATCGCACACCACTCGGAGAAAGCGGCGTTAACGGCGATATCGGCAGCAGTTTGGCCCGCCCCGTGGCTATTGTGACTTGTACTTTTTCGCGAAGTCCTGAAACATCTTGCTGGTTTCGGGAATCAGGTCCTTGATCAAGTCCTGTACCGTCTCCATGGTCTTTTGAAAGAGCAAAGGCATCTTGTCAAGGAGGGCTTGGCCGGCGGGGGTTCGATAGAAATCGAGAATGGACCCAAGCTCTTCCTCCGTGAAGGTGTCGGCATAAAGTCTGACATAAACGGGCTTGAGGCTCTGCCAGTTCAGCTTGCCGGCGACTAGCGCCACCACCTTTTGCCGCAATTCTTCCGCCGCCGGACGAGATTCGTCGGGAAGCTTCAATTGCTTAATTTGATTGGTGGTCATGGTCTCCAACTGGTCCATGGTCTGTTGGATCAACCGGTCGACGTGGCTGGCGTCCAGGATGGCATCGATCTTCGCCAGCTTGGCCCCTTCATCCGCGCGAGCGGATGCGGTAAATCCGAGCAGTAGAGACGCGCACACCAGAAAAGACGTTTTGAAATTCTTTTTCATGTTCTTCCTCCTCTGCGACTTTGAACGCCGGAGCGTCTCAATTGCCGCCTTCACCTTCTCAGTGAAGAAAAAATGAAAACGTTACGCCACAATTCCGTCGCCCCCGACGCTTGCCCCCGGCTCGCGCCGAAAGGAATCACCAGCAGGAGCACACCACCGAAACCACCAGCGCCCTACAAACCGCTGTGGCCGGAATTCCGCGTGCGCCGGTTCTGCCTGGACGGAGGCCGAGGACGCGGCGGCGGGCGGGATGGGAGCCACCTTCCGCCTTACGGTAAAGTGGAGCGGCCCGTATATAACCGAGCGGTTATGTACGAAAAGCCCACATCTCAGGCACAACCCCGTTGCTATTGTGGTAGGGACGCCCGATGGATACCGAAACTGCAATCGTGTACAGGCTGAGTGCAATCCTGAAACTTCCCCTTGCGGTCGCTCGCGACGCAGGAAACATGAAGAACTTCCAGTTTGGGGAGGTCCGCCCGCACCCTTCCGGCAAAGGCAGTATCGGCAGCTTTGCGCTGCACATAAGCTGTCCGTGGAGAATGCTGTCGGAGGACGGTATCGTCACCGGCTCGACCGACTACTACGAACCCCCAGCCGGGGCTGACGAACCTAACCTGGACGATTGCTCTGGCGGCAACCTGCAACGCGAACGGATGCTGGCATTGCTCGGGAGCTATGATCCGACGACAAGATCTCACATCAGTGACGGGCACAGACTACTCGTAACAGCGGTTCATGCTGACAAGTATGGCGGCCTTGATATAGAGCTCTCAGGCGGCCTCCGTTTACAGGTACTCCCGAGCGGGGCCGGTGGTGAGAACTGGCGTTTTTTCTCGGCCAGCAATGACGATGATCATTTTGTTGTGGAAGGTGGGCGTGTGATCGAGGATAGGTAAACGGGGTTCACGGAAAATGGCGGTGGCTCAGGCCGGTGGCTTCGGAAACTGCGCCAACTCGGACCCGCACCACGGGCACGTCGAGATCTGATACAGCTTGTCGGTCGATGACCGTTTCAGAAAGAAGCGCTTCTGTAGCGGGTGAGGGGGCGCGAAGAAGTGGTAAAACACGCGGACCTCGTCGTCCGAGACATGGCCGAGGTGCGCTTCAAATTCGCGGCAACACCAACCCATCGCCCTCTATGTTACGCGTTCCAGCCGGGCTCCGGGCGATAGACGGGGATACCGGAAAGTGGCCGACGCCGTCCCCAAGTCGCCTTGGAAGAGGCGTCGCATCGATGTGCAGCCCGTCGTCATCGAGCTTCCACTTCAGGGGGGCATGGTGCGACGGCGCGAGCGCCTTGAGAGTCGAGAAAGATGCGGCAATAATCGTTAATTCCCACGAAGCGGCCTTCTCCAGACCGGACTTGCCGGCCGCGCGCTTCAGACGCGTCGGCAATCGACGCCAGCGTGTCCATCCGGGGAACTTGGGAAGTTCGCTCTCTCACTCTGATATTCTAAGCGCCCCTCAAAATCCAGCAGTTTGGAGGCGCGAAAGGCCTGGACGTCCCGTGGCTGCTCCGGCGTCCATTCCAGCAGGAAATCGAAGCTGCCCGTGACCGGTCTCGTTTACCACCGGGTGATCGAGGCCCGAAATGCCGGCGAGCGAGTCCGCAATCAGCGCGATGGGCACGTTGCGAGCTCCAGCCCGTAGATTGGCGCCGCCGAGATTGAACAGCCCGCCGCACACAACGGGAAACCCGTCCTCGGTGAGCCCCGCCGACAGGGGCGCCTCCCCCGGCGCCGGCGGTCCCGGCGACGTGGTACAGGCGTCTTCGGCTGAATGCGGCCTGAGTTGGGGGCGGGTTTTTCCGGGCTCGGCCACGGTGGGCACGTACACCGCGGTCTGCCGCGTCTCGTGGTGGAACTTGAGCTTGAAGCGTTCCACGAGCAGCGACTGCATCATCAGGCGCATCTGGTCCTTGGTGGCGTCGCCATCGGCCAGCGCCTCTTCCATGCGCAGGGGGGAATTGGCGCTTGGTCGAGCCAAAAGGACGACTTGCGAACCGAGATCACCAAAAATGTCCGCTGCGGAGGATCAAAGGTTGGCAGCTTGTGATAGAGTGACTGGAGTTTGGAAGCCAAAATGGAAATCCCAAATAAAATTGGCGGTCTGTGATAAACCCGCCTGAGTCCGGGCTCCCAAGCGCCCGGTAAGGCAATTAAACAACAAAGGAGCAATTTCATGGCGATCGATATACCCCAGGATTGGGCAAAAGGTAAAGCCGAGTATTTCCAGCTCACCGGTGAGAAGAAGCCAAAAGAGGCGGTGGCCAAGTTCTTCAGTACCAGTCACACGGGTTTGAGCGGCTCGCTCGACAAATTGTGTGGCGACTGGGAGAAGCGCAGCAATAAGGATAAGACGGCGAAAGAATATCAGAAGCTGAAGGCGGCGTTCGAGTCGGCGGCCGACAAGTACTGCACTCTGTTGGACGGCTTGATCAAGGTGGAAGCCACCAAGACCACAACTGCCATGAAGGTCGAGGGCGACAAGCTCGTCCAGGAGAAGTGGAAGACCGCCAGTTACCGCGGCCTCAAGATGTTGAAGGCCAAGCTGGACAATTACAAGGCGGTTTTTGAGAAAAAATACCAGGACATGGTCCAGAGCGAACAACGCGAGGCCGACCAGGAGTACAAGCAAAAAACGCAAGCCCAGCAATCCCTCCAGCGCCTTATGGACATGGAGAAAACTTTCCTGATAGGTCTCACCGCCGGCTACAAGCGGCTGGTCTCGGCCGCCCAGGCAATCAAATCGACTCCCACTGTGGAAGTCTGGAACCGCGAATTCGGGAATAACGAAGCCGCCCGCTCGCTGACCACGGCGTTGGCCCTGTACCAGAACATCCAGAAGACGGCGCAACGGGAGAACGTACAATTGACACCGCAGCAGACACAATTACTGCAAGAGACCATGCATTACCGCCAACAGTTGGATCCCTGGGCGAATGGGAACAAGCGGGCGATGGCTAACGGGCTCACCGGCGACGAAATCCTCGGCGAGCTGAAAACCGTTACGGCCATCGGCAAGGCTTGCGCCGCGCACTTCCGGATTGGCTGATTCTGATTGGGCGCTGCGGTCGGAATGGGAATCCCCTCACTCCGGCGCTGTGCCTGAGTGACTCACAACGAAACAATCCACCATTCCGCGTAAACGCCCTCACTGAAGATTTGGTTCCAGCCAGGCCCCGGCGATTCCGGCCGTGAAGTACTCTAGGGCTGTATCGGAAGGAACCGCCAGCGGACTTCAGAACAGGCTGTCGTCAACCGGTTCGCGAGTGCGACGGCGGGCGACCTTGGCTCGTGGCGGCGCGTCCGGCGCCCACTCACCTTCCGCGTACAGAATCCTGTGTGGCGCTGCCAGCACGAACTCGCCCTCAGCCTTGAGATCCGCCAGAGAAATTACGCGAGTCCCGCCCTTAAGGTAGCGGAAGACCTCCCAGTACCAGAAAAGCTGCCGGGCCAGGAATCCACGGAGGCGATGGCCTAGCGACTCCAGTTCCAGCACGTGCCGTTCATTCCTCGCGCGTGCCCGCTCTGGATTGGCCTCCTTCGGCACGATCTCGACTGCGAGATCTACGTCGCTGACGTGCTCAACCTCGGGTTTCAGCATGCTCCCGAAGAGCACCACCGCGACCACCTTGCCCAGGAACCCCGCGCTCCTGTTGACGTGGTCCACGCGGCCCACGAACTGCGACAGCGCTCTCTCGGCGGTCACCCGGGTGACCGCCTTGGCCGCCGTAGCAACCGAAAACGTGCATCCCGCCTGAGTGACGGACCAGGCGCCGGCGGCGCTGAATTCGATCAGTCGCTCAGCTTGCAAAGCCTTGACCAGGTCGCCACCGGTGCCCGGCGCCAGCGCGGCAGCCGCCTCCAAGTCAGTTACGCTCCATTGATCCCACACGCGAAGATGGCGTAGGGCCTTGCGTACGACGAGCGCCGGGCAACCACCGATCATCGATTTCGGGTCGATGCGCATCCGTTCCAGCATAAAACGATGCCGCCGGCGCTTGCGAGGAGTCTGCACCGCTCCACCGCGCCGTGTCCAGCCGCAATCTGGCAAGGAGGAGGATTGCTGTCATGGCAAGGAAGACAAACGCAAAACAGAAGAGAACGCCAAAGAGGGTGCTCCGTCTGCCAGATCTGGATCTTTCGAAACGAAGCGTGTTGAGTAGTCTCGGGTCCCCGGATTCTGTTCGGGCTTACGCCTTCGCGATGAACGATTTCATCGGATGGTATTGTTCCGAGCCGCGCCCGGCCTTCAGCAAGCACGTGGTGTTGCGGTATCGGCTGGACTTGGAAAGCCGGAATCTATCGGCGTCGACCATCAATTTGCGGTTGGCGGCGGTGCGGCGGCTGGCAATCGCAGCAGCCGACAGCGACCTTCTCAGTCCCGAACTGGCGGCCGGCATTCAGAGAGTCAAAGGCGCCAAAAAGGTAGGCATCCGGCTAGGTAACTGGCTGACAGGGGAGCAGTGCAAGGCTCTCCTGCAAGCGCCCGACACCAGCGCGTTGAAAGGTCGGCGCGACAAGGCAGTCATCGCCATCTTGATCGGATGCGGGCTCCGTCGCGCCGAGGTAGCCAAACTCCAGCTTCGCCGCGCGCGTCGGTTTCCCGGACTTTTCCGCGGCCTCTGCGCTTGCGGTGAGAGCAGCCCCGGCGTCGTCCCCAAGAACGTTATCCGTGAATATCGGAAGCTACTGTTAAGCTGGTTAGTTACCCGTCAACCCCTGCTCTAGAGAGGATCCGAGATCCCCATAGCAGTCAATCCTCTCGGCCGCACCCACATCTGTGCTAATATGGGGATGTATTTGCCAGTCCCGCCTATTGCGCACGCTCCCACATTGCTCGGTCTAAAGCACCGCCCGTATTTGGTCTTGCCCGTTCGCTGTTCTGCAAATTCAGAAAGAAGTTAAATTGAAGAATATTTTTGTAGGTAACCTCAGTTTCGGAACCACGGAGAATACTGTGCGTTCCATGTTTGAATCATACGGCTCGGTCGACCGGGTGAACATCGTGACTGACCGTGACACGGGACAAGCCAGGGGCTTCGGGTTTGTCGAAATGAGCGTAGACGCGGAAGGGAACGCTGCCATCAGCGGCCTAAACGGCAGAGACGTCGATGGCCGAACGCTGAACGTCAACGAAGCTCGTCCGAAAGCGGAACGCGGATCGGGCGGCGGGTATCGCGGCAACGGCGGCGGCTCGCGGCAAAGCCGCTGGTAGAGTCTGGATTTGGAACGGGGCGCGGTACCGAACGTGCCATAGCCCCGTTCTTTACCGCATACATAAAGGAAAAATTTGCCAAAAGAAGATGCAATTGAAGTCATGGGCAAGGTGGTCGAGAAGTTCAAGGCTGGAATGTTCTCCATCGAGCTCGATTTAGGAAAGACCGTCCTCGCAACAATGGCCGGAAGACTCCGGCGGAACCGCATCAAGATCATGAACGGCGATAGAGTCTCACTGGAACTGTCACCATATGACTTGACGAAGGGCCGGATCACGTACCGGCACAGATGATTTCCTCCCACAGCTATTCCCGGCAGCCGCGGTTTGTTTGCGATCGAAAGATCACTCATACCGGCGGGCGGCGCCGTTTCTTTGCCTGATGGCGCTCCACATGGATTCGTCACGCATTCCAGAAATCGTGCTGATCTCACCGCGGCACGTTCGTCTCATGGACTTCGCGCGCCTCCGGATTAGGAAACGATAGGTCCGCTTGTGGGCGCTGATTCGCGCTGCTTCGGACGATTGCACTACTCGTACACACCGGCGTTAAGTGCCGAAAATCGGAAGGCAACTTCGATCTGTGCCGAAAGGCGCGGCCAACGTCCGCCCGGCGACAACCCACAGCAAGAGGCCATGGGCGCCTTGGCGTTCCTGACGATGGGACATGCCCCCTCCGCCGCGCGTCGGGCCGGTTCATCACCTCGCCGCGGCTTTGGACGAGAGGCACGCCATCGTCTTCGGGAGGGCGTCGTCCTGCACGGAGCCGGTCCTGGTCCGGCCCAACGACGCCTCGAAATCGCCCGGCTCCTCTTCGTCGTGGACAAGCTTCCGAACCACGAACCAGACCGAGTCAGGCGAGCACTGCTCGACTACTGTCACCGGCATGCGGCGGCGATAGTCAGGTTGGTCGAGACTTTGGAAGGTCTGGCCCGAGTTGCTCCATGATGCGGCCGACTCGGGCTAACAAAGCCCAATGGCTACCTTCTCGGCTCATACCGCATCGCCACCGCCCCCGAGCCGAACTCCAGCCGGCTCACGAGCCTCAAGTCGACACGCTTCGATAGCCCCGCGAACAACGTCGGCCCGTGGCCCGCTAGCCTGGGATGGACCACGAGCTCGTACTCATCGATCAATCCCAGCTCCGCCAACGCCAGCGGGAGCTTCATGCCTCCCACTAGCAGTCCCTTGCCCGACTCCCGCTTGAGTTGCTGAACGGCCTTCCCTAGATCCCCGCGCACGAGCTCCGCGTTCCAATCGACCCGGTCCAGGGTGCTCGACACGACGTACTTCTTTGCCGCGTCGATCGTCCGTGCGAAGCGTTCCATCCAATCAGGCCTCGCTCCAGTCCGCACCGGCGGCCGGAACGCTGCCTCCATCATTTCGTATGTCACCCGGCCAAAGAGGAGGGCATCGGCCTGGTTGAGGTTCTCGACCGCGTGACGATGCAAGTCTTCGTCCGGCAAAATTGCGCGATGATCGCAGCACCCGTCCAATGTGATGTTGATGGAATACCGAAGGGGTCGCATTACGCAAGAGTACCGCCCATGGGGTAGACTATCAAGGTTAGCCCGCTTCAGGGCTAACTCACCTAACGCATGACGATGACAATTTGATACCTGCTAGTACTTCCACAAGCGCGACATTCGCATCGTCCGCGCGGTCAATGCGATGGACGAACTCCTGGGGACGAGGGCTCAACCGGAACGCTGGTCGCGCTCCTCGTCACTGTGTGGCTGAGGTGGGGACAGGACCTGCCGTCCTTTCCCCACGCCCCTTTCCTCGCTCCGGCTCTCTTCCTCCGCTGCGCTTCGGACAGCTTTTCCTTGACGAAGCCGAACACCTCTTGCACAATCGGGTTGCCAGCGTCGCTACGCTCCGATGGTGTTCGGGTTCATCCCGGAATGTCGTTCGGCTTCCCTTCGGAAACAGCGTTCGGCTTCGCCGGATTCCTCAGATAAGGCGCCAGGGCAGCGGTCTGATGCGCACGATAGCTGGGAATGGTCGTCTCCAGGTACAGGCGTCCCTTTATGCTCCAATCTTACCTGGTAAGAGCCTCGCTAACCTATCCCCCCGTAGCTCACGAACTAGGCGAGATCTCCAAAAGCAAGCCGCCCGGCGCCGGGACGGCGCCAACTGAACTGCGAGATCCATGACAAACCAAGCCGGCATCCAAAGCATGGAGTTTCGGCACGACACTTTCAATAGCTCCGGTCCGAACCACCATGCCCCATCTCGGAACTTTTCCCAACATGGGTCTTTCGGATAATTTACCCGCGGCAGGTTGCCATGTACACACCAGAAGCGCTGCGCCTCGAATCCCATCGCGCTTCAAGTGCGGAGCGCGGAAGCCGGGTCACAAGAATCTTTCGCCCACGTTTGCCGCCTTTTCACCCACATAGCTCCGCGCGCCTCACACCCCGATTGACCACCCGTTATCATCACGCTCTATGGCAACCCGAAAACAAATCGCAGCCAATCGCCGCAATTCGCAAGAATCCACCGGACCTCGCTCCGATGAAGGCAAGGCCCGCACCTCCATGAACGCCCTGAAAACGGGCATCGATGCCAAATCCCAGCTCATTCGCGGCGAAACCCAGACCGCCCTCTCCGAACTTACCGCCGAATATTACGATCAGTTCCGGCCCGCCAACCCCGTCGAGCGCATGCTCGTCGATACACTTATCGACTGTGAGTGGCTCCTTCGCCGCTTCCGCGCCATCGACACGCAGCTCACCGAAAACGCCTGGCACGTCTTCGATATCACCCTCGGCAAAGTCTTCACCGATCACTGCGACGTGTTCGCTCGCCTCCAGCGCCGCATCGATTCCACCCAGCGCCACTACCACAACGCCCTCCGCGAACTCCGGCGCCTCCAATCCGCCGAAACCGCCCAACCCGACCCCGAGTCCACCGCCGAAACCACCCACGTAACCCCAAGAATCCAAATGGCAAACCCCGAAAATGGCTTCGTTCCTGCAACTGCCGCCGCCGAACCCCGCGATGCCTCCGGAAACCCTGCCCCGTAACCTTTTTACCTCCCGCCGGTATTCCATTACGTAGACTGAAACACAGTGGAAGACGAACAAATCATGTGGGAAGTCCGGGCGGGGGACGTCGGGAAGCTGGAAGAGCTCTTCGACCGCCATCAGCGCTCGCTGTTCCATTTCTTCCTGCATCTCACGGCCAGTCGCTCGACTGCGGAAGACCTGGTGCAGGAAGTCTTCTATCGGATTTTGAAGTACCGCCATACCTATCAGCCGGAGATGTCGTTCCGCGCGTGGATGTTCCAGGTAGGAAGAAACGTCCATCTGGATTATGTCGGTAAGAACAAGGGCGAAGTCGCCCTGCCGGAGGATGTGGTGGAGTTGCGTGGACCGGATGCGCCGCCCGATCGCCAGGCGCAGAAGAAGCAGGAAACCGTCCTGCTGCGCAAGGCGATGGCGGCCCTTCCCCGCGAGAAGCGGGAAGTGCTCATCATGGCCCGGTTCATGGAGTTGAAACACGAAGAGATCGCCTCTGTCCTGAAGTGCGAAGTCGGGACAGTGAAGGTGCGGGTGTACCGGGCGCTGCGCGAGTTGAGCGACCGGTTCTTTGCACTGAGTGGAGAACGAGCATCATGAGTTGTGAAAGGTTTCGCGAACAAATCCCGGAATGCCTGGCGGGCCGCCTCGAAAGCGACGCGCGGGAAAAGCTGATCGCCCATCTGGAACTCTGTTCCGCCTGCCGCGCCGATATGGCGGAGATCGGCGTCGTGTGGCGCGGTCTCGAGTCTCTGCCCGTGCCCGAGCCCGGTCCGGAGATGCGCTCCCGTTTTGTGGAAGTGCTGGAAGCATATCAGGCCGGCATGGAACAGGGGCGCATGCGCGCTGCGGCGCCCGTTAGTCGACACTGGTGGACGCTGGGATGGTGGCCGGCGAAAGCGGCGTGGCAAACCGCGCTCGCGCTTCTGTTGCTGGCGGCCGGCGGATTCGGCGGGCATTACCTCGCCCGGCCGCACACGGCCAATCCCCCCGCCAATTCAGAGATCGCGCAACTCCAGGCGCAAGTCGAGAATCTGCGCCAGACGGTAGCGCTCTCAATGCTGCAGGATCAATCCTCCAGTTCGCGCATTCGCGGCGTCACCTACGCCAGCCAGGTGCAGCAACCCGATAAGCAGATCGACCAGGCGCTGCTCTTCACCCTGAATCACGACGCCAATGTCAATGTGCGGCTCCGCGCCGTAGACGCCCTGGAGAATCTCGCCGTCCGTCCCGATATTCAGCGCGCGCTGGTGGATGCGCTGCCGCTGCAGGATTCGCCGCTGGTGGAAGTGGCGATCATCGACGTGCTGGCGGAGGTGAACGCCAAAGCGGCGCTGCCCGCTTTGCGACAGCTCATGCAGGATTCCAAGGCCGATCTTGCGGTGCGCCAGAAGGCCGTCGCGGCGGTACAAAAACTCGAGGTATCGAAATGAAACGCGCCGTTCTTCTTACTTTGTTGATCCTGCCAGCGCTTTCGGCCGCCCCGAACGATTCGTCGTGGCAGGAAGACCATGAGACCATCCACAAGACGTTCCACGCGGCAGCCGGGGACAATGTCTCGAAGCTGATTTCCGAGCAGATCAACGGTCCCATCCGCGTCACCGGCGGGAGCGGGTCGGAAATCCAGATGACCATCGAGAAGCGCATGCGCGCGGAATCGAAGTCAGACCTGGAAGAGGCGAGGCGCGAGGTGAAGCTCGAGATCGCGCAGGAGGGCAACACTGTGAAGCTTCACGAGTCGCGCCCGGACGATGGCTGGCATCGCCGCCATTACAACGTGGTCTTCGAGTGCGATATTCAGGTGCCATCGGGCGCGGCGCTCGATCTGCACACCATGAACGGGACGATCGAAGTGCGCCACGTTTCCGGCGACTACAAGGTCCACACCATGAACGGAAAAGTGGAGATGGAAGATATCGGCGGCACGGGCTCGGTGGAAACCATGAACGGCGGCGTGAATGTAGCGTTTAGCCGCAATCCCGAGAAGGCATCGTCGTTCCACACCATGAACGGGTCGATCGATGTCTATTTCCATTCCGATCCCGACGCCGATTTTCACATCGAGACCATGCACGGCGGCGTGTATGCCGATTTCGACGTCATGACCCGGCCGACCACGGTCAAGGGAGAGATTTCCGGCAATCGATTTATTTATCGTACCGGCGGGACGATGAACGTGCGCGCCGGCAAAGGCGGGCCGGAGATTTCGTTGCACACCATGAACGGCAGCATCCGCCTGCATTCGAAAAGTTAAGGACACATAAGCCATGAAACCGATTTTGGCCTCGATAGGCCTGTTACTAGCCGTCTGCGCGGCGGGAATCGCGCAAGACACCTCCGGGGACCGTATCGTGGTGCCGGCGCGCAACACATCGCGTCCGCGGGTGGTCACGTGCAACCTGATGAACGGCGCCATCACTGTGAAGACCCACTCCGGCAATGAAGTGATCGTGGAAGGCGAACACCACAGCCACGAGGAATCTCGGGGCGGCATGCGGCGCATCGGCGATTCGACGCGCGGCCTGGAAGTGGTGGAAGACGACAACGTCATCTCCGTGCACAGCCAGTACGGCAATAGCTCCGTATATATCACGGTGCCCGTGGATACTTCGCTCAAATTGCACACGATGTCGGGCGGCATCGATGTGGACGGTGTCCGCGGCGAAGTGGAAGTCCATACCATGAACGGCCATATCACGCTCAGCGATGTTTCGGGCACCGTATCCGCCGATTCGCAGAACGGCCCCATCAAAGTCACGATGGACAGCGTGAACAACAGCAAGCCGCTGGCGTTCAGCACTTTGAACGGCATGGTAGACGTCACGCTGCCGGCCGACCTGAAGGCCGATCTTACCGTGAAATCCAACCACGGCGCGGTCTACAGCGATTTCGACGTAACGCTGGGCGCGCGCTCCCTCAGCGACCACAACCGCATTCGCATCGACAACACCATCCATGGCACCATCAATGGCGGCGGCGTGGACCTCACTATCCATACCCTGAACGGCGCCGTCTATATACGAAAGAAGAAATAAGGCCTCTTGTGTGGGGCAGGCAATCTTGCCTGCAGCCGGCTTTCAGCCGGCTCGCCGCCTGAAACGCGGCGGCAGCCGGGATTGGCTGCCCCACAAGTAAAAGTGTGCAGATATGTTCAGAGATCTTCGCTACGGACTTCACCAACTGGCCCGCACGCCGGCATTCACCGCCGTCGCGATCCTGACGTTAGCTCTCGGAATCGGCGCCAATTCGGCGATTTTCAGCGTGATGAACGCGCTGCTCCTGCGGTATCTTCCGGCGCACGATCCGGCGCGCCTCGTGTACCTGCATACTACCGGCAATCCCTCGGGCTCTTCGCAGACCGGCCACGGCGACAGTTCACTCACCATGCCGGTCTTCGAGCAATTTCGCAAGCAGAAGGACGTGTTCGCGGACGTCGTGGCCTACGTGCCGCTCGGCATCGGCAAAGTCGCGGTGCGCTACGGTAAAGAGCCGCAGGAGGCCAGCGCCGAGATGGTGAGCGGCAATTTCTTCACCATGCTCGGCGTACTGCCCTCGCGCGGGCGTACCTTCAAAATCGAAGACGAAGCCGCGCATTCGCCGGTTGCCGTGCTCAGCTACGCGTGGTGGACGCGGCAGTTCGGCCGCGACGCGTCCGTCATCGGCCAGACGCTTTACATCAAAGACGTGCCGTTCACTATTATCGGCGTGGCGTCGCCGGCATTCATTGGGCTCGATCAGGAACCAACCGACGTGTGGATTCCGTTTCAGGAACGCGACGAGTTGCGGCCGTGGGGACGCGCACGGGTCGCGCGGGGGGCCTACAACACCCTCTATCACTCGCCCAACTGGTGGTTCCTGATGACCATGGGCCGCCTCGCGCCGGGCGTCACGGAGCAGCAGGCGCTGGCGCGCGCTATGCCTATTTTCCAGAACGCGGCCTACTTCAATCTCGGCCAGGCGAAAGCCAAGGAAGACGTGCCGAAGTTGTTCTTCACTTCGGCCAAAGGCATCCCCGGAGCCAGCGAAGGCTACGAACTTCCGCTGAAAGTGCTGATGTCGATGGTGCTGCTGGTGCTGGCCATCGCCTGCGCGAATGTCTCCCTGCTGCTGGTGGCGCGCAACGCCGCGCGGCAGCGCGAATTCAGCCTGCGCATGGCGCTGGGCGGCAGCCGCGGCGATCTCTTCCAGCAACTGCTCACCGAAAGCCTCTTGCTGGTGATTGCCGGAGCGGGACTCGGCTGGTTCTTCGCCGGTTGGGCCACGCGCGCGCTGGCGGCGTGGGCGGAAATCAACGTGAGCCTGGCGCCCGATGCCACTGTGCTCTTGTTTACCCTTGCGGTATCGCTCACCGCCGCGCTGATTTTCGGGCTGGCGCCGCTGCGCAGCGTGCTGCGCGTACCCATCGGTCTCGCGCTCAAGACATCCGCCGCCACCGCGCATCGCGATCGCACCGGGAATCGCGGCACGCAAGTTGTCGTCGCGCTGCAGATGTCGCTCTGCCTGGTGCTGCTCGTGGCCGCCGGACTATTCGTGCGCACGCTGCGCAATCTGGAGAGCATCAATCTCGGGATGAACGCGCGTGGCTTGTTAGTGTTCGGCATCAGCCCCTTGCAGCGCGTCCATACCGATAGCGAATCGAATCGCTTTTTCCTCGGCCTGCTCACCAAGCTCCGCGCCGTTCCGGGCGTGGAGGCCGTCACCCTGATGGGGAATCGCATCGGCTCGGGCTGGAGCAATAATACCGGGACGAGCGTGGATGGCCAGTCGCCGCTCGGCAACAATACCTTCGCGCCCATGCGCTGGAATATCGTGGGCTCGGACTATTTTCACACCCTCGGCATCCCCATTGTTTTGGGCCGCGACTTTACCGACGCCGATTCCGAGAACGCACCGCAGGTCGTGATCGTCAACCGGACGTTTGCCGACAAATACCTGGGCGGACGTCCGGCGCTTGGCCACCAGGTGGGTTTGAACGGTCCCGGTGGCCAATACACCATCGTGGGCGTGGCTGCCGACAGTAAATATACCGGTGTGCGCGAAGACCCGAGGCCCATCGCGTATTTCCCGTACACGCAAATCCTCGGCAATTCGACCTTACATTTCGAAGTGCGCACAGCCGGCGATCCCGCGGCGTGGATGCCCACCATCCGCCGCGCGGTGAACGACTACTCTCCGGGGCTCGCGCTACTCTCGCCGATGACTCAGCAGGCGGAATTCGAAGGCAACTACTCGGACGAGCGGGTCTTCTTCCGGCTCTCGCTGTCCTTCGGTCTGTTGGCCGCGCTGCTAGTGGCGACGGGTCTCTATGGCACGTTGGCCTATACCGTCAGCCGCCGCACGTCGGAGGTCGGTCTGCGGATGGCTCTGGGTGCACGGCGCGGGCAGGTCCTGTGGATGGTGCTCTGCGGCAGTCTCGCGATGACCGTTGCCGGAGTGGCGATCGGTGTCCCGCTGGCGCTATTTGCGACGAAGATCGTGCACTCGATGCTGTTCGGCGTCGAGCCGCGCGATCCGGGCACGTTCGCCGCCGCCATTGCCGGAATCGCCGCAGTCTCGCTGGCGGCAAGCCTGATTCCGGCACTGCGCGCGGCATCGGTAGATCCCATGGTGGCGCTGCGGGAAGAGTAAGCGCCGCGCGTCAGATTAATGAGCCGCGCGCGCAAGCAAGCGGTGCATTTTCGTAAGGGCACCGCTCCCTTGCGGTCGCGGCTCAGTAACACCGGTTATCGCAGAAGGGCGGAGGCGCACCACAGGATTGGCGCCTGGCCGTGCAGGTCGCCGGTATTGCGCTTGCGGTCGAGGTAATACTGCAGGTCGCTTAACTTATTGGTGCCTTCACAGACGTTACTAATATCGCCGTCGGCGCTGATATAGCCGGTAAGAGCCAGCCACGCCTTGCGCGCCGCCGGGCCGTACGTTTTCTCATCCAGCCAATGATTCTTCACGCCGGTGATCAGGGCGAACGTGAACATCCCTGTGCTTGAGGTTTCCGGCCATGCTTCCGGGTGGTCGATCAATTGCTTCCACATGCCGTCGGCGCCTTGAAATTTCAGCAGCGTGTCCATCATTTTGAGATAGCCCACCAGGATGGGCGCCCGCTTGAGGTGGTCCTTGGGCAGCGACCGCAACATTTCCGCCATCCCGACCGCCACCCAGCCGTTGCCGCGGCCCCAGTAAAACGGCACGTCCGGGGCGTGGTAAAAAAGTCCGTTGGGCTGTTGCAGTTTTACGAGATATGCGGCCATCTCGTCGGCGGCCCGGTCGAGATATTTGCGATCTCCGGTAGCGCGGTAAGCCTGCACCTGCACCGCGGTGATCATGAACATGTCGTCGATCCAGAACCGCGTCTCGGAAGTCAGGCCATCGGCTCTGGGATTGTCCCACTGGCGGTCGGCGATCGAAAGGCCGAGATCGAGATATTTCTTGTCCTTGGTCTGGATATAAATCTCCAGCGGCACCGTTCCGAACACCGAAAAATCCACGTGTCGCTCGGTGGAGACGAGCTTGGAATCCGCTCCCAGCAGCGGGTCGAAGCGCGCGATCAGGCGATGTGTGAGATCCTTGTCGCCATCGAGCCGGGCGAACGTCAGCGCGCCATACCAGGCACAGACTTCGGGATAGATGATCGTGTTCGGGCGTACATGCGGGCTCGCCACGAACCGCTCCGCGACGCGCTTGCCTATCTCGCGCGGCGATTTTCCCTCCGGCCAGGTGCCGAAATCCTTTTGCGCTAAAGTAGGGCGAATCGCGCTCAACGCGAGGCAGACAACCAGAGCTTTTTGCATGGATCTATTGTCGCACTACGGCGTCTTCAGCGTGCCCAGATAGTTTCCGAATCCCACCACCACGGTCGACAGCACGAGGACGAAAATGCTGAGCCCCAGCAGCGCTTTGGTGTGCCGGCTCGCGCCGCGCCATTCATGCAGTCCGATCCCCCAAAGATTGCTGAAGATGATGATGCTGGCCATGTGCAGGGTCCAACTGGAGAATTTATACTTGCCCATCTGCGTCTCGCCCATAGTGTAGAAGAAAAACTGGAAATACCACGTTACGCCCGCCAGCGCGCTGAACAGGTAATTCGACAGCATGGGAGCTTTGGTCTTGGCCGAGCTGAAATACTCGTGCCCCGAACGGTTGCGCACGTTGAGTAGCACGCACCAGACGAAATTGGTGGTAAACCCGCCGAGAAGCACCGGGACCAGCACGGGGAGTCCCTGCCATAGCGTCGAAGTGCCGTGCTGAAGCGCGAGCGTTTTGATGGGATCGCCCGCGCGAAGCCCGTAAGAAAAGCAGGCGCTCATCACCCCCGAAAAGGTCGCCACCAGGACGCCTTTTTTGAGATTGAACTCTTTGATCACCTCCTGCTTCTGTTCGGCCGACATTTCGCGCTCTTTGGAAATGCCGGCACGGCCCGCGATGGCGATTCCCGCCATGCAGACCGCGACGCCCAGCAGAATCACGCGTCCCGACGTGGTGCCCACCACGCTGGTCAGGAAGACGCCGTCGAAAATCGGCGGCATGAGCGTGCCGAAAGCGGCGCAGTAGCCGAGCACCATCGCCATCCCCAGCGACATGCCGAGATAGCGCATGGTGAGCCCGAAGGTGAGGCCGCCGAATCCCCACAGCAGCCCCCAGAAATAGCACCAGAGCAGGGTGGAGGTGTGGGCTTGGCGCAGGACGCCGGTAAGGTCGTTGGTCATCAGCAGGCCCAACACCCAGGGAGCGAAGATCCAACTGAAGATGCCGCCCACCAGCCAGTACGTTTCCCACGACCAGCGTTTTACGGCGCGAAACGGCACGTAAAAACTGCCGGACGCGAGCCCGCCCAGCCAGTGAAACACCACTCCGAGTCCGGGATTCGGTATCATTAATTCGCTCCCAAATGCAAAACCTGTATTGTACGGGTTTGCGCGGCGCTATTCCAGATAGAACACTTCTTTCATCATGGCGAACCGCTCGCCTTCGAGCTTGTCGGGAACGGTTTCGAAAAGCCGGCTCATGAAAACCTGCCAGCGCTGATTGACGGGGTCGCGGTCGAGCTCGTCCCAGGCTTTCTCGAAATTGTCCACGCACAAGACGAGCACCAGGTCCTGCCCGCGGCGGAAAATGGAGTAGTCGGAAATCCCGACCTCCTTCAATTTGGCCAGCAGTTCGGGCCAGACGCGCTGGTGTTCCCGCTCGTATTCCTCGATAGCGTCGGGCTTGATGCGAAGTTTGAAGGCGTAACGCGGCATGCGGTTCTCCCAGGATATGGTAGCGCCGGTGGGACGGTTCAGATGGCGAAGAGTGGCAGTTCGGGCGCGATTCTTCGGAGATCGCGCGGATCGCTTGTGACCACGGCCTGTCCGGCCCGGCGCGCGCAGACCGCCACGTGGGCATCAGTGATGTCGGAGGTTGCAGTTCGGGCCAGCAGGAGACCCACGGCCGTCGCGTCTGGGCCGTCGAGCGCAACCAGGTCGGTGCCAGGCTGCCGCAGAAGACGTGTGAGGCGCGCCTGGCGGGCGGGATTCCGCATAGCCTGCGCGAGCGCAGTCGCCGGGATGGAGATGCGCAGGCCCAATTCGTCCGCCCGCGCGATCAGGGCGAGCACGCGGCGGTCATGGCGGTCGAGTGCGATCAGAGCCCCGGCATCGAACGTGAGACCTCTCACGCCGCCTTCCTCTTTCGAGAACTCCTCTTCGGGCGGCCCGAAAGAATCGCATCGGCCCAAGCGCGTTCCTTGCTCGTCAGCGGACCTCCCGTCTGTTGCAGAGCCTCAGCCAGCATCTGCCGCCACCCCGCCACGTCGTCGAGCGCCACCTTTACCGCGTGGGTCACAAAAGCCGACACGCTCGCCGATTTCCCGGCGTTCACCAGCGTGCGAACTTCTTCGAGTTGTTCGTCGGGAAGAGTGATCGTGATCTTAGTGGTCGCCATACCATAAACCATACCATAGCGCCGGGCTTGATGCGAAGTTCGAAAGCGCAACGCGGCATGCGGTTCTCCGAGGATATGGTAGCGCCGGTGGGACGATGAATTTAGCACGCTATGATGATCTTGTGAGCTTCGGAAACTGGCCCGCATGAGCCCTGCCTCACCCCGCCGCAAATTGCCAACGTGGGCCCCGCAGGCCATGGGCTATTGCCTTTCGGCAATATGCCTCTTCGTGGCGTTGCACCGATACCAGTTCAACGAACTCATTCCCGCCATCCGCTCCCTCGATTGGTGGTGGGTCTCGGCGGCCGTGCTTTGCGACCTCTCGGTCTACATGGTGCACGGAATCCGCTGGAACACCCTGCTCGAGCCCGTGGCGAAACTGCGGCTCTGGCGCACCGTGCAGTCCATCTACATCGGCCTGTTCGCCAATGAAGTGCTGCCCTTGCGCGTCGGCGAGTTGATCCGCTGCTACCTGCTGGCGCACTGGAAC
>Ga0181538_10000263_pt1 | contig 61572 bp, 57 predicted proteins | sample PEATcosm2014_Bin_40_FD_119773 | JGI IMG/M metagenome (GOLD analysis project Ga0181538, IMG submission 119773) | Peatland microbial communities from MTU Mesocosm Facility, Houghton, MI, USA - PEATcosm2014_Bin23_30_metaG | ecosystem: Environmental > Terrestrial > Soil > Wetlands > Peat | place...
CAAGACCGCTCTCCCTGCCAGATCTGCCCCGCCATCAATACCGATGGTTCGAACTCGACCTTCGTATTTCCTGAATTTGCAGCCAGCAGACCCACATGCACAACGGATCCCGGTGCGACCGAATCGGGTGGACCGACCAAGATCACGACGAGGCCTTGTGCCAAGGCCGTATGTGAAAGCGCTAGAAAGCCGGCTATCGCAATGCAGCGGCTCGTGGTATAATTGTGTCGCATGAAAGATCGCGGGGAGTGGGCATCGAGCACCGGCCGGGTGGTTGTCACATAAATGCAGGCTCGGAAGAAGCGGCATGCTTAGCCCCTCTCGTGCGTTGACTGCGGTCCAATCCGAACGTGCCTAATTTGTTAGAAATACACTTGCGGCGGCTCCAGTACTATGGGGTGTTCATCCCAAGGTTGGGGAAACCGCATTCTGCGCGTGGTTCTTCCTTCCAAAGAACTGTAGGTCTGATGCTTCAGGAATTTCCCTTGGTCTTTCCCCCAAAGTGGCGCGCGGGAATCTGATCTTCTCCCCTATTCCTGGCGCTCGGTGCCGCTTTGCTCAGTTCTTGGACACATGGTCCCGAATCTTCCGCTCAGGCCGCGGCTTTAACAATCCTTCAGTCGGTTATGGTGTGCTTCCCGCGACATAACTGACACGCGTTGAGCGTGCTTTGTTGCTGAGGCCCGATTGCTCGCGGGGTTCTTGATCAGTGCGACCTTCCGTGGAGGGCCGATTCTGCGCTCAGTAAGGTAAACACCCCATCGAAAACGGCGGATCATCGTCTATTATACGGTGCACGCCTATGCACCAAACGGACGACGGTCGACTGGCTCGCGACTTCGTGCCCTTGATCCACTTCGAGCAAACTCCACCGAAACCCGTTAGCTCAACCCGCCGGAATCATGCGTCATTCGATTAATGCTTGGAAGCTGCCCGCCCTCTTACTGATTTGCTCTAGCCTGAACCTACATGCGCAGGAGCTGTCCCTCCTGGGAGGCACAACCACCCAGACAGGCGTCGAGAGTTCGAGCTACACATGGCAAATCGACTATCGGCAGGATTTCTTCAAGAACTTCGCCTCCTCGATCGCCTACATCAATGAGGGACACTTTGCCGGCCACCATCGCGACGGCGACGCATGGGAAGCATGGGGAAACATGCCCTTCTGGAACGATCGGATCGCGGTCTCGCTTGGTGCCGGTGTCTATTACTATTACGACACGCAACCACTTGCGGGCAACAATTCGGCGGATGTTCATGGCACGGCGCCCATTTTTAGCTTCACCCTCACGGGCTATCTATCCGACCGCATGTTCTACCGGTTTATGATTAACCGCATCAGTCCCACCGGTGACACAAGGACGACTACCGCGGCCGTGGGCGTGGGCTACTGGTTCGGACAACACCGGCGCCCGCGCGGCGAAGAACCTGACAAGCAGGGTGCGGTCGAATCGCAGTACGTCACGGAGCCGCAGCTCACCGTTTTTGGAGGCCAGAGCGTCGTGAATACTTTCTTGAGCCAAAAGGCGCTGGCGGGCGCGGTGGAATATCGCCAAGGCGTGCTGCCGCATGTCGATGGGACGGCATCGTTCATTTACGAGGGCGATTCGGATATTGTCCGCCGCAGTGGCGTCGCGTTTCAAGCATGGCCAGTCAGCACCTTTTTTGACGAGAGCACGTCGGTCGGAATCGGCGTCGGCCCGTATATCTTCATCGACCGCAAACATCCCGTAAGCTCGGGGCAGACCGTGAATGTGGGTCTAAGGGATCCCGCGGCAATCGCGCCGTTGGTCTCGCTCACCATTGCCAGGAAGCTGTCTGATCACTGGATCGTGCGGATAATCTGGGACCGCGTCGCTAGCAATTACAACCGAGACTCCGATATCTTCCTGGTCGGGCTAGGCTATTGCAGGCGCTAGGGGCGCCTGCGGCCGTGCCGAGAACGCCCATCCACGAATACCGCTAGCCTTTGCTCCGCAAAGTCAAAGCAGGGTCCGCCCATGGGCCTTAATCCTCGCTGCCTGGCGGCATTGCCATGCGCATTGGAGCCACCAGCCTGAACTCCCGGAGCGGTTGCTGCTGGCGCGGATGGCCGAAATAAAGCTTCGGAGCGCCTGCCCCGGATCAAGACGCTGGGCGTAGGTCAAGTTGAAACGAGCCCAATGGACCTTTAGGGCGCCGCGGAATCTCTCGATGCGGCATGGAGTCGGCCGCACCGTTTTCTAGACGGCCGGTTTTTTGAGGTGTTTCCCGCCACCAGGCCCGCGCCATTTCGGGAGCATAGAATTCACTGCGTCTCGGGCTCCGTCTTCTTGCGCCACTCCACGGCCCCAAAACGGCTGCTGCCGAGAAGGTTGTAGACGATGCTGAACGTCCCTTCTGATTGGTTCTTGTTGTGGAGAAGGCCGTAGTGACTATCCCGATGCGACTCGACGTATTCGATTCCCACCGCCTGGTGCTCGAACAGCCGGAAAGTCAGCCCGACGTTGCCGCGGAAAATCTGCTCCGATCCGGTGCGGTCGTCGGAGCCCGTCCCGCTGACGTAATAGTCACGCGCCGTGAAATCGAACATGGTCCGGCGGCCGAAGATGAAGCGGAGGTTGAGCAACCCCTGGGGCGTGACGCCATAGTGGTAGTCTCTTTGGCCGTCGGGCACCGGAATTGTTCCGGCGGCGCCGAAGCCGACGCCGGCCAGCGCCGATCCCTGCATGGCCACGTTGCGCGAGAGCCACCACTGCTCGGTCGTTCCGAGCGACAGGGCGGTTGAGGAAACACGAAAGATCGGAGGAGCGATGTAATCGTAGCTGCCGTAGAGGCCCCAGATGCCCCGGTAATTCTCCCTGACCGCGTAGTCGGTTCCGTAAAGGAGGCCGCGAACCATGATGTCCTGCAAGAAATTGTCCGTGTGCGCACTGGTCTGGCTGGCGAATTCGAACGAGAAGTAGTCAAAGGGCCGGTCGTATTGATAATTCGTCTTGCCCGGGAGTCCGTAAGTGAAGGTAAAGTCCAGTATCGCCTCGCTCTGCTTCTTGTTGGTATAGGGGGATCCTTCTCCGAGCAGGAGGTTGTTTGTCTTGATGAGGTCCGTGCTGGCACCCCAGCGCAGGCGCATGAAGGTCGCCGGGTCATAGCTTGGGAACACGGCCTTGAAGCGGTCGCCAAACACGAAACGGTTGAATCCGATCGGCGGAGAGAGCGCCGCCGCACCAAGTTCGCGCCAGATTCCCGGATGTTCGCCGCCGCCCTCCAGCAGGAGGCTTGCCATCCGAAACAGCGATTCACCGAGGAGGGCTCCGGCCGTGCCCGTCGTGATCTGGTCATTGATCGAGGGCAGATCGGTCTCCCCCGCCATTTTCCAGATGAAGCTGCCTATGTTGCTGTAGAAGAGCGACTGCCAGAAGGAGACACCGCTTGCCCGCGCAAAGCCGAACATCATCGCGCCCTGGTAGGGGTGGGCAAATTGATTGATGTTGAAGGGATCCGTGTCGAAAACCCAGTGCTGCTCGTGCAGATGCTCCCATGTGCTGCTCAGCGTCGAATTGTAGACGTCGTGCGGGATGGTGATCCGGTCATAGACGCTGAGCGCGGCCAGGAATCCCGGCACTTCGAAGCTCGGAATTACGTAGCTCTCTCCCTTGCCGGTGGTCCAGTTCAGGACGGCGTCCTGTCCAAAGGGCGGCACCGCGGCCGGAGCGGGATCGAACGGGGCCGTCACTTGGGCCCGCACCTCCGCTCCCATGGAGAGGAACAGGAGGGCCGCGGCGACGTGGCCAGGATGAGCAAAGACCGGAAAAAGCCGAGCGGTCAGGGCGGCGGGGATGCGCATGGCGATTGGAACGATGCTCCCGCAAGCGTAAAGATCCTGTGGCAGCGTTACCATGGGGTCTTGCCCTACTGGGCGGGCCCTCCCGCACGCCTTCCTCGTTCGTCGATTACCAGCTCCTCGGACCAGGCATATAAAAGAAAAGGAATGGCGCCCGGCCCCATCCTCAGCGGCATGAAATGGCTCGCGATAAACTCTAGGTTGACGATTCCTGACTGATTCCTGTCAAAACTCGTGCCGCTTTGTGCGCGTTCCTGCTGCTTCCTGCAGATCGTCCGCCCGCGCAAGATAAAGGGCATTGTCCTCTCGCCTGTACCTTAATGCATTGTAAAATCCACCGAACCTCTTGCAAGGCTGCTTTACCTAGTCGCGGGTTGGAAGGCGGTCCGCGCTTTGCCCGACGCCACTTCCGCTTAAGTGAACCCGGCGGTCCTCAATCGTCGCCGTCAAATCCGGCTGGCTTACGGCGAGCGCCTTGCCCGTCAAATGGGCGCCTCGATGCGGCCCAATGGGATTGGTTTGCGGCCAGGATGCGCAGGCTATTTTTTGTCCGGCACGTCCCTGACTTCCTGCTCGAGATATCGTTCTATGTGGCGATCTAGATCGGAAGCACTGCCGGCGCACGCCGCGGCTTGAACGCGCTCCACCATTTCCGCAGACCAAGCCTCTTCTTCAACCTGTTCGTTGATGAACCAATGCATGAGGACCTGGGCGGGAGCGTCTTTTGCAGCAAGCGCCGCTTCGTAAACGGCGTTGACGCCTTGCGTGTTCGAGTGCTCCTGCGCCTGCGCATGCTGGGCGACATCGAGCAACGTCTTGAATTCCTGTTTCGGAGCGGGTAACGCCGCCACTTTTGCCGTCACCCCGCGGTCGGTCAGGTGTTTTAGGATTCTCTCCGCGTGCGCGCGCTCTTCGCCTGCCTGCTTGACGAAGTACTTGCCGAAGCCCTTGAGGTTTCTGACATCGCACCAGACGGATAGCGCGAGATACGCGTGTGCGGCCGCGAGTTCTTGGTTAAACTGGCGGTTGAGTTCTTCGATCACTTTTTGCGGTATTCTAGATTTAGGCATAACGATTGAGGTTTTAAGCTCCCTACTGGGCGAAGGTGTAGAATTCATGGTGCCGGTTAAGGGGCAAACTTTGTTTTGGGTGCCTCTTTAATCCGCGCATTCTACACGCCTGTTGGCCGATGCTTTCTCATCACCGAAAATGGGCCGAGAAAGAGGACTAGGAGAAGAGCAGGGATACCTGCGATTAGGGCTGCTGCGCTCAGCGATCATGCCAATACTGAGGACACCGGTAACGATGTCGGTGATGATAATGGGAATTTCATAGTTTGTTATGGACGAATTTGTTATAATGCTGATGGTCCCCGAAACACGCTGATAAGACCGCCAAGACTCCAGCTGCCCTGGCCTCCTCCCGGCCTGATTGTGTGCAATTTGGGCCGGAGGATGTCGGATCAGTAGCCGCAGCTTGAGGGTAATACCCCATTGGACCCGGGCCGGCCCTGGATTACACTTCGCGCATGTCGCCTCTGTTCAACGCCGCCGAGCCCAGGAAATGGATCGAATCGAACGGCCTGAAATCGAGCGCCGAGGATAGGTTCAAAGGCACGGCCGGGGCGATTGCAGGCTTCATCGAGGAAGCGCTGGGTGGTTAAACGACCTCCCCCATGAGAATCTACCTTCCCCTACCAAGGATCGCTTTCCTTGTCGCTCTGATGGGCGTCCTCGCGGCCGGTGGCCTCACAGGCGGCTGCGCAGCGACGCCCACGAGCGACAGCACCGGCCAATACGTTGACGACACGGCCATCACAACCCGTGTGAAGGCCGCGCTGTTGGGCGATGGCGCTGTGAAATCGCTCGAGATCAAAGTCGAGACCGTCAAGGGGGTCGTTCAGCTGAGCGGCTTCGTGGACAACGGGGATCAGAGGTCCGCAGCGGAGAGGGACGCTTCGAATGTCCCGAATGTTAGGAAGGTCGTGAACGACCTGATCGTAAGATAGGCGTAGGCGACGCTAGGAATGCCGCGCCTGCCGCCCCGGCCTTAACTTTGACTGCGCGGCCAGAATCCAATGAGTGCGACCAAGCGCGAACGCGTGCAGCACGCAGGGCCGGATAGGGCCGTCGAGAGCCCGCATCGACCCTATTGGAAGCGCATGCACCGCTCGTGGTTTTTCTGGGTCGCAGCCGTGGCGATGCTGGCGGCCATGGTCATCTACGTGCTATCGATCGATCTGGTATTCCGGCCGCGCAGCCATGCGCAGCCGCCGATGCCAGCGGGTAACACCCCATAGGTGCCGGGCGATGGATCGCCTACACTGAGTGCCCTTGAAAACCAGGGACCCGGTGCTCTCGGGACATTGCAGACCGCGCGCCGCCCGCAAAACCACGTAAAACAACGGAAAACATGAAACCAAGTACCCAGGACAACGCTGAAGGCACCGCCAAGATCATCTCCGGCGCGATCAAGAAGGAGACCGGCAAGATACTCGGAAGGCCAAAGCTCGAGGCCAGCGGCAACGCCGAGCGGGCCGAAGGCCATTTGCAGAAGAAGGTCGGCGAAATCGAGAAAGTGCTCGACCTGTAGGCCTGCTCACCCCCGGAAATCATGCCGGGCGCGGCCCCAGATGCAGCTTCCGTCGCCGAACCCAATGTTCCGGTCTTGGAACTCGCCCGACGGAATCAGCCTGCCCTGACGGAGTCGCAGACATTGGGATAGCGCATGAGTTCGGCTCCTCGGGAGACAGAAAGTCCAGTCCACATGCCGTCGAATCGCTCCTGGCGGTCAGTTCCTGCCGCAGCACCCAATAGCACTCGCGCAGGGGAACGGTGCCTAAGTCCAAATCCCGCTGGTCTGATAGGCCGGCCGGACCTGGACTAAGTCCTACTTGAACGCCGGCATATGGATGTCTCCCGAGTGCGAAATGATCCCGTATCCGTACAGCAGCCACAGGACCACCGCGATGACTATGACGATATTGATGATCGATTTGATCGCCCCCTGCATCGGGATGTAGGTGTTGATCAGCCAGAGGAGCACCCCGACAACGATTAATGTTAATACCACGGTTACGAGTGACATATGCGGCCTTTGCTTTATTGGGATCTGCGGTAGTTCACGCGATAGATGATACGAGGCCACGCTTCGGGCCGCCATGGGGTGTAACCCCACCGAAGAATCGCCGAATCCAGGCGGCTTGGCGACGGATGGGGAAATTAGTACCAGTACCCCAGACAGCTGAGCCGTCCTTCGAATCGGGCTCGGCGAAGACCCCCGCGGCCCCGGATCCCACGCGTGTTAAGTGCGGGATGGGTGACCGTTCAACGTGGCCGTCCAGGAGCGCGAGGGGCGCGCTCGCCTTCAGCAAGCAGGCCTGCAGGTCTTGATACCTGTGGCCTGGCTTCTCGGCTCACGGTTGTTCACCGACCGGCTTTCGAGGGTGTGTAAGAGTCGGGAAGAGGCGCAGATGAAGGCGGCAATATTGCGGGGACGGACCGGGCCGCAAAGATTCCACCAAATTGCGGCCCCAGGATCCGTCCCCGCTAAACAACAACTGCTACAAACCTAACCCCAAACTAAGATGCGGCGGAACGCTGGTTTATTGCCAATAGCCCTCGTAAAACCTGTAGGCGTTCCCCTCCTGTACCCATCGCGGCGAAACCCAGACGGAACCAGAGCTCGGAGGCAGCTCCCAGTGGCCTGCCATCCACTCATATTGATTATCGCGCCACGTCCAGTAGCCCCTGATCCACACATGCTGGGGCGTCGGTTGAGCGAGCACGACTTCCTGCTGCATCATTGGGGGTGGTGTCTGGGTGACGATAATCGTGTTCGTCGTCCCAGGCGCACCCGTCGTTGTCGTCACGTATGCGGGATTCGCCACAACTACCGGGTTGCTCGTCGTTGTGGTTGTCATCGTCGTGGTGGCTGGCGCCGTCGTTGTGCGCGGAGGCGGCGCGGAAACCAGATGCGATTCGGGTTCGGAAGCGCAGCCCGCGAGGAAAACAAGGGCCCCGCAGAGCACCGAAGCCGGTGCGAACAGATAGATTATTGTTTTGGACATGATCCAGAAGATATACTTGCCCCCGCGCCCGCGCCATGGGGTGTTCAAGGTAGGTCCGGCCGCAGCATTTCCTGGCCCTAGGAACGAAATTTGCGCCAGATGTCCCGGGTGGCAATTATGGGGCACGAGGCCCAGCCCTGTGGCCGGCGGGACGCCGCCCATTCGCCACTTGCCCGTGCGGCGTTTCTATCCGGCGAACACCAGAAGCGGAAACATCGCCAGGGGGCAGATGGATCGCCAAGGCCACTTGGCTCAGCGGCATGAGGTAAGCGAAAGCTGCCCTCGCGCCGTAGCCCGATCAGGGCGACCGCAGGGATCAGCGCAAAGCCGATTCTACAATCGCCGCGCCCAGAGGGCGATCCTCCGATGAATCAACCCTTCCGCCGCCACGACCTGGCTGGCGAGCGTGCCCGTGATAGCAGCGCTGCTTTGGCAACTGCGATGAGCGCGTGCGCCCTACCCCTGAAGGACGCACCCGAGCGGGTCCGACTCTCGGCACCGACCCCATTCCCGACCGACTGTTTAGGCAATGCTGGCGAGCATTCGCGCGACACTCCAGGCAGTTTCGGCGCCTGCCGAACTTGCCTCATCGGCCGAGTTAAAACGCGGTGCCCCTTTCGGGCCCAACGACATTCTCGGCCGTCAGGGGAGAATCCATGCGACGTGTGAATCCCACATCCGGCTAGGGTTACACCCCATAGCCCGCCGGCTTGCTTCCGGCCTACACTTAGAAATGCAGGGACCGGGGGATCGCCTTCCCTCCTAACGTCCTAGGCCGCCATACAAATGAAAAACAAATCTGCACGCTCCCTTGTCCTTCCCAAAGCCCGTGACGAGGACATTCGCGACTACGCGTATCACCTCTACGAGCAGAGTGGCAGCGTACCCGGCCATGACCTCGACAACTGGCTGGAGGCGACAGCCTGCCTGAAGGCAAACATTCCCGCATTCCGGTCCCGAACACGTCTCCATCGGCATCTCAACGTGCCCGAAGGCGGTTAGCTCCACGCCCTCTCTCCCCGGGGAGAGATACCTCCCGCGCTGCCTCCGGTCCGCCTCCCCGATAGAGGGTCTCGTCGACAACACAAACCACGGATGATTTATGCTTCAAGACATCAGTGAACTTTACGGCAGCCGGCTCGCTGCGTCGGATGGCGACATCGGCCATGTGAAGGACCTCTACTTTGACGACAAGACCTGGGTGATTCGCTATCTGGTCGCGGACACGGGATCATGGCTATCCGGACGCCTGGTGCTGTTTTCCCCACATGCCTTCGGCCGCCTCGACCAGGACAAAAAGGTCCTGCTGGTAAACCTGACTCGCAAGCAGATTGAAAACAGTCCCTCGATCGAGTCGCACCAGCCGGTATCCCGGCAATACGAGGTCGAATACTACCGTTATTACGGTTGGCCGGCCTACTGGGTTGGTGGCGCGATGTGGGGCCTAGGCGGCTACCCTGCAGTCGTGCCGCCTTCGGAAGGCGAAGGGGTTGCCCATCTCAAGCATCACCACTGGGACGACAAGCACCTCCAAAGTACCCGCGCCATAACCGGCTACCAAATTCAGGCGGTCGACGGGGCGATTGGCGAAGTAAGCGGCCTCACCGTGAACGACACGAGCTGGGAAATCCGCAATCTGGTCGTCGAAGCCGGCCATTGGTATGCGGGCAAGGAGATCCTCCTTCTTCCCGAAAACATCGACCGGATCAGTTACGAGGATTCCACCGTGTTCGTGAACCTCACCAAGGAGGACATCCAGAAGACCGCAAGAAACGATGCCGCGCACCTTAACAAGGCTCCTGAATGAGTAGCTAGAGCACTGGGCTTGAACAATTCCTGAAATCCATGGACACCGCCGGCGCAGAATCAGCGGAAGACAAGGCGATCGTCGCAACCGACCTGACAAAGTGGTTTGGCGAAGGCGAAGCCAAGATGATCGCCGTGAACGGCGTTCACCTTGTCGCTCACTTTGGCGAGATGCTTTTCATCGTCGGCCCATCGGGCAGCGGCAAGACCACGCTTCTCAGCATGATTTCCGGCATCCTTCGTCCAAATGCCGGGAACGTGACAGTCAAGGGGTCCAATATCTGGACCCTTAGCAACGACCAGCTGGCCGATTTTCGCCTCAATACAGTTGGCTTCGTATTCCAGGACTACCATCTGTTTCCGCGCCTGACCACGGCCGAGAATGTGGCGATCCCGCTGATTCTGAAGCAGCGCAACTGGGACGAATCAATCACCGAGGCGAGAAAATACCTCGATATCGTCGGCTTGAAGGGCCGGAGCGAAATACTGCCAGTGAAGCTCTCAGGCGGCGAGCAACAGCGCGTGGCGATTGCGCGCGCGATAGTCAGCGGACCACAAATCCTGATTCTCGACGAGCCGACGGCCTCCCTGGACGGTGACACCGGGAGGACAATCATCGCCTTTGTGAAGGAGAAGATCCTCAACAAGAGCCGCTGCATCCTGATCGTCACCCATGATGCGCGCATCAACGAGTATGCGGACCGGATCCTCCATATGGAAGATGGGCATCTCTCCGCAGCGGACGAAGGAACCGAATGAATAAAGACGAACCTGAGCCTGAAGCCAAAGCAGCCGAACCTGCGCCCGAGACCAAGGCGGCCGAGGCCAAGCCCGATGCCAGTGCGGCCACGCCCAAGGCCGAAGCGACTGCGGCTAAACCTGTGCCCGAGGCCAAGGGGGCCGAGTCCAAGCCCGATGTCACTGCGGCCACGCATAAGTCTGACGTCAGAAACAAGATTATCTTTGGCCTCTCTATACTGGGTGTCCTGGCCGCACTTGTCGCTGCCTACCTCTTCGGCATTGAGAGGAAGGCCCAGCCGCCCGCGTTTGCGCCGGTCAGCAGTCCTTACGAGTCGGCCATCTACGCCAATGGCATCGTCGAGAGCGACGAGTCGAGCGGTTCAAACATCAATATCTATCCTGAGGTTTCCGGCCCGATCACCAAGGTGCTGGTGCACGAGGGCCAGCAGGTGTCGGCTGGCGCTCCGCTGTTCACCATCGACGATTCTGTGCAGAGACCAAACACGGAGCAGCTACGCCTGCAAGCTGAAGCCTCCTTGGCACTTCTGAATGAACTCAAGGCGGAGCCGAGAACCGAGACGCTGGCGATTGCCCTGGCGCAAGTGGTGCTGGCCGATTCCAACCTTAAAGCGGCCCGCGACCAGTACGACAAGGACCGCGCCTCCTATGACATCGACCCGAAATCGATCAGCAAAGACGCGCTTGATACTGCGGAAGACGCGGTCAATCAGGCAACAGCCAGCCTGGGCGTAGCCCGAAAGCAATATGAACTTACCAATGCCGGAGCATGGAGTTACGACATCGCGAACCAGGAAAAGCAGTACGAGGCCCTCCGGCAGGCTTACGAGGCAGCTAACGCGCTGCTGCTAAAGTATTCGGTCAAGGCGCCCATCGACGGAGTCGTGCTGTCCGTCTACGCCGCGGTCGGCAGCTACGTGTCGCCGCAGGGTGCCTATGACCCTTATACGCAGGCATTCGACCAGCTCGTGATCATGGGACCGCCTCAAGAGTACCTGGCCGTGCGCTGCTTTGTTGACGAGATCCTCGTCTCACGGCTGCCGTCGAAGTGGCATATCGTCGCCCAGATGTCGATCACCGGCACCGACATCAAGGTGCCGCTCGAGTTTGTCCGCGTGCAGCCCTATGTTTCGCCCAAGATCGAGCTGTCCAACGAACGCCAGGAGAAAGTCGACCTGCGGGTGCTGCCGGTTATCTTCCGGTTCCAGAAACAGGACATCCAAGTCTATCCGGGCCAGCTGGTGGATGTCTACATTGGGAATAAGTAGCGTCCCGGCCCAACCCGACACCCGCCAGAGCGAACGCGATGAACGACCCTCGATCGTCACTCCAGCTAGGTGCCAGTCTCGCCGTCATCATGGCGATGCTCAGCGCCTGCGCGGTCGGCCCCGATTTCGTTCGCCCGGCGGCGCCCGATGCAGACCGCTACACGCATGAGCCACTGCCTGCAACCACGGTTGCCGCAGGCGGCCAAGCACAGCATTTCACGCCCGACGTCGCAGTTGCAGCTGACTGGTGGCGGCTTTTCGGGTCAGCGCAGCTGGATGCTGTCGTCCGGCAGGCAATCGCCAACAATCCTACCCTGCAGGTGGCCGAGGCCAGCTTGCGTCAGAGCCAGGACAAACTGCGCGCTGGTTATGGCGTGTTCTACCCGCGAATCGATGCCGAACTGGATGCCAGCCGACAGCGCACCGCCGCGTCGCAGCAAGGCCCGAAGACGCCCAGCACCATCTTCGATCTGGTGACACTGAGCGGCACGATCAGCTACCCGCTCGATGTATTCGGCGGCGAGCGCCGGACGGTGGAGGGGCTGCGTGCCCAGACCGACTACGAACGTTACGCGAGCATGGCGGCCTACCTGACGCTGTCCGCAAATGTCGTTGACACCAGCATCGCGCGCGCTGCCTACGCGGCCCAGATTCGAGCGACCGAGCAGCTGATCGACCTTGAGAAGCAGCAGCTTCACCTCACCGAAGTGCAGGTCCGCGCCGGCACGGCGCCGTATTCGAATGTGCTCAGCATACGCAGCCTGATTGCCGCCAACCAGGCGCTGCTGGCGCCCCTGCAGCAAAAGATCAGTCAGGCCGAGGACCTACTGGCAACGCTGGAAGGCGTGGTGCCATCCAACGCCACGCTGCCCGATATCGACCTGACCGGGCTCGCACTGCCAGTAGATTTGCCCGTGAGCCTGCCGTCCGACCTGGTGCGCCAGCGTCCCGACATCCTTTCGGCCGAGGCGCAATTGCATGTCGCCAGCGCCAACATCGGCGTCGCGACCGCCGCGATGTTCCCCAGCTTCAACTTGAGCGGCACCTTTGGGGCCGAAGGCTCTAACTTCGGGAGCCTTTCGGCGGCCAGTGGAAGGTTCTGGAGCATCGGCCCGTCGGTCACGATTCCGCTTTTTCAGGGTGGCACCTTGTGGTACGGCAGGAAGGCGGCGATCGACGCGTATCAGCAGTCGCAGGCAAATTATCGACAAGCCGTGCTGGGTGCATTCGCTCAAGTCGCTGACTCCTTGAAGGCGCTGGAGCACGACGCCGAGGCGCTTCAGGCACAGGTCGAAGCCCAGCTCGCCGCCGGCGAAGCACTGAGAATGTTGCAGGCTAATTACCGCGCGGGCCTGGTCGCCTACTTGGACGTGTTGGTGGCGGACGTGCAATTCCATGAGGTGACCATCGCCTATCTGCAGGCTGTCGCGCAGCGCCACCAGGACACCGTCGCCCTGTTCGTGGCGTTGGGAGGAGGCTGGTGGAACGCGAGGAGCCCGACGGGCGAAGGCAGGGCCCCATGAAGTATAGCGGCATCCTGAGGATCGGCTTCAAGCTGCTGGTGAATGACAAAGGCAAGTTCTCCGCGCTGCTGATCGGGATCACCTTCGCCGTGTTCCTGATGATGCAAATGACCGCGATGTTCGCGGGCATCCTCAACCGTGCCTATTCGACCGTCACCAATATCGGCGCAGCGATGTGGGTCATGGACCCGGCGGTCAATACTGCCACCAGTGCGATCCCCATGCCCGACTACCTTCTGGATGCGGTGCGCAGCATGGACGGCGTCAGTTACGCGGTGCCGCTCTTTATCGGTGGCGCGCTGGTCAAGCTTGATGACGGCAGCTTTCAATCTGTCAGTGTCGTCGGCCTGGACGACGAAAGCCTGTTTGGCCGCCCTGAAATCGACCAGGGCAACATTCACGATATCTATGCCGACAACACGTTCTTCGCGGTCGATGACGCTGAATTCTCGAAGCTGGAGAACCCGAAGATCGGCACTTCGTTCGAGCTCAATGATCACCGTGGCACGATTGTGGGCATCGCCCGGGTCGCCTCAAATGGACTGAACGGCGTGCCAACGCTCTACACAACCTATAACCGCGCGATTGAATACATCCCGTCTACCCGTTTCACCATTTCCTATATACTGGTGCAGCCGAAGAGCGATTCTGCCGTGGCAGGCATCAAGCAGCAGGTCGCAAAGCTCGGCTATGTTGCCTTTACCAAGACCGAGTTCAACAAGCGCATCTCCGACTACTATACCTACAAAACCGGCATAGGCACCAACATCCTGCTGATGACGGTGATCAGCTTCATCGTCGGACTGTCGATCTCAGGCCAGACCTTTTACACGTTCATCCTCGAAAACCTCGAGAAATTTGGCGCGCTGAAGGCTATCGGCGCAAAGGGGCGCGAACTAGTCTACATGATCTTGTTCATGGCGACCTTCACTGCGTTGACCGGCTATGGCCTGGGCGTGGGCCTTGTGACGCTGATGATCTGGATCGCCCGATCCCGGCTGCCCAATTACGCAGCGATGATCACATTCTGGAACCTAGGGCTGGCGTTCGGCATGGTCTTACTGATCGCCGGAATCTCGAGCTATGTCGGAGTACGCAAGGTTCTTAAAGTCGAGCCCTTTGACATCTTCAGGGGCTGACCCAGGGTCGTTTGTTCGAGTTATTCCTGACCTTGACCCGTTAAACTGGACTGCGGGCGTTTAGCGTATTCGACTGCGGTCATTGGGGCTCGGCACTATGTTTTCCCTCCCGCTTCGCCCCGCGGAGACAGCTTTTTGGTGGGAGGGGAAGACCCCATAGGAGCGGCTACCGCGGGGTGCTATCTTGCAGCTATGAACCTAGTACTCCTTATAATTGTGCTCTTCCTCCTGTTCGGCGGCGGCGGTTTTTACTTTGGAGGCCCTGTCATTGGCGGAGGTGGGCTTGGCCTCGTATTGTTGATATGCCTTATCATCTTCTTAATGGGCGGATTTCGTTCGAAGACCTGACAGCTTGAAGCGTTGCTGGCGGTGAAGGTAGATGCTCAACAGCCTCGCCGCTTAGCATTAGACTTGTGACGCCCGTGTGGTTCGTGCGCACTTGTCTTTCTTCAGTAACCCCAGCGAAGTTTTATGCATGAGGCGCAGTGCCGAAACTAAGGGCGCCGAACGATTGCCCCGCAGTTTTCAGCTTCAGAATGTCGAGCGCTTGATTGGCGATGACCTTCTTCTGCTCGCCGTTTTTCTGCTCAAGCTCTTTTAATTTTCGAAGCCGGCTCAGTTCCAAGCCGGAAAGTCGACTCTTCCAGCAATAGTACGTCGGCGCCGCAATTCCGTCCTCCTTGGGCGAATCGGTACCGGCGCGAACTGCTCAGCCTGGCGCAGAAGGCCCAGGATCTCTTTTTCACTGTGTCTCTTTCCAATGGTCCCTGGTTTGGGTTGCAACCCCTAAGGACTATCACTCAAACCCGGACAATTTCAGGGAAGCAGGCGAGACTTGCTTTAAGAGATTTCGGTCTAAGCTATTGAAAGTGATATTCTGCCAAATTCCGGGCCGCCAAATGTGAATACCCCATCGACATGATGCTTTATGATAATATGTTGCCGTTAGAAAGAAGCAGCATTTCGCTCAGGAATGAGGCGCTTATCCAACAATAGACCGACCGTCTTCATGAAGCAGGGGAGGCGCAGGTTGGCAAAACGGTATCATGCGGAGCTGCGCAATTACCTGCACAAGGGATTGCGAGCGTCCTCCCGTCGGGCGGAAGGACTGGGAAGAAAGGCTGTTTCGGAAGGGCTTGAGACGCTTGATCTCGCTGACATTCATGGAAAGGCGCTCCTCGCCCTGATGCCTGTCAATTGCTCGGCGTCCATGCGGGACAAGATCGTCAGACTCGCGGGAGCTTTTTTCCTCGATGCGCTTTCTCCGATCGAGAGAACCCACCGAGCAATGGTCGAAAATGTCGCTCTGCTAAAGCACTCAAATGAAACACTTCGACGCCGCACGGATGACCTCTTTGCCGCCAACCAGCGCCTGAAAAAAGAGATTGCCCAAAGAATAGCCGCGGAACGGTCGCTGAGGGCAAGCGAGCAGAATCACCGCGCCTTGCTGGAGAAAGCGCATCTGATGCAGCTTCAGTTGCGAAACTTGTCGCACAAGATACTGTTGACGCAAGAGGCTGAGCGCAAGGCGATCAGCCGTGAGCTTCATGATGAAATCGCCCAGGCCCTTACCGGAATAAATGTCCAACTCGCCTCCCTGAAAACCGAGTCCGGAGCCAGCAAGAAGAGCTTTTCAAAGCACATTAGCGAAACGCAGCGCCTTGTCGAAAGATCGGTGGACATCGTCCACCAGTTTGCCCGCGACTTGCGTCCGGTTCTCGTTGATGACCTGGGGCTTAATCCCGCGTTGCATGCTTATTTGAAAGGATACACGAAACGAGCCGGGCTGCGGGTTCGTTTCTCGACCTTTGCCGGGGTCGAAGAATTGAGCAACGACAAGCGGATTGTGCTCTATCGGGTGGCCCAGGCGGCACTTGTCAACACCGCGCAACACGCACAGGCAACCAGCGTGAGCGTGGTCATCAAGAGGCTCCCCCGTGCGGTGCTCATGGAGATCAAGGACGACGGAAGATCCTTCGATGTTGAACATGTGCTCGACCCCGCAAGGTACAAGCGCCTGGGCCTGATCGGCATGCGCGAACGCGTCGAGATGCTCGGCGGCACCTTCCAGGTCGAGTCCGCACCTGGTCGCGGTACCACTATTTCTGCAATGCTTCCCTTTAATCGCCACAGCGGGAGTTAATCCCGTGGGATTAATCGGGACCTCGCAGGCCGACGATCACACGATTGGCCGGGAAGGGTTCCGCGCTTTGTTGCTCGCCGGCAGCGGAGTCTAGGTTGTCGGCGAAGCCCACGAGGGGCTCGAAGCCGTGCACCTGACGGTCGTGCTATTTGTTCCCACTCTTTAGGATGAAGGGCCGCCGGCAACCTAACAACGAGGCCTTCGACCCAGGAAGACTCTAGTCGAAGCAAATCCCAGCAGGGTTACACCCCATATCTCGCGCGGAATTTTGAGCACATCATGGCCCGTGGAGAATTGTCACTCGGCAAAGGCCGTCGGTTGCTCACAGGCCCGCTGGTTAAACCCTCCCTCCTGAAGAACATGAATCCACACACGCCACTCAGCGGCTCGCATCTGCGCACCTACCAGACAATATTCCAACATCCAGTCTCGCACAATCTGGGGTGGCACGATGTTTACGCGCTGTTTCGCCAGCTGGGCCAGGTCGAAGAGGAGCCCAACGGCAACATGAAAGTAACGCGCAACGGGCAAGTCCTCGTTCTGCGTCCGTCCCGCACAAAGGATGTGCCCGAGACGGACGAACTCATGGCTCTGCGCCACTTTCTTGAGCGGTCGGAGGCTGTGCCGCCCAACGCGGGCGGAGAGACGACGCATTGGCTGCTTGTGATCGATCACCACGAAGCACGGCTTTTCCGCTCTGAAATGCATGGCGCCCTGCCGCAGCAGATACTGCCGCACAAGCCGGACGACTATTTCCGCCACGCGCATCACTCTAGGGATTTTTCCAAGGGCCAGGAAAAACCGGACCCAAACAGCTTCTTCGAACCGGTGGCCCAGGCACTGCATGGCGCCGGCCGAATCCTTATATTCGGCACGGGCACAGGAACTAGCTGCGAAATGGACCAATTCATCGGGTGGTTGAAGCAGCAACGCCCGGAATTGGCCCAGCGGGTCATCGGCACGGTGGTAATAGATAAGCACCACCTGACCGAGGGCCAGCTTCTCGCAAAGGCGCGGGAATTTTACGCGAACGCGCGCATTTCTTCCACCTAAGGCCACGCAGGCGGTGCGCATTTGTCCTTGGGACGGTTTCGCCGTTGGCCGCGCACAGCCCCGAGTGGCAGGCTGCTCCTGAGTCTGCTCGCGGCGCTCCAGGAAGCCGGAGGATGCCCTGACAGAAATGAAACCCGGCCGCCATACAGGCTATCCGTCGCTAAATTCCGAGAATGAATTAGGGGGCGGCAATCGCAACCCGGGTGCAAGAACGGCATGGTTGGGCATGGGCGCGATGGGACACAATTCCCCGATGAGTATGGTCGGCCACGGCCTCCCGGTGGCTGGATAGAACAAGGGCCAAGCCTATTCGGCCCCCCCGGAGCGGCACCTATTGGGCGCTTCCGTCCTTCACTTAGCCGGATCCAATCAAGAGAATCACGGCCGCTCGCATGCACGGGGATTCCCAGAATCCTGCGGCTAAACTCCGAGGGCACGGCGACAGGCTTCCAGGGCCGGACTAAGTCATTCTTTCTCTGAAGAACGAAGCTAGAAGGAGGATAAGGAAATGACGAATAGAGCCTTGGCGATCACGGCAGCAGTGCCGGCGATCAAGCCGAAACCGATTACGCCTGCAATGATGAAGAGACAGCTTAGCTTAAACTTGGGGGCGCAGGTTAAATGGTTCTGGAACCGCGTTGTAAGCCAACCAAGCCAACGATGGCAGCTGCGGCGCCAACGACCAGCAACCAGATCGTCTTGCAGTGGGCGATCCGGTGAAAATCCGCGAGAAGCTGGAGCCGACCGAGTTGGAGGCACTGACGCCGCAGATGATTAGGACGGTTCCTCCGATGAGGAGTGCGAGTGAGGCCAGTTTGTTCATGGTTATCGTTGTTTGAGGGGCCTTGGCCCTTTGATTTCAGATCGGGATCATGTTCGCGTGGCGGGCCTCGTTGTCTTGCCCTTCATGCTTTGGTCATAAATGCGGCCGGCAAAGGCCGGCCGCAGTCTTGGTCGAAACAGAGCCGAATGGCCCTGGCTGCCTGTGGTGTCGTCAGGCCTTGACCGTCATATCGTTGACGACCGACTTCACACCGCGGGTGTCTTGGGCAAGCTTGGTGACGAGAGATTTCTCGGCGTCTGAGCCTGCGACACCAGTGATGCTGACAACGGCGTTGTCAGTGGTGACCTTGGTCGAGAGAGCGCTCGTCGAACGGTGGCTCAAAAGCGCAAACTTGACCTGCGACGTGATCGACGCGTCGTCAATGGCCTCGCCGACCGTGCTGCTGCCGGCTGCCGGAGCTTCAACAACGAGCTCATTCCTGACCGACTTCACATTGTCGATGTCTTTAGCATAGGCCTCGGTGAGATCCTTCTGGGCGAGGTTCTCAGCGGTGCCCGTGAGCGTGACGATGCCGTCCTTGACGTTAACCTTTGTGGAGGCGGCGCTGACGTTGGCCTTGACTAGCAGCTCGCTGCGGATCTTCAGCGCGATCCAAGCATCTGAGTGCTCGGGAATCTCGGATTTGACCTCGATCTGGTTGTCCACGCTGACGACGCCAGGAAGATTCTCCACCGTGTCGGCGGCGAGTGCCTTGTCGTCCCTATCCTGCACGGTGCCGGTCAGCGTGACGACACCGTCGTTGGCTTTGACGTTCACGTGGCCCTCAAGGACCGTGCGGTAGTTGTAAGAGGCCTTTGCGGCATCCTCGATCTTGCTATCGGAAGATGAGGAGGCGAATAACGCGACCGGAAGGGTCGCGGCGAGCATGAATGCAATCTGTGTGCGTGTTTTCATTTAATTATTCTTTTGTGAAGAAAGGGGTTGCCCCAACGTCGGTCGCTTGCCGGGGGGCGCAGGGTCAAACGAGATGAGTCAGGGGGCGAATCCCCCGGCCTTGTGTCTGTCGCTTGCCGCCTTTTCACACCTGCCGTGGGCGAATGAACTTTCCGGGAGGTGTGTTGCCGCCATGGGAGAAGAATACGCGACTTATCCTCCGTTCGCTATGGGGTGTTCAGAGCATACCGATGTTGGTCCCAGCTAAGGCGGATAGCACTTCACCCCATTCCCGTCGGATCGCTTTGCGGATAGTCTCCGCCCGCAATGCTCCCAACAGCTTCACCACCCGGCGCCGCCATTCGGTTCACACGATCTTCGACCGCTCCTACCAGGAGGGTCATCGTTTCAGGCCAAGAGGCGGCGTATGACGCCGGGCTGGTGCGTCGTTTCAACGCCGGGGATGAGGACGCGTTTGTCGAAATCATGACGCGCCATCACGGAAGGATATTCTCAATTGCGCTCTGCCATCTGCGCAACCGCGCCGATGCCGAGGAGATCGCCCAGGATACTTTCATTCGTGCCCACCGCGGCCTGGCGCGTTTCCGGGGCGAATCCTCGCTCGGCACTTGGCTGCACCGCATTGCCTTCAATCTCTCGCGCAACCGCCACAAGTACTATTCCTATCGCCGCCGGCATGCCACCCTTTCGCTCGACTGCGCATTCAACGATGACAATCAGGCGGCCTTCTCCGACGTGATCGCAAGCGATGCTCCGAGCCCCGTTCGCGAGGCGACGGCCCGCGAGTTTACCGAGCTCGTCGCCGTATGCATGGCGAGGCTCGGCGTCCGCCAGCGAGAAATACTCATGCTGCGGAACGGATTAAACCATTCCTATGGTGACATCGGCCGGGCGCTCGGGATCAGCATTGGAACCGTAAAAAGCCGGATCGGGCGGGCGCGCGACAACCTCCGCCTTCTCATTTCCCAGTCATATCCAGATATGGAGTTGGATGCTCCGCCCTTAGGTTGGTTTGAGACTCTCCGCCCCTGCGGCGGCGTTAACGTTGTATGCGTCTGAGGGCGTCCGCCGCAAATCAGAGGACTTGCGGTCGAAAGCCGCGGCCGGACTGGTCAAATAATCGTTACTTGGACGCTGCTTTCGATGATGCCCTGCGCGATGGCGTAGCGGGTGAGGCCTGCCGTGTCGTGGATGTTCAGCTTGTCCATCAGATGCTGCCGATGCTTTTCGACCGTCTTGATGCTGATCTTTAGCTCGGCCGCGACCTGCTTGTTGGCCTGGCCTTCGGCGACCAACTGGATCACCTCCAGCTCGCGCGACGTCAGGCCTGTGGCCTTCTTGATCATCAGGCCCCCGGTCTTGTCGGGAACTTTGTAATGGTCGCGCAGGCGCTTTGCGACCTTCGGGCTGTAAAACGTGTTTCCCGCCATCACTTCATGGATCGCCCTGGCCAAAATCTGGGCTGACGTTTGTTTGATGAGGAATCCAACGGCGCCCACGACGGCGACTCTGTCGATGTAGGCATCGTCGCTGTGCGCGGAGAGGATGATCACCTTGGTGCCCGGGGCGGTGGCGAGGATTTGGCGCGTCGCCTCAAGGCCGTTGAGAACTGGCATGGCAATATCCATGACGACAACGTCGGGATGAAGCTCCTTTGCCAAGCTTACGGCCTCTTGCCCGTTGTGGGCTTCGCCGACAACCTGGATTCCGCTGTCGGCGAGCAGCAGGGCATGGAGTCCCTCCCGGACGATTGTGTGATCGTCAGCCAGCAGTGTCTTGATGGGCTTCATGGGTTCATCCTTAACCGGCGCGTTTGAAGGGAAGCTTTGCAGAAACGGTGGTGCCGTGGCCCAATGCGGAATCGACATGGAATGTGCCGCCCACCATCTCGACGCGCTCGCGCATGCTTATCAGGCCCAGCCGCTTGTTCCTTCGTGAGTCGAGCATATGCTCGGCATCAAAGGATCTTCCATCGTCCGAGATCTCCATGAGCACGGCCTGCGGAAGGGCCTTGATGGCCACGCTCACGGTGTTCGCCCGCGCGTGTTGCGCAACGTTGACGAGTGCCGCCAGGGCGACCCGGTAGAGCGCCGTCCGCTTGTCGTTGCTCAATTTTTCGACCCCGGCAAAGGTTGAGAAGCTGACCCGCAGTCCGGTCCGCGCCGCGAAACCCTTTATGTAGGTTTGCAATGCCGGAATAAGTCCTAGGTCATCCAACAGGGTCGGACGCAGGTCGCGGGCGAACTGATGCACGATGTCCACCGATTTTTCGACAAGGCGCTGCGTGTACGTGATGTGCTTTGAGAAACTCTTCTTGCTGGCGCCGGACTCGATCTTCAGGGACGCAAGCTGGACGTTTATCCCCGTCAGGGTCTGTACGATCCCGTCGTGAAGCTCGCGGCTGATTTCCTTGCGCTCCTCCTCCTGCGCCAGCAATACCTGGTGCGAAAGGTGCCGCAACCGGCGCTGCATCTGGCGCGCTTCCCTCAGCAGGGCGAGGTGTTTGTGCTCGCTCAACCGAAGCGACCTTTCCGCCGATTTCCTTTGGGCCACCTCTTTCTTCAGGCGCTGGTTGGCGGTGGTTAGCTCAACCGTGCGCATCCGAAGCTTTTCATTTGAGTGCCTCAACTGGGCGATGTTTTGGACCGCAGCGCCGCGGTTTCTCTCAATCGGGGAGATCGCGTCCATGAAGAAGGCACGAGCGCGTTTAACAATACGGTCCCGCAAGGGCCCCGAGGAATTGGCAGGAATGAGGGCGAGGAGCGCCTTTCCATGGATGTTGGCTAGATCGAGCGTGCCAAGCCCGTCCGAAATAGCCTTTCTTCCCAATCCTTCCGCCCACCGCGAGGACATGCCTAATCTATTGCGCAGGTGATTGCGCAATCGCGTCTCGTACCTTCGCGAGAAACTGATGGCCTGGGGATTCAAAGAATACATCGATTGCTCGTTTGGAGAAATGCCGTGTTCCGGCCTGACATTCAGCTATTTATGGTCTGTCCGCCGGGCTGCCGGACAAGTCAATGTGCCATAGTATGGATTCGAAGTCGATGGGGTAAGCACCCCCCATGGCGTGCATCTGCCGGCCGAGTCCGCGGCGGGCGAAGTTTTCGCCGGCGCCCACTCTTTCACTCGGATCCACCTCAATTCCGGAGTCCCATCATCTCATTCAACTTTGCCACGGCCCGATGCACCGCATTCCAAATCATAATCTTATCATTATTCACGCCAAACGGATGGAAATCGCCTGGCATCGACGTTCCTCGTTCTCCGCAGTACCAAATCCTATTAGGTTCTGACGAAAAGGAACATAGGGGATCGCTTTCGGCGCAAGGGATTCACCGCGAATCTCGTCCGTGGAATCGAGCGGACCGGCCTCTTGTACGGACCGCCCCGCCTGCAACAGCGCCTGGCCTTGGCCGTCAGCCCCATCGGAAAGGCTGCACCCTTACCAGCGCAGTGCAGAAGATGGTGAGAAGAAGCTAGACTGGGCGTTACACGCAACAAGGGATCAGGCTTAATGAGATCCAGACACCGACTATTCCGTGATACGCCAACAAGCAGTGGTCGTTGGAGCGGTGCTCAGGGCGTTATGCGAAACCCAACCGGCTCCCCTTGTGTTGCCCATGCAGTGGGTGAATACCCCATGCCGTCATGATCCGATAATTGTTTTAATTTAACGTGTTTGCGAAAGATTGCTTCCGGATGAAAAATAGTGGCCCTCAAGCCATCCACCCCACCTCTCGTTTGCCCAAATGCCCCACGGGCATTCAAGGCTTGGACGAGATCACAGACGGCGGATTGCCGCGCGGACGGCCCACGCTGGTGTGCGGCGGGGCGGGTTGCGGCAAGACACTCTTTGCCGCGGAATTCATCGTGCGCGGTGCTACGCAATTCGGCGAGGCAGGCGTGTTCATGTGTTTCGAAGAGACGGACGCGGAGTTGAAGGCCAATGTCGCCTCGCTCGGATTTGATCTGGCGGGCCTTGTGCGGCGCAAAAAGATTCTACTCGAACACGTCTATATCGAGCGCAGCGAGATCCATGAGACTGGCGAATATGACCTGGAAGGATTGTTCGTCCGGTTGAATCACGCGATTGACTCCATAGGCGCCAAGCGTGTGGTTCTGGACACGCTCGAAGCTCTCTTTGCCGGCCTGCCCAACGAAGCCATCCTTCGCGCCGAATTGCGCCGGCTCTTCCGCTGGCTCAAGAAAAAGGGCGTAACCGCCGTCATCACGGCCGAACGCGGGCGCGAGCACCTGACGCGCCACGGGCTGGAGGAATACGTGTCTGACTGCGTCATCCTGCTCGATCATCGGGTCAACGACCAGATTGCCACGCGGCACTTGCGGGTGGTGAAATATCGCGGTGCCCTGCACAGCACCAACGAATTCCCATTCCTTATTGGCGAAGAGGGCATTAGCTTGTTGCCGATCACGTCGCTTGGGCTGAACCATAAAGTTTCAAGCCAGCGAATTTCCACAGGCATCCCGCGGCTCGACGCGATGCTGGGCGGCCGGGGATTCTTTCGCGGCAGCAGCATTCTGCTCACAGGCACACCTGGCACCGGCAAGACCATCACCGCCTCCTGCTTTGCCCAAGCCGCCGCCCGGCGGGGGGAGCGCGTGCTCTTCTTCTCCTTCGAGGAATCGCCCAACCAGATCATCCGTAACATGCACTCCATCGGGCTGCGCCTGGAGCCGTTCGTCAAAAGCGGCCTGCTGCGGTTTCACGCGGCGCGGCCCTCGCTCTACGGTCTGGAAATGCACCTGGCCACGATGTTCAAGGAAATCGCAGTGTTCCAGCCCCAGGTCGTCATCTTGGATCCAATCACCAGCTTGATGGCGGCGGGCACCGACTTTGAAACCAAGGGAATGGTAACGCGTCTGGTTGATTATTTGAAGGGTGGACAGGTCACCTCGCTCTTTACCAGTCTGACGCACGGCGGCCATGCGCTGCAACAGAGTGAAATCGCCATGTCCTCGCTCATGGACTCCTGGCTGTTGTTGCAAGACCTCGAAGGAAACGGCGAACGCAATCGCGTACTCTACGTCATCAAGGCGCGCGGCATGGCGCACTCGAACCAAGTCCGCGAGTTCCTGATTTCGAACCAGGGAATCGAGCTTGTGGACGCCTACATAGGCCCTAGCGGCGTCTTGACCGGTGCGTCCCGAGCGGCCCAAGCTGCCCGCGAGAAGGCTGAAATGCTGGCCAACCAGCAGGAAGCCGCTCGGCGCAAGCGCGAATTGGAACGCAAGCGTACGGCGCTCGAACAACAGATTGCCGGACTACGCTCTGAATACGAAAACGAAGAAATAGAACTGCGGCGCCTGGACAAACAGGTAAGTGCGCAGACGCTTATGCTTTCGGCCGAGCAGACGGAATTGGGCCGCTTGCGCCAAGCAGATGTCACGGTAACGACCGGGAAGCAGGGCAAACCCAAACCGAAGAAATGATAATGAACAAAGCCAAGGCAATGAAACGGCTAGGGGCCGGATCGCAGCGCCGGCCGAGAAAGACCTGGCAACTGCGCCTTTATGTGGCCGGTCAAACGGCCAAGTCGCTGACAGCGTTCTCAAATCTGAAGAAGATCTGTGAGAGTCACCTCCGTGGCCGTTATCGCATTGAGGTGATTGATTTGGTGGCGCACCCCCAGCTTTCCAAAGGCGACCAGATCCTGGCCATTCCCACTTTGGTAAGGAAGCTGCCTGAGCCCGTGCGAAAAATCATTGGTGACCTTTCCGACACCGAGCGTGTGCTTGTCGGGCTGAATTTGCGCGCCGCCCCTCCGCCCTCCCCCCAATGATTGGAGCCAACGCCTGTGAGCAAGAATAAGACCAGCAGCGCGACCAAGGCATTTGAAAGGGCCCTGGCCACAAGGTCCAAGGGCAAAAATGTTCTGCGGTTGTACGTGGCCGGGGCCACCGACCGGTCACGCCAGGCCGTCCTGCGCGCCCGTCGACTTTGTGAGGTTGAATTCGCGGGCAACTTCAAATTGGAAGTGATTGACGTCTATCAGCAGCCCATCCTGGCGCGCGACGGCCAAATCGTAGCGACCCCGACACTGGTCAGGGAATTCCCACGCCCCGTGCGCCGGCTGATCGGCGACTTGTCGAGCACGGCCAGATTGTTTGTCGGGCTGGATATTGGCACAAAGTTTAATGCCTCCTTTTGAAGCCATCCCAGGGACAACGCTCCTCCCGCCACGCTCCGTTTCGTGAACTAGCCGCCCTCCGCACGCGCCTGGCCGAAGCGGAGGATACGCTCCGCGCCATCAGCAACGGACAAGTGGATGCGGTGGTGGTCGCGGGAAAACAAGGCGACCGTGTTTTCACGCTCGAAGGCGCCGAGCACGCCTACCGCGTGCTTATCGAGTCCATGAACGAAGGCGCGCTGACGCTGACGACTGATGCTGTCATTCTTTACGCCAACCAGTGCTTCGCGGGAATGGTCAAATACCCGCTGGAAACGGTGACGGGCAGTTCCTTTCGTCGCTTCCTCTCCGCCGAAGACCAAGCAATGCTCCGTCCGCTTCTGAGGCAGACAAGCAAAACCGGCGTTAAGATTCGGGCACAGCTTATTGCCGCCGACGGCTCGATGATTCCAATGCAAATCTCCATTCGTCCGCTGGCAAAGAACGGTTTTGACCGGACGATGGTCGGCATGGTGGTGACAGATATGACGGAGGCCCGGCGGGCCGAGGAAATGCTGCGGGCCTTGACCCGCCGCGTTGTGCACGCTCAAGAGGCCGAGCGCGGGCGCGTTGCTGCCGAGTTACACGACAACATTACGCAGCTTCTCTGCGCCGTCCTCTTTCGCAGCCAGGTTTTGGAGGGAAAACTGACGCCACGCAACCGACCGTTGAGGAGAGAGGCGATGCAAATTCGAAAGATGCTCGGCAAGGCGGCCAATGAAGTGGAGCGCATCTCACGCTATTTGCGGTCGAGTGTGTTGGAGCAGCTGGGTCTGACGGCCGCCCTGCGCAACATCAGCATGGAGTTCGCCGACCGGACGGGCATTCCAGTCAAGCTAGCCTGCGAGCGTTTGACCGCACGGCTGCCTGCCGAAAATCAGTTGGCGCTCTACCGCATTTTCCAGCAAGCATTGATAAACGTGGAGGAGCATGCATGCGCCGCCCATGTCACTGTATATCTTAGGCGGCTTGGCGCATTCGTTCAACTGTTGGTCAATGACGACGGGGTCGGCTTCGATCCGGATCATCCTCCGGCTGGACAAAAGGAAAAGGGCGCACTCGGCCTCCTCGGCATGCGCGAACGGGCGACCTCCGTAGGCGGCTCCCTAACGATCAATTCTATTCGTCGCGGCGGCACTAGAATTGAGGCGCGCGTACCCATTGGCTTGATCCCGGAAATTTGACTCGCTTGCCTAAGTAATCTAGCGGTTGGCGCAAGCGTCGGATCCCGTGATTGCGTACGCTCCCGTCTTGCCTCAAGTCTGGATAAGAAAGGCCCGCAATTCATCCGAATAGCGGGCCCTTGGAGATTCGGCGTCCCGACGGGACACGGGACTCATCCGAGATCGGATAGGGCGCGGGTCCGTTCTCGCTGCGACTATCGGCGACCGCCGCCGCCCGGATGGACATAGGCGCCGCCGCCGTGGCCAAACGAGCCGCGGCCTCCTCCATCGAGCCAAACGCCGTCACCAAACCAAGGGCCACCGCCATAGCCGCGCCCGCCGCCGACTGGAACTACGCAACCGGTCCAGGCGAACTGCAGACCGATTATTAATAGACAGCCAAGGAGAATTTTCTGTGTGTGTTTCATGGCGTGTTGGCGGGGTTCGCGTTTTCGACGTACTGCACAAGACCGATGGTGCCGCCCGTGGAATCGAGTATGATGGCAAAGCGGCTTCCGAATTCGGCCGCGGGGTGAGGGGCGACCAGAACCTCGCCGCCGAGCCCCGGGACCAAGGCCAGCGTCTTGTCGAGGTCGGCGACACGGATGACGCCAAGCCAGCTGGGTTTGACGTCGTTACCCTCGGGCAGCGGGGCAATGCCTCCGCGCGCCCGTCCGGCGCTTGAGAGAACAAAGTCGCTCTTCCGGTCGGTATTCGTTTCGGGCGCCACATCGAAGCCTATGGCGTCGTGATAGAAATCCGACGTGACCTTCGGATTGTTCACGTAAAGCTCGAACCAGTTCCAGCCGCCGGGCTTCGTATCGGTGTCGGGAGCGTCACCCGAGCTCGATTGCAGAAGGCCGATCGGGACGGTGTCCTTGTCCGAGACGATTGCCTGGCGGCCGCGGTCCGGAAAGTTGTGGGACGGGGCACGGATGGTCCCACCGTCCTTGGTCACAAGCGCCAGGGTGGCGTCGATATCTATTACGGAATAGTAGCCGATCCAGCGAGACGGGTGATTCGCGCCTGTGACGGAACGCGGTGCCAGTCCGGCCACCGGCCTTCCGTCGTTGCTGAACACCGTGTAGCCTTTCCCCTTTTGCTCGATCGGCTCTGCGGTCCAGCCCAGCAGCCCGCAGTAGAATTTCGTGGCGCTGTCGGGGTCGGTCGTGAACAGATCGGCCCAGACGAGCTTGCCCGGGCGGTGCTCCGTTGTTGCAGGCGTGTTGAGAGGAGGAAACTTTGCCGCGTGGGCGGAAACAGGAATGCCGGCGGCCAGCATTGCCATTGCTGCGGCAGCGAGATTTGGCGCAAGTCGGAGAATTGATTTCGTGTGCATAGGGTGAAAGGACGGTCCCTTGGAGGCGACGATACCTGATGCCTGCACAGTCGGGAATGGGGTGTTACCCCCCCAGTGGAATTCCTGTCATTCTTCCTTCCCCCCAAGTGCTATCGACCCAGAATACAGTCGCTAGACCAGTTTTCCCTCGATCTGCGTCTGATGTTTCGCCGCCCCGTTTGCGACAAAGTTTTCACCGTCACTGCGCTCCTAGCGTTCGCTCTCCGCCTCGGTGCCGCTGTCGCCATGGTCGCCGTGGTCAATGTTGCGCTGATTTGGCCGCTGCCGTATCCAAATCCAACAGCAATCGTTATGGTCTCTGGCCAGCACCCGGATGCCAGCTCCGGAGCGGACGGCCCTCCTCCGGACAAAATCCCTGTCAGGACGTCCGTGTCGAATTCATCTTGTCCACGGCAAGCTGCGAACGCTTCCATGCCTCGCCTATCTTGTCTTTTGCGTCGGCCCAGGCCTCAGGAGTCGTGGCCTTCGCCAGCTCATCTATCCTGCCCTTGAGCAACATGCGGCACTCCTCGACTTCCTTCATGTTGAAGTCCCATTCCTTCGTGTCAGTCGTCATCGCGACGCGCTTTGCCTGGAGCTCCTGAATCTGCTCGTCCAATTTGGCGCACAGCCGGCGAGCGCCCGCGGCGAAATGGTCTCGCTGGTCGTAAGTGTCGCTCTTGATGTCCGACCACAGGTGGCCCGTGGAGGGTTCGGCGCCAACAACCTCGGCGCCGGCGTGGGTCACGGCGAGCGCGAGGGCTCCAATACCAAGCGCAAACGCCACTTGTCGAAAACCAAGCCTTGTCTTCATACGCACGATGGTAGCGCTCGCGTGCCTGATTTCCCATGGGTTAACTACCCCATTAGGCGGTCCCTGATGCCATCGTGCCATTCCCGCGCACGTGGCGCTGCAATTCATCATGTCGCAAAGCGTGCCGTCCCTCAGAAGGTGCTGGCGGGTGTTCTGCACCTCTCTTCTACACCCTGGGCCAAATTTGGGTAAAACTGCGAAATACTGGGAAAGGTCCCCTGCCCTGTTTCCCCTCTGAAACCGTCCTCTTGAAACGATGCGAAACGGTGGGCAAAAATGCTCCTTGGAGTTATGAATCCTCTGCTCTATCCCGGAGCTACCCTGGCGAAGTTCCGAGCGCGCTGTACTACAGTCTCTTAAGATTGATCAGCAAGCAATATGCCTCCCGGCGCACCGGATAGTTCTCCCCGGCACGCGGGATCGGGGAAAACCGGCTCCGCGCCTATGACCGCAGGCGGCCGAGGTTCAACGAAGCGACCCCTTCCACCGGCTTGCCGTTGTCCAACGCGGGCTTGAAACGGATGCACCTGACGACCGATTCGAGATAGGGATCGTCGATCCTCTTCGAGCATGCGCTGTCGGCGAAAGCCTCGTTGGCCAGGCCGTCCTTCGAAACCCTGACATAGATCGTCTCAGCGTATTTTCCCGACGCGACATGGCTTGCAAAGTCCGCAGGCAGCTCGCCCATCACGGGCACCGCGCGCACCGTGTCCCGCTTGTGGTCCTCGATGTAGGTCCTCTTGACGTATTCGAAGGCCTGGTCGGGGTTCATCACCTCGCGCTTCTCAGCTACATTCGTCGCGATTTCGATCCCGCCATTGTAGAGGTGAAGCTCAAAACTGGTCACCTCGTAGTCGATCGGGAAGCCCTCCTCGGAGAATTCGACCTTGGTCGGCTTCGCCCCAATTGGGTCCAGGGCCTTGGCATAGACCAGACTTTGGACGGCGCCTGGTTGGCTGCCCTTTGGATGAAAGCGCGTCATCGTGACAATGTAGGGGTCCTGAAGCGGCTTTGCCGACGAGATCTCGAATTCCACCCTCATAGCATCGTATCCCGCCTCCTCCTGCTTTGCCTGCAATGCCACGCTTGCGTCCGCTCCCGCCGCCGCGGTCTGGCCTGCGTCGCTCGCCGCAATCTGCGCAGCTGAGTTTGACGGGGTCGACGTGTTGTTTCCACTCGCCGCCGGCGCGTTTATCATGGCGGGGTTGATGGCTGTCGCCTGGCTCGCGGCAGCCTGGTAGCCCCCGCTCACATCCGCGGCCTGATTAAGACCTCGCGTGAGCCTCACGCTGGGATCGTTGGCAAACGAGTACACTGGCTCCCTCTTGAAACCCGCGATCGTCGCCGATACCTCGGTCAGCTTCAGGGTAGGCACGATCTTTAGATTGATCGGGCCCTGCTCCCCGGAAACCACCTGTTCCTGGCCGTTCATACTGACCACCCAGGAGGACCCGTTGACATCCCGGACGGGGTAGATGTTCTTAGCAAGTTCGACGGAAATGTTGGCGCCCATGAAGAGTGTGTACTCCTTCTGGGCGGTCTGCGCGCCGGCGGCAGCCGAAGCCATCGCGCCATATGCGAAGATGGCGGGAATCAGGTATCTCGATGCCATTACTTTAGCTGGATTATGCATATTCTTGGCTTTCTCGCCTCGGGGCGGGCCTTCCCGCAACATAGCACCGACAGGCGCCCATTTAAATGGGTTCCGGCAGATATTTTCGGATATGGCGTCCGTCCTGCCATCACAAGGGCGGGCTGCGCGCCGGGAGACGGACCCGCTGGCGGGTTCGTGCGACGCGCCTGGATGCGCGCCGCGCATCTACAGCCTCAGCTGGCTGAGATTCAATGAAGCGACGCCATCCACCGGCCTGCCTCGCTCCAGCGCAGGCTTGAAGCGGAGGCCCCGAACCACCGACTCAAGATAAGGGTCCTCGATCCTCTTTGTGCAGTCGGCGTTAAGGAAGGGTTCGTTGGCCAGACCTTCCCTGGAGACCCTCACATAGAAGGTGCCGCCGTATTTCCCTGCGGCGAGACGGGCGCCCAGGTCGTCCGGAAGCCTTCCCATCACGGGCACGGCAGGCAGCGTCTGGTCCTTGTGGGCCTCAAGGTATCTCGTCTTGACATAATCGAATGCCTGCTCGCTCGTGAAATCCACATGCTTCGGCGCGACATTGGTCGCCACTTCGTCCCCATGGTTGTACAGGTGGATCTCGAAGCTCAGCGGCTCAAAGCCCGGCGGGAATCCCGTCTGCTGCAGGTGTACGCTTGCCGCATTTGAATCGACCGGGTTGAGCGCCTTGGCATAGACAAGGTTCTTGAACGTTCCCGCCTCGGCACCCCTCTCGTGAAACCGCGTGATGATCACGACATAGGGATCGCTCAGGCGTCTTCCGGCCGAGACGTCGAAGGACACATCGAGGGCGTCGTAGCCGCCCGAATAGGCCTCCGACGGCTTGAAGAAAAGGTCCCAGCCCGCACCGGAGCTGGTCGCCGAGTCCAGGTTCGCCGACGAGGAACTGAGCCCCCTCGCCCCCGACCCGGTGCCGCCGCCCACCTGGCCCGAAGTGGCGGACGAAGCATTGCCGCCGGTATCCTGAGTGGCGATGGCGAGAATATTGAGGGCGGACGTCTGGCTCGCCGCGGCGTGGTAGCCCGCGTTCAGCGTCGCGGCCTCGTTCATCGAGCGCGTCAGCCTGACGGAGGGATCATTGTCGAAGGTGTAGGCCCGGTCAGCCTTGAGCTTGGAAATGTTGGCGGCGATTTCCGCGAGCTTTGGGGACGATGCGATCTTCATGTTGATCGGCCCGCTCTTTGCGGAGACAAGGGCCGGCTTCCCGCCGACATCGATCACCCAGGAGGCCCCGGAGACGTCGATCACGGGTCCGAGCTCCTTGCCCTGCCCGACGGATATGTCGGCACCCATGAAGAGCGTGTAGGGCTTCGCTGCTTCCTGCGCGCCGGCGGCTGCCGGCAACAGGATGCTGCCGATCACCAAGGCCGGAAAAAGTAGCCGTGCGGCGGCTGGCTTAGCACATGGATGGATTCTTTGGGGTATCATCAGGATTCTCCTCGTTTTCGCTGGAGTTGCATATCGCAGCATAACACCATCCGGCCCGGATTCACTTTAAATCCTGACACCCGGTCCCCTTCGGAACATGATTGTATAAGGCGCCTTAATCGCCACCATGCAGCCATGCCCAGAAAGCAGAAATTCAAGCCAGGCAAGGAAGTCAAGAGGTCGGCCAAGCCCATGCGGCGTCGCGCAGGCTCAGGGTCCCGGATCCGGCGTCGCAGCGCCTGATCGCTGCGCTTAGCGGGGCGCTTGAAGCGCCACGGCCCGCTTCGCATGGTAGATCATTCGATCCCCGTCGCGGGTGAATTCGAGCCAGACCGCGTCGCTGTACGCGTCAAATCCGTGAACCTCGGGCCCGTGGAATATCCTTGGGGTTGCCTCCGGCATCCCGCGCAGGGTCACATCCAAGGTCCCGGCCAACTCGTTTTCCAAGGGTATGGCGACATGATCAAGGCCGTTCTTTTTGCTGCACAACCCACTGCCGACAAAGGTCTTCCCCTGCACGCCAATAACCAGGCCGGATAGGTTCCGACCGTCGATGTACAGGAATCCCGCCGGGCGGCGCCCTTGCCAGGATCCTTGAGGCCACCGAGCGTGAAGTGATAGGTCCACGTCTCCCCCTTTCCGATCTCCGTGACCCACATCCTCTCGGCTCCCGGTATGTCGCGCGGCGCCGGATAAAGGGGACCCAGATCCGGCACGCGTGCCGGCACGCACGCCAGGTACGCACAGGCCCCAAGTCCGAGAATCAGCGCCCACCACCGCCTCAGGACCACCGACATTACAATGACGACCGAGAACAACATGCTGAGGTACAATAGGTTCCGGTTCACTCCAACAAGGTAAAGCGCACAGAGGAGCGCCCCGCCGATCCCCGAGTGGAGCCAGGGAAGGCAAAGCCGCCCATGCGGTCCCGGTGGGCGCTCAATAGCTGACGGGCTCGGTTTCATTGCCGTAGTGAACCTGGATATTGCGCTGATAGTAATCAGGCCCTTCGCCGTAATATATCCCCGCCTGCCTCTTCAGGCCCGTGAAGTTCCAGCAGGCGAACGCGACGATGGCCAGCGCCGCAGCCCGGGGAAGCACCGTCCTCCTGCCCGCAAGGTTTCCCAACACCCCGGATGCCGCAAAGATCAGCATCATCGCGGCCGGGAATGACAGGTAGCCGTAGTAGAATAGCCAGCCGGCTATTATCATCCCGCTGTGCCCCGCGAACAGCATAGGGACGGCTAGGCACGTGAAGATCCTTGAGCGCGGCTCGAGGAAGAGCCCTGCGACGGCGACCAGGAGCAGCGTCCCGTGGATCGACAGGAATCCCCTGCAGATCTCCGGCCAGAGCACGCTGAAGAAGGTCGCGCCCGGAAAATTGAGAAAATAGAGCTGGCTAACGTCCGCGCCTCTGGCCCACGCGCCCAGCCACCTCCAGCTCTCGCCGAGCACCCTGATATAGCTGAAGCCCAGCGCGTGCGTCACCGAAGGCAGGTGATAGAGCGCCCCGAGCCGCGCAAGCCAGAGCTCAGAGAGAGCGGCGGCGGCCCCTAAGCAGATGATGGTCGTCCACTTCTCCCGGCCCGGCATCCACCATGCCCGGAAGAATATGAACGCTGCCAGGAACCACCAGCCGCCGTCGGCGAACTGCCCGAAGAACATGAGCGCGGTCAGCGCGGCGGTCCTCAGCACGGGGCCGGCCCTGCCCAGGCGGCCCTCGAAAATGTAGATGCCAAGCAGCAGGTAGGTCGTTCCCAGTGTCTGCTGCTTTGTCGCATTGAAGGTCAGGGTCAGGGCCGGGTACAGCGCGACGAGGATCGCGGCGAACCACGGCGCGCAGCGGTCGGCGAAGAAAAGCGCGGCGACCCTGTGGGCGAGGAAGATGCTCAGAAGCCAGAGCAGGACGTTGGCCTGCCAGAACACATTCCACGACTCCGCCGTCTCTCCCGGCAGGTGCAGAAGCGCGTAGGCCAGAAAAGGCGAGGCCAGGCGCTCGGTGCCCGGGAATCCCTGCACGGGATGGCGGGCCTCCCCGGCGGGCAGTTTCTCCCGCAGGGCTAGCATGTTCGTGTAGTTGCAAAGGCCTTCCGCGATCAGCGTCCTGTACCCCTTGGGCGTGGCGACGAATTGCGAGGCGTAGCCGCCGTAGTACCATCTATCCGCGGACCAGTAGTGCTTGGTCTGAAGGATCTCCCAGTCGATGTCGGAGCGGGCGTACTCAAGGAAGACCCCGGCGACGGCGCACAGCAGGCCGATCACCAGGATCGGTCGAACGGGGGATTTCGGCGGGCTCCCGGCCGTCGGATCTGTTGGATGACTGGGAATCCCACGACACTCTGGCTGGAGTGCCGGCAGGCAATAAAATTACTCCCGCCGGCATGGGCGGCGTGGACCGGGCCCCGGGACGCCACCTGAACCCTGCGGCGGCCTATGGGGCAGTCACAACCTGCAGCACGCTCGCCCGCGGAGCGGCCTGCTCAATGTTCGGGGTCACGTCCGCATCGACGCGCCCGACGGCCCAGTTGATCCCGCCCACAAGGATCGCCTGGAACATCTCGCTGGTCCACACATCGTCGCGGTGGCCGAGGTTTGTGTAGAAGACGCGGCCCTGGCCGTGCATGCGCGCCCACGTCGAGGGATAGTTGGGCCTCGCATAGTCGGGCCCGGTCATCCCCGAGGTGTCCTGCACCAGCAGGACATGCAGGTTGCTCGCGAAGTTCTTCATCGTGTACCATTCCTCAAGCATCCGGTTGTCGGGCGGCACGGCGATGATCCCGGGGAACTTCGGGTCGATGACGATCAGGTGGGAGGGCTGCTGCTGGCCGTGCCTGATGAATTCGCCCCCGATCATCTTGATGTAAGGGTCGGCGTTGTCGCCGTCGTTCCTGAACCGGTCCCCCTTTATGTCCTTCCCGCCGGGCGAATGGAAGGTGTCGGTCGCGCTGTGGGTCCCGATGAACCCCTTCCCCTCGAAAATGGCCTGCAGGAAGGCCGCCTTCCCCTCGGCCGTCATGGGGGGGTTGCCGTCTGTGCCCGCCTCCGTGAGGTCGCCCGTCGTGTAGAAGAAGAACGCGTCAAATTGCGCGAGGTATGCGGGCTTGAAGAGGCTCCCGTCCTTCGAGAAGACGAACTCGATGTTGTTCCGGGCCCCCAGCGTCCTGAGCACCTGGAATGCCAGGCCCGGCACGGCGCTTCCCGGAAACGCGGTGAAGGGCTTCGATGGATCCTTGATCACCGAGTGCTCGTACCCCGATGATTTCGTGAAGAACAGAACCCGCTTTCTCGGCAGGCTTGCCGGATCGTCGCTCTTTTCAGGGGATGAAAGGAGGGTTCCAGGGACCAGCATCGTGAGCAGAATTGGAATCAGCGAAGTCTTCATGGGAAGAATCCCATGTTCTGGACAATCGCCAAAAGGTCAACAGCGGCCGCCCGGGCGACGCCTTAAGCGCCGTCCGTCTCGCTGCCCGGTCCTCCCGCCTATCTGGCAATCTCGGGCAACGACCAAAGAAGGTCGACCTGCAGCGTCCCTTCAAACTGGGGGTCGTCCAAGCTTGTGTACCGGGCGCCCGAGTACCGCGGAGCGGCGGCGAGACCGGCGGGATTGTAATTGGCCCGGATATGGCAGCTCATGCAGTTGCAGTTGACCCCGACGTTGTTGTCTGCCGGCCGGCCGTCCGGACCGCTCCCCTGAAGGGAGTCCGGAAGGTTGGCGGGGCCGAAACGCGCCTCGAGGTAGGGATTGTACGTGTATATCGACGAACCGGAGTTCCGCCCGCCCACGCTTGGCTGGCCCGGCGTCGCCATGTCGTACCCGAGCGCCATGGCGTAGTTGCGCGGCGCACCCGTCAGCTGGGCTGGGCGCAGGCCGGCAATGGCGTCGGAACTCGGCGTCTGCGGGTTGTCCGGAGTCGGTGTCCACCAGAAGGTCTGCCATGTCCACCGCGCGATCTCCCGGCCGGCTACGTGCATGGCCACAAGGATCGCATAGTCCCCGGCGCTCGCGTTCGCGCCAGGCTGCTCCACGTTGAACTGCGCCGCCTCCAGCGGCGACAGCCGGTGGTTGATCATGCTCGACACCGGATACGTCGTTTCGTCCGTGCGCGTGCTCCCGTCGGCCGCGGCCTGCATGTCGATCTGCCCATGGCCGCTGCCGCCGCCCTTGACGTCGATCCAGACCACCCCGGGCCACATCGCGGGGCCCCATGCCTGCGGCGCTGGAGGCGGGCCGGACCACGCATTGAGGCGGTAGTACCGCCCGTCCACGAGCGTTTGGGCCGTCATGACCTGGAAGGCGGACTTGAGGGACAAGGCCGTGGCAGGAAAGGGCGGAATCTGCTGTGCGCCGCCCTGCCTGAGCTGGTTCAGGGCGGCGATGCTCAGAAGCTGCTCCTTCGCGATGTGATCGGCCGCCGTCGGATCGAACTTCACGTAACCGAACACGGTCTCGGAGCCCTCGGTCGCAGCAGAGCCCGACTCCTCCTGGACGCCGCTCCCGTGCTGGAACTGGTTGAAGTGCCTGAGGGACGATCGCGGGCGCGGCAGGCCCCGGAGAGCGGCGGGAAGCGGCTTGTTCGCCACGCCGGCCAGCTCCTGCGGCGTGTACCAAGTCTCGAATACTCGCAGGTTCTGGCCGTTGTCGACCTGGGCCGTCTCCATGGTCAGGGCCGTCCACAGCCCCCAGCCATGGAGGTGCATGTTCTCAAACGCCGTCGCGGCGTCCGCGGGCGCGCCGTTTCCCATTTCATAGACCCAGTTCACGATCGTCACCTCGCTTTCGGGAAAGTGGAATCCCGGAACCTGCGGATCTGGCAGGGGCACGGCCGAGACGGCCCCGGCGGGCAGTGCCGGGAGCAGTCCTAAGGCCCAGGCGAGAAGCACGCTACGGCACTTCATAGACCTCTACGAGCGCGACGCCCGTGTCGCCGCTCGCTCCCGAGACTTGGGCCGTGTACGCCCCGGGCGGCAGGGTGACGACGATCGCCGAATCGTTGCTTGTCGGGGACCCCCAGGCGAACGCACCCACCGCCGCTGCCGTGGCCGATATCTGGGCGCTGCCGCCCCAGCCGTTGTTGCTCTCGATCACGGTTGAGCCGGAATAGAGCTGCAGCTGAGGGTCCGGCAGCGTCCCCGGCACCCCGAAGGGAACGAGCGCCGGGCCCGACGCCCGGATAAGGACCGTCCTGGAGGTGCTGCCGCCTATCGCAAAGCCGGCGATCAGGATGTCGCCCCCGGTTCCCACCTGGACCCGCGCCGCGATGTTGACGATCCGAGGAGTCGCGAGCGTGTACGTGCCGGCCGGAGTGGCGTCATAGACCTCTGCTAGGGCGACCCCGGTGTCCCCGCTTTGCCCGGCGATCTGGGCGGTGTAGGCGCCGCCGGAAAGCGTCTCCAGCAGCGCGGTGTCGTGGCTCGAGGGATTGCTCCACGCAAAGGCTCCGACCGAAGCCGCGGCGTTCGAGATCTGGGCGCTGCCCGCCCATCCGTCGTTGCTCCCCAGAATGGTGGAGCCCGAGTAGATCTGCAGCTGCGGGTCCGGGAGCGTGCCCGAGACGCCGAAGGGAGCGAGCGCCGGGCCCGATCCTCGGATCAGGAGAGACTCCGAGCCCGACGTGCCCGCTCCGCCCACGACAAACCCGGCTATCAGGATGTTGGCCCCCGTTCCGACCGTCGACCGGCAGGAAATGTTGACCAGGCGGCCAATGTCGGTCGTGTTGCGTATCGCGATCGTCGCGGCGTTGCTCGTCGCTGATCCCATGGCATTGGTCGCGACGCACGTGTAGCTCCCGACGGCGGCAGCCGCGTCGCTGATCAGCAGAACCGGGCTGGTCGCCCCGGAGACCGGCGTCGTTCCGTTGAGCATCCACTGGTAGGTCGGCGAGTTGGACGCCTCGGCCACCAGGGCCACCGTCCCCCCCGGCACGGTCGCGGAGATCGGCTGGACCGTGAACACCGGCGCGCCGCTCACCGCGGCCGAGACCACGACGGTGAAATCAAACATGCTCGATATGCCGGTTCCGATGAACCCGGACACCCCGGAGCCGCCCTTCTCGCCTGGCTCCGCAAAGCCCTGGAGGGTGAACATATAGGTGCCGGCCTTCATCGGGGTTCCCATGAGTATTGGGGTCGTCGTGCTGTTCCCTCCTGAGCTCATCCCCGTCCACGGGTCGGTCGTGCCTTGGGTTGTGGCATCGAGGTTGCCCGGCCCGGTCAGCATGATGGAGGGATTCTGCTGAGCCACGAGCTCGAGGCCCGGCGGGATCTGCCCCGTCACCGCCCACGAGGCGACGTTCATCGTGTTGGTGATCGTGAAGCCCAGCGGCGTGATCGGGACTCCGACAGTGGCGTCGAACGCGGGGAGGGGGCCGGTCGGGTTGGGCGTCACGCTGGACGCGAGAATCGTTGCGCCGGCGATAGAGTTGATGGCCCCCAGGCTGGCGATGGTCGCCGCCGCGAACCTCACAAGGGCGGCGACCGGCGTCGCCGCGACTGCTTCTTCGGCCACTGCGGCGAGGCGGGCGGCGGGGGAACGCTGCAAGAGCGTGATCAGGGTTAGCGTCGACAGGTTCATCCAGGCGTAGCGGCGCCGGATGTATTTGATGATCTTCATGGTGATTTTGTTTTGGTCTGATTTCCGTGTTTCGACAGATGCAAGGCGCCTGGCTGATCGCTGGGACAGTGGACGCGCGCTCAGTTGCAGCCGCAGCCGCTCCCTCCCACTCCTTTGCCCCCCGAGTCGGCCTCCCGTGAAAAATACACGTGCTCGATCATCGCCGAGGCCAGCGGATCGCGGTCGGGATTCATTGTCTCGTCGGCAAGGGCCGCCCGCTCCCACGGGCGCACCCGGACCGCCGCCGTCGAGGAGCAGCCGCCGAGGAGCGCCGCGGCGCAGCACAGGGCGGGTATCATTAGGTGGCTCTTTCGCAGGCCCTTCATTGCAGCTGCGCCCCTTCGTCGAGGAGAGCCTCGATTTCCGCGCGCAATTGGCGCTCCGTCTGCTCCCCGTGGTATCCCGCGTGAATGAACCTGACCTTCCCGCTGCGGTCCACGAGGTAGCTTGTGGGCATGGTGGGGACCTGAACCTCCCGGACCAGGGCCTGCTTCGAGTCATGCAGCGTGGCGAAGGGCGGCTTGAGCCTGGCGACAAAGGCCGTGTAGGCGGCCGGGCTTTCGTCGACGCTGACGGCGGCAATGACGAGCCCGCGTCCCGCGTAAGCCGCGTGCAGCCGCGCGTACGCCGGGAAGGACGCCTTGCACGGCCCGCACCATGACGCCCAGAAATCGACGAGCACCACCTTCCCGGCTGTCTCCGGCAGCGGCCCGCCGGTGAGCCCGGCCGCCGCGATCGGCGGGAAAGCGTCCCCCGGGGCCACCTGCGCAGGCAGGGCGGCCGCCAGCGCGGCGAGGGCTGCGGCGGCGTATCCCCTGAGAAGCGATCGGATGCGCGATTGCGAAATCACCATAGGTACTTGATCCCAACGGTTGTTATGCCCGCGCGCGGGTAGGCGCTTTGCGGCGTGACGCCGTCGCGGCCCCGCATGTCGTATTGCTCGTACGCCACGTCGAGCTGCATCCAGTTCTTCGGCTCCCAAACGACCTTCAGCCCGTACGAATAGCTTTCCATGGCCGAGAGCCGGAAATCCGAGGAGTAGAACGGCCCCCTGCCCACGGTCGGGACGTGGACGGGAATGATCGGGGTGTCGTTGAGGTTGTAGTAATAGAAATTGGCGGCGCCCTGCTCGTTCAGGCGCACCGACGGCTCCAGGATGAAGGCGCCGCCCACGTGCTGCAGCCAGGTGGCCTCCAGCGTGTGCGCGACCACGCCGAAGGTGTCCGCGTAGAAGCGGTAGCTGGCCTCAACAGCCCCGTTGACGCTGGCATATGCGTGGTTGACAGAGGCGAATACCGACCCCTTGTCGCGCGTTCCCGGGCTGTTCTCGCCAAAATCCTCCTGGAGGAAGATGTTTGTGAAGATCTCGATGTCCTTCTCCACATACTTGTGCGGCTCGGCGAGGTACCCGGTCGCCCGGCCCCACTCAAAGTTGACGGTCACGAACGTGCGCGGACCGAGCAGCTGCGTGATCCCGACGATGGCGTCTTGGTTGTGCTTGGGCAGGTATGCGGGCTCGAAGAACACCTCGACGCGGTCGTAGGTCCCGGCCGCGCCGACGCGCAGCGTCGTGTTCTTCTCGTTGAAGTCGGTCAGCGTGTTTATCGACCAGCCCCAGGAGACATAGTCGGGCTCGCGGCTCTCGGCGAATCCGAGGTCAACGCTGAGATTCCTGATCTGGTGGGAGAGGTCCCCGCTCCACGCCTTCCGGCGCGTGTGTATCTGCGTCAGATTCACCTGGTCGCTCCCGGGGGGCGCAGGCACTCCCGTCGGCGTCGCGCCGGAGACGGCGTCGATCGTGCCAAGCAGCATCAGGTGCGTGTTCGCGCCGATGTCCTCGTCGGCCTGCCCGCTCTGCGTCTCGACTGTGATCCGCCCGTCCTCCTCCCGGTAGTTCTCGAACTTGTATTCGATCGAGTCGTCTGCGCGCGCCGACGGGCGCGGCAGGCACAGCGCCAGGGTCGCCGCCAGCATGGCGGATGAGGGGATGGGGCGCGTGACACGGTTCGTCATCCGCCCCGAATCTCAGGCGGTCGCTTCTGCTTAGAAAGGCGCCTTTCGTAACGGGACTGTTACGGTCCCGGTCCGCGTCACCCGCGAATCCTCAGAACCGAACGGTGAACTGCAGCGCCAGCATGTCGCCCCAATTCTGCGAATCGGCGTCCTGGCGCTCGAGGCTGTACTGCAGCTTGAGCTCCGTGTGCGGCGTGAACCGATAGGCGGGGCCGACGTCGACGCGCTCCGTGTTTCGGCCCCATCGGGAGGCTCCCGACCCAGCGTCTGGAAGGCTGGAGAACAGCTGCTGGTTCCAGCGAAGCGCGCCGAAGAACCGGGGCGTGAACTTGTACTTCGCCTCGACGTAGTAGGCCTGGGTCCGGGCGTTGCCCACCCCGGGTATCTCAAAGCGCGCCTCATAGACCTCGGCCCAGATCTGCAGATAGTGCCATGCGAACCCTGCGTCCTGGCCCAGAACCACCTCAAGGTACCGGTCCAGGCCTTTCTCCGGGGCGAGAGTCGGCGCCGCGATGGGCTGGAGGTAGGTTCCCGCGCTGGCCGAAAAGCCGAAGCTCCACATTTCCCCGGGCACGAGGCCGATCCGCCCGCTCGCGGTCGGATGCTGCCACTGCGTCTCTGTCGGCGACCACGTGTCGGGCCTTGACGAGAGCGAGGTGTTCTTCAGCTCGAATGCATAGTCGACCCTCCCGACCTCACCAAAGATCGCGGCGCCGCTGGCGTAGCTGGGGCCCCAGATGATCGGGACGTCGCGGTACTCCTGAAGGAATTCGCCACCGTGCGTGGGCGCAGGCCTGAGCCCCGCCCACGCGAGCAACTCGCCCGTCTCGCGCGCCGCGGACGTATCCCATATGCCCGTGAGGTTCTCGTAGGGCAGCGGCGCGGTCACGAAAGGATTGTCCCACGATCCGTGCCGCAGCGTCCAATTGCCCACCACGGTCGCGAATTTTCCCACCTGCAGATTGAAGCGCCCGTCGCCCCACGGCGTGAAACGCAGCACGTATTCGTCAAGCCGGACCAACGGGCCGCCTTCGCCGGGATCAAACCCGTTGTCCGCACGCGATTCCACGAAGGCGTAGACATGGGGGCCCAGCTGGGCGTCAAGGAAGAGGCTCAGGCGTGGGTTGAAGATCTCGTTTCCCTCGGAAAAGATCAGGCCGGGCGCGGGTTGGCGCAGGTAATATCCCTCGAGGTCGAGTGTTCCGCTCAGTCGCGCGCGCAGGTTGTCGCTCCATGCGCCGAATGTCAGCTGGTCGTCGAGCCTGTCGAATGGATCGTCCTGGGCCTGCGCGGCCCCGGCCACCGCGATCGCGCAGACGGCGGCGCCAGCGGCCCGCGCGAGGGCGGATGCTCGGGGGCGGGCTGCCGTGCTCATCCCGTGGCGCCCGCTTCGCCGGAGGCGCGGGCCAACTGGAACCTGACCTCGAACTCCGTCCATTCCTCGTCCGAGCGGGACAGCCGCAGGTCGCCGCCGTGGAGGCGCGCGAGCTCCTTGGCGAGGCTGAGCCCAATGCCGTGCCCTGGGATGTTCTCCCCGACCGAGCCGCGATGAAAGCGCTCGAAGATGTGCTCCCGGGCCTCGGCCGGCACGGGTTGGCCGGAGTTTCCGACGGACAGGATCGCCCAACCCCCCGCCTCTCGGGCGGTGATCCGGATTCGCCCGCCCGCCCGGTTGTACTTGCGGGCGTTTTCCAGGAGGTTCTGCAGGATAAGCGTCGCATAGCGCTTCTCGCCCGTGATCCACAGCGACGGCGGGTAGTCGGCCTCGACTTTGAGGCCAAGCGCGTCGGGAAGCGCGCCGAGATCGTCAAGCCACGCCTCGATCAGGGGCGTCAGGTTCAGCCGGCTGAACTGTATTTGGAGCCGGCCCGCGTCCATCCTGGAGAGCAGCAGGAGGTCCTCGATGACGCCGGCGAGCCGGAACGTCTGGTGCACAAGGGCCGAGACCTCCTCGCGGGCCTCCGCGGAGAGGGTCTCACCGGCGAGCAGTTCCTCGAGGCCGGCGCGAAGCACCGTGACGGGGGTCTTTAGCTGGTGGGAAGCGTCGGCGGAGAACCGGGCGGATCTTTGCAGCTCGCGGCTCGTGCTCTCCAGCGCGGCCTCCGCGCGGTACCGCTGCGCGCGATTCTCCTCCGAATCCTCGGCGAGTTTCTCGACCGGCTTTGACAGCCGGCTCGCGACGAGGTGGCTGGCGGCAAAGGCGCCCAGCAGGAGCAATGCTCCGCCGCCGGCAAACTGCCAGACCAGTTGCCGCTGCCGCGCCAGCGATTCGGCGAGGGGATAGATCGAGACCTCGTAGGCCGCCGGAAAGAGCGATCCCGGATTCAGCCGCTTGCAAAAGAGCAGATATGGCGCGCCCCCGGCGCGCACCTCGTAGCCGCCCTCCGTCCGGCCCTCCGCGGCGATGGCCCGGGCCGCCTCGCCGGCGAGGCCCTGCCTGACGGATGCCGGCAGCGACGGCAGGTCAAGGCGGCCGTTCAGCAGGATCCCGCTCTTGATCCCGGCGCTCCCTCCGCCGAACTCCGCCGGCTTGAAGCCGAGGACTATGGCGGAGATGATCTCGCCGTCTTCCGAGGAGATGATCGGCATCGCGATGACCTCATCGATCGTCCCGCCGGCACCGTCCTCCCCCCTCCTCATGTAGCCGACCTGGGGACCGTCCGGCAGCGCGCCCAGATCCAGCTGCGACTCCTCCCCGGGCCTCAGCTCGCCCACGTCCTTCGCGTCCGGCGGCGGGATCACGCGGCCCTTCCCGTCAAGGAAGCGGTAGAAGCGCGCGCGCAGGGCGAACGTCCCGGGCTCCCGGGAGGGCCCGTCCCCGCGGTCCATCACGCCCAGGAGCTCGTCACGGGCGCTTGGATACAGGAGGTCGAGGGCGTTGTCCTCGAGCGCCGCGTGGATCCGCGGCCTCCGGGCGAGCGCGCGGCAGCGCTCGGCCAGCACCGCGTGGCGAATGTCCTGCACCGCGTGGAGCGCGGCAAGCTCCCCCTGAAACTCACGCTGGAAATCCCGCCTCACGTTCTCCGCCACGTTGCGCTGCGCGAACAGGAGGACGGCCGCCGCGACCGCGGAGACGACCAGCATCATCGCCACCAGCAGCTTCGCGCGGAAGCCCGCGAACCCAGGACTCCTCGGCTCCGGCGGCGAGGTCACGGGAAGTCAACGCGCAGCGTGGCCCCGCTTTGCAGCAGCACCTGCCGTTCGAGCGTCGTCTTGCTGTCCAGCCACGCCTTGAGCACGTAGCGGCCGCCCGGAAGTCCGTCGAGCCGATACCCGCCCTCGGCGTCGCTGACCACGAAATACGGGGTGTCGAGAACGAGGATGAGCGCCCGCATGTGCTCGTGGATGTCGCAGCGGAGCGTCACGAGCCCGGGCACGTCGAAAAGCACCGAAGGAATCGGCCGCTCGTCGGAGCGGTAGCGGCCGAGGTCGAAGCGCTTCGCCGGCGAATACGAGAAGATGTTGTGGTAGGTGTCGTCGAGGTTGGGGAACTCGACTCTTGATCCGACCTGGACCGGCAGGAGCCACGGGACGAACATCAGGTCCTTCTGCACCATCCGCGCCATCGGCGGCATCGAGGCCCTCGGGAAGGCTCCCTCGAGGTACACCACGGCGACCGGGGGGAACGGCGAGAGCACGCCCCCGTTCGAGACGATCCCGTAGCGCTTGTTCATCACCGGCGCATGAAGGGGCTTCGCCAGCTCCACCCGGCCTTCGGCCGCCGCCTGCGCCGGCGCGGCGCTGGGCAGCGCGAGTGTCACGAGCAGGGCCGCAACGCGGCGAAGGCCGGGCGCCGTCATGGTGCGGATGGGGGGCGGATCGTGTAGCCGACCGTGCGGACGGTGTGGATCAGGGGGGCGGCGAAACCCGAGTCCACCTTCTTGCGGAGGCGGGTGATGAATATCTCCACCGTGCGCGTATCGTACTCGTGGTCCCGCTGCCACACGCGCTCGCAAAGCTCCGTTCGCGAGAACACCCTCCCGGGCTCCTGCATCAGCAGCTGCAGCACGTCAAATTCGCGGGGCGAGAGCGCGACCGGCAGGCCCGCCCGGCTGACGCGGCGGCGGTGCACGTCCATGTGCAGATCGGCCACGTCGAGCAGGTCGGCGGCCGTCGGCGTCGCGCCCCGCCGGCCGAGCGCCTCGACCCTGGCGACGAGCTCGTCCATGGAGAACGGCTTCGCCATGTAGTCGTCCGCGCCGGCGTTCAAGCCCTTGACGCGCTGATCGACCTCGCCGCGCGCCGTCAGGATGAGCACGCGGGCGGGGCATTTGGCCTCGCGCAGACCCGCCAGGACGGAAAGCCCTTCGAGCCCGGGCAGGTTCAGGTCGAGAACGATCAGGTCGGGCGGATGCTCGATCGCGGCCTTGAGGGCCTCCGCCCCGTCAAAGAGGGATGCCGCGTCGTGCCCGCGACGCGAGAGCGCCTGGGCGATGTGGCGGGCGAGCTGGCGTTCGTCTTCGACGACGTGGATGCGCATGCCGGATGTCCAAGTAATTGCCTAACGCCCGACCCGCAAGCGCGAGTGCGGTCATGCGGCGACTTCGCAACCGGAAGTTGCTCAGCACCCGATGAATGGCGAGCCGGGCTAACCCGAAGCGCGCCTTGGAGGCCCGGGCCCCGGCCCATGCTTTCCCACCCGTCCTGCGCCCGCTCGTCCCCTCCGGATCCGGACCGCCCTCCTCATGGATTGGCCGCGCGACCATGACCCCGCCAGCGGCCGGCACGGCGGGCCGCGCGGCCTTCAACGCGACCGGGCCCGCGGTTCGCCGGCAAACTGTCCGCCACCGGCATGCGCTTGACGGCTGCCAGCGCCCCGGGGAACCACCAACTGCGCCGCACTCGCCCGCGGCGCCGGCGCGCCCGGGAGAATTCGGGCCTGTACCCGGCCCGCCCGCCCTATAGTGTTGGGCTCCATGAACGTCCTTTTCATCGGTGGAACGGGAATCATCAGCACGGCGTGTACGGAGCTCGCGGTCGCCCGCGGTCTGCAGGTGACGCTGCTGAACCGGTCGCAGAGGAGCCCGGTGCCGGGCACCCGCACGGTGGCCGCCGACGTCTCGGTTCCGGGCGCGGCGGCCCAGGCGCTCGCCGGCACGACCTGGGACGCGGTCGTCGACTTCATCGCCTTCAATCCGCGCGATGTCGAGGCGCGCCTAGAGCTCTTCCGAGGCAGGGTCGGCCAGTATGTCTTCATCAGCTCGGCGAGCGCCTACCAGAAGCCGCTCACCCACTACCTCATCACGGAGTCGACCCCGCTCACCAACCCGCTCTGGGACTACTCGCGCAACAAGATCGCGTGCGAGGAGAGGCTGATGAAGGCCTACCGCGAGGAAGGCTTCCCCTTCACCACGATCCGCCCCTCGCTCACCTACAGCGACTGGATCGTCCCGCTGGCGGTCAACAGCTGGCTCAAGGGGTACACCGCGGTCGACCGCATGCGCAAGGGCGTGCCCGTCATCATTCCCGGCGACGGCCTGTCCCTCTGGACGATCACCCACAACTCCGACTTTGCAAAGGGCCTGGTCGGCCTCCTCGGGCACGCCGGGGCGATCGGCCACGCGTTTCACATCACCTCGGAGGAGGCGCTGACCTGGAACCAGATCTACGAGATGACGGCCGAGGCGGCCGGAGTCCCGTCCCCCAGGTTCGTCCACATCGCCTCGGACTTCATCACGGCCTGCATGCCCTCGATGACCGGCACGCTGCTCGGTGACAAGTCGCATTCCGCGGTCTTCGACAATTCGAAGATCCGGCGATTCGTGCCCGATTTCGTCGCGACCACGCGCTACAGGGACGGCATCGCGAGGACGGTCTCATGGTTCGACTCCGACCCCTCGCGGCGGCAGATCGACCTGGAGGCGTGCGCCGCCTGGGACAGGCTGATCGCCGCGTACGGCCGCGGGCTTGACGCCGCGGCCAGGGAGTTCCGATCGGCCGACCCGCAGGCGCGTTAGCGCCAGTAGCCGCGGATGAAGACGTACTGGCCGCCCCGGTAGACCCAGTGGGGCCGGACAAAAACCGTGACACCGGGGGGCGGAACCTCCCAGTGGCCCGGGACCCAGGCGTAGCGGTAGCCGTCAAAGTTGTAGTAGCCCGCGATCCAGAGCGCCGACGGAGTCGGCTGCGGGGTCACGTAGTCGGCCTGTGCCGCCGGGGGCGGCGGCATCTGGGGCACCACGACCCGCGAGGTCGCCTCGTACTCGGACCGGTATATCGTGCCCTGCTGGTTGTCGATCGAGTTGCCTATGGTTCCGCCCGCGATCGCGCCCGCCAAGGCTCCAAGGGCGGCGCCTCCCGCCGCATTGTGCCCGGCGCTGTTGTTCCCGATAATGGCACCCGCCAAGGCACCCAGGGCGCCGCCCGCGACGGCCCCATTCTGCGTATTGGGCCCGGTGCCGACGCACCCGGTGCAAAGCGTGGCCGCGATTGTTATCGCAAGGATTGGCTTGGAGTTCATACGTATAGTCTGACGAGTTTAGAACATGGCGGTTTCGCAAGGTTCCGACCAAATCGCCCGTTTTTTTCGCGTAACCAGCGACGGGTCAGGCTGATCGCCCTGCTTGCGCGCCCTATTCCTCGGCTTGGAGGGCGGCCACCACGTTGAAGTCCTCAAGGGTCGTCGTGTCGCCCTTCACCGCCCCGCCGGCCGCGATCTCCTTCAGGATCCTTCGCATGATCTTGCCGCTGCGCGTCTTTGGGAGGCCGGCGGCAAACCTCACGTCGTCGGGCCGCGCGAGCGAGCCTATCTCCCGGGCCACGTGCTCGCGGATCGCCTCCTTCAGCTCGGCGGTGGCCGCGACCCCGTTCTTGAGCGTCACGAAGCACACGAGGGCCTGGCCCTTGAGGTCATCGAGCCGGCCGACCACCGCCGCCTCGGCCACGTTGGGGTGCGACACGAGCGCGCTCTCGACCTCGGCCGTCCCGATCCGGTGCCCCGAGACGTTGAGCACGTCGTCGATCCGCCCGACGACCCAGAGGTAGCCGTCCTCGTCGAATCGGGCCCCGTCCCCCGCAAAATAGTATCCCGGCAGCTCGCTCCAGTACTGAAGCTTGAAGCGCTCGTCGTCGCCCCAGAGCGTCCGCAGCATCGAGGGCCACGGCTTCGCAAGGAACAGCCTGCCGCCGCTCCCTCGGGGGACGTCGTTGCCGGCCTCGTCGAGCACCCTGGGCACGACCCCGAAGAAAGGCCGCGTGCACGAGCCCGGCTTCAGGGGCGTTATCCCCGGGAGGGGCGTCACCATGATGGCCCCGGTCTCCGTCTGCCACCAGGTGTCCACTATGGGGCAGCGCTTCTTGCCGACGACCGTGTAGTACCACATCCACGCCTCGGGGTTTATCGGCTCGCCCACCGAGCCGAGCAGGCGCAGCGAGTCCAGCCGGTGGCGGTTGACGTAGCCGTCGCCCCAGCGCATGAACGCCCTTATGGCCGTAGGCGCCGTGTAGAGGATGGTCACGTGGTGCCTGTCGATCAGCTCCCAGAGCCTGTCCGGCTCCGGGTGGTTGGGAGCCCCCTCGTACATGAAGACCGTGGCGCCGCTCGAGAGGGGGCCGTACACGACGTAGCTGTGCCCCGTGACCCATCCGACGTCGGCCGTGCAGAAGAAGACATCGTCCTCCTTCAGGTCGAAGACGTACTTCATCGTGATCGTCGCCCCCAGGAGATAGCCCGCGCTCGTGTGCAGGACGCCCTTGGGCTTCCCCGTCGACCCGCTCGTGTAGAGGATGAACAGGGGGTGCTCGCTTCCGAAGGCCTGCGCCTTGTGCGAGTCGGGCCTTGCGGCGACGAGGTCGTGCCACCAGAGGTCCCTCCCCTCGGCCATGGGAACTTCCTGGCCCGTGCGCTTGAGCACGATCACGCGCTCCACGCTCGGCGTCGCAGACACCGCGCGGTCCACGCTCGACTTCAGCTCGACGATCTTGCCGCGGCGCCACCCGCCGTCCGCCGTGATGATCACCCGAGCCTTGCAGTCGTTCACCCGGTCCTTGATCGCCTCGCTCGAGAACCCGCCGAATATCACCGTGTGGACGACGCCCAGGCGGGCGCATGCGAGCATGGCTATCGCCGCCTCGGGGACCATGGGCATGTAGATCGCCGCGCGGTCGCCCCTCCCGAGCCCGAGCCCGGCCAGGGCGTTCGCCATCCTGCAGACCTCCGCGTGCAGCTGGCGGTAGGTCAGGGTCCGCACGTCACCCGGCTCGCCCTCGAATATTATCGCCGCCTTGTTCGCCCTCCCCGAGGTGAGGTGGCGGTCGAGGCAGTTCTCGGAGACATTCAACTGCCCACTTTCGAACCACTTGGCATGCGGCAACTTCCAATTCAGCACCTTCTTGAACGGGCGCCGCCAGGTCAGGTGCTCCCTGGCCTGCCTACCCCAGAATTTCTCGGGAGTGTTGACAGACTCGGCGTACAGCCTTTTATACACTGCTTCGCTCCCAAGGTTGGCTTGGGCTTTGAACTCGGCCGAAGGCCTGACAACCCGGGTTTCCCGGGAAATTGAGGTAATCGTCTGGTCGGTCACGTTGTGGCTGATTGGGGGTTAAGGACGCTCGAAAGACGCGGCACTTATCCCCAATGGAGTTTTGAGCGTCAAGCGCGGGCGCGCCCTGCCTTCATTTTGTATGGAAAAGAAAGCCCTTTCCGCCTCGGCGGATCAGACCGCCGCGTCCCCACAGGAAATTCCCGCCGCTCCGGCAGCCCCGGACGCGGCAACACCCGCCGCGCCGCCGGTTGACAACACTATCCATGTCGAGGGGATCCTCGACATCGACGTGACGAAGGGCGGCAACGGCCAGCTGCTCGACATGGGAAAGAACGGCAAGCGCCGCCCGACGGACACGTTCGTGCCGAAGGAGCTCATCCGCCGCTTCAAGCTCAAGGCCGGCTCGCTGGTCGCCGGGACGGCGTTCCCCCCCGAGGGCCGCTTCCCGAACCCCAAGATGCGCTACATCGAGACGGTCGACGGGATGACCCTCGAGGAGCGGCGAGGCAAGCTCGACTTCGCGGCGCTAACCACGGTCTCGCCGGACAAGCACCTCAAGCTCGAGATGAAGGACGGCCGGATGACGACGCGCGCCGTCGACCTGTTCTGCCCCATCGGCAAGGGAACGCGCGGGCTGATCGTCGCCCCGCCCCGCACCGGGAAGACCATCCTGCTCCGCGACATGGCCCTGGGCATCCTCGAGAACAACCCCGAGTGCCACGTGATGATCCTCCTTGTCGACGAGCGCCCCGAGGAGGTCACCGACTTCAAGCGCAGCGTCCCCGCGGAGATCTGGGCCTCGTCCAACGACGAGCAGATCGAGAACCACCTGCGCATCGCCGACCTCTGCATCGAGCGCGCCAAGCGGCTCGTCGAGGCCGGCAGGCACGTCGTCCTCTTCCTTGACTCGATCACCCGCCTCGCGCGGGCCCACAACACGCAGCGCAACACCGGGCGGACAGGCTCGGGCGGGCTGGACGTCCGCGCCCTCGAGAGGCCCCGCCAGCTCTTCGCGGCCGCCCGCAACACCGAGGAGGCCGGCTCGCTCACGATCATAGCCTCCGTCCTGGTCGAGACCGGGAGCAGGATGGACGACGTGATCTTCCAGGAGTTCAAGGGCACCGGCAACATGGAGCTCGTCCTCGACCGCAAGTGCGCCGAGATGCGGCTGTGGCCCGCCATCAACGTCGCCGCGTCGGGCACGCGCAAGGAGGAGCTGCTCATCGACGCGAAGAAGCTCGAGGGCATACACTTCTTCCGGCGCGCCCTCGTGCAGCAGAAGATTGAGGAGGCGACCGAGACGATGATCGCCCGCCTCTCAAAGACAAAGACCAACGACGAGTTTCTCAAGCTGATCGCCCGCTGACCCGGAACTTCGCTCTTGCGCGCCCCTGCGCGCGATCGGCACCCTAACCCCTCCCGCACCTACCTACCGCTGACTCCAACGCATGCATAGTTTCTCCGAGCAATGCCTCGACATGGCCCGTTCGATGCTGGGGCACAATCTCGACTCAATCCAACCCGACGGCACCGTTCTTCCCACCCCTGGCGAGCAGTCGCGGCCGGATGAGCCGGGGCACGTCGCGTGCGCGCTCGGAGAGTACTACAGGGCGACGGGGGAGACCACCCTCAAGGGGTTCGACATCATCGACCTCGCCGCGCGGTGCGTGACGGCGCAGATGTTCACGGACCCGCCGGCGGAGAACGGCCTCGCCTACGCCGCCCTCGGCCTCCTGTGCTTCGGGCCGTCGAAGGAGCGCAACGCGGTCTGGGAGCGCCTGGTCGACGAGACGCAGCAGCGGATCGACAAGCAGCTGCTCCACCGCAGCGACTACGACAACCACTGGCAGGCGTTCAACATCGCAAAGGCTGTCGCCCGCTTCAGCTTCGGCCTCTCGAAGAAGGACGAGACCTCGAGGCTCATCGAGCGCATGGTCGACAGGATCAACCAGACGAGCTCCGCAGGCTTCTTCGACGACTCGGTCGCGGGGCTGGGCGGGAACTTCAACCTCTACGGCGTGTGGTCGCTCGTCTTCATCCGCTCGGCGCTCCAGCTCCACGCGAACAGCGGCGTGCGGGACCGCAAGCTCCCGACGCTTCGCACCTACGCCGAGAAGTACATCCGCATGATGCCCGACCTGGTCCGGGCGGACGGCCTGGGCTGGGCATTCGGGCGGGCGGCGGGGGCCTACGGCCAGATGCACTGCGTCAGCCTGATCCTCCAGGGCCTGCGCGACGGGTGGATTCCCGACGACCAGAGGCTCAGGTACTTCGACATCCTCCGCAGGTTATTCCTCTTCTTCTACCAGACGTACCTGGACCAGGAGCAGGGGTTCATCGACCTGCGCGACGACGAGCGGACGGCCTACGATCCGCACACGACGCGGATGGCCAACTTCGACGCCGCGCGCTACCTCTGCCAGTGGTCCCGCCTGATCAAGTCCGTGCAGATGCCCACGGGGGCCCCGTGGTCGGAGCCGCCCCGCACATCCGGCCGCTTTGTCATCTTTGACAAGGCGAACCGCAAGGAGCAGGGCCTCTTCCTGTACCGCGACGCCGAATCCGGCCTGCACCTGACGCTCCCGCTGATAAGCTGCGGGGGGTTCCTCTCGAGCGACGCGCTCCCCTTCCCCCACTCGCCCGGCATCTTTGACTGGCCGAACAACGTGTACCTGCCGGTGATGCTGCCCGAGCTCACCTTCGGCGACCACGTCACCCTGCCGGCGTTCTACGGCAAGAACTGCGTCACGGGGCTCGGCATGCGCAACAGCTTCTTCTTCCGCTACGAGCAGCCCGAGCTGATCACGACCAAGGAGGAGATGGCCCGCGGCCTCGGAAGCGTGAAGGTCCAGTGGAACTTCTCCGGCAAGAAGGTCGCGTGCGAGTTCGCCTACACGGTCAAGCAGCAGGTGACGCTTGACAGGTTCCGCTACGTCCTTGTGGTCGCCGCCCCCCACTCCAAGTACCGCGTGCCGGGCTCCCCGATCCTGGGCCCGCTCGGTCACCGCTGCAGCGTCATCAAGGACGATTTCCAGGCCACCTGGCAGGACACCGAGGTGGTGAGCGCGGATCCGACCTACCGGACCAATTTCGGGAAGATCCACTACCTCCAGTACCTGATAAGGGACCATCCGCTCATCATGAGGCCGGGGCACGTCTACCGGCTGGCCGTCAGTTTCGAGCCGGATGTCGCGCGCGAGGAGGGTTGATGCTTTCGCGGCGGATCATCCCCTGCCTCGACGTCACAGCCGGGCGGGTCGTCAAGGGCGTGAGGTTCCAGGAGCTGCGCGACGCGGGCGACCCGGTCGAGTGCGCCGCGGCGTATGACGCGCAGGGGGCCGACGAGCTCGTCTTCCTCGACATCACGGCCTCGAGCGACGGGCGCAGGATCATGCGCGACGTCGTGGCGGCGACGGCCGAGCGCTGCTTCATGCCCCTCACCGTGGGCGGCGGCCTCCGCTCGGCGGACGACATCGGCGCGATGCTCAAGTCCGGCGCCGACAAGGTCTCCCTGAACACGGCGGCGATCGCCGACCCCAACCTGATCCTGGATGCCTCCGACCGCTTCGGGTCACAGTGCATCGTCCTCGCCATCGACGCCAAGTTCGAGCCCGGCCCCGAGCCGCGCTGGCGCGTCTTCACCCACGGCGGGCGCAACCCCACCGAGCTCGAGGCCATCGAGTGGGCGGTGAAGGGCGTCGAGATGGGCGCGGGCGAGATCCTCCTCACGAGCATGGACCGGGACGGCACGCAGTCCGGCTACGACATCGAGCTCACGCGGCGCGTGAGCGACGCCGTGCCCGTGCCGGTTGTCGCGAGCGGCGGCGCCGGGCGGCTCGAGCACTTCGCGGACGTGCTCGACAGGGGCGGGGCCAGCGCCGTCCTTGCCGCGTCCCTTTTCCATTTCGGGACGCTCACGATTCCCGGCGTCAAGCGGTACCTGTCGGATCAGGGCGTGCCCGTACGGCTGTAGCGGCCGGTCAGGCCGTTCCCGGCGGCGGCTGATCGCGCCCGGGCACCGGAACCCTCTTAAGAAGCCTGTGGAGCGCGTCGCTTATCGCCACCGTCACGGCCAGGCCGACGAGCATCCCCGCCGTTATCGACCAGGGCGTTACGGCCGCGTTCGGGAACAGATGGCGGTACGCGAAGCCGTTGTACTCGCGGATCAGGGGCTGGTGGATCAGGAATATCTCCAGGGAACGGTCGCCCAGGAACTTGAGGGCGCCGCGGCTCGGCGCGCTCAGGAACGGCCGTATCATGTAGGCGTACGCCGCCATGAGCGCGGCGCCGACCCAGACCGTGGCGAACACAAAGTTCTGCGTGAAGGGGACGTAGAACGTCACGAGGAAGGCGCCCCCGAGCGCTGTTGTCGCCGAGATGTCGAGGCGGCCTGTCTTGAGCAGCCGGCCGAGGAGGATCCCGAGGAAGAATCCCGGGATGCGCAGCGACAGATGGTCGAACTCAACGGGCTGGCGGGTCCGGTAGAAGTACACCGCCGGCACGATCGAGACCAGGGACCCGAGCAGGAGTAGCACGTCCGGCCGGCCGACAAACCGTCTCAGCGGGACGTACAGGAGGTAAAGGGTGACGATGAGCGTCACGAACCAGAAAGAGTCGTTGATGCTCAGGGCGTACGCGTCGCCGAACCACCCGTGGAGGCCGACGTAGTGCAGGAACACGTCCGCCGGCGCGAAGTGCTTGTTCCAGATATAGGCGTCCCCAAGGAGGAACCCGGTGAGCGCGACCCAGTATGCGGGGTAGATCCTCCAGAAGCGGCGCATGAGGAAGCGGCCCGCGCCCCCGGACGAGGTCGAGCCCAGGGTCAGGCCCACGCCGCTCAGGATGACGAACATGTCGACGCCCACGTCTCCGTGCGCCGTGTTCCTCAGGCCCAGCACCCCGCCGGCGTGGTACAGGATGACCAGGAGGATCGCCACGCCCCTTAGCTCATCGAGGGTTCCGATGCGGCCGGAGACCGGCGCGGGCAGCTCAAGGCGCAGGGAGGCCATCAGGTTGCGGGCGCCGCCGGCTCGACCGGCGCCTCGGGCGGCGCCTTCGGCCCGCCCACCAGCACGGTCAGCTGTTCCCGAACGGCAACGAAGAACTCCGGCTCCAGCTCGATTGCCGGCACCTCGAAGAGCTGCTTCGTCCGGGCGTGCTCGTAGAGGTCCCGCAGCCCGTCGGGCGTCCGGCCCTTCGGGCGGAGCAGCCTTTTCCGTTCCAGCAGGAGCGCCAGGAAGCGGACGAGGCGCGCCGTCTCCGGGGTCGCCTCGGTCGCGGGGTCGGCGAGAGTGAGGAAGAGGTTCTCGGCCGTGAGCCTGAGGGCGCGGTCCGGGTTCTCATCCTTCGGATGCTGCCTGAGGACCTGGACCCAGCGGCACGCGACAAACCCCTCGGGCCGCAGCGAGCCCGCCTCGGACTCGAGGGCGTCGTAGCGGACGACTTCCCCGGAGTCCTTCCTTGTCAGGAGGCTTGCCACGCGGTCGCCCTCGCAAAAGGTGCGGCCGGAGACGAAGCATGACGCGGCCCGGGGCTGGAGGTGCATTTCCATGGGTTGGAGCCTTTCTTGTTTACTTCCCCGCCGGGTGGACGCTAGCAAATTTGCGCCGCAACGCCACCCGCGGCGCCATTCATGACCGGACGCCTCATCGCCATAGGAGACATCCACGGCTGCCACGCCGAATTCGCCGAGATGCTCGGGCAGCTCGATCTCAAGGGCGGCGACCGCCTCGTGCTCCTCGGCGACCTCGTGAACCGCGGCCCGGACAGCACCAAGGTGATCGACCTCGCGCGCGCGGCGGGCTCCATTTCGCTGCTCGGCAACCACGAGCTGAGGCTCCTCAAGTTCCGGAAGAGCGGCGACAACAGATTGCTGAAGGAGCGCGATCTCGAGACCCTTGACACGCTCCGCCCCGAAGACTGGACCTACATGGAATCGATGCCGCTCACCTACGAGGAGACGGAGCTCAACACCGTCTTTGTCCATGGCGGCTTCCTGCCGGGCGAGCCGTGGCAGAAGCAGCCCGCCGAGGTGGTGACCCGGATCCAGGTCATCGACAAGGACGGGGAGCCCAGACGGCGCGCCGACGCGCCGGATGCGCCGCCGTGGGCCGACCTCTGGGGGGGACCGCCGTACGTGGTCTACGGCCACACGCCGAGGGCCGAGGTCTACAAGCTCAAGTGGTCCATCGGAATCGACACGGGCTGCGTCCTTGGCGGGTTCCTGACCGCCCTGATATTCCCCGAGAGGCGCCTCGTCCAGGTCAGGGCCCGCCAGAAGTACTTCCCATGAAGGCCGACAAGCCCGCCGAGGGAGCCCTGCTCCTGTGCCTGGACCTGCAGCCCGTGTTCCTGCGCGCCGTCGCCAACGGCGGGCAGGTCCTCAGGCGGTGCCAGTTCGCGGTCGCCGCGGCGCGCGGCCTTGGGATCCCGGTGGCATTCACGGAGCAGGTGCCCCAGAAGCTTGGGGCAACGGATCCCGCCATCCTTGCCCTCGCCGAGGCGCCGGCGGTCCACGCAAAGGGGTCCTTCTCGGCCCTTGCGGCCGGCAGCCCGGCACGCAGCTCGATCGTCGGCGGCAAGGCCGTCGAGCACCTTGTCCTCTGCGGGGTGGAGACCCCGGTCTGCGTCTACCAGACCGCGGTCGATGCGCTCCAGTCCGGCCTCTCGGTCACGGTGCTCGCCGACTGCGTCGGCGCGCGACGCGAGGAGGATGCCCGGGTGTGCCTGGAGGCGCTCGCCGGAGCCGGCGTCCACGTGCTGCCGGCCGAGACCGTCTTTTACTCAATCCTGGGGGGGGCGGAACATCCCTTCTTCAGGGCCTACACGGAACTCGTCAAAAAATATGCCTGAAGCCCCCTTCCCCCTTTCGTCGGTGCGCGACCTGAAGGCCGCGGACGTCGCCGCAGGGCGACCATTCGCCAGCATCCTCGTCCTCAGGAAGCTGGCGGCCAAGACGGCCTCGAACGGCAATCCCTACCTAAACGCGGAATTGGGCGACCGGACGGGCTCGTTCACGTGCACCGTGTTCTCGGACAGCCCCGCCTTCGACGCCATCCGCGCCGCCGAGGAGGGCGCGGTGCTGCGGGTGGACGGCAAGGTCGACTCCTACCAGGGCCGGCTCTCCCCCAGGATCACGCGCGCGTCGGTCGTGCCGCCCGGGGAGCTTTCGTCGGCCGAGGTCGCCGCCAACCTGGTGGAGACGGCGCCCGAGGACGCGGACTCCCTCTGGAGGGAGCTCAACGGCTTCGTCGACTCGATCGCGCTGGGCGAGCTCAGGGCCACCGTCCGGCACGTGCTTGACGAGCTCGGCGACGCCTTCCGGACGGCGCCCGCGGCCACCCAGATGCACCACGCCTACCGCCACGGGCTCCTCGAGCACACGGTCCACATGGCGCGCGCCGCCAAGGTCCTGCTGCCCCTTTACCCCGAGGTCGACCCCGAGCTCGCCATGGCGGGCGTCCTCCTCCACGACGCCGGCAAGGCCATCGAATACGAGGGGGCTCTTGCGACGCGGCGGGGCCGGCGCGGCATCCTGCAGGGCCATGTCGTGCTGGGCTACCAGCTCGTGCGCAGGGCGGCGATCAAGGCGAAGCTCGACCCCGAACGGGCCGAGCGGCTCGAGCACATCATCCTCAGCCACCAGGGGAAGCTCGAGTGGGGCGCCGCCGCGCTCGCAGCCACGCCCGAGGCGGTGTTCGTCTCGAAGGTCGACGAGCTGGACGCAAAGATGGGCATGGTCCAGCGGGCCATCCGCAACGCGCCGCCCGGCGATGAATTCACCGACAGGATCCTCGGTTTGGACACTCCCCTCCTGGTAAGGCGCCTTCCAACCTGAGCGGGCGCAACGGTCCTGTCAGAGCTCCCGGAGGCGGGCGCCCAGCTGGACGAGCTTGTCCCTCATCATCACGGCGTCCTGCGCCTTGTCCATCGCCTCGTCGGGCGAGATCAGCTCCCGGTTCACAAGGTTCATGAGGTGCGTGTCCATCGTGATCATCCCGAGGTTCGCGCCCGTCTGTATGTCGGAGTTGATGCGGAAGGTCTTGTTCTCGCGGATCAGCGACGAGATCGAATTGGTGCTGACCATGATCTCGTAGCTGGCGATGCGCCCGCCGCCGATCTTCTTGCAGAGGACCTGGGAGATGACGGCAACCAGCGACGAGGCAAGCTGCGTCCGGATCATGTCCTTCATGTTCGCGGAGAACGCGTCGACTATTCGGTCGATCGTCTTGGCGGCCCCGTTGGTGTGCAGGGTGGCAAACACGAGGTGGCCCGTCTCGGCCGCGCTGATCGCGGCCTCGATCGTCTCCAGGTCGCGCATTTCGCCCACGAGTATGATGTCGGGGTCCTGCCTCAGCCCGCGGCGGATCGCCTCGGAGAAGCTTGGGACGTCGACGTGCACCTCGCGCTGGGTGACCACGCATCGCTTGTGCGTGTGGTAGTACTCGATCGGGTCCTCGATCGTTATGATGTGGCCGTCCCGGTTCTCGTTTATGTAGTTGATCATCGAGGCCAGGGTCGTCGATTTGCCCGAGCCCGTCGGCCCCGTGACGAGGATGAGCCCGCGGGGGCGGTAGAGCAGCTCGCGCACCTTGTCGGGCAATCCGATGTCCCTGAGGCCGAACATCCGATTCGGGATCTGGCGCAGGACAAGGCCGTAGTTTCCCTTCGACCTGAGCACCGACACGCGGAAGCGCGCCTTGTCCATGTAGGAGAATCCGAAGTCCGCGCCGCCGTTCAGCTTGGTGCCCTGTACGTGGATGTCGGGCGTTATCGACAGCATGAGCTTCTCCGTGTCGAGCGCCGTGAGCGCCGGCCCGTCGATTGGGGTCATGCTGCCGCTCAGGCGCAGCGTCGGCGGCTGCCCAACCTGCAGGTGCAGATCGGACGCGTTCTGCTCGACCACTAGCTCGAGCAGCTCGTTCATCTCGTAGTTGAGGATGGGCTCTGGCATGGGGTTTACTGCCGGCTGAGGCTCAATAGGAATTCAGCGTTCGACTTAGTCTTCTTCAAGCGCTGAATCAACATTTCCATGGACTCGATCGGCCCGAGGCCCTGCATCGCCCGCCTCAGGCCATATATCCGCTGGAGTTCCTCGGGGTGGTAGATCAGCTCCTCCTTGCGGGTGCCGGAGCGGTCGATGTTGATTGCGGGGAAGATCCTACGCTCGACGAGGCCGCGGTCGAGGTGGAGCTCCATGTTGCCGGTGCCCTTGAACTCCTCGAAAATGATTTCGTCCGCGCGGCTGCCCGTGTCGATGAGCGCCGTGGCGACGATTGTCAGGCTGCCGGCGCCCTCGATGTTCCTCGCGGCGCCGAAGAACCGCTTCGGCTTCTGGAGGGCGTTCGACTCGATGCCGCCCGACATGATCTTGCCCGAGCTTGAGGCAAGCGCGTTGTAGGCGCGCGCGAGCCGCGTGATCGAGTCGAGCAGGATGACGACATGCTCCCCCTGCTCCACGAGGCGCCGGGCCTTCTCTCCCACCATCTCCGCGCAGTGGACGTGGCTCTCCGGGGCCTCGTCGAAGGTCGACGAGACGACCTCGCCCTTCGTGTGCCGCCTGAAGTCGGTGACCTCCTCGGGGCGCTCGTCGACCAGCAGGAGGATCAGCTTCGCGAAGGGGCTGTTCGCCGACACCGAATTCGCGATGTTCTGGAGAAGAATCGTCTTCCCCGTCCGCGGCGGAGCGACGATGAGTCCGCGCTGGCCGAACCCGATGGGGGTCAGGATGTCCACCGTGCGCATCGAGACGTCCTTCTGGACCTCCACGTCCTCCAGGAGGATCCGCTTGAGCGGGTAATAGGGGATCAGCTCCTCAAAGGGAACGACCTTTGATATCTCCTCCGGATCGAGCCCCATCACCTTGTCTAACCGCACGACCGACGGGCAGCGCTCCCCTTCCCGGGGCGGCTGGATCAGCACCTCGACCCGGTGGCCCCGCTTCAGCCCGTAGCGCCGGATAAGGCTCTCGGGGAGGTAGGCATCCTCGGGGTAAAGGCGGTAGTTGACCTGCTCGTGGACGATGAAAGCGCCGCGGTCGGTGATGTCGACGTAGCCGCGGTCCGCGAGCGGCCGGCGTTCCTGGGTCGCCGCGGAGAAAATCTGAAGGATCAGCTGCAGCCGGTTGGGGGCGCCCTCGAATGGAATCTTCAGGCCGCGCGCGAACGCCGTCAGGTCCGCCAGGTTGAGTGAATAGAGGTGGTCGAGGTAAAGCGGCTCACCCTTCCCGGAGGAAATCTCCTTCGCAAGGGCATCAAGCGCTGCCAGGTCCGCGAACCGGGCGGGATCCGGAAGGTCGCCATAAACGGGAGCGGGGGTGGGCGGCGGAGGCTGCGGGGGGTAATGCGAAGCCGGCCCCCCTGGGCCTGGCTGCCAATGGCCGCCGTGCCGCCCGCGCTTGCGCTTGTTGCGCTTCCAGGAATTGCGATCCTGCCAATCCCCGTGTCCGCCGCCCTGCCGGCCATCGCCGCCAGCCATTTCGGGAGCGGGTTCGCGCGTCTCGACGGCCTCCCCGGCCGGAACCGCCTCCTGGGCCGCGGAAGGAGCGGCCGGCGCCGGCGCCGGGGGCTCGGGCGTTGGCTCCGGGACGAAGACCGCTGCGGGCGCCTCAACGGGCGCCGCCGCGGGCTCCCCTTCAGTCTTGCGCGTCCGCGGCCTCCCGCGCCTGGCGGGTTTTGCGCCAGAGTCGTCGCCGGACGTCGAGATCTCGTCGTCGGTCTTGGGAGGGGATGGCATCAGGATTTTTTGAGTGGGGCGCCTGCCTTGGCTCTTTCCAGGGAATCCACGATGCGGTCGACCTGGGCCTTCAGGAAGACGGTTGAACCGTCATTCCATAGGACGAAATCGGACAGCTCGATCTTCCGAGCCAGCGGCAATTGCTTGGATATGCGTTGCACGGCGAGCGCGCGGTCCATACCGCGCTGCTCCAGGCGGGCGAGTTGCGAATGCGGATCACATGCGACACAGACGGTGAAATCAAACCAATTCTCGAGCGACTTCTCGAACAGGAGCGGCACCTCCACGAGGAAATCGGCATCCGGGTCGGCCCGGAGCGCCGCCCGGGCGATCTCAAACACCATTGGATGCGTAAGCTCCTCAAGCCAAAGCCGTTCCACATCATCTGAAAAGACGATGCGGGCGAGCGCAGGGCGGTCGACCTCCCCGGCGGGAGTGAAAATGGCATCGCCGAAATGCGTCCTCAACGCCGCCTTCACCCCGTCGGAAGGGAGCACCCGCTCGCGGACGACGGCATCCGAGTCGATATGAAGGAATCCCCGCTCGACAAACAGCTTCGCCGCTGTCGATTTGCCGCAGCCAAAACCTCCGGTAAGTCCGAGGACCATAGCGTTGGGTGGCCATAGGATACGGAAAACGCCCCGAGTTCAACTGCCGCATGGGATGGCGGCGGACTCTTAGGCTGAGCTCCCGGGAGCGCACCTGCAGGCTTCCTCTTCGCGTGCGCCTAACCGGGCCTTGGCGATGCTGCCGAGGATCCCGGCGCGCCTGTCGCCCTCAGCCCGCTTCAACCGGGGTGCATGGTTGGCGCCCGTCCGCCGCGAATGCTCCCGGACCTGTATTTCCACATCATCGGCACCAGCCGATGGGTGCCCTTCAGCTTTGCCGTAAACGCCCGTGGGGAGAAGATGAGGCGAAGGAACCAGCCGAGCGCCATGCGGTCGGCCCAGACGGGGATCCGCGTCTGGCGCCCCGAGAGAAAAGCGATGGCCCCACCGATGCAGAGGATCGTCGGCATGTAGCCGAGATTCTTGCGCAGGTACCACCCTAGCCTCTCCTGCACGCCGCCGCTGAGCGCGATAATGACCAGCCGCGGCCGGCGCGCGCCGATAATCTCCCGGAGGCGGTCGTCGGATAAAGCCCCCTCCCTCGGGTACACCGGCGCAACGTAGGCGTCGTCGCTGGAAACGTCGAAGCCCTTGGATCGCAGCCAGGCAAGGTTGGCGTCGGAGTCCGCAGCCGAGGGCATGACCCAGAAGGTCTCCCCCCGGGCCCGGAACCCGCCGCCGCTGAAAAGCCCGCGGAGAAGCCGCAGCCCGGTAATCCTCCTGACGCGCTCGCCGGTCAGCATGACCCAGAGAATGACCATGAATGCGCTGTCGGTGACCGCGAAATCCGCACCCTCCATCGCCTCGCGGTGGGCCTCGTCATCCGCAAGCCGGGCCATGACGGGCGCCGACGGCACGACGATCAGCCCTCCCCCGGCCACGAGATCTATAAGCCCCTCGAGATCGGCGGTGTAGAACCTGACCCCGAGAATCTTCCTGAATGAGTCTGGCACGGGACGAGTATCATCGGAACATGAAAACCCGTGAAAGAGCAAAATGCGCACTCGCGGCTTGACGATCGCTGCCAAATTTGGACCGTTCTCCCTTCCGCCAAACGCCCTCATCGTCTAGCGGCTAGGACGGGGCCCTCTCAAGGCCCAAACAGGGGTTCAATTCCCCTTGAGGGCGCCATCTGCCAAGCGGGAGAGTAAGGGTCTACGCCAAAGTTTGGGTCTACACCAAAGTTTCGGGACGGGTTGTCGGAAGACATGGTGGATGTTGTTCAACCGCACTGAGCA
>Ga0181538_10000264_pt1 | contig 61561 bp, 63 predicted proteins | sample PEATcosm2014_Bin_40_FD_119773 | JGI IMG/M metagenome (GOLD analysis project Ga0181538, IMG submission 119773) | Peatland microbial communities from MTU Mesocosm Facility, Houghton, MI, USA - PEATcosm2014_Bin23_30_metaG | ecosystem: Environmental > Terrestrial > Soil > Wetlands > Peat | place...
CCCGGCTTGGCCAGCACCATGCCGCGCTCCACATCCTCTTTCGGCGTGCCGCGCAGCAAGATGCCTGCGTTGTCGCCCGCCATGCCCTCGTCCAACTGCTTCTTGAACATCTCCACGCCCGTGCAAACCGTCTTGCGCGTCTCGCGGAAGCCCACAATCTCCACGTCCTCGCCCACCTTGATCTTGCCGCGCTCAATGCGCCCCGTGACCACTGTGCCGCGTCCGGAGATGGAGAAAATATCCTCAATCGGCATCAGGAAGGGCTTGTCCACGGCGCGGTCCGGCCGCGGAACATACTTGTCCACCGCCTCCATCAGCTCCTCGACCTTGGCCTCCCACTTCTCCTCGCCGTTCAGAGCGCCCAGCGCCGAGCCGCGAATCACCGGAACATCGTCGCCCGGGAACTGGTACTTGGTCAGCAGTTCGCGAACCTCCATCTCCACCAGGTCGATCAGCTCAGGATCCTCCACCGCGTCGCACTTGTTCAGGTAAACCACCATGCACGGCACGCCCACCTGGCGCGCCAGCAGCACGTGCTCCTTGGTCTGCGGCATTGGACCATCCGTAGCCGCGACAACCAGAATCGCCCCGTCCATCTGCGCCGCGCCGGTGATCATGTTCTTGATGTAGTCGGCGTGGCCCGGGCAATCCACGTGCGCGTAGTGCCGGTTCTTGGTCTCATACTCCACGTGCGCCGTGGCGATGGTGATGCCCCGCTCCCGCTCTTCCGGCGCGTTATCAATCGAATCAAAAGACCGGAACAGTATCTTGGGGTTATGCTTGCCCAACACCTTGGTAATGGCCGCCGTCAACGTCGTCTTGCCATGATCAATGTGACCAATCGTTCCCACATTCACGTGCGGCTTGCTGCGATCAAACTTTTCCTTCGCCATGGTCTTCCGTCCCTTCCGTTTAACTTTTCTCTCGCGCCCCCTGAATTACGAAAGCGCAATAGCTTGTTCTGCGCCTCAATAGTAGGCGTACACCTTGAGATACCGCTGCCGTAGTTCCGGCGGCACCGCTTCCACCTGCTGCAGATAACGCTCGCGGGTCAGAGCCTGGTCCGAGACCGGCAGAGCCCGGTAAAGCTCCGCGGCTTCCTTGCCCATCAGGCCGTGCTGCATAGCGCTCTCGAAGTCGCGAATGCGCAGCTTCTTGCGGCCCATGCGGCTCAGAAAGATCTCTACGTCCCGCGCGTCGAAGGCAGCATCGATGCGCGCCTGAAGCTGCGCGAATCCCTGCTTATTCTGCACCTCGATCGCTGCCTGCTCGAACTTCATTTCCTGTCCTCGTCAGCCTTGCCGCCGGTTTCAAACAATGGAGCGGGAGACGGGGCTCGAACCCGCGACCAACAGCTTGGAAGGCTGTGACTCTACCACTGAGTTACTCCCGCAAAAACAGCCTTCAGCTTCTAGCTGTTAGCTTCTAGCTGCATCCTGTTGGCGCGAACCGCATCGGCTTGATCCACCACCGCCCGAGCTAAAGGCTAAAAGCTAGCAGCTAATAGCTGAATCTCTGGAGCTGATGACCAGGATTGAACTGGTGACCTCTCCCTTACCAAGGGAGTGCTCTACCAACTGAGCTACATCAGCCCTCTTACAAATTCTTGGGCGTCGTACTACCGCCCCCGTTCCCGCCCCGGCGAATCTTCTCCGCGTGGCGGGCCAACACTGCGCGCAAAGCAAAACCGCCAATAATTATCAACGGTAAAAGCCTAATTTCGACCCAATGACCCGGTATATTCAGAGCAAACGAATGACCGAAGAAGCTATATTCGTCCGAATAGCCCCGAATCAGAACCTTCTCTGGTCCCACCGTAAACCAGGCCAGCGCCGCCAAAATCGCGAACAGCGCCATTGCCATCCAAAACTTCCGGTCCAAATCAGAACCGGTGCTGCTCAAGCCCTTGCGCTCAACCCGCTGCGGCTCCTGGCGCATTCCAACCCCGCAATTCATGGTGCACAGGGGAGGATTCGAACCTCCGTAGCTCGCAAGGAGCGGCAGATTTACAGTCTGCTGCCATTAACCGCTCGGCCACCTGTGCCCAATCACCCCAGCTACGAAAAACTGTCACTTGGGGTCATGCCCATACTGCCTGCGCTCCCCGATTCAACCCACTTCAGCATGCCTTTACCGCGCATCAGCCCCCTACCCGGAAAACCCCCGGACCATCGGAGCATGCACCTCAGTGGAATCACCGCGGAGGACAGGTCCGGCGCTAAAAAAACTCAATCGCCGGCTAAACCTTTTGCCGCCTCAGCCTCCGTTTTCAGCATTCCTCAAGTGGAGCTGGCGAAGGGATTTGAACCCCCGACCCTCTGATTACAAATCAGATGCTCTACCAGCTGAGCTACGCCAGCCCTTCCCACCCGGAAACCATCCCGGAGACCTGAAATCCGTACAGGCACACTAACCCTCTGCACGCACTACGGCACAGAAATCAAGGTTAACATACTCTCGGGGAGCGGAGCAAACCGCTATGAAGAGGAATCCGGGGCTGGTTCATCATCATTGCCGCAGCATCGTCTCATAGGCCGCATAGACACCTTCAAAGACTGAGTCCCAGCTAGCAGTAAGCGCATAGGCCCGCGCATCCAGCCTCATCTGGGCGTGCTTTTCAGTATCGGCCAACACTCCGGCGATGGCGGCGGCAAACTCTGCGTCGGCGACAATCCGCCCAGTCTGTCCGTCGCGGACGATTGTTGCCGGGCCGCCGTCGGGGGTCACAATGGCCGGTACTCCACTGGCTAAAGCCTCCAGAACCACGTTGCCAAAGGTGTCAGTGTGCGAGGGGAATACGAACAAGTCCATTTTGGCATAAGCCTCAGACAGCTTTTCCCCGCGCAGAACGCCGGTAAACTCGGCCCGCGGCAGCCTCTCTCGCAACCAGTTCTCCTCGGCGCCGTGTCCGACAAGGAGAAAGTGGAAGTTTGTGAGGCCCATCCGCTCCAGCTCGTGCTGCACCTGGGCCAGCAGAGCCACGTTCTTCTCGACTGAAAGGCGGCCGACAAAACCCAGAATCCGTTCGTGGTCCTCGGCATTGCGTTTGCGCTTGGCCGGATGAAAAACTTCCGCATCAACTCCACGCGGCATGATGTAGCACTTTCGTCCCGTGCTCCGCTCCAGCAAGGCGCACAATTCGGGGTTGGGCGCAAAGAGTACGCGGGCCATCTTATAGAACCTGGCCAGCACGGCCATGGAGAAATGTTCGATCTTCTGCCCGGCTGCCACCGACTGCCGCTCCGGCAGCAGGCGCAGAAACCAGCCCGAACGCCGCGCCGCATACTCGTGAACATTCGTATGCCAACTGGCAGCCAGCGGCAGCCCTTTATGGTGAGCCAGCCATGCGCCCATTATTCCTACATCGCTGGGGCCTGTAATGTGAATCAGGTCGGGCTCAAAGCCTTTCAGCACCTTGCCAATGAGCGGCATGTGGCGCAGAAAAGCGAGGTCGAAGCGCAGGTCTTTTTCCAGGGCAAAGGAGAGAATGCCGCGAGGCAGCTCCAGCGTCCACACATTTCCGTCCTCAATGAACCTCTGTACGCGGTTTCCCGAGCGGACACACAAAAAAGGCAGATTGCGCCGCCGCGCAAAAGCCTCAAAGTGGCGGCTGGTATGCGCCACTCCGTTTACCTCGTGAAAGGAGTCGGGGAAGTAGGCCACGCGAGGCGGTTGATCGGTCATAGACAACTTGAAATCCAATCCCCAACAGGCAGCAAAACCAGTTTTCTGCCTGCGTCAAACCCCGCTGCCGAACTATTCGCCTAGGGCCAGGCGCAACTGGCGCGACTCGTTCCAGGCTATGCGCAGACCGCCGGAAACCGGTGCCGAGCCCATCAACTGCACCAATGCGAGCAGGAAACTCATCACCCTCGGTGGCCTCCCGTTGGGCCATAGCTCGCTCAGCGGCCGCGCCACGCCGTTGGCATCAGGATGATATACACGCTCATCCCAGGTCCGCGAACCCTGCGGAAACTCCGGATAATGGCTGATGGCGTCGAGGGTCGATTGCAGCAGGCGGTGCTTCCACGGCTCGGCGTACTGCGGCATGAACAATATATCGCTCTTCTTTTCCCGGCGAATCTCATGCACAAACTCGGTAAAGCTGGACGCGTTGGTCAGGTTGAGGTTGGCGTTCGGCTCCACGCCGTGGCGATCGCCGCCGGAGATCAGCTGCATATTCCACTGCTCGGCCAGCCGCCGCACCGCCCGGTTCTCGTTCCAGTGGCGCAGCCCGTTCAATTCCAGCGCATGCAGATAATTGCCGTTCTTCTGCAGAAACTCGTTGACCAGGAACTGATGCCTCTCATTTCCGATCAGGTAGAGATCCCACATGGGGTGGTTAAAGACCACCAGCACGTTCGGTTCCTCGTCTAGCGCCTTCAGTATCTCGGTCAACCGTCCGTCGCTCGGATGAGCCGTAAAATCAGCCAGCGTCTCCATCCACTCCGTGGCCCTGGTGCTGGGCAGGTTGTGCACTCCCAGGTGAAAGGACTGTTCGCCATACGGAGCGCTCCACTCAACCGAAACCGGAATCCTCCGCGCGCTGGGAACCGTGCGCAGCAGCATCGGCGCCTTGATATTGTCGTGGTCGGTGATGGAGACCATCGGCTCCAGATCCAGCTTTTCAATCTGGCGGCTTTCCAGGTCAAAGGCCAGTTTGGGCGTCATCGGCGGCGTCCAGTAGCTGGCCGAGTAGTTGATGCGCAACCCATGTATCCGCTCCGAACGCTGCTCCAGCCGCGTGAGCAAAGGGCGCATCACCGGGTATTGGTTGCCGAAATTGGCCAGAAAATCCAACGTCTCGTGCGACTGGTTGGTGTGACTGTGCAATGAGATTCCAGTCCGGAAACCCTCTGTTGCCTTTCGGTCGCGCCACAAGTACGAGATGGTTGATTGGGACATTCAGCTCCTTCATTCCACGGGGATTATGGAACTACTGGAGCCAGTTTGCAGTACCGGCCATGAATGGAGGGTTAACGGGAGGCGAATGTGGCGTCAATTAGCGAAGGAATCAAGAAAGTCACGGGAAAGCCCTAGAAAACAACCGGGAAAAATAGAATGCAGTGTTCATGCAATATCCGGTTTGCTGGTCATACGCTAACAGTGAAACCCTATGGCGTATGCTGGACAATTGGAGGATCAATGAATCTTTCAAGACCAACACTTTTGCAATGTAACTGGGTACTTGGATTGGCCACCATCCTGCTCTTATCGTCCGCCTTCCTATCGAGGTTGCAAGACGGGCGGATATGTACGTGTATAGCTATACTTGCGTCAATTACTCCGGTCTATGTAATTTTAAGGGGCTTTGGTTCACGTCTGAGCGCATTATTGCGAGTTGATTTCGCATATTTCGTGGCTTCTTGGTGCGCTTACTGTCTGTGGCACTTTAACATAATGCTGCAATATCACCCTACTGTGGGAATTGATCCCTTTGCAGGGCCACTCAGCATAATGACAAGCTTTAATTTTATTTTTGGTATCACGACTTGGATTTCCTGTCATTGGGCTAAACGCAAAGGACCTTTTATGGGGCGATTTATTCAGCAGCGCATATTCTGGACTCTCGGTGCCGTAATGATTTTCACATCGACTTATTTCTTTGAGCTTATTGCAGGTCTAAATGGCGCACATACCGTGGCACGCGGTTGAAGACATGAGGAAATGCTCAACCCCCGTGTCGTCGCCTATCCGAAAACTGTACCACTGCCCCAGGGCGCGTTACTCCAAACTGTCGAGTTTGCCTGCTTCCGCGTCTAGCCTTCTCCGGCCTCAGAAATCCTCCAACGCCCAGCCTTCCATCAGGTCTTCGCCGGAGGGCGCGCCCGCTGCCGCCTCAGCCTCCAGGTAATTCTCCGTCAACCCCTTGCGCAGCAGCTCAAAGGCCCTCTCCGGCGTGTCGGCAAACTGAAACAACTCGAGGTCCTTGGGCGAGATGGCGCCGGTATCGACCAGCGCTTCCAAATTGAAGATCTTCTTCCAGTACTCCGGACCGTAGATAACCACGGTCATCTTATTGCCCAGCTTGTGGGTTTGCGCCAGGGTGAGAACTTCGAACATCTCATCCAGCGTTCCGAAGCCGCCGGGAAAAACCACCAGCGCCTTGGCCAGGTAGGCAAACCACAGCTTGCGCATGAAAAAGTAATGGAACTCGAAGTTGAGCGAGGGCGTGATGTAGGGGTTGGGATGTTGCTCGAAGGGCAGCCGGATATTCATGCCGATCGTCTTGCCGCCGGCCTCGTGCGCGCCGCGATTGGCTGCCTCCATGATGCCCGGCCCGCCGCCTGAGGTGACCACAAACCGGCTCCGCGCTGAGGGAATCTGCTTGGCCCAGGTGGTGAGAAGATAAGCCAACCGCCGCGCATCCTCGTAGTAGCGGGCCATCTCCACGGCCGCCACAGCGCGCTTGCGCTGTAACTCCGTCGCCGTACCGGCGGCAATCTCCGGCGCTTTAGCCGGCTGCTCATGGTTGGGCGCCGACTTCGCGGAACCGGTGTTTTCCAGCAGCTCCAGGGCATGACCGGCCTCCTCGCGCCCGCGAAATCGCGCCGAGCCGAAAAATACCACCGTATCCTGAATCTTCTCCCGCCGGATGCGCGCCAAAGGCTCCATATACTCGGAGACAATCCGAATCAGCCGTCCGTCGGCGCTGTTTAGAAAGCTCAGATTTTCATAGGCCAGCGGCGCGGAGGCCAAAGGCGGCGGCGCCCCTCCGCCCGGAATCGTCGCAACCGGTACGGCTGCGTTGGCTAGTCCCTGGTCCCTGCCGGGGTCCCCGGCAAGCGATTTGTGCTTGCTGGGGTGGCTGCCGGGGTCCCCGGCGAGCGATTTTTGCTCGCTGGGGTGGCTGCCGGGGTCCCCGACGAGCGATTTGTGCTTGCTGGGGTGGCTAGTCCCTAGTCCCTGTTTTTCGTCGTTCATGGAGTTATTCATCCCGTTGGTGGAGCGCGTCATAAAACGCAATCCACAGATTCAAAAGTCCCAACCCCGACACCAGGCCGCGCACCGCGCCGTTAGTCGCATAGACCGAGAGCGCGGGAAACTGCACAAACAATGGATTCTGGTCCCAGAACGTCCTGGACCAAGGCACATAGCAGACTATCAGGCCAATGTACATCCTCAGCAGCACCCTCAAAAATAGCTCGGCGCGCACCAGCCAGCGCGGAATCCGCTGCGGCGCGTGCTTGCCCGGCGAAGGCTCGGATGGATGTGCGGATAAGGGCTCTGGCCCCGGCCTGCCGGCCGGGTTCACGGCAAGTTGAGGCGAGGTCGATTCCGGCTGCTGGGACATTCTAATAATTCGCACACCGCCCCCGATAGCGGAACCAGAGTAGATGTATCTCGAAACCATAGCATTCAAGTTGACGCGACCATCCCGGGGTCCCCAGCGACTGGTCTTCGTCGCTGGGGTGGAGAGAGCGGCGACCCTGAACAAAACTCAATAGGACACTGCTACTCTGGTTCCGCTCTGATTCCAGCCCCATCGCGGGCACTTGGCACAGGCCCATCCACGGCCCGGCGCAGGGACGCCGTACTCAAACGGTAACACAGCAACGGCGCATGGCCTGTTCGGGAGATGAATCACTCTCCCCGCCCGTACTACCAGGTAATCGCTACTACCTCTTATTTGGGCACTCTCTTCGCAATCAGCGAACTTCCTCTTGACAAATTCGCATTTTGCGAACAAAATCATTCAGAGGCATTTGTGCACGTCATAAGCCGAAAGAGGCTGCTGGAAGCGGCGACCCGGCAGACTGATCTCTCAGCTCCGCTGGATGCTTGGTACAGGATCGCGAAAAGAGCCCGATGGCGTTCGCTTGAAAATGTCAGGGAAATCTTTCCCTCTGCTGATGGGGTGGGAAAATACACCGTGTTCAATATCAAGGGAAACACCTTCCGGCTGATCGTGGAGATCAACTACACAACCGGCCGAATCTATATCCGTCATGTTCTCACACATGCTGCATACGACAAGGGAGGATGGAAATCATGAGTTCACTCGCTGTCAGCCCCGCCTATTCCGCACTGCTGGTCAGGTTTCCTCCTCGTGTCATTCGTTCCGACGAGCAAAACGAAGGCTATATTCAGGCTCTTTATGAGCTCGAACAAAACCAAAATTCTTGGTCCCCCGATGAGGCCGAACTCGCAGATCTGCTCACCCTCCTGATCGAAAATTACGAGGAGAAGCACTATCAAATGCCGAAGTCTTCCCCGCTGGATATGCTTCAGTTCCTTATGGATCAACACGGGTTGAAGCAAAAAGATCTGGTCGATGTCTTCGGCACTCCCAGCATCGCTTCGGAGGTTTTGAACGGTAAGCGCGAGCTGAGCAAAGAGCACATCCGTCGACTGAGCGCCCGCTTCCACGTCTCCCCGGAATTGTTCTTTTAGAGACTGCCAGAGAACTGCCGAGGCGGGCGCTCCACGGCTTGCCACGCCTGCGTTATGACAGAAACAAGTAGCCGTCAAACCTGCCACTCGTCCGCCGCGTTATCCTGTCACCACATGATTCGTCGGCCATTTCTCCCCGTTTATGCAGCCTTGCTCGGCGCCTCGCTCTTCACTCCTGCCCTCGCCTCCGCCCAGCAGGGTGCGGTGGACTATCACGATGATCAGCCGGTTCGCGCCCGTCACGGCATGGTGGTCAGTGTTCATCACCTCGCCTCCGACGCCGGGCTGGAGACGCTGCGCGCGGGCGGCAACGCAGTAGACGCCGCTGTAGCCACTGGCTTTGCCCTTGCTGTGGTACATCCGTCGGCAGGCAACCTGGGCGGCGGCGGCTTTCTGCTGTTGCGCACGCACGACGGAAAAACCACCTTCATCGACTTCCGCGAAAAAGCACCACTCCAAGCCACCGAAACCATGTATCAGGATGCTGGCGGCAACGTCATCCCTAACTCCAGTCTTCTCGGCTACCGCTCCATCGCCACGCCCGGCTCGGTCGCCGGCCTGGTCTACGCCGAGCGCAAGTACGGCAAGCTCGGTCTGCGGCGCGTCATCGCTCCGGCCATCCGCTTAGCCTCTGAGGGCTTTCAACTCACTGCTGAAGAGGCTCATGAACTCAGCGACCCCGACCTGGCTCGCTTCCCCGACTCGAAACGCATCTTTCAGCGCGACGGGCAACTCTACAAAGAAGGTGAAACCTTCTGTCAGCCAGAGCTTGCCCGCACTCTTCGGCGCATCGCCGCCCATCCCGAGGACTTCTACCACGGCAAGATGGCTCGTGAGCTGGTCGCCGATCTCCGCAAGGGAGGCGCGTTGCTCACCCTCGAAGACCTGGCCGCCTACAACGTCGTCGAGCGCGCCCCCATCACCGGCAGCTTCCACGACTACACCGTCATCAGCGCCCCGCCGCCCTCTTCGGGGGGAATCGTGCTGCTCAGCATCCTCAACATGCTCGAAGGCGACGACCTGGCCAAGCTCGGCGACCGCAGCCCCGCGTCCATGCACCTCATCGTCGAGGCCTTCCGCCGCGCATTCATGGATCGCGCTGAGTATCTCGGCGATCCGGACTACAACTCCATCCCCGCCGCTGAAATGACTTCGAAACCTTATGCCGCCGCCTGGCGCGCCTCCATCGATCCCCACGCAGCCAGCCCCAGCGCCACGCTCCGCCGCCCCGAAGGCTTTTTGCCTCCCGCGCCCAAAACCGCCGGCCACTACTCCGAATCGCAGGACACCACCCATTATTCGGTGGTCGACAGCGAGGGCAACGCCGTCGCCGTCACCACCACCCTCAACAACTCCTTCGGCTCCCACGTCACCTCGGGCTCGCTGGGCTTTCTGCTCAACGACGAGATGGATGACTTTACCGTCAAGCTCGGCACGCCCAATCTCTATGGCCTCATTCAGGGCCCGGCCAATGCCATTGCTCCCGGCAAGCGCCCTCTGAGCGCGATGACCCCCACCATCGTTCTGAAAAACGGCAAGCTGCGCTACGTCCTCGGCTCACCCGGCGGAGCGCGCATCATCTCCACCGTCGCCAACATCTTTCTCTCTGTTTCTGCAGGCGGCCTCAACATCCAGCAGGCCGTCGATGCGCCTCGCTTCCACCACCAGTACCTGCCTGACAAGCTCTACCTCGAGCCGGGCTTTCCGCCCGAGACGGTGACCGCTCTCCGCGCCATGGGATACGACATCAGCATTAGTCGCGGCCACTGGTCCAATGGTGAGTGCATTGCCGTTGACCCCAAAACCGGCGAGCTCGAAGCCGGCCAGGATCAGCGCAGCCATTATGGCAAGGCCGCCGGCTACTGAACGCCTCATAACGTGCGCTCTTGCAGTACCTTGCAGTCAGTTTTTTCCCAGTGGTATTAATCAGGCGGCGGCGGGGCGGCACGACAGGTAGGCTGGGATATTGTCTGCGTTGCGCGTGCCGATGATGGACGACAGGAATATTTAAGACAGAAATCGTCTATTTATGTTCAATGTTGCACACTTTTTTCACTGATTTCCGTCAATACTTCATACACGCAAGTCAGCACTACTTCAGATAGACCAGCCAGACAAGAAGATGGAGGCTTAAGCCTCCGTTCAACTCCGTAAGTGCACAACTTCATTGCACCTCACAGGAACCTTCGCAACATTCGCGTTGAGTTCTTCGGGGGTACATTTCTCTCTGTGCACTTCGGATTACCATCTTGAATTCATGCTAGATGCACAAATAAGAACGATTCAGTCAGGAGGTCCCCATGGCCTTTGCCATCAAGCCAGGGTGGAGCAAGCCCTCCACCATTCTGTTTGCCTCCGAGTTTCCCGCCAATGAGAAGGCCTTTGCCCTGACCCAGGCCGCCGAGTTCGGCTCGGATCTCATAATCTTTCATGTTGATGACAGTTTAGACACTGCCGCGCAGGAGGCCTCCGCGAACCCTCCTGGCGATTACGCCCAGGCCCGCGACAGGAAGCAGTGTTTTGAGCTTCTTGGCCAGCGCGCCGGCAATCTCGGTGTACATTGCCGCATTGTGGTTCGTCCTGGGAAGGCCGCCGAACAAATCCTCGCCTTTCTGCGCGAACGGAAGATTGATCACATTGTCATGGGCGCTCATACTCCCGGCCCCATCGGCAAGCTGCTGGTCGGTTCAGTGGCCGAGGAGGTGTTGCGCAACTCCACCGTGCCGGTCAACATCGTCGGCCCCAACGTGGTCGAGGGCGCTTATCGCCATATCTCCGACCGCACCATCCTGTGCTCCGTTGGCGCGCACGAGTCCTGCCGTGTAGTGGCGCAGTTTGCGGCACAGTTGGCTGCCCACCACAAGGCCAGCCTGATCCTGCAGCATGTCATCCCTCACCAGAAGCGCGATGAAATCCTCGCCGGCCGCACCCTCGGCCAGATTGAGGCCGAACTGCCCTCCCTGGTCCCGCCCAGGTTGCAGCACAAGGTGGGCGTGCGAACCAGAGCAGTGCTCGGCGATCCGACCGAGGAGTTGCTTTACCAGGGCAGAGCACAGCGGGCCAGCATGATCGTGATAGGCGCGCAAGGCGCATCACAGTTTGCCGCCATCTCCCGCGCCGGCATCGTGTATAAGGTACTGGCCTTTGCGCAATGCCCGGTCATCACGCTCTCGCCCGTCGTGTTGGCCGAGTGCGGAGCTTGTGAGGAGCATCCGTGTCACTCCGAACTCTATCTGGCTGGCGTATTTTAAGGCTAATCTTCTATTTGTGGATTTTTCTTGCACCATCGGCCATTCCACCATCGATGATCCTGATGCCTGGTGCTTTAAGCTCAGTCGGATCGTCCGCCGCCCAGCAAGCTGCCAATGGCGTGTTCCCAAAGCCGCGCAAAGCCATGCTACTCTAGCCTTTGTTCGATCCCGACGAGGGATTGCCGACGTGCAAGAGGATCAACCCGCCCATGAAACCACCCACCCGCGATTCCGCCTGGACCCTCTCGCGCTGTCGGGTCGCCGCGGTCGTGGCATTCTTTGCTCTCAACCTTGCCGTCTATCTCATCCGCATCATCAGCGTCTGGCGCTATGGCGCGCTCTTCTGCTCCACCGCCGTCGAGTCGCCCATGATCGACTCCGTCTGGAGATGCATGCGCCACCAGCCCGTCTATCAGTGGCCTTTCGCATTTCCTTTTTCTCTCTCGCTCTATAACTACCTCTTCTATTACGTGTATGCCTTCGTCCTCCGGCTGATGGGCGCATGGGATGCGGGCATCCTGACCTGGGGACGCCAGCTCACTCTGCTATTTGCGCTCGCCGGCGCTCTCGCGCAATGGCGGCTGGTGCGCTCTCTCCTCAATCTGCGCGGCGCAGCCAGCACGCTCTCACTTTGTCTTTCTATGGGCCTCTGGCTTTGCACTTCGCTGGTCAAGTATTGGGCGCTCACCATTCGGCCCGACATGGCCGCCGCCGCGCTGGTGATGATCGCCCTCTGGGTCGTCGTGCGCCAGTCAAGATTCTGCTTTGCCTGGGCAGGCCTCCTGCTCTATCTCGCCTGGGCCTTCAAGCAATCGACAGTTCTCGCCTTCGCGGGCCTCTGCCTCTGGCTGCTTCTCAACAAGCGCTGGCGCAATCTCACTCTCCTCCTTGCGGTCTTTGCCACGCTTATCGCCGCCACGCTTCTCCTCGGCTCGCCCGAATACCGCTTCAGCATCCTGGTCGCTCCGCAAATGGTTCGAGGCTTCGCCTTCTCGCTTCCCTGGATTCTGCGCGCCCTTGGCACAGGACTCACCTCCGTGGGCCTGAACCTCTATTGGGTCGCCGCTCCTTTCGTGCTGTTGTGCGCCTCAAAAAGCCCGGGGGCCCCATTCTTTTCGCCGGGTGCCTCACACTCTTCGTGTGCCCCATCCATTCCACGGCTTCTCGAAGAAAAGACGCGGAATGGGTGGGAATCAATGCTCCTGACCGTCTTCTCCCTCGCCCTGTTCGTCGGCCTCGCCGCCATGGGAAAAGTCGGCGGAACCTCCAACTATCTCTTCGAAGCCTTCGCCGCCGGCTCCACTCTGCTGCAAATCGCTGTCTTCTCTGTGCCGGCTAGATTAGTAACCGCCCTCCTTCTCTTCGGCTGCATTCAACCGGCCGTCCAGCTCGCCGGAGTGGCCATCGGCTACCATCACCCCGGCAGAAAAGATATGGTCCCCATTGCCACGGCTGCCGAATACCGCGACGCCGTCGCCCTGCGCGCACGCCTCGCCGCAATGAAAAAGCCCATCTTCACCACCGATGGAGTCTTCGCCCTTCCCTGGAACTCCACCGGCAACAACGCCCCTGCCATCGTCCTCGATCCCAACTTTCAGGAAGTAGCGCGCTCGCGCGAACAGAACGGCGGCGTCGAGGGAATGTTAAATAGGAGCGAATTTCCCACCGTGATGCTCGCCTCCAGCGATCTCGTCTACCTCAAGAGCCTTAATCCCGCATACCGCAAGATAGGCGATTCCATCCAGCAAGGCGTCACCTACAGCATCTATGAGTTCAGCGCTGCGCCGCCCGCGACTTTATACTGAAATACATCATGCCCACGTTTCTGCCCGTAGACGAACAGATGGACCTGCTCCAGAAGGGCGCGGCGGAGATCATCCGCGTCTCCGACCTGCGCGAGCGCCTTGAAGAGAGCCGCAAAACCGGACGCCCGCTGCGCGTCAAAGCAGGCTTCGACCCCACCGCGCCCGACCTGCACCTGGGCCACACCGTGCTGATGCGCAAGCTCCGCCACTTCCAGCAGCTCGGCCATACCGTCATCTTCCTCGTCGGTGACTTCACCTCGCTTATCGGCGACCCCACCGGCCGCAACGTCACCCGCAAGCCGCTCACCCGCGAGCAGATTGACGCCAACGCCGAGACCTACAAGGCGCAGGTCTTCAAGCTACTCGACGAAAAAACCACCGAGGTCCGCTACAACTCCGAGTGGCTGGGCAAGCTGGGCTACGAGGGCACCATCCGCGTCACCTCCCACTTCACCGTCTCCCAGATGCTGGAGCGCGATGAGTTCCACTCGCGCTTCCAGGCCGAGCAGCCCATCAGCCTCCACGAACTGCTCTACCCCGTCATGCAGGGCTACGATTCGGTGGCGCTCGAATGCGACGTCGAGCTGGGCGGCACCGACCAGAAGTTCAACCTGCTCTGCGGACGCGAGTTGCAACGCCACTATGGCCAGAAGCCGCAGATCGTGCTGATGACGCCCATCCTCGAAGGCCTCGACGGCGTGCAGAAGATGTCCAAATCTCTCGGCAATGCCATCGGCATCAACGAGCCTCCCGCCGAAATGTACGGCAAGCTCATGTCCATCTCCGACGAGGTGATGTGGAAGTATTGGATCTTCTTGACGGACCTCAAGCAATCCGAAGTAGACGCCCTGCGCGCAGCGGTCGAGGCCGGAAGAGAACACCCCATGGAGGTCAAGAAGCGTCTGGCCCGCACCATCACCGCCGGCTTCCACGGCGATGCCGCCGCCATCACCGCAGGCGAGAACTGGGCGCGCATGTTCCAGCAGAAAGAGACAGCGGAGAACCTCGAGGAGGTTGCCATCCCGTTTGCTGATGTAGCCGGACCGGAACCGAATCAGATTCGCCTGCCCAAATTGCTCGTCCAGATGGGATTGGCCACCAGCAACGCCGAGGCCATCCGCAAGATCGCCGAAAAGGCCGTCAAGCTGGATGGTGAAAGTGCCGTGGTCGCTCTTATCGCTGTTGCCGCCTTGCCCGCCCGCCTCGTCGTCCGCCTCGGCAAGCGCGCCAAAGTAGCCGTCATCGCGTAGAGCATATTTCAGAACTTGCTTTGTAACAGGGCATGACTTCAGTCGTGCCGAAATAGGATTATCAATCTGATGGGCTTTAGCCCCTGAGAATAATCTCTATATGGTTATCGCTGTGTGCATGCCATGTGCCCCATATACCGCTTTTGGGACTTGGGATTCCTCTATCCCCATGGCGCGCAAGCGCCGTCTGCCCCATCGCAGATCATTTGCAGATAATTACCCTCCACTGGCGCACAATCAACCCATGAACAATCTTCGGACGCATAGGCTATTACTTGACCACTGACCACTGATCACTGGTCACTGTCCACTGAAGGGGTACCCCCCTCCCCCCTCAAAAAAAATAAATAAAGTTATTGAAACCTTGCAGATTATTTTTAACCCGCAAGGAATCAACAACATCTGAAGATAATCTCGGTAAAAACACAGGATTTGCCCTTGCAGATAATTACGAACCTCCCTGAAATCAACAACTTCCAAGGAATTTCTCCGTAAAAACACAATAATTGCCTTTGCAGATTATTTCGAGCCTTACGCGCCCAGTGCAAACTTCCGCGCCGAATCCAGCAGCTTGGCCACTGACTCCTTCGAGCACGACTCGCAGTAGATGCGCATCAGCGGTTCGGTGCCACTGACGCGCAGCAGCAGCCAGCTCTCGGCGGCGTTGGGCTTGGTCGCCGCTTCCGGGTTGTCCAGGAAAAACTTCACGCCGTCGAGGTCTTCCTGGCGCAGAATCGGCATTCCGCAGAAAACCTTGTCGCCGGTTTTGAGCGCCATCGCCCTGGCAATCGCACCGTTCTTCATCTCTTCGGGAATCTGCAGGTCGATGCGGCCGTATTGATGTTCGCCGTACTCGGCTTGCAGATCGGCCACCAGTTGGCCCAGCGTCTTGCCTTCCTCAGCCATCACGTTGGCCAGCAGCAGAGCGTTCAGCAGGCCGTCGCGCTCCGGCAGATGGCGCTGGAAGCCGATTCCGCCCGACTCCTCGCCGCCCATTAGAATCTCCCGCTCCAGCATGAGGTCGCATACGAACTTGAAGCCGACGCCGTGCTCGATCAACTCGCGCCCGTGCTTCTTGCAGATGCGATCCAGCATCTTGGTGGTGTTGAAGGCCCGCGTCACCGCGCCCGGCCAATCGTTGTGGTGCTTGAGCACCCAACTGAGCAGCACAGAGTAGATCTTGTGCGGATCGACAAACTCGCCGTGCTCATCAGTGGCGCCGATGCGGTCTGCGTCGCCGTCCGTGCACAATCCGGCCTGGCAACTGTTCGCCACCACCGCTTCGCCCAGCGCGCGAATGTGCGGCTCGATAGGCTCCGGATGGATTCCGCCAAAGAGCGGATCGGCGTTGCCGCGAATCTGCACATGATCCACGCCGATGCGCGTGAAGATGTCGGAGATAATCGTCCCGCCCGCGCCGTACATCGAGTCGATGGCAAACTTCATGCCGGATTTCGCCAGCTTGTCGAGGCTCGTAAAGCTCTCGATGGCTTTGAGGTACGTCGGCAGGAAATCAACCTCCTGAATGGGAGCGGGCTGCGCAACGCGCGGAACGGGCTGGCCTAGGTAAGACTCGATCTCCGCAATGATGGAGGGCTTGCCGGAGCCGCCGTACCACGCCTTGTACTTGACTCCGTTCCACTCTGCAGGGTTGTGCGAGCTGGTAATCATGATGCCGCCCGCGCAACCGCGTTCGCGCACCGCCCAACTCAGCGCCGGAGTGGGAGTGATGCCATTCGCCAGCAGCACCGGGATGCCGGTCGCGGCCGTCACTTCTGCACAGGTTCGTGCAAATGCCTTGGACCCAAAGCGGGTGTCGTAACCGATGCACAGGCTCTTCTTCGGGTCTTCCTTGGCATGGATGTAGGCGGCAATGGCTTCGGCGGTAATGCGCACGTTAGCAAAGGTGAAATCATCGGCGATGACCGCCCGCCAGCCATCGGTGCCGAATTTAATCTGCGGATGGGGCATGATGGGTTTCTTGCTCCCTGAAGACTAGGGTAAAGGATGGCGGCGAGGGCTCATGCAGTCGGTGGTGCATCCTCGAAAGGCTGCTGCTCCGGCAACATGCTCTGGTGCAAAATGCGCGATACGAGGATGCCGTCTTCCTGCCGCCGGTAAAACAGTACATGGCGTCCCTTTTCAAAGCGATAAAGGCCGGGGCGAATCCACTCGCAAGGCCTGCCCAGCAAAGGATTACCGGCTAGCAACTTGGCGCAATTCTCCAGGCCATCGATATATCGTTCGGCCTGCGCTACACCCCAGGTTTGACGAGTATATGCGCCAATGTTCAGCAAATCCGCTTTGGCACTGCGGGAAAAGAGCAACGTGGACATGGCTAACTCTGGTTCGCGGCCAGATGGAGCGCCTCGCGAACTTGCTGAAAGACATCGCCCTCAGCAACGCCGCTGGCATCGCCTTCGTCGATGGCCGCTCGCAGCGCCTCTAGCTTAGCTTCGTAGAGCCGCTCTTCGCGCTCCAGAGTCCGCAGCCCCGCGCGTACCACTTCGCTGGCGTTCTCAAAGCGCCCGCTCTTCACTCGCGACAGAACGAAGCGGTCGAGTTCCTGAGTCAGATTCACATTGCGTGTCGGCATGGTGCTACTCCTCGTTCTCCTCCCAAAGGGAGAACTGAAAGCAAGTGTACCATGATTAGCAATCTTTGCTAATAGAATTCTTCGCCAATTGGTACTCCACATCATTTTCTGTAATTGAGAAAACCAGTCAAACGGTCTTTATCGTTAGGTTGTACGGGCCACCGAGCCTGGTCCGCAAATGGGAGCGCAGAGAAAAATATCCCCAGGGTGCCTCGCTCAAATTGCTTTCACTGGCGTATAAAAGGGATTGAAGATAGTGGCGTGATCGGTGCCCGACGTCCATATCCGATAATCCAGATATGCGGCACTCGTTCTGTACTTCATTCTGCACGCTGTCCATACCAGGCTAGACCTGTACCCGCGAGCGGTGAAAGCTTACTGGCACGCGCCTGTACTAAGCCAACTTCCTTCACTTTGGCATACCATAACCGATATGCCTTATAGGCAATATGTATAGCTCGCTGGGTTGTCGCGTACTTCCAGTGGACGGTTTTGTCCATTGCATCCGGGCCGGTCAATGCAACAGCGTAACTGTGTTTCATGTTTCCTGTATAGAGGTAAGATATGTAATAAAGCGCGGCCAGATTTACAGGTGCATCTACAAATAACTCACTAACGCCCAACCACACGGGGTTGTCGAGTTTTGAAGGACGAGTGTCCGTTTCCAGATTCAATAAGCAGCCGATTGCGGCAACCTCTTGCTCGTCGCTAAGAGCTGTTACATTGTCAGGGTCTGATGGTTCAAGTGAATCCCATTCTGCCAAGGCTTCCCGGATTTCTTTTTGAAATGCCTCATGTTGTGCTGGAGTCATATCTTTAACTTTAAAAGTTTTCTGTTTGACTCGCACAGCAGGTATAACCTTGGCGTACCAGAAATCACAACCATTCTTCTCATACGCGACAATAGCCTTCCCGTTTGCCGACGGTGTTATCGCGACAATCAATGCTAGAAGTATCACCCGTCTCATGATCACTTCATTCATGATCGCAAAGCCTCTTCATGGCTCGAATATAGCTAGATCAGCTCCGTCTTCCCATTAAGCCCTAGCTCCTTCACGATCTTGCCCACGTCCTGCGAGTGATCGCGGCGGGCAATCAGCAGTGCATCCTCGGTATCCACGATGACCAGATCTTTGACACCGACCAGTGCAACAAACTTGTGCGGGCTGTAGATGTAGTTGTTAACCGCGTCCAGAGCCATCTGGCCGTTGGTATCACCTACGTTGCCCTCGGCGTCGCCGCGTAGCCGCGTCTCCAGTTGGTACTCGTAGAGCGAGGCCCAGGAGCCGAGGTCGTTCCAACTGAAATCCGCCCGGATGCAGTACAAGTGCGAGATGTGCTCGCCCTTGGCCGAGCGCGGTTCCAGCACGGCGTAGTCCACGCTGATGTTCTCGCACTTGGGATAGACCGCGCGGAAGACCTCATCGAACTGGGGCATGCCGTATGCGGCAGCGATAGTCTCCAGTAGCGGGGCGGTCTCCGGCAAATGCTCGCGGACGGCATTGGCCAGAGTCCGCGCCGACCACAAAAACATGCCCGAGTTCCAGTAGTAGTTGCCCGCGGTGACGAACTCCTCGGCCTTGTTCTGGTTGGGCTTCTCAATGAAGCGGCGCACGTGGAGCGCGGAGTCGTCCCTGGTGTAATCGGTGGTCTCGATGTAACCATAGCCGGTTTCGGCGCGCGACGGCTCAATGCCTAGCACCACGATGTTGTCGCCTGCGGCGGCCACGGCGATGCCCTTTTGCAGCGCCCTCAGGAAGCGCGGCTCGTTGGCGATCACGTGGTCAGAGGGAAATACGCCCAGCACCGCGTCAGGATTCTGCCGCTCGATCAGGAAGGCGGCCAATCCGCAAGCCGGTGCGGTGTTGCGGGCCACCGGCTCCCGGACGATCTGCCCGTCTGGGATGCCTTTCAACTGGCTGGCAATCTCGTGGGCCAGGTATTCGTTGGTGATGACCCAAGTTTTATCCAGGCCGGCCAGCGGTTTGAGCCGCTCCACGGTCTGTTGCAGCATGGAGCGCTCGCCATCCAGAGCAAGAACCTGCTTGGCGTGGGCGCGGCGGGAGCGGGGCCAGAAGCGCGTACCACTGCCTCCGGCAAGAATAACAGGACGGAAATCCATAGGCATCGTCATCGAAACCACATCCTACTCGACAAACGATACGTTTGCACAGAGCGGAATGAAACTTTTTGAAAAATTCCGTCTCACCTGATGAAAAAGCTTGAATTTCGGCGAATTCCCCTGCCGGACGCCACCGCGCGATGCAGGCTGCGCGCCAGCCCAGCCTACGCCAGCTTAGCCAAAAACTCTCCCATGCGCCGTGTTCCCTCGTCGATGTTCTGCCGAGTTACCGGATACGAAAGGCGAATATGCTCCGCGGTTCCGAAGGCCTCGCCGGGGACGGTGACAACATGGGCCTCGTGGAGCAGCCTAGTGGCCAGTTCCGTCGTTGATTTGATGCCGCCCTTGCCCAGGAAGGCCGAAACGTTGGGGTAGACGTAGAAAGCTCCCTCGGGCTTTGTGCAGGTGATGCCGGGAATCTCCGTCAGCTTGGTCAGCATGTAATCCCGCAGGCTTATGAACTCAGTGCGGAACTCGCTGACGCACTCCTGTGAGCTGGTCAGGGCGGCAATAGCCGCCTTCTGCACAAAGCTGGTGGCATTCGACGTGGATTGTGACTGGAGCTTGCTGAGGTTGGCCGTGACAGCTTTCGAGGCCAGCGCAAAGCCCGCCCGCCAGCCGGTCATCGCATAGGTCTTGGAGAGCGAACCGAGGATGACGATATGCTCCTTGGCCCAGATAAACGAGCCGCCGCTGACCGGCTTGCCGGCATAGTTCAGGTAGACGTAGCACTCGTCCAGCAGCAGGAAGATCCCGCGCTCGTGGGCCAGGCGGACGATGCGCTCCAGGTCTTCAGCCGAGACGACCGAGCCAGCCGGGTTCGACGGCGAGTTGAGGATGATGGCCTTGGTCCGGGGCGTGATCGCCTTTTCGATGGCCTCCGCCGTGATGCGGAAGTTCTCCGCCTCCCGGGTCTTGAGGAAGACCACCTTGCCGCCGGCATACTGGATGATGTCTGCAAAGCTGACCCAGTAAGGAACGGGCAGGATCACCTCGTCACCGTGGTCCACCAGGATTTGGATGGCGTCGAAGAGGGCATGCTTGCCGCCGGTTGTGAAGATGGCCTCATCAATGGCGTAATCGGAGCCGAAGTCGGCGGCGTGGCGCTCGACAATGGCCTTGCGCACCTCGGGAATTCCCGGCACGACGGTGTAGCGGCTGAAGTTGGCCTCGATGGCGGCGATTGCCGCGTCCTTAATGTGCTGCGGCGTGTTGAAGTGCGGCTCGCCCGCGCCAAAATCCACCAGGTTGACGCCCTGGGCGCGCAGCTTGGCGGCCTCGGCGGCCACAGCCATGGTCGCGGAGACCTCGATCCGGCCAATGCGGCCGGCAAATACTTGGGTAGTAGAGCTTGCGGTCGTCATCATACTTTCCATTTTTACAGATTTTTCGGCTGGCGCAAAATCGAGACAGAAAAATCGGCCTTTGGACCTTCTTAAATAATGTCGAACAAATGCTCTACTGGGGCGTCTGTCTGGATAGAAGGGGCTTATGGCGTCGGTTGAGGGAGGCAGCTTGGTTTTGTATTCCACGGAGGTCGCGCAGCCGGAGGTTGACCTCGCGGCTCTCGTGGAAACCTACTCCCGGCTCCTTTTCCGCGTCGTGCATTCGGTTCTGCGGTGCCAGGCAGAGACCGAGGACGTGGTGCAGGATGTCTATGTTCGCGTAATCGAGCGCCAACGGTCTCTACAGTCAATTCGCGATATGCGGGTTTGGCTGGTTCGGATTGCATGGAATCTGGCACTGGACCGTAGACGCCGCATCCGGCCCATGCAGATGGATGAGAGCTTCGCGGAAAGTCTGGCGGCGAACACGGCGCCAGCCGACGAGAGGTTAGCTGAAGCGCAGCGCATAAAGGCGATTCTGCGTGAGATGGAGAGATTGCCCAAAGCGGAGCGCCATGTACTGCTGCTTTCCTCTATTGATGAACTGGGAACAGCGGAGATAGCGAAGGTAGTGGGCAGAAGCGAGTCCGCAGTTCGTGCCTTGCTCTTTCGCGCGCGGACGCGGCTGCGCGAGCGGCTCGAAGCACAAGGAGGCAAGCGATGATCAATTCCGAAGAAATCATCGGCAAGGTATTGGCTGGCTTGCGAGATGCCGAAGCCTCTCCGGGCCTGGAGCGCCGCATCCTGGCCGCGATCGAGGAGCGTACCTCGCAGCGTCCGGTTGCAACTCCGCGATGGGTGTGGGGTGTTGCTTTGGCGTGCATGATCGCCGCCTGCTTGTTCCTTGCAATCACAGCGATCCAACGGCATGGGCAGAACAAGATGCAGGCGCTATATTCTGTCGTTCCCACGGACACTTTGCCAGCGAATGGGCCGGAAAAAGACACGCAAGTAGCATCTCTTCTGCCGCATGAATCCATTGCGCCAATCAGAACTGTTGCACAGGAACGGAAGGCGCAACCATTCATCACCGAAGACGCCGTGCTTTTTCGCGAGATGCGCGTCCCGAGCTATCCGGCACCGGAAGAGCCATTGACCAAAGAGGAAAAGTTGTTACTGCGCGCCGTCCATACTGGTGATCCGCAGGTGATGGCGATGTTGGACCCTGAGATTCGAGCACGGGAGGAAGCGGAGAGAGAAGCCGAGTTTCAGAAGTTTATCGAACAAACCGGCAACTGAGATTCCAAATGAAATCAAACCACAAAAACTGAAGGGGTGAAAAATGATGAAACTGGCATGCGGAATACTAGGAATTTCACTGATACTAAGCTGCGGTGGCGCAAGAGTCTTTGCGCAGACAGATACTCCCACGCCCAAGGCAAGCGAAACAAAGATCGAAACGGCGCCGACAACCTACCGGCTGACCTACACGCTCACGGAGATGGACGGCAGTAAACGCCTCGGAACGCAGCACTTTTCCATGACTGTCAATCCAGGCAAAAATGGACGGATCAGGCTCGGCAGCAAGGTTCCCGTCGCAACGGCATCCTCCAAGCCGGAGAATCAGACGGTAACGCAATTCCAGTATGTGGATGTGGGGCTCAACATCTCTGCGCGTTTACGAGAAATCGCTGCATGTGTCTCGCTCGATTCAAGTGTGGAGCAGACTAGCGTCTCGGAGGAACAATCGACCGTGGGCAGAAACGATCCGGTGATTCGGCAGGCGCGTCTGGAAAATACCGCGTTGCTGACTCCGGGCAAGCCCGTGATGCTGGGATCGCTCGATGTGCCGGGAAGCACGCGGCATCTGGATGTCGAGGTCGTCATTGAGGTGGTTCGGTAACTTTTCGGCCGTCTGCCAGGAGCCGGCAGCGGAAACCCGGCCTCATTTCGAGGTCTGGTGTTTCCGCGTCAGCTCGTTCCCATGCGCCCGTGCAACCGCTTGAGCACATTGGGCGGCACCAGGCCGCTCACGTCGCCGCCGAAGCTGAAAACCTCCTTCAGCATCCGCGAACTGACAAAAGAGTAGCGTCCAGCCGGCTGCAGAACACTTATGCCTTGACGCGCGAGGCGCTACGCGCTACATTGTGAACATGATTCAGTCGTTCCGGCACGCGGGTCTGGAGAAGTTCTACCTGACGGGGAGCAAAGCGGGCATCCAACCGGCGCACGCCATCAAACTGCGCCGGCAGCTTACGCTGCTGAATACCGCCAAGAACGCGAATCGAATGAATGTTCCCGGTTGGGATTTGCATCCGCTCAAAGGAATGCTTGCCGATCATTGGTCGATCAAGGTCAATGGGAACTGGCGCATGACATTCAAATTCGAGGATGAGAATGTCATTCTCGTGGATTATCAGGATTATCACTGAATTTGAGGAGAATCACTATGGCGATGACGATGTACAACCCCGCCCATCCGGGCGAAATTCTCCGCGAATATCTGGGCACGGTGCAGGTGGGCATTGCTGCAAAAAAGCTGCGCGTAGCGCGGTCCACTCTATCGCGGCTTCTGAACGGGCGGGCTTCGTTCACGGCTGCGATGGCTTTGCGGCTCTCTGACGCTTTCGGGACAGAGCCGGGGATGTGGCTCGACTTGCAGCAGCAGTACGATCTATGGCACGCCTCGCGGCGCAAACGGCCCAAGGTGGAGAAATTTCCCCTGGCGGCGTGAGGTTCCCAGGCCTCAGAACGAGACAGAGGCAAGCACTCACGGTCGCAAAAGACCACTGAGTAAACCTCTTTAGTGACGAATGTGGGTGTAAAGAATGCACAAGATTCTGCTTTTTGTGGAGGGCATGGCCGCATTTATTGTGATAGTGACTGTTACAATTGCGCTCGGAATCTGGGCAGTGTCCTTGGAGGACACGCGTTCGAAACGGTATTCATCTTCCCTGCTTTCTGCGATTTTTTGGCCGCTTTTACCTCTCTTTTCTTGGTTTCGAAAACGAAATTCGATTTTCACGGACAGTCGTTGCCCCTTTTATGCGGGAACCGTTACAGAGGCCGTAGAAAACAGCAAGAATCAATGTCTAAAGCGATTCGGCACCATTCGTGAAGCCAAGGACTATCTTGCACGCAGGATAGCTTCTGAAGCGGAGCGAGAAGGAGCTCCACTGTCGGAAGTGGAGAGAAAGATGCTCTACTTTACAGAGTCCGGATGGACACTGCCAGATATGAAGAAGGTAAGCGCAGAGTTCGACAGGGACTACGATCAAGATGTATACGAACGGAAGATTGCCGGGCTTGTTAGCAAAATCCAGGCCCGCGACAACGCTCAAAGTAAATTGGAGCAGGAAGCCTGGGACAGTGCGATAGAGAAACTAAATGAAGGTGACCACTACCTTCTCGTCTTGACTGATGCGGGAGAACCACAGGAAAATTCGGCTAAACTCTGGTTGAAGATTCTCATTGCGGTTCTTTTATTCGTGGCGCTAGGAGTTCTAGACATCTGGTTCAAGCATTGGCAGCATGACCATTGATGCCGATTGTCCTACCACTCTATTCCTGTAACTATAATTCAATGTTAGCTCGTCCCCATGCGCCCGCGCAGGCGCTTGAGCACGTTGGGAGGCACCAGGCCGCTCACGTCGCCGCCGAAACTGAAGACCTCCTTCAGCATCCGCGAGCTGACAAACGAATAGCGTCCAGCCGGCTGCAGGAAGACGGTCTCGATCTCCGGGGCGATGCGCCGGTTCATCAGCGCCATCTGGAACTCGTATTCGTAGTCGCTGATGGCGCGAATGCCGCGTAGCACCGCCGAGACGCCTTGCTTGCGCGCGAACTCCACCATCAGCCCGTCAAAGGTGGCCACTGAGACATTCTTCAGTGCGGCGGTCGATTCCTTCAGCATCTCCACCCGCTCTTCAACCGTGAACAGGGGGTCTTTTCCAGGATTACTGAGAATGGCGACGATGAGATGATCAAACAACCTGGCCCCGCGCTCAACCAGGTCGAGATGGCCGTTGGTCGGCGGATCGAAGGTTCCGGGGTAGAGGGCGCTTACGCTCATGGAGACTGCTCCCAGAAGATTCTAGCAGCGGAAGGTGTGGTGTTGACCAGCAATGCCCAGACTAGGCATTGCAATCGCACTCTCAAGCTACCTTGCCGTCCAAATCCGCAAAGAAGCGAATACCCGAAATCTTGAGCGCGCGCAGCGTGCTGTCGTTGGTGACAAACAGGTCAACTCCCGCTGCTGCCGCCGATGCGAGGTGAATCCCATCCGCTTGACTTACTCGTTCTCCCGCGCGAATCAGGCTGTACTTGTCGGCAGTCTCCATCGTGAAAGGTAAAATCTCAATGTCATTGCTGCTAAAGAACTTCTTCAGACGGCTGACGCCCGCTACATCATTCTGCTTGCACGGCCCTGTCAGTACTTCACCAATAGTAAAGACGCTGGTGCATAAGATGTCACCACGCCGCAACATCCCTTGATAGAGCCTACGCACTTGCGCTCCGAAGACTGGATTAGCTTCCAGTAGATAAATGAAAAGCATCGAATCCCAATAGACACGATTCACTTTGCGGCCTCTGCTCTGCGGCGGTTATGCGCCTCCGTTTTGTATCTTTCCCATGCATCCGGACCCCACTCCCGTTCGCGTCGCAAAAACTCCTCGCCCCCGCCAAGCTCCTTGAACGTCTCCGCGCAGATTCCATAAAGTGACATGAGTCCCTCTTCGCTTGGAACTGACTTGGCCGATGATGCTGTGTCTTTATCCAGAACGTGGAAGACAAACTGCCAGGTTGTGCTTGGCCCGCCAGAAGGCGGACCACCGCTCTTCTCAATCAACTCCACGCCGGCCTCACGCTGGAAGTCCTTCGACAACAAAGTTGAATAAACAGACGGCGTCCGGTTCGTCCACCCCAGTTCTTTTTGGACATTTCCAACTCTGACCTGAACGGTTTTCTCGCCTTTCATGCGCGCGGGAGTCACGTAGGTTGTAATCACATGCCTTTTAGTCTGCTCTGTGGGTTTCACAGGGGAAATCCTCCTTTCTACATTCATACCATACACACATTATCGTCTGATGTCAAGTGAACTGTGGCTACTAGTCGGGGCAGCCAGATTGCGCAATCTTCTCTCCAGGCCGTAGGATGGCACTGCCAGAAAGAACTCGTCTCTCCGCAGGAGATTTTGTATGCCGACCAAGACCATCTTCGAGCCGTTTCGCATCAAGAGCGTTGAACCCATCCGCTGGACCACCCGCGACGAGCGGGAAGGCCTGCTGGGAGCCGCGCACTACAACCTGTTTCTGCTCCATGCCGACGATGTGCTGATAGACCTGCTCACCGACTCCGGCACCGGCGCCATGTCCACTCATCAGTGGGCCGCGGTGATGGAGGGTGACGAGAGCTACGCCGGCAGCCGCAGCTTCGACCACTTCAAGGACTCCGTGCAGAACATCGTCGGCTACACCCATGTCATTCCCACTCACCAGGGACGGGCTGCAGAACGCATCCTCTTCAAGGTGATGTGCAAGCCGGGCGACGTGGTGCCGAACAACACGCACTTCGACACTACCCGCGCCAATGTCGAGGCCGTCGGGGCCGAGGCGGTTGACCTGATGCTGCCTGAGGCGCGGCAGCCCGAGAAGCGCCTCCCGTTCAAGGGCAACATGGACGTGGCGGCGCTGGAGGCGCTGATTGCGCGCGTAGGGCACAGCCGCATCCCGCTGGTTATGCTTACTGTGACCAACAATTCCGGCGGCGGGCAGCCGGTCTCCATGGAAAATGTGAGGGCGGTTGCCTCGGTCTGCCACAAGCATGAGATTCCGCTTTACTTCGATGCCTGCCGTTTTGCTGAAAACGCCTGGTTCATCAAGCTGCGCGAGCCGGGCTACGCCGGAAAGACGCCTAAACAAATCGCCAAAGAGATGTTCGCACATGGCGATGGCTGCACCATGAGCGCCAAAAAAGACGGCATGGCCAACATCGGCGGATTTCTCTGCACCAACGACGATCTTCTGGCCCGCCAGGAGAAGGATCTGCTGATTCTGACTGAGGGCTATCCCACTTATGGCGGGCTTGCCGGCCGCGATCTGGAGGCGGTCGCCGTGGGAATTCAGGAATCGTTGCATGAGGACTACCTGCGCTATCGGATTGCCTCCACGGCTTACCTGGGCAACCACATAGCCGAGCACGGCGTGCCCATTGTGCAGCCGCCCGGAGGTCATGCCATCTATCTCGACGCCAAGGCCTTTCTGCCGCACATCCCGGCCGATCAGTTTCCCGGCGTGGCGCTGGCCACGGAGTTGTATTTGGAGGGCGGCATCCGCTCCGTCGAGATCGGCAGCCTGATGTTCGGCGCGGCAGCACAGATGGAGCTGGTGCGGCTGGCCATTCCGCGTCGCGTCTACACCCAGAGCCACATCGATTACGTAGTGGAGATCATCTTGCAGGTCTTTGCGCGGCGCTCTCAGATCAAAGGGATGCGGCTGACCTACGAGGCGCCTTTCCTGCGCCACTTTACCGCGCACCTGGAGCCGATCGCTAACGCCGGCCCATGCGATAGTCGAGATAAAGCATGTGTGCCTTGATCTGGTCCCCCGCTCTGTACTGCGGCATATGCGCCATTTTGAGCATTTGGAGAATGGCGCCCGGATTTCCCCCGCTCCATTCGACATTTGGAGGACAATAAAGGCGTTAGGGCGCCATGAAAGTCTGTCATGGCTTTGCCTTCGCTTCGGTATTCACACCTAATTCTTGGTGAAGGTAACTCTCCATGTTTTTGATTATGGCGTGAAGCTTATGGATCTCATCATTCAGCGCATCGACCGCATCCGCCGGCACAACTCCAAAGCCGCGCAGATGGCGAGGCTTGAGTTCGTCGACTGCAACCTCGATAAATGCAAGCTCTGTCGCGATGGATCGTGTTAGCGGGATCTCCGGCGGCTCTGGCTTCAGGTGTTGCCAGTCAAGTATTTGCAGCAGTTGAGACCGAAAACGGCGAATGTATCCTTCAATCTCCTGCGCCTGCCCCGCAGTTACATCCACATCATAACGGGGGAACGGAGATTTCGATGTCTTGGTTCGGAGAGCGTGCTCCATATCGCTGAGTAAACTGTCGATGTATTTGCACGTGATGATCAGGCGCCGTTGCTGGGCTTCGTTTAGTTGGCCCGGCTGCCTCGTCTTACCGGTCTCTGGTTGTAATTCGGGCATGACTCCTCCAAGGTTGTTTCAGCTTCGAGGAGTCATCTGCCCAATCGAGCGGTTATAGGTGGACTCCAACACCCGTGGCAATGTGCCGCGCCCGTGCTGGCTTCTGCCAGCGGTCGTGGATGCGACCGTGCGCGGCCTGCCTTTGCCCCAAGTTCCTGTCCAATCCCCGGAATCAATGTACGATCATCACCGGGCAGTGCGCATACTTCAGCACTCTCTCCGAGTTCGAGCCCAGCATCCAGCGATGCAGGATGGTGTGGCTGCGCTTGCCCATCACGATGAGGCTGGCCTGAATGGTGTCGGCCCGGTGAAGAATCTGTTCCGCCGGATGCCCCACCACCACATCCGTTTCCAGATCAATTCCCTTTTGCTTTGCGCGCTCGCGGATGGGGACAAAACTGCTCTCGTAGCGCTCGCGCCCTTCGTCGAGTACCGCATTGAACTCCGCGCTTTCGGCGAGTTCCGGCGGACGGATGACAGCCAGGACAAACAGCTTGGCCTTCATATCCGCAGCCATCGACAAGGCAACATTCAATGCATGCTCCGCGTGCGGAGACGCATCGAATGCCACCAGTATCCTTTGAAATCCAACAAAAACAGGGCTTCCCATGGTGTTAGCTTATACCTCTTCTGCGGCTGCCTGCCGCTGGACTGCCTGCTCCGATTTCTTGCTCGTGAGTGCGTGGGGAAGTAGATGCCGGGGCATAAAGAAATGGTTCGCAATCATGGTGGGAATCACGGCGCTGGCAATCACCGTGCCCACGATCCAGGAGTACTGCTTCTGGTCGATGATGTTGTGATTGAGTCCGAAGAGCGAGGAGATAGTGCCAAAGGTGAGGCCGGTTGACATCATCAGCGTGTAGTACGCGCCGGAGTTGCCTTCGTAGCGGTGCGCTCGGACCGCGGGATACACGGCAATCGCCTTGGTCAGCGACTTGGCCATGAACAGAATCAGCATCACGGCTGGCGCGGCGATAAGAACCGGCACCAGAACAAACGATCCGGCGCGGATGAAGTAAAACGGCGTGAGCAAGCCAAACGTAAGCGTGCGCAGGCGGCGAATCAACGCATGATCCTTGCCTACCGTTCCCGCCAGCACCATACCGATCATGTATGCCGGCAGCACCGCTTCACTGCCAGCCCACAGCGCCAGTCCTCCCATGGCAAAGAGGAGAAAGAGAAGATATTTGGCTTCGATTTCCGAGACGCGGCCTCCAAATTTCCGAAAGAACCACGGCGTAAGAAATGGCAGCACCACAAAAACCGCAACTGCAACCACCACAAAGATCAGCGTCCTGAAAGTGAACGGCGAGAAAATCAATCCCAGTGCAACCACGGTTCCAATGTCGTTGATGAAACACGCGGCGAGGATCGACTTTCCGTACTCCGTGACATTGAAGCCAAGCTCCAGCATCACCGCATAGACCACCGCAACCGATGTCGTGGAGAGCGCGACGCCGCAAAGCCAACTGGACATAATGGCCCAGTGCAGTACGTAATAGGCGATTGCCGTGCACCCTAGAAAGGGGCCGAAGAATCCCGCCAGCCCGATGACCGCCGTTTCGCGCCACTTGGTTTTGAAAACATCGGGATCGAGTTCCGCGCCGGCCAGAAACGTGAGCACGATGGCGCCTGTTCCGGCCAAAAAGGTAATCCACGGCGTGTTGCCCAGCAATCCGCCCTGCGCAAAATAGGCAACCGCAACCAACTGGGCAACCGTGCCCACCACAATTTCAGAAAGCGCCGTCGAGATCTTGAACCAGATCGCCAGCAGCGCAGCGGCCAGCGCCAGCCCCACCCATAATGCGGCCAAAGCCCATGTGTTCATCATGAACGCAAACTCCTGGATTTTCGTTCAGGGAACCAGCCGGGACATGTCTCCGCAACAGGATTCCCTGTCAGGAGTCATCATCTGTCCGGCCTGTTGAGTGGACAGCGGTTAAAGGTGAACTCCTTCACCGCAACTAACTCTTCTCTTATAAGCGACTGAGCGCCGCGTGGTCAAGGAGCCACACGCCTGCTGTCATTCCGTTTCGCTACCGCTTCAGCAAGTCAATGGGCTGGGTAAAATCCGTAACGCGGATGTGTTTTGCCAGAGCCGGATGCTGCCGCTGAAGAGCCAAAAACATCTCCCATGCCACGCGACGGTAGCTGAAGTGGCCGGCGGGGCCGGAGCGTAGTTCTATGATGTACTGCGCCTCGGCGAAGTCCATCTTGAACAGGCTGCGGACGCGCGTGGCCAGCGGCAGCAGATAGAGCGCCGACTGCGCGGCCTCGTGAGCCTGACTGGCCGCGATCTGCGCGCTGGCAGCGTGGGCGGCTTCGATGGCCGATTGGTATTCAGCCAGAACACCGGCCTCGGCTAGAATGTTCACCTCCGGTCCAAAGTCGCCGGACGCGGGCGTCTCGTAGCCGTGCTGGGTAGTGAAATGCTGGATGATCTGCGTGCAGCGGCGATGGCGGTGCAGGTCGCGGAAGCCGCCGATATCCATCAGGATGTCAAAGCGCAGGACCGCTCCGGCATGGAAGGCGCGCAGCGCCTCATCGTGCTTGCCGCGGTGGCGCAGGCCCAGTTCAATAATCTCCGCCACGCGAGCCTCGGGAAGCCCAACAACCAGGTCGCGAATCTGCCGGTAAGAGTGATGGCTGGCCGAATAAAGTAGCGTCGAAGCCAGCTCGACTTCGAGCGATTCCGTGTACTCAACCAGATCAATTACTGGGGCAGCCGCCACGGGCAGCCCCTTCAGAATTTCACTCGCGGCGCGCGCCAATTCAGCGCGTGTCTGGATCTCGTATTCGTTGGGCTGGGCATATTTGACCAGGGTGGGAGCACTGCGGACCTCGCGAGTAAGCAAGTTGGCAGCTTCGGCAGTCAATTCCGCATCAGAAGCCGCCAGTGTTTCAACCAAAGCAGCGCCGGCCTGTGCGTTCACCTTCCAGGCGGGGCCGGTGGCGGCTTCGCGCAGCTTGAGTCCCAGGTCACGCACTTCGGCAGCGGGGTGGGAGAGCAGTCGCGAAACCTGGGTTTCCAGCGTCCGTGCATTCACAATCTGGCCCAGTGATGTGTTGGTGGCCAGCGGAAGCAGGTAGCGGGCCACATCGAAGGCACGGGCCTTCAGGGTTCGTTCGTATGCCTCGGGTTTGGTTCCCTCCGGGCAGGCAACCCGCCGGCGCAACGCATCAAAAACCGCTTCATTGACGCGCTTGTAGACGTTAAACAGGTTCGAGATGGTCTTGGAATAAAGCAGAGCCGACGCGGAATCCGTTCCGAAATCCGGGAAAAACCAGCCCGATTCGAGGAAGTTCTGATACCTTGTGGATCGCTCCTGGCCGTCCCATCTCTGTTCGTCAACCAGCACAATGGCGGCCAGCAAACTGAGCCTTTCCACCGCCATGGCCACGTGGGCCAGGTCAGCGATGGAGCGGTGTCCATACTGGAAATAAAAGGTATTGAGAAACTGCTCTGCCCGCTGCGAGCTGATCTCGGTCAGCGACTCGCGCATGGAGAGCGCGGAACGGGAGTACTTGGCCATGGCGTAGGCCAGCACTTCGGGGTCGGCTCCATGGATGGCGAATACTTCCGTCTGATTGCGGGCGCCGGGGGGCATAATAGATTCACTGGACATTCTGAGGGCTCGCGAACAGAATACGGCATGGGGGCGGTTTAAGGTTTGCTCTCGCGCTTCCGTTCCAGGCATTCTTTAGGACAGACTACGCGAAAGCCGCTGGGAAGGGTCAAGGAGCAACCGGGCCATGCGGGAGAATCCGATACGCACATCGAACAATCTGCATAACTTGCCTTCAAGCCATTGGTTGATCTCCCAGCGGTGGAACAATCTGCTCTTTGCTCACTGGCCGGTTCCGGCCTCGTCGCTTGCGCCGCTGATGCCCGAAGGTTTGCTGGTGGATACCTTCCAGGGCTCCGCCTGGCTGGGAATCATGCCCTTCTGGATGGACCGAATCAAGTTTCGCGGCCTGCCGTCGATTCCAGGGGCGCGCAGTTTTCCTGACCTGAGTTTGCGCACCTACGTTCGCGAGGAACGGACCGGGACTCAGGGGGTGGTCTGCCTCTCGCTGGATGCCAGCAACCTGCTGGCTGTGGCAGCGGGGCGTGCCTTCTATCGCCTCCCATACCACTGGGCCGAGATGCACATGGCTCAGCGAACAGAGCGGGAGTTCACGTTCTATAGCCGGAGGCGATTTGCCGGCCGGCCGGTGGTCTTTAAGGCGCGCTACCGCGGTTTGGGCCCATCGCGGAAGCTGGCGGAGAGCCGCCCCGGTACGCTGGAGTCTTTCCTGATCGAGCGTTACTGCCTGTTCTCGACCAACCAGGCCGGGCAGCCTATCCGGGCCAACCTGCACCATTCCTCCTGGCCCCTCGAAGAGGCCGAGGCAGACATCGAGCAGAACAATCTGGCCGAGGTGCTGGGACTTCAGCTGCCGGACCAGGAGCCGGTGCTGCACTACTCGCGCGAGTTGGCCGTTTATGTGTGGTCAGCGGAACTGGTGCGGCCGGCCATGGTAACGCGGCCCGTGACGGTGGTGGCCACGCCCATGGGGTAATCTTCTGCGCCAAACGGCAGGTGGACCAATCAAACCATCTGGGACTGTGCCCCGTTCATCGCAGCTTTTTCGCGATGAGCGGGCGGGTGGACCTCGCCTTAACTAAAGCATATCCGCAGGTTATTGCCAGGTGCCCGCATTTGGGCGCCTGGGAGAAGATCACGGTCCACTGATCACTGTTCACTCTCTTTGCAGATAATTACCCTCCCTTGGCGCACAATCAGAGCAATCAGAAGGCAACACAGCTCCCGATCCTTGACATCTGACACTGGCCATTGACAGCTAAAAACAGCATCTTTACGCGTCTGTCACATCCGCAACCCACTCATAAAAAATGAGTTAGCTTCGCCGCAGACCCGAAAATGCAACTATTGTTTTCCCAAAAATAGCCCTGAGGCATGAAAATCAAATCAGTTAACTATATTTATATCAATAATATAGCCAATTCTTAAGGGCAAATAAAGGGCGAAACTCCGGCGCGGGAATTCTTCCGGCGTGCAAGGCGTTGACTCTTGCCCATCTATACTGAGGACGAAAGGGCGCGGAACGCCGCGCGGAGGTCAAAAGAAAAAAATGGCGGATTTGCAGGGAAGAATTGCGCTGGTAACCGGGGCTGCGCAGGGAATCGGACGAGCCTGTTCGCTGGAGCTGGCGCGAGCCGGGGCTACGCTGGCCGTGGCGGACATCAACGAGGAAAAGCTGGCCCTGGTCGCGGCGGAGATTCAGGCGCTAGGCGGCACTGCCGCGGCCTTTCGGCTGGATGTGTCCAGCCAGGAGTCAATTGAAGCCGGGGCCAAAGCAATGCTGGAGCGCTTCGGCAAAGTCGAAATCCTGGTCAACAACGCCGGCATCGCCCGCGACGCGCTGATGATAAGCATGAAGCGCGCCGACTGGGACCTCGTCCTCGCCATCAACTTGACCGGACCATTCCTGCTCACCCAGGCCCTGCTGCGGCCCATGATCAAGAACCGCTGGGGAAGGATCATCAACATGGCCAGCGTGGTGGGCCGCGCCGGACAGGCTGGCCAGGTCAACTACGCAGCTTCAAAAGCCGGGCTGATCGGGCTGACGAAATCGCTGGCGCGCGAGGTGGCTTCGCGGGGGATTACCGTGAATGCCGTGGCGCCTGGCTACATTGAGACACCCATGACCGCCGTGCTGGACGAGAAGGTGAGCGCGGCTATGCTGGCTGGTATTCCCCTCGGTCGGCGTGGAACGGACCTCGATATTGCTCAGGTAGTCAAATTTCTCGCCTCGGATGCAGCTTCCTACATTACCGGCTTGGTGGTAGATGTGAATGGCGGCATGTTTATGGGAGGGTAGGCCTGGCGCCGGAATGGCGCGGTAATCACTGCGGATTTGTTACATCGGCATCCCTGATTTTCTCGTTACCTCAAGTTGCACACCCATCCCGCCGATAAACCACACGGGATGGTGCGCATGGTGACTCAAGCTCCATGGGCTACGAATACCCAACTCGCGCAGCCCGTGCAAGCAGGTGTGCTGCGTTATCTGGCGCGCCAGCCCATCATGGACCTGCACGGACGTGTGCATGGCTACGAATTGCTCTTCCGGGCGGGGCCGGAGGCGTTCTTTCGCGGCGATGGTGATATGGCCACCCGCACCATGCTCGACAATACGGTCATCTTCGGGTTGGACAAGCTGACCTGCGGGTTGCCGGCCTTTGTGAACTGCACGAGCGAGTCGCTGGTCGAGGATATGGTGCATGTTTTACCTTCCAGCATGACCGTGCTGGAGATACTTGAAAGCCTGGACCCCAAGCCTGACCTGATTGCCGCATGCCGCAAGCTGAAGACCTCGGGATTTCGACTGGCGCTGGACGATTTCACCTGGAAACCGGGCTTCGATCCACTGGTCGAAATAGCCGACTACGTCAAGGTGGATTTTCTTCAGACCGGCGCACAGGAGCGAAAGAACCTGCTCCAGCGGCTTCGCGGCGTTACGGTGGCGCTGGTTGCGGAGAAGATCGAAACGCAGGAGGAGTACAAACAGGCCTGCGGGGAAGGCTTCACGCTCTTTCAGGGCTATTATTTCTGCCGCCCCGCGCTGCTTGAAAATCAGAAGATTCCCGCCAACCGGTTCTCCCAGATCGAGATTCTGCAAGCTCTTCGCAGCAAAGTGCTCGACCTGAACAAGCTGACCACGCTGCTGAAGCGCGACACCGCGCTCACCTACCGGCTCATGCGGCTGGTTAACTCGCCGATGTGCGCCATGCGCCAAGTAGTGCGCTCCATCCAAGCAGCGCTGCTGGCCGTAGGTGAAGACACATTCCGCCGCATAGCCACGCTGGCCATCGCCAGTGAACTCAACTCCGGGCAGCCGGCGGAAATTCTGCGCATGGCCTTTGTGCGCGGACGATTCTGCGAACTGGCCGCCGAGCTGTACGATCTGGATGCCACAGAGCAGTACCTGTTGGGTATGATGAGCCTGCTGCCGGCCATGCTGCGCCTTCCCATGGTAAAACTGGCCCCAGAGCTGCCCCTGCGCGAGGAAATTTGTGAGGCGCTTCTGGGCAAGGCTGGTATCGAACGCAGTCTGCTGCAATGGCTGGAGAGCCATGAGCAAGGCGACTGGGACGCGTGCGATGCGGTGGTCCACGCCTATGGCATGGACCGGGAGTTTCTGATTGCCTGCTATACCGAGGCCTTGGTGTGGGCGGAGTCGCCGGTTGGGACGGTTGCCTGATGGGTAAATAACGCTTCCCAGCAGTATTTCCTGAAAAACTTCAATCTATTTAGCGGCTTCGCCTCCGCGCCTGACTATTGGGGTTGCTGCGTGGGAGCGGCGTCGCGTGGAACAGTCGGCGTTCCTCCCGGCGGCATGCCCATAACGGTGACTGACGCGGCTACGAAGATTCCATCCTTCAAGACTCCCTCTACGCGCACCACGTCGCCCACTTGAATATCGGCCAGCGTGATTGGTTCTCGGCGCTTGCGAAAGGTGGTGTCCTCGTTGGCCTCAAAGGTATGGGATGCGTTGTCCATCATGCCAAAGATCGTGACTTTGGTTTCGTTAATAGCCGTCACCCTTCCCTGAAGCCAGGTCTTGCCGTAGCTAGCCAGCCTCTCGCGAATCTGCCTGGCGCGCTCAGGATCAAGCTGCGCAATCACCACAGCTCCCACGGATTTGGCTCCAGCATCCACTTCTCCCATCACGCCAACTGCGTCACCCACCTTGATGTCGCTGGGTTTGAGCACCTGCGGTGGATTGCCTCCGCCCTCGCCTCTCTCGCCTCGGCGCTGGATCTCTTGCTTGACAATGCGAGTGTTGACGCTGAAGTGAACCGTATAGATTTCTCCCGCGTCGGTCTTGATGGTGTAGTGGTCGGTGGCAACTTCGGTCACGGTTCCGGCAATGCCATTCCCGCCACCCATGCCATAGCCGCCTCCGCCGCCCCATCCGCCATGTCCTCCGCGATCACCACGTGGATTTGTATCCTGAGCGGAGGCGGCTAAGGTAAGCGCGAGACCAATGACGACTGCAAACAACAGACGGATTCTCATGGCAACTCCTGAGGGCGACAAGATAACCCTACCAAAATAGACGTTGTAAAAACGGTTGGGGACTAATGCTCACGGCCGCCGTGCGCAGGCAACGCGCGGAATCCCTTGCAAATCGGGAACGAACTCGATCTTCTCAAAACCGGAGCGCGCAAGCATCTCTGTAATCGCCTTTGTTTGCCCGTATCCGAATTCGAGCGCCACAAAGCCGCCTGGGGTGAGCGCGTCAAAGGCGGCGGGAATCAGGCGGCGGTAGACATCAAGACCATCGTCACCGGCAAACAGCGCCAGTGCAGGTTCATGCTCGCGCACCTCGACGGAAAGCGTGGCGCGGTTGGCATTTGGCACATAAGGCGGGTTGGAAACAACAATCTCGAAGCGCTCTCCGGCAACCGGTGCAAGCAGGTCACCCGTCAAAAACCGAAAGTCAACGCCGTTGCGCTTTGCGTTCTTTCGGGCGACAACCAGGGCTCGCTCACTAATATCGGTTGCCGCAATCTGCGCGTGAGGCAGTTTGTGAGCCAGTGCCACGGCAATCGTGCCCGAGCCGGTGCCAACATCCACAATTCGCGGCTGCTCGAAGCGCGCTGCGAGTTCGATTACCTTTTCCACCAGGTGCTCGGTCTCCGGCCGCGGAATCAGCACATCCGGCGTAACGCGAAACGGTAAGCCGTAAAATTCCGTCTCGCCAGTAATGTATTGAATCGGTTCGCCCTTTTGCCGGCGTTCGATCAACTCGATGTAGCGCGCTGCTTTGTCTTCGGCTAATTCATCTTCTTGATACGCCATCAGCCAGGATTTATTCTGGCCGACCACGTGGAGCAGTAACAGCTCTGCGTCCGCTCGGGCGCGGTCACTGTGCGGCCCAGAAGAAAGGTGCGCCATGCCTTGTAGAACGTAATTGTGCAGCGAAGCCACGGAATGCCTCAGGCCGCCTGATTGCCGTCGGCCTTCAAGTGCTCGGCCTGGGAGTGGGCAATCAGCGCATCGACGATAGGCTGCAGGCGGCCTTCCATCACTTGGTCAAGCTGGTGCAGAGTCAATCCTATGCGGTGATCGGTCAGCCGGTTCTGCGGAAAGTTGTATGTGCGAATCTTCTCGCTGCGGTCGCCGGTGCCCACCTGCTGCTTGCGCTCCCTGGCCAGCTCCGCATTTTGCCGCTCCATCTCCATTTCGTAGAGCCGCGAACGCAGCACGCGCATTCCCTTTTCGCGGTTCTTGATCTGCGATTTTTCATCCTGACAACTCACTACCGTGTTCGTCGGAATGTGTGTAATGCGCACCGCTGAGTAGGTGGTGTTTACTGACTGGCCGCCGGGACCCGACGAGCAGAAGGTATCGATGCGAATGTCCTTGGCCTCAATCTTCACGTCCACTTCCTCGGCCTCGGGCAACACGGCCACGGTCACCGCCGAGGTGTGCACGCGCCCCTGCGTCTCGGTTTCAGGAACGCGCTGCACGCGATGCACGCCGCTCTCCCACTTCATCTGCGAGTAAACGCGGTTTCCCTCCACAATGGCGATCACTTCCTTGTATCCGCCCACGCCTGACTCGGAAGTGGACAACACTTCGACCTTCCAGCGGTGCTGCTCGGCGAAGCGCGTGTACATGCGAAAGACCTCGGCGGCAAAGAGCGAAGCCTCGTCGCCGCCCGTGCCGGCGCGAATTTCCAGAATGATGTTTTTCTCGTCGTTGGGGTCCTTGGGCAACAACAACATCTTGATCTCTTCTTCCAGGATCGGCTCGCGCGGCGCAAGCTGGGCGATCTCCTCCTCGGCCATGGCGCGCATCTCAGGGTCGCTCTCAGCCAGCATTGCGCGAGCACCGGCAAGGCCCGTGCGCACCAGCTTCAGCTCGCGGTACTTCATCACCGGAGCTTCCAGTGCGCTGAGCGCCTTGCCCGCCTTTTGATATTTTTCGCGGTCATTAACCACCTCGGGCAACGAGAGCTGGGCGGAGAGCTCTTCATAGCGTTGCTCCATCTGTTTCAAACGATCAATCATGTTAAATCCTTATTGGCCCGCAAGGGAGCGTAATTCTGTTTATCTTATGTGAAAGAGAGGTTGGGCGGAGAAAGAGTATCTGCGGCGGGTGCCGCTAGAGCAGGGCCGGGATGGGCTGATGGAAAGTCATGCTACTGTGTCTATTCTAGCGCGAAAGCGCCGCGTAAAGCGAACGGGGGGGCGTGTTGACTCAATAGCACTCGGCTGGCTCACACGCGCTGACCAGCGGCACCCGCAACGTTGAGTCGTGCCCATCGCCGGAGTAGATGGTGATCGTCGCCGGTCGGTAGTCTGCTGGTTTGGCAGTCATGATGTTGGGCACAAAGCTCTGCGGGTTGCGGTCGTAAAGCGGGAACCATGTGCTCTGAATCTCGACCATCACCGTATGGCCTGCCTTGAAGACATGGTCCACGTAGTGCAGCGAGAACTTGTACTCGCGGATCGAGCCTGCCTTCAGTGGCGCCGGCTTGTCGAAGGATTCCAGATACCGGCCCCGGAATATCTCCGCATTGGTCATCAATTGGTAACCGCGCATCTTCGCATCCGGATCGTCCGCGGGATACTGGTCGATCAGTTTGACAACCAGGTCGTTGTCCGTGCCCGTGGTCGAAGCATAAATGTCGGCGACCACCTCGCCTGTCAGCACCATGTCCCGCTTGAGCACGGGCAACTTCCACACGGCCACGTCCTTGCGATCGGTGACAAAGCGCTGGTCTTCGGTGAGCCAGTTGCCCCACTGCGAGCTTTCGCTGTACGTCTCCTGGATGGGCCTATGGCGATATGGAACGGGGTTGGCGGGGTCGCTCAGGTAGCTGGTCGTTGTCTGCGTGGTTGATTTGCTCCAACTCAACATGCCCGCCTCCTCAAGGTGCAGGCTGGTGGGCCGGGATTCTTTCGGAGGAAAGTGAGAGTAATACTTCCAAGTGTTGGAGCCAGTTTGAAAGCTGGCCGTGTCTTCCAGATCAAAGCCAGATGAGTTCGTGCCTGGCGCGTCTTTCAGATAGTGTGCAAAAAACTTTGCCTCAATGCGGGCGCGATACTCCTTGCCAATGGGCTCGGTGTAGTCGAGATGGCCGAGATGGCGCGAAGAAGACGACCAATAGCCGTGGCGCCAGGGCCCGAGAACGAGATAGTTCCAGTGGTTCTGGTCGTGGGATTCGAGCGTGGAGTACTCAATCTGCGGGCCGAACATATCTTCCTGATCGTAATAGCCGCCCACGGAAAGGGTGGGGACTGTGACCGCAGAGAGGGAATGCTGAACGCCACGAGAACGCCAGACGCTATCGTATGCGGGGTGCTCAAGGAAGAGCTTCCATGTGGGCAGCAGCTTGGAACCGGATTGTTCCACGGCTTGAGCAAAATTACCGCGCTCTAAAAAGAAATCAAAACCATCGCGGGGTTTGCCCTCCTTGTCCTTGCCGTAATCCGGGATGATCTCTTCCTTGCCGGACTCCATTCTGAGGACGTAGTCGTAGCCATAGCTCTGGCGGAAGGCGCCGTTGTGAAAAAAGTCGTCTCCCATCCAGGCGTCGATCATAGGCGCCTGCGGAGAAATGGCCTTGACAGCAGAGTGGGGATCGATACCTGCCGCCATGGCCAGAAATCCCGGATAGCTAGTGCCAATGAAGCCTGCGCGACCGTTATTACCGGGAACATTGGCCAGCAACCAGGCGACAGTGTCGTAGGCGTCGGTGCTTTCATCCGTGGCTTTCGGATCGCGATGGTCGGCCAGCGGCCGGCTCATGATGAACTCGCCCTCGCTCTTATAGCGCCCGCGAATGTCCTGGGCAACGTAGATGTAACCGTCGCGTGCCAGCTCAGGACGAAAGCTGAAGAATAAGGCGCGGCTGGTTCCCTCCACGCCATAGGGCGTGCGCTGGATGAGAAAAGGCAGCGGCACGCTGATGTCAGCGGGCTTGAGAATCACCGTGTGCAGCTTGATGCCGTCGCGCATGGAAATCATCGCTTCCGTGCGCTGGTAGTCGTGGAAGAGGTGATGGACAGGTGGGCCGGTGCGGCGATAAGTCTCTCCGGGCGTATCGGAAAAGATCACGCTGCCGCCGCGGCCTTCGGTGTCGAGAATAAACTGTAAGGTGAACTTCGCATGGGGCCAACTGAATTCGGTGGCGGAGATAGGCTTGAGCTCGGTGGGAATGTTGCGCTCCGACTCGACGATGAGCTTACCGTCCTGCGCGTAAAAGCTGATCGGCGTGTCAGGCTCATGTGGGTCGGTATATTCGCCGGCCAGCGCTTCGAGTTGGGCGGTTGTTGGCGCGGCCCCTTGAGTTTCCTGCGGCGTCGGCAAAGCAAGAGCGGGCACGACAGACAGCAGCTCAAGGCAAAGTATGGCAATTATGGCGCGGCGGTGAAGCAATTAATTACCTCCACTGATCTCGGAATCATGAACTCAATAACTTGATGATAAGTGAAGGGTACAGGTTGAAACTCTTACCCTTCAAATTACAAAGTAGTTTGGACACCCATTCTAAGTCGAATCAATGCTTATGGCCGCGATGATGCCGGTGTCCCCCGGCCATCTCCTCCATCGGAACAACGCATCCATCCTTCTCCGCGCAGTCCATGTGCTCAAACTGGATGGTGGTGTGCCCGATCTGGAAGCGCTCCTTGAGCAACTGGTTGAGCCGCACCAAAATGCAGGCGCTCTCCGACGGTGGAATGTCGGCGATGGTCACATGGCAGGAGAGTGCGCTGGAGTTCGAGCCGAGGCTCCAGACGTGCAGGTCGTGGACATTGATCACTCCCTCGACGTCCCCCATGCCAGTACGAATCTCCGCGAGCGAGATGCCGCGGGGCGTTCCTTCCAAAAGAATATTGAGGGTCTCGCGAACAATATCCATGCTGGTCCAGAGAATCAACGCGGCAATGAGCATCGAAAGAACGGGATCGATCCAGTTCCGGCCGGTCAGCAGAATCCCGGCGCCTCCGGCGATAACAGCGGCGGTCGAAAGCGTGTCGCCGGCCATATGAACAAAGGCTGAGCGCAGGTTCACATCGCGGGCCTCGCGCCACAGCAAAGCCGCGATCACGCCGTTCATCGCCACGCCTGCCGCGGCCACGATCATCATCAGCCGGGGCTGCACCGTGACTGGAGCCGAGAGCCTGTGAAGAGCCTCGACAACAATCCAGATGGAAATAACAATGAGCGTGGCCGCGTTCAGAAAGGCAGCCAGCACGCCTGCCCGCTGGTAGCCGAAGGTCTTCGAGGAACCGGCGGGCAGAGATTGAAAGTAAACGGCGGTAAAGCTGAGCAGCAGGGCGAAAAAGTCAGAGAGGTTGTGGCCGGCCTCTGACAACAGCGCCAGCGAATGAGCGTGCAATCCGGCGACGAAGGTAACCACGACATAGACGAGCGTGGCCACAAGCGAAAAACACAGCACGGATTCAGTTCTGTTTGCGCTGAGGCGTGAATGCGCCGCGTGGAAAAGCATATGGATAGTATACCGGGGGTGGGTATACGAAGCTAGCCATCAACAAGCTTGTGCGAGCGAGTAGCGAGCGTCTGCCCCACCGCAGGTGGCCGACGCCTATTTGTTAGCCTCGATGCGCCGTCCGTGTACGTCCTGCAACCCGCGCGTATTCATTCGGAAGAGCGCCACGAAGGCGCGCAACTGGGCGCGGCTCACGCTCAACTCCTGCTCAAAGACAAACCAGCGCACTCCTTCGGTGCAGGGCGGGGTTGACAGCGAGCCCATATAGGTCCAATAGCCGCGATCGGCTGGCAAAAATCCGGCCGCGTTCACCATTTCCTGAACCTTTTCGCTAACGCCAGCCTTTTGGGGCAAATGCGGCCACAGCATGGCCAGCACTGCGTTCGAACTGCCAACGTCCTCGGTCAGGCGCACGGTCACAATGGCCAGCCTGCCGTCGTTGCTGCGATGCAGCAGTTGCACGTCCATGTCGGTGAACTTGCCCTTCACCGCCTCTTCGCTGGGGCGATGAAAGTCGAATTGAATCAGCTCATAGCGCACGCCGCCGGCCACAATGTAGCTGCCGGGGTCCACATGCGCCACGATGGTGTGGCCGTCATTGGTAAGCGTCACCGGCCCGGCGATGTAGTGAAACTCGATGGGCTGGAGCGACTTGTTCAGGTGAGCGCCGCGAATGTCGATGGGCGATTGCTCATGCCCTTTTGAGCAGGCCTGATAAGCCGGATCAAGCCTGCCCCAAACCAGTTCGCCTCGCTTGCCCTGGTAATCCCAGGGAGCGGCATTTTGATCGAAGATTTGTGCGGCGGATTGAACGGCAGCCAGGGTTGCCATGCCCAATGCAAGAACGGCAAGTGCAGCGGGAAAACGCATCGGTTTCTCCTAGACAGAATGGACAGAATGAATGCGCAGCGCGCTAGTGAGCATTCTAAGGCATTTGCGGAAGGGCTGTAGCCGGAGATCGAAACGGAGTCCTTTGCAGACGGTAGTAATGAGACAAGCGACGGAAAAGGGATTGTTCGAGACAGGTTTTCGGCTCGAATCATGCAAAAAGGCTGGTTTATGAGGCAAAAAACCGGATTTTCCGGTGATTTTCGGAGGCCAAATCTCACGATGCGGGAAAATTTGGGGTGAAAAATTTTCTCAAGCGTTGATTCCAGGGAGTTTATAAATAATCTGCAAGGTTTTAAGGATTATTTATACCCCCTGGGGTATAGGGGGGGTGGGGGGTGGGGGTGGGGGTCCCTGGTACGGACCGGGGACATGTCTGACAGAGGGAAGAGGGCTTTGGCGCACTTTTGTTCATTCTGCCAGTGTGCGCCAACAAAGGGTAATTATCTGCAAACCGGTAGTGTCCTTTTACTGCATTGCTGCATCTTTGATCGTTTGGCCGCTAGCCGGACAAACGAAGAATCTAATGCGAGGGTTTGGATCGGAGGTTTTGTTTCTTGTAATGGTACATTGTGAACGCCACAGATAGGCGGGTTTGACCCTGGTTTTCTAAAGCATTGCTGTACCATGTGAATCCTCCCTCCCAGATTATAGAGCCCAGATGCATGTCCCATCCCTAATTTACTATGAGTGCGTTGCTGATATTTTGGCGCAATTTGCAGAATTTAGGGAAGTATCGTGCAGAATCAAAGAATGAAGAGGAACATTGCTAAAATAAGAGAATGGCAGACAAGGATGTTGCACTCGGTTTTCTCCAAGCATCAATCGCTTTGGCGGGTTTACTGCTTGTGTTCATTGGCTTTCTTTTGGAGCGTGCAAGCCGAACCGATTTGAAGAGCGCACGTCTCAAAGTCAAGGTAATGGCTATAGCTGGGTTGGTTCCGTTTACTGCCACGCTAATTTGTTCATTGCAGAGTATTTGGGCAATTCAGGGTGCGCACGGTTCGTCGATGTACCTGTTTTGCACAATGAAAATAGTTTTAGCCTTGACAGCGGTATACGCGATGATGGCTACTTTCTACGAAGTGGAATGAGAGTGTAGTCATATGGGCTTAACAGAAGCGAAGCTCAAGGATTTGACAGACAAGGCATTCGACAAGCTCTACAAAAAACATACAGCAGTATGGGTTGAGGTGGTACAGAACGCCAAGGAATTTGTAAAGCTCACAGTAACGAATGGCGAAGAACCAAGGCCAGACGACTTGCTTGATCCGCTAATTCCAGTGGTGAGGGCGAATCAGCTTTTTCGAGACCATCAGGCTGACAACAGGGCAAGAGGTAAGCGATTTGTGATTGCTTTTGCCGAATACATCATCGACAAGAACCTGTAAAGGGAGATTCCACATGAGCGAACAAGAAAAGTTCAAAGTGGCAAAGGAATACATCGACAAGCAGCTTGAAACAATGAAAAAGCATGGGTCTGCCCCGAAGCAATTATCCAAGCAGGAATATCGGACCCTGATTCAGCAAGTTGCAGCGACTGTGAGGTGTTAAGAGACGAGTACTTCAGTAGTGTCTCAGTTTGAATATTGGCGTAAAATAATTGACATTCTCTGAACAGAAAGGTCAATTATGCCTTATGAATTGATTCGCCAAGCAATTCAACAGAAAAAAGCCATTACCGCTTATTATCACCGTCAATACAGAGAGATGTGTCCCCATGTTCTCGGCATGAAGAACGGCAAGCGCCATGCGCTTTTCTATCAGTTTGGCGGCCAAAGCAACAGCCGTCCAATTCAGCCTGACGGCTCATCAGATAATTGGCGTTGCATCGACATCGACGCACTCTCAAATGTCGAGATCATGGACATTGATAGGTGGCACACAGCACCAGACCACTCACGTCCGCAGACATGCGTCGATTACGTCGATGAAGCCGTTCAGTATTAGCTTGCCAAGCTAAGGACTGCCTCTTGGCAAGCATTTTTCCAGCCCGCGTATTCCTCTGCACGATCTCTGGCGTCAGGACCAACAAAAATCGCGGTGTAAACCTCGCCATCTCCTTCGCTATCAATAGCTTCGACCCGATAGTCGCCCGGATGCCTGTTGTCTTCGATGGTTTCGTAGTGAAGAAATCTTTTGAACATGGGCACAATTCTCCTGTAACCTTTGATTGCAGACCAAGGGAGAATGTGCCTCGATGCCAGTCGAGGCATTTTCGTTATATCGTCAGTCTACCGCATGACTCGCTTATTATGTGCAAACCATTTTGAAGCGGTACTCATTTCGCCAGCCCTTCGAATCGTTCACATGGGAGATATGGAGGTTGAGGCGCATGTTCTCAACGATGAACGGCGTATTTTCACTCAACACGAAGTTGTACGCATTTTGAGCTGCGGGCGCGAAAGTGACAATTTGGCTCCCTATTTGCGTAATAACCCCTTATTTCACAATCAATTCTCGGCGGGCAGCATCGCGCCTTTGCGCCCGCCAGCGCAGGCCGATCCAAACCAGGTAGCCAAGCTGGATGACCCAGGTGATGACGTATGCGGCGACAACGAACTGGTGATTCAGAATTGCGGTTTGATCCATGATGCTCCTCTTATTCTCTATATTCTCAAGCGGATGTCAGGCGTCCAGCGCGTTTTGCGCTTCCTGGGCGGCGATTTTCTGGTGCTGGCGCTCGACCACGTAACGCAAAACCAGGATGAGCACGCCCCAGGCCAGCCAGGCAAGAACATTCCAACCAAAGGCATGCAACATGGCGGGGTCCTTGATGCCGGAGTCCGCGTCGCCGCCAAAGACCGGGCGGGGATGCTGCCCAACCCACCATCGGTTGGACATATAGACGATGGGCACGTCGAGGGCGCCGAAGATATTGAGGACGGCGGCCAGCGTCTGGACCTGCGGGCCCGCGGCAAAGCGTCGCAGCAGCAGGTAGCTGACATAGATGAGCCACAAGACAAGGGTTGTGGTGAGCCGCGCGTCCCATGTCCACCAGAGGCCCCATGCCCGACGGCCCCAGATCGGCCCGGTGATAAGCACTACGGTGCAGAAGACCACTCCAACCTCGGCTCCGGCCAAGGCCCAGGCGTCGGAGATCTGCGCCCTGACATTGCTGCTGTGGCGAAAGGCCAGGTAGCCGATGGAGCCGGCCAGCGAGATGGCGAAGAACAGGAAGGAGACCATGGCCGAAGGCACGTGGTAGTAAAAGATGCGCTGCACTTCGTGCATGGTCTTCTCGTCAGGCGCAACGTAGATGGCCTGGTAGAAGCCCCAGATCATGAGGGCTACGGTAACGGCGGCGTAGAGGCTGATGGCAATTTTTTTCATGGGGAATCCTGTGGAACTTTCCTAGTGTACAAGGGCTGCGCCAAGGCAGTCTTGACCCGGCGCTGCCGGAATCTACTCGTAGGCCAAGGCGTCGATGGGGTCCTTGCGGGCAGCCATCCATGCCGGGTAAAGGGCGCCGCACAGAGCACCCAGGAAGGCGATAACCGCACCGCGAATCAGCCAATCCGGGGTTATTTCAAAGTGCTGCGTGGGATAGAGATGGCTCATCAATAGCTTCACGCCATAGGTTCCGGCAATGCCCAGCAGGACTCCGGCCACTGCTATCACCGCAGTCTCGCGCAGCACTACGCTGACGATGACCAGCTTGGAGGCGCCCATCGACTTGAGAATACCAATCTCGCGCGTCCGCTCCAGCACCGCCGTATACATCGACTGGAAGATGACCAGAAACCCGACCAGCACCGCAATGAAGGTGACCACATCGAGAGCAATGTTGAATCCGGGAATTTTCTCCGGCGTCATCTCCCCCAGCCACTCGTCAATCGTATCCACCGGGTAGTCCGCCAGGCCGCGCGTCGCGTGGATCTCCTGAATCACGGCGTTCTGGTTAGCGGGGTCGTCGCATTTGATATAGAAGATGGAGGCTTTGCCCTCGACACCCATAATCGAGCCCATGGTATCGATGGGCAATAGCTTGCGCCCTCCTTTGCCGTGCTCCACAATGCCCGTGATGCGAAAGGGATGATCCATGATGGAAATCTGCTGGCCGACGCGATGGCCGCCATCGGCGCTGGCGGCGATGTCATCGATAATCGCGTCATCAGGCCCCTGAAACGGGCCGCCGGAGACGAAGACAAAGGGCTTGAGAGCATCGAAGCTGGGATACTCGATGCCGTATAAAATCTCGATCTTGCCGTCGGTATTTAGCTTCTGAATCACCGGCGAGGCCACGGCGACGTGGGGCAACTGCCTGAGGACTTCGACAATCTTCGCCGGCATGGGAGCGCCACTCACGCCAACGAAGATGCTGGCTTTGGAGGGCCGCATCATCAGGTCAGCGCCGATGCCGTTGGTGCGCTGCTTGGTGTCGTTCAACATGCCCATGAAGATGCCTACGATGGACAGAATCATGATGACTTCAATGGCCACCGCCAGCACGCTGATGATGGAGCGGACAGGGCGATGCAGCAGATTGGCAAAGATGAGCTTGTTCATTCCCGAAGACGGCTCCGAGGGGATGCAAATTGCCTGAAAAACCCTCGCTTTCAGGGTAACAGCCCGGGGTTGGCGGCGCCTGAGCAGGCGGGAGGAGGGTGTTAGCCGTCTCTGCCGCGGCCATGCGCGGTCTCTAACTGGTCCTGGAACGGGGGGAAATCATTGTCAAATTCGCCTTCGGTCCAGCAAAAATCAATCATTACCATAAAATCAGGGGAACCAGGCCGATATTTACTTTGACCGGCGCGGGAGGCAAGTTTAGTGTTGAGGAGTAAAATTAGATTGCTACTGAACCGTTTGTGGTAAACGATGGGCAACTTTGGAGAAGACCTGCGCATGGAGCGGCTATCCCGCGGCATAGCGCTGGAAGACATCACGGCGGCGACCAAGATCAGCCAGCGGCACCTGATTGCGCTGGAGCAGGAGAAGTTCCGCGAGCTTCCCGGCGGGATATTAGGCAAGGGCATCGTTCGCGCGTATGCCAGCGCCGTCGGCCTGGACCAGAACGAGTGGACGGAGAAATTTCTCCAGGCCTATGCGGACAGCGGACAGATGCTCGACGACGACCGCGGCTGGCTGGAGTTTGCCACGAACGTGGGTAAAGCTCGCACCCAGCGCGGCTATGCAACGGAGAAGCGTATGCGCTGGATCGGTGTGATCCTGCTGCTGATGGTGGGGATAGCGGCTGCTTTCATGGCGGTGCGCTACTATGGCTTGTATGCCGGCTGGTGGCCTACACTGCTGCCCCCGGATTTATTCTGAGCCGTGATTATCCTGTCTCTTCAAGACAGGGTTATTGGATAGGTTTTTTCAGGCTGAATAAATCGGGAGATACCAGCCTGCGCGTTTCGCCCCACGTAAAGCCCCTTTGAGCGCGTCCTGCTCCCCGTTCAGTGCAAGCCTTTGCTCCCGGCGGCTGGCGGCAATTACCATAGAACAATGCATCCCAAGGCGCATGCCTGACGGTGCTGGCGTGTGCTGAGCGAGAGTGGGTCCGATGCGGCAGGGAATCTAGCTTTCCGCGCCGGTGATCCAGCATGTACCGGTCCTCGTGACAGACTGCCCAAATTGAATTCCCTGCAATGGGAGGAGAGTTTTACATTGAGCGACCGTTTCTTGTTTACCTCTGAATCCGTTACTGAAGGCCATCCGGACAAGATGGCCGACCAGATCTCCGACGCCATTCTTGACGCCTGCCTGGAGCAGGATCCCAAAAGCCGCGTTGCCGCTGAGACCCTGTTGGCCACCGGACTGGTGGTTATAGCCGGCGAAATTACCACCGAAGCTTACGTCGATTTCCAGTCGCTGGTGCGCGGCGTGGTGGCCTCCATCGGCTACGACAACGCCCTTTACGGCTTCGACGCCAACACCTGCGCCGTGATTTCGTCTATCAATAAGCAGTCGGGCGACATTGCCCAGGGCGTTGACACCGGCGGCGCCGGCGATCAGGGCATGATGTTCGGCTACGCCACCAACGAAACCCCGGAGCTGATGCCCGCCCCCATCTCGCTGGCCCATAAGCTCACCCGCCAGCTTACAGCAGTGCGAAAGTCAGGCAAGCTGCCCTACCTGCGCCCCGACGGCAAGAGCCAGGTCACGGTGGAGTACGACGAAAACGGCAAGCCCGCCCGCATCGACGCCGTGGTCATCAGCAGCCAGCACGCCGAAAGCGTCACCAACGAGGAGCTGCACGCCGACATTCTCAAGCACGTCATTCAGGCTGTGCTGCCCGCCGCGTGGCTGGACAAGAACACCAAGTACCACATCAACCCCACGGGTCGCTTTGTCATCGGCGGACCCATGGGCGACACCGGCCTGACCGGCCGCAAGATCATCGTAGACACCTACGGCGGCGCGGGCCGTCACGGCGGCGGAGCATTTTCAGGAAAAGACCCGACCAAGGTGGATCGCTCAGCGGCTTACATGGCGCGTTACATCGCCAAGAACATCGTGGCTGCGAGCCTGGCCGACAAAGCTGAGGTTCAACTGGCATACGCCATCGGCGTGGCCGAGCCGGTCAGCGTGCGCGTCGATACCTTCGGCACGGGCAAGATCAGCGAGGCCAAGCTCACCGAGCTGATTCGCAAGAACTTTGCGCTTACGCCCAAGCAGATCATCGAGAGCCTGAACCTGCGCCGGCCCATCTTCCGCAAGACCGCCGCATACGGCCACTTCGGCCGCAACGATCCGGATTTCACCTGGGAGGCAACCGACAAGGCAGCCGCGCTGGCAGCTCAGGCTGGATTGAAGGCCGCGGCCAAGTAGCCCCACCACATCTCCCTCGCAACACCATGGGACCCTTCGCCAGGAGGGTCCCATTTTGCAGGTGTGCAGTTTACGGTTGGGTGGTGACGCGCTCGGCGCCTGAAGATAACGGGAAACACTCCAGAAGCCTGCTTGCCGTTTTCTGAGGACCGGTGACCTGCCGCCACTCGCAATTTTCTGACCGGCATTCTGATGAATAGCGCCGCAGCTGGATTCGTTGCCGCCGTCCATCAATGCTTCGACGTATGGTACTGCACCATCTGCCCCTAGGAGTGGCGACTAGAAGCGAGTCGCCACTGAACGGGAAAAGGTGATGAATCAAGTTCGGAGCCCTGGCTCAAGCCGCCATGCTTTTTGCCCGCTCCACCCATTGCTCGTACTGCTTCTTGATCTCAGTCACGCGTGCATTGATGGTGGCTTTTGCATCGCCCTGAGCCTTGGCGGCCTTTGTTTTCAGCGCCTGCACCTTGGCTTCGGTCTCATTCATGACTTGCTCTGACCGTTGCTGGGCCTGCTGCAACTTCGCCTGTAACCGAGCATTCAGGCCATCGATTTTGGCCTGCAGTTTGGCCTTCTGATCGGCCTTTGCGCGAGCATGCTCAACTTTCAGCTGGTCGATTTCGGCGCGCAGCACGGCGATGTCGCGTGTGCGTTGTGCTTCTTCGAAGCTCTTCCTGGGCGTGCGGAAGACAAAGGCATTGAGCGCTTCCATTCTGGTGTTAACGGGGGTCACCCATTCTTCACTGATATCCGCGACGATGGCGTACTTGCCCGGAGTGAGTTCCTTCGAAAGCTCGTCCAGGAAATCCGAGTCGACTCCGGCCGCGAACAGGTCGGCAAGGCTTCCCGCTAAGGTGCCGGCCAGCATCCCGACCGCAAGCCCAGCGGGGCCGCCCAGCAAACCGACGAGGCTGCCGATGGCTGTGCCGCTCACCGTTCGAACCGGAAAATCACCGTCTGTCTTCTTTAGGGCGACCGTTCCATCAGCGTTCTTACTGACGACGGCCTCGGCGTGGATCGCGATGCTTCCTTCGATGTCGAGTTGATTGAGCACGCGCAATCCCTCATAGGCTTTGGATTCATTATCGAAAACTACAACCAGCATTTTTTCCATGACATTCTCCTTTTTCTCTCACATTAAGCGAGGAAGTTGTTGGATTGGGTTAAGCAGCTCTTTCGACTGCGAGGTTGGGCAGGCGATGAAGAGCTGTGGCAAGGCCGATCAGCGAAGTCCCATCGCAGATGAGATCGACGCCAACAGCAAAGCCGATAAACCAGACACTTGAAACAGGGAGTTGTGCCAGCAGCACGATGCCGAGTGCAAGCGAAACAATCCCTGAAAAGACCGACCAGCCCCACTGCGGGAATTTCAGCATTCCCGATCCGATGGCGCGAAACGTGCCGGCTACGATGAGGAAAGATGCAACCATCAGAGTGAGGCCGAAGGCTCCGCCGAGCGGATACCGTATCAATAGATATCCTGCGAAGCCTCGGAACAATGCGCTGAGCAGAGACAGCAGAAAGCCCTGCCAGCTGTGAGTGCGAAAGGCGTGCACAAGACCGAAGATGCTGCTGATGATCAGCGCCCAGCCGAAGACTAGAACTGTGGCGAAGGTAGCGCTTACGTTACCGATCACGCATACCACGCCGAGAAGAATGAACAATATTCCGAGGGCGAGATACCATCCCCAGGAGCCGCGAATTTCCTCAAGTCCCGCTTGGAACGGGTTGTACCCAAATTTGTTTGACATTTTGATCTCCTTTGATAATTCGCCTGAGTCCGATCATCCTGCTGAAAACCTCTACACCGCCGATTCCTTGCAATCATCTTTCGCGAGTTCCGCCTGTTCCCGTCGTATCCATTCACGAATGAACAACGGACAATTATGAAGTTTTGTGCCGGCGGCTTCTGCGATGGCCAGAAAATGCACCGCCTCAGCATCCACCAACGTCACCTCATCGAGTTCGAGTGCAATGTACGACGGAATACTTTGCATTTGCGTCTTCAACTCCGCAAGGTTCCCCGCCTCTATACGCCCACTTACTCGGAGATGGTGCGAGTCACGACTTGTTTCGAGTCTCAACATTCGGACCAGATCTCTTAGGCAACTACGCTCGGTATAGTTGCAAGTTTGTGGCCATTCGCAAATGACTGAAATTATTGGAGATGATGGAAGTCCATGGTGGCGAGAGCTCGGCATTTGCCGAGTTTCCGACAACAATAGCTCTGGCTGGTGGGGGACGTACTTGGGTTCAGCTAGGCGGAACGAAACTTATATTTATCAATGTTTAAACTTCTGATCCGAGATTCAAGAGTTGAGCGGGGGATACCTAGATGAGCTGCTGCACCATGCGGACCGGAAACCTGTCCGTGGCTCTGGCTCAATGCATTCTCGATCATTTGCTTTTCCCTATCGGTAAGAGAGGCGAGACCCATGCCACTCGGTGCAGGTTTCTGCGCGGCGTGCAGCAGCCAGTTCTCCTCCACTGCAAACGTTGCCCCCTCGCATAGAATGACGGCTCGCTCGACCACATTCTGCAGCTCCCGCACATTCCCAGGCCAATGATAGGTTTGGAACAGTTCCAACGTTCTCCTATCGATGTCGCTAATCTTTTTCCCCATCTTGCCGGCATAACGCTGTACAAGGTACGAAACCAAGAGGGGAATGTCTTCGATACGCTCGCTCAGAGCCGGCATGTGGAGGGGAAAAACGTTCAACCGATAGAACAAGTCGCGCCGGAATGACCCTGCCTCCACTGCAGCCTCCAGATCGCGGTTCGTGGCGGCAATCACCCGTACGTCTATCTCCACAGGCTGGGCGCCGCCGACTCGCTCTAATTCACGCTCTTGCAAGACTCGCAGCAAAGCAATTTGGGTTTCATGCGGAAGGTCACCCACTTCATCCAGGAAGATTGTGCCGCCATCGGCAAGTTCAAATCGCCCTAGTCGCCTTTGCATGGCGCCTGTGAAGGCCCCTTTCTCATGGCCGAACAGTTCAGAAGCAATGAGCGATGAGGGAATAGCAGCACAGTTCACCGCGATGAATGCCTTCGATGTGCGCCGCGAGCGTCTATGGATCGCGCGCGCTACAAGTTCCTTTCCGGTTCCCGTTTCACCGGTGATGAGCACGGTGGAATCGGTCGGTGCAACCTTACACAGAAGAACGAGTACGCGCTTGATGGAAGCCGACGCTCCCACAATCTCTTCGAACATAGATGTCTGATCGATTTCGTCCTTGAGAGCCAGGTTCTCCTTATAGAGCTGGTCTTTTAACGCTTCGATTTCATCAAATGCTTTTTTGAGTTCCTCCTCCGCGCGCTTGCGGTCATCAATTTCGATGCTGCACCCATACCACATCACGACTGTCCCCTGCTCATCCCGGAGAGGGGCGTTGCGATGCAGAAACCAGAGATAATGACCATCGGCGCGCCGCACGCGGCTCTCGCACTGGAACACTTCTCCGCTGATGAGGCAAGCTCGCCACTTTGTCAACATTCCTTCTATATCTTCAGGGTGAATGAAGGTGGTCCAGGCCCATCCCTGCAAATCCTGTTCAATGACGCCGAGGTATTCAAGCCAGCGTCGATTGAAAAAGCCGAAACTCCCGTCGCTGTCAGAACTGTGCAGAAACGCAGGAGTAGTATCAATGAAGCGTCGCAGTAGATCATCGACGGGAATGGCTGGCTCAAGGTTACCCATAGCGTGTCGCCGTATCGGCTCCATTTCAGGCGGACTCTTTACAAGTTATTGTAGGACGCGATGACCATGAATCAAGCGGAAATTTATGGATGCATCATTTCGCTTCGAGGACGTCGGGATTCTATGCTCCTGAGTTCGGGTTCTCTAATTGAAAAACGCTTCGCCGCCAGGATGTGCTTCGCCAGGCGCACAACTCTGCCCCAACCCGTTTGCAGATAATTACCATCCGGCAGCGCAGAATGAACCTATGTCCAACCTTTATCCGATCGATCTCCACCGCCGCGGGCCTTTCGTGTTCCCTGCCGGGGTCCCCAGTGAGCGATTTTTGCTCAATGGGGTGGCTGATCTTTGACCCCTGATCCTGTTTTTCAGGCCCCCCTCACCCCTATTTCCTGTGTAACTGTGAAACTGTGTACTTACCCGCATCTCACCGCCAGGTGAAAGCCACAACGCCTTTTCTAGCAAAAAACACTTTTGTACTTACAGTTTCCCCAATTTCTGCCGATAACCCCTATGAAAGCGGGTGGGAGGCACAAGCAACATCTGGCCTCCTGGACGCCAGGGTAGTGGGTGCGCGAGAAAAACAGCTGTGTGCATATTTGAGCATCTATGGGAATGGAAATTTTGCCATGATTACTTCATCCCCCAATGCCGTAGCGTTACGCCGGCATTTTCACTGTCAGTGCGAGATGTGCCTGGCAGTGGCATTTGATGGTTCTGGTCTTTGCTGGAAGTTCAGAAAGGCGGGACTCCCCTACCAACCTTGCCCGTCAAACCGGGAGAACGGAACTAACCATGCCTGCCAATTTAGGTGAAATCACCGCTTACCACCACCAGGAAGCTGCGCGGCATTATGCGCTCGCACAGTCAGCGCTAGACCTCGGATGCAAGGCTGAAGCTGAATATCAGGCCGGGCTGGCTGCCCGATGGGAACAGGTTGCACGGGAGCAGAAAAGCGGAATGATGCAGCAACCCGCCCGTCCCAACGCAAAGCGGAGGCCAAACATCCCGCCCCCGGCGCCGCCTACGTCACTTGCTGTCGTCTGGCTGTTAGCCGTTGTGCGCGCTGTCAAGCGCATCACAAAGGCGTTCGGTCCCGCCATGGTCAAGCAAAGCGCTCCCTCAGGCAACTCATCGCTTCATTAATCGTACCCATGACTTGCGCAGACAAAAACATGTCATCCAGAGCAGAGTCTGGGTGTCCTTGCGGGAACACCGGAAAACAAAAGCATCTGTAAATTACGGCAGCTTGAACGCCTTCATGGCAATGGCGTTGGGGGCGCGGCCGGCGGGAAGCAGCGTAAAAAACGAGAGCGATGCCGTGCGCGCCACGGCGACATCTCCGGAGCGGGAATCGACGACAAAGAGCAGCAGGCCGGAGCCGGAAAACGCCATCGCCGATGAACCGTCGCCAACATGAATCGAGCCGGCGAGCCTGCCGTCGTCGATGGAGTAGACGGTAACGTACTGAGAGCGGAAGTTGGCCACATAGAGCAAGGAGTTGTCGGCGGAGACGAGGCCGCGAACGGGAGTATCTCCGATGGTGGTGGAGCTGTTGACGTCGTCGCTGTTGGTGATGATCTCGGAGATGGAATCGGAGAGTGAATTGAGGGAGAAGACTTCGCCGCCGTCAGGCTTGAGAGCCAGTTGCAAAGGAGCTTTTCCCACGTCGAGCAATGCCTCCATGCTGTCGGGCCGTGCGGGAACGGCTTGCGCGCTGCCCGGTTGAGCGGGACGAACTTCAGGGTGTGCCAGGGCAATGGCCATGATCTGGTGGCCAGCCGAGCAAGGAACAAAAACTTTCGAGGAATCAGGGAGGATGACGGCATCCGAGGCGCCGGGACAGCCCTCGAAGATCGCGCGCACGTGTCGTCTTGCCGGATCAAAAATGCTGACCGAGTTACCGCGCCGGTTGGCGACCACCAGGGTCTTGTTGTTAGGCGAAAGGCGGGCGGCGGCAGGCTCCTCGCCTGTTCCGATAACCGCTATCTCGCGCCGCGCCTTGAGGTCCAGAACGGAGATAGTGTTGGAGCCAGAGTTGGTCACGTAGGCCAGGTCGCCCGTGGAATCGATCTCGATGGAGACCGGCTGATTATGGACATAAATGGCGCCCGTGACCGTATTTGTCTCCGCGTTGATAATTGAAACGGAACCCTGACCATCCGCTGCGCCGGAGTTGACCACATAAACTTCGTTGCGCGTTGGGCTGACGGCGACGGCAACGGGCTTCAGTCCGACCACAAGCTCCCGGTCCACGCGCAAATCGACCACGTCCAGGATCGTGACGGTGTTGCCGCCGCTGTTGGTGACGTAGGCGTATTCGCGATAGTTGGGCGGATACTGCGGAAAGTCGTGGGAGCGGCAGCCGGCAAAAACCAGTAGGGCAAGAAGTGGTAAGCGGGCGATCGTGGCGTTCAGCGGTATGGTCATGCGTTCACGCTTTTGCCGCCTCGTTGCGAACTCCGCGCGGCAGACTGCGGCCAACCACCGGGGCAATCTGTTGCAGTTCTTCCATCATGCGGGCAAACTGGTCGGGATAAATGGACTGCGGGCCATCGGAGAGAGCTTTATCTGGATGGTCGTGGACCTCGACGAGGATACCATCGGCTCCCGAGGCGACCGCGGCACGGGCCATGGGCAGCACGCTGTCGCGTTTGCCGGTGCCGTGGCTGGGATCAACCAGTATCGGCAGGTGGCTCACCCGTCGGATGGCCGGAATAATGCTCAGGTCGAGGGTGTTGCGGGTGTGGTCTGCAAATGTGCGCACGCCGCGCTCGCACAAAATTACCTCATAGTTGCCCTCGCTCATCACGTACTCTGCGGCCATTAAGAATTCTTCCAGGGTTGCCGAGAGGCCGCGCTTGATGAGCACCGGCTTGCGCAGTTGGCCGGCGTGCTTCAACAGAGAATAGTTCTGCATGTTGCGCGCACCGATCTGCACCACGTCGGCCCACTCGGCAACCAGGTCCAGGGATTCGTTGTCGATGGCCTCGGTGACAATACGCAGCCCGAAGCGCGAGCGAATCTCGGCCATGATGCGCAGCGCTTCAATGCCCAGACCTTGAAATGCGTAGGGTGATGTGCGGGGCTTGTAAGCGCCGCCGCGAAAGAACTGCGCTCCTGAGGCAGCCACCAGCTCGGCAATGGCGAAGGCTTGTTCGCGGCTTTCAATGGCGCAGGGCCCGGCGATGATGGCCAGATTGCGGCCGCCGATGGTCGCATCCGTTCCCGCGAACCGGATGACGGTGTCTTCTTCCTTCACGTCCCGGCTGGCCAGCTTGTAGGCTTTGGAGATGCATATGACTTCGACTACGCCTGGAAGCGCTTCCAGGTTGCCGCGGTCCACTTCGCCCTGGTTGCCGGTGATGCCGATGGCGGTGCGCTGGGCTCCGGGAAGCGGGTGAGCGCGAAAGCCCAGCCGTTCAATGGCTTCGCAGACCGCCTGGATTTGCTCCTGTGTCGCCTGCGCCTTCATCACAACCAACATGGCTGGACCCCCTCGAATCATCAGTCTAACGGCTGGGATGGCGAAGAGCAATTGCGGGAAGGAGCAGGCTGCGCCATTACATTCTGTTCTCTGCATGGCATGGGCCTGACAAGCCGCGGAATAAATCTCCGTGTACGTTGCATGCCCTACGCTTTGGTGGCGATCTCCCCAATTGCACGAACCAGTTTGTCCAGGTCGGCGAGGGTTGTGTAAACGTGGGGAGTTACACGCACGCAACTGATGTTTTCCCATACGATACCGACAGTATGAATCTTGTACCGGTTGAAGAGGGCGTTTTCCAGATCGGCCGGTGTCATGCCATCGATGCTGACCCCGCAGATGGCGCAAGAGTAATTCAGATTCAACGAGGTGTGCAGTTTGACCCCGGGGATGGATTGCACGCGAGAGGCCCAGTAATTCTTCAGATAGCCGATGCGGGCCTGCTTGCGCTTGCCGCCGATGCCTTCATGGAAGTTAATGGCTTCGCCGATGCCCTGTTCGATTGCAAAGCTGCGTGTTCCCAGGCTTTCAAACTTGCGAATGTCACCGCTATGGGGGGCGCCGCTGCAGATAAGTGGCCAGATCTTTTCTATCTTGTCGCTCTTGATCCACAACATGCCGCTTCCGATGGGAGCGGAGAGGAACTTGTGCAGGCTGGCGCCGAAGTAATCGCAATGCAAATCGGGAATCTTGAAATCCAGCAGGCCAAAGGAATGAGCGCCGTCGGCAATAACCTCGATGCCATGAGCGTGCGCCATGTCGGCGATCTTTGCCACGGGCATGATCTGGCCCACCCAGTTGATGATGTGGGTCACATGGATGAGCCGCGTGCGGGGAGTGATGGCCTCCTCGTAGGCTTTCACAATCCGCTCGTCGTCTTCGATGGGAAAATCGAAACTGATCTGCTTGTAGATGATGCCGTCGCGCTCAGCCCGCTGGCGGTAGGCCTGGATCATGTTGGGATAATCCTGCTTTGTGCCGATGACCTCGTCGCCGCTTTTCAAGGGGATGCCGTAGATGACGGTGTTGAGCGCCTCGGTGCTGTTGCGGTCGATGGCGATCTCTCCCGGCAGCGCGCCGGCCAGTGCAGCGAGTTTTTCGCGCAGGGGTTCGCGGCCCTGGTCTAGGATGCGCCACATGTAATACGACGGGCCTTCATTAGAAAGCTGGTTGTAGCGTTCCACGGCCTGCTGCACCACCAGGGGCGAAGGCGAGACTCCGCCGTTGTTCAAGTTGATAAGATTCGGATTCACCGTGTAAGCCTGCTGAATCACGCTCCAGTAGTCTTCGTTCTGGGCTGCCAGTTCAGGGTTTAAGTGACTGATCTTGCTGGATGCTGCCAGCCACGCGGCGGCATGCGCCTGGTGGAAGAGGCTGTTGGCGGAGAAGGCTCCGGCCAGGGTTGCTGCCTGTTTGAGGAATGCGCGACGGCCATTTGAATACATAAGGTGCAATGTATGCGTTTTTGCAGCCGCTTTCAACTAAAAAATGCCGCCAAGTGTTGCTTACGGTTGTGCTGAGTAGCTCCGAATCCACTCCGCCTGCTCCTGCGTGTCGGGAACGGGAACGCCGCGCGCTGCTCCAACGGCCTCCAGTGCCGCCTCGGGCTGCCAACCCAGATGGATAAGCGTGCAGGCCACAACAATGGTTGACCTGCCGATGCTGCCCTGGCAGTGGACGCCAACCGATTCTCCGGCGCGGAGACGATTCGCCAGCCCGGCAACAAAGTGCCTGAAGGACTCCATTTCCATCGGAACACTCGCGTAGGATAACGGGTACGAGAGAAAATGCAATCCAACATGCACGGCCGCCGGGCCTTCGTCCGCCAAGCCTAGCGTGTCCGCTTCCCCATGTTCCAGCAAAGAAACCAGGGTATGGATGCCTTTGCTTTTCAACCGGAGCAGTTCACTCTCCAGCATGGCGTCGCCCCGTGGACGAAGGACAATGGCCAGCGTCGCTAGCGGGTCGCCTTGGATCCAGAAAATGTCTTTCATGACGCTCAGGCTCCTAAGAACCTTTTTACCCGGTCACGTAAGCAGGGGGGAATATCGAAGCCTAGGTCTATTCCATCATTTATCAGTGGAACCAGCTTATCAAATTCCGGGCCGGAATAGGCACTGGCAAGGGCGTTGTTCGCGAGCAGCAATCAGGTGGACGAAGGAGTAGCACGGACGCGGGAAGGGGCGATCATGCAGGTTTCGATGATAGACGGTAGAGATTCAGGTAAATCCGGTCAAGGTTGATTGACGGTTATGGTAAAGAATGATATCCTTACTTCTTGAGGTTTAGGTAAATATGCCACCTTCCAGCACCATCAGCAGCAAGGGACAGGTCACTGTACCCATTGAAGTTCGCCACCGGCTAGGTCTCAGAGAAGGCGACCGCGTGGAGTTCATTTATGAGGATGGCCGTACCGTTTTGCGGCCTGCGCGGACAGAGAAGAATCCTTTTACCGCATATCTCGGGGCGCTACCGGCATTTTCTTCACTGGAAGAGATCAATGCCTTTTATCGCGATCTTCGCGATGACGACCCATGGGTGGTCAAGAACCCTGAAGAGGGCAAACAGTGAGAACGGCTATCGACGCCAATGTAATTTCGGCAATTTGGTCAGGGGAACCATCGGCAGAGAGGGCTACTGTCCAGTTGGGTGAAGCAAGGATGGAGGGATCGTTGGTTATCTCCCCGGTTGTTTTTGCGGAATTATTAGCTTACCCCAGAGCCACTGAAGCCTATGTCCATGGGTTTCTTGAAGCAACCGGAGTCGTCATTGACTACAAGCTGGAAGAAAGGGTCTGGGCCGAAGCTGGCCTACGCTTTGTCAGTTATGCGGCGCGTCGCAGACAAGCCACTGGAGAAGGCCCGCGGAGATTGCTGGCAGATTTTCTGATTGGTGCGCATGCGCTGGTGCAGGCTGAGCGTCTACTGACATTGGACCCGAAGCGTTATAGCCAGGATTTCCCGGAGTTGCGGCTGCTATAGGAACTTGCCGGGAATGCTTTCGAAAATCATATAAAACTCAGGAGAAATGCTCCCAGCCGCGCGGTTCGAGAGGCTGCGCGCCCTGAGAAGAGATCAGCGTTATTGTGGGCCGGCCTGAGCGGGTTTTCAGGATGCGGCCGATGCGTGTCACGGGAACGCCGGTGATGGCTCGGGGCAGGCGAGTGTCGGGGGGAGCGGTGAATAGAAGTTCATAATCTTCGCCTCCGTGGAGGGCCTGGGCGAGGGTTGCTTCCGGGTGGATGGGCAAAGCCGTGGCATCGATCTCGGCGGCTACACCAGACTCTTCGCAAAGATGCTCCAAGTCGGTGGAGAGGCCATCGCTCAGGTCGAGCGCGGCAGATGCCATACCACGGCGTTGCAGCCAGAGACCCTGGGCAATGCGTGGCTGAGGATAGAGATGCGGGGCGAGCAGCGCTTCCTGCTTTTTGGGGATGCGTGGCGGGTAGGCTCCGGCGGACGAGGCAATTTCAGCCAAGTGGGCAAGGCCGGCCGCGGCTCCGCCAAGGGCGCCGGTAACGTAGAGCAGGTCGCCCGGCTTTGCTCCGGAACGGAGGAGGGCTCGTCCACGAGCAACGGCGCCAACCAGGACAATGTCGACAACGGCCAGGGTGGATTCGGCCAGATCTCCGCCGGCCAACGGGGTCTCCCAGGCCTCAGCCAAGGCCAGAAAACCATCGAGAAAACGCTGCATCCAGCTACGAGACCTGTTACGACGGCGTCCTGCAGCAGCCTTGGTGAGCGAACGCGGTAAGCCCAGGGAAAGAAAGGCAGCTACAGGCCGCGCGCCCATGGCTGCCAGGTCGCTCAACCCGCGCGCCAATACCCGATGCCCGATGGCCTCAGGCTGATGCCAGTCAAGGCGGAAGTGACGGCCGTCAATCGACAAATCCGTCGTCACAGCCAGTTCTTCGCCGGCGCGGGGTGTCAGCAGGGCGCAGTCATCGCCTATACCCAGGCGGAGGCCGCTTTTCTGGCCATGACTGGCGTCACGGGCAGCTCGGTGGCGAATCTCCGCGAGCAGGCCAAGTTCGCCTCGTCCGCGGCCGGCTTCGGAATGGGTCCGCTTCATACGCACCTTATGAGAATAGGTTAAACCTACGGGATTCTTACGATTGGCTCATGCCGAGGACGAATTGTGCCGATACTGCATCTAGAAAGTCAATAATTCTTGCACCAAAGTAATGCTTACCGCATCAAATACAATTGACCGTATACTATGCGGTTTGCTAGCCTTAGTAAGCTTTCCAGCAAATATACCGGATTGGCGTGTGCATTGTTGTACAGTCCGGAAGGCCCATTTGCTTTAGGTTTTTCTTGAGTACACGGCGAATTACGATCCTGCCGGCAGCAGGGATGAAGGGCGAAAATGCTGCGCAAACGCTATTACATATTATTTGTCGCCAGAGATGATGACGGGCGGATTCGCAAGATTCCCCTGCCGCTTCACTATGCCTATGCATTTGTGGCCGCGGCGCTGGTGGGAGCATTCACCATTGTGGGATTGGCCGGCTCCTACACCCGCATGCTACTCAAGACAGAGAGCTACAACCAGATACGCCAGGATCGCGAGGCGTTGCGCAAGGACTACAAGCAGTTGGAGCAGATAGCGCATGACCGCAACGTGCAGGTTGCCTCTCTCGGCGCCCTGGCAAGTGAAGTGACCGCGCTCTACGGACTGCGGCAGAACAAGCTGGCTGAGAACAAGCCGGTGGCGGCTGCCAGCGCCGCGACAGAGCCCACACCTGCCAGCCTGGGTTTGACAGATGATGTGGACACGCAGCAGGTAAAGCTCACTATCGACCAGTTTTATATACTGCGGGCGCAGGCCATGAACGGGCGGGTATCTCGTGCCCTGGAGAGTGGTCTTTCGCCCAGCTTTACCGGCGACTGGACGGAACTGGCCGATGCGCCCTCACTTTGGCCCGTGGAGGGGCGGGTTGGATCGGGCTTCGGTCAGCGCATGGATCCATTCAGCGGCGAAGGCGCTTTCCACGAGGGCATTGACCTTGAAGCGCCCTTAGGCACTCCGGTGCGCGCCGCGGGCGATGGTGAGGTAACCGTAGCTGGCATGAACTCCGGATATGGCCGCGAGATCATGATCGACCATGGCCATGATGTATTTACTCTTTACGGGCATCTTTCCGCCATGGCGGTTACCGTCGGCCAGCATGTAATTCGCGGCCAGGTGATAGGTCTTGTAGGCCAGTCCG
>Ga0181538_10000265_pt1 | contig 61463 bp, 53 predicted proteins | sample PEATcosm2014_Bin_40_FD_119773 | JGI IMG/M metagenome (GOLD analysis project Ga0181538, IMG submission 119773) | Peatland microbial communities from MTU Mesocosm Facility, Houghton, MI, USA - PEATcosm2014_Bin23_30_metaG | ecosystem: Environmental > Terrestrial > Soil > Wetlands > Peat | place...
CACCGTGATTGCACTTTGGCTGGGACACGAACAAATCACCACGACCAACGTCTACCTACACGCCGCCATGAGCCACAAGGAGCGAGCAATCGATCGCACCAAGCCACTCGCGGTCAAGGCGGGTCGCTACCGGCCTCCCGACGCCCTCATGGCGTTCTTGGAGAGCCTCTGATTATGCCGACCACTGGACACAACGCACACCGCTGAACAGCGCCTTCTCCCCGAGGTCGGGATAACGCGGAGGTCGGGATAATCGTGAATACGGGGCCGAGTTGGTGATCCGGCACCGACCCCGGTTGTTCGCACCAGCTCGCGGAACTTGAACCCGAAGTCCGTATAGATGACCGGCGTGCCCTTGCTCGAGAGGAAGAACGTCGGACTCGAAGGTCGGGCCACGGCTCGGTCGCGCACGACCGCGTAGTCCCTGAGGGCATCGATGCTCGACTGCTCGAGCGCCAGTTCCCGGCTCTTGTTGAACTTTGCGGCCCGGACAACGATGACCGCGTTTGCCCAGTCGATGTCCACTCGGCGAAGGTCGATGGCCTCGCCGACTCGCATGCCGGTGGCGGCCAGCAGTCCGATCATCGTCTGGAACGTCGCTGACCGCAGGGGCGTCGGGATGAGCCGGGGCACCGCGTCCATCAGGGCCAGGACGTCAGCCTCCGAGTAGATGAATGGCTGTCGCCAACGCGGACGGAAGGTCACCAACCCAAGCGGGGGGATCTCGGTGGCCTGATCGATGCCCGAGAGGTAGCGCGCAAAGCCGCGCACCGCCGTCATCCGCCGGAGCCAGACCGAGCTAGACGGATCGGCATCCGGTCGTTGCACCCAGGCCAGGGCAGCCTCAACGGTGATCGTCGATGCGCCAATGGAGTCGAGGTGCTCGATGAAGCTGGGCAGCAGTCTCTCCGACTCGGCCAGCTGGTGTCCGAGGCCTCGGCGAAGACGCAGGTAGTCCTCGAGGTGATTGGAGAGCGCGCTCATGCCACCGCTCCGGGCCAGGGACGGGCGACGCTGCGCAGCGCGACCCGATCGACTTTCGCGTATCCGGCGGTGGTACTGAGATCGGACTGGCGTAGGACCTGGGCGATCTCGAGCAGGTCGCCTCCTTGTCGGAGCATCTCGGTCGCCAGCGCGTGACGCAACCGGTGTCCACCGACCTTGGGGAGTCCGGCGCGTCGGCAGGCCCGATAGACAATGTTCGTGATCGAGCTGGGATGGATGGGCCGTTGTGGGGCGTAGAGCGTGAGGATCAAGTGGCGGCAGTCACACGAGGGCCGACCGTCGCTCAGGTAGTCCGCGAGCACCTGGCCCACCTCGACTAGCAGGGGCAGGCGGTCCTTGCGGCGGGCCTTGCCGCGCACCACGATCTCTCCGGCGCGCCAGTCGATATCACCGAGTTCGATCGCGGCGACCTCACCTGCTCGAAGACCCAAGCGAGCCAACAGCACCAGGACGGCCAGGTCTCGGCGTCCACTCCTCGTTGAGCGGTTACAACCAGCGAGTAGTCGTTCCACGTCAGCGGCACTCATCGTCGTGGGCAGCGACGTCCCTCGCCAGGCGGCGACTGGTGGCATGGCGGTGCCGAGATCGACCTCCAGCATGCTGGCCACATAGAGGTAGCGCAGCAGTGCCCGCAGGTCGGCCGCCTCGCGCTTGGCCGATTCGATCGTGAGGCGGCCACTGACCTCGAGCATGTAGGCGTTCACTTCTGCGCTGGTGAGGCCGTCAGTCCCCGTCTCGGTTCCGGTCCGAGCTGCTCGGCCGACGAGGAAGCGTCTGGCGAACCACTCATAGCGCCGGACGGTCGTGACGGTCAGACCACGGTCATGAACGAGATGATGTCGATAGCCCGACAGCAGCTCGTCGAGCGGTGTCGGCTTGGCCACCGTCTCCTCCGCCAAGATGCCCCCGCGTCGCAAGCACGCAATCAGCGGCGCCAACGACACCATCGTCGGGACTCGCCGTTGACCGGCCGCCCGTCTCGAATCCAGGAACTGCTGGCCAATGCTCGGTGTGAAGCCCTCCAGGCCGAGGCCCTCAGCCAAGAGCCAGCGATTGAGTTGACCCATCAACAACAGGTAGTGCTTCACTGAGCAGGGTGGATGGCCGGCTGCTTGCAGCTCGGCCCTGAACGCCTCAGCGAACGAAACGAGGGGCCCTTGACCCCGGATCCAGCAGTCCTTACGCATGACTCCTCCTTCCACGGAGCGCCTTGCTCCGGGGTAGAGGATTCAGGACGACGACGGAATTATCCCGAAGTCAGGGACAACGAGAGCGCTCTGCACGACCAGACGCACCGGATTGGCGCTCATGTCGGGATAATCGCGGGGTCGGGATAAATCGATTTACTCCGATATCGGAGTAAATCGACGACTTCGCCCTCCAGCCTCTCGATCCGCTCGACACCGCGGATGTCTACGAGCTGGTCGTCGAGCGCCACTGGGACGCTTCCACGCTGGTCACCCTGAACCTCGAGCCCATCGAGCGGATCGGGCAGATGGTCGATGCCCTGTTGGCCCAGTCCGCCATCGACTGTCTCCAGTCGGCCGCCTACGAGCTCGTCCTCGACGGCGAGTCCGACCGTAAGCACCAAAAGCCCGGGCTCGACGTCGGCACCACGACACCGCGGGCCACCCGGCGGCGACGGTCATGACCGCCCATGCGTCAGCGGTCATCATCGACAAGCCGACGCTGCAGACCCCCGGCTGTGGCCCCTTTACGTTGACGCAAGTGTGGTCCCATCGGCGCGGCGGGCGACACGGGGGTCGCCGCCTCGATCCGGGACCTGCCATGCTGGGCTTCATAGAAGAGTCCGTGATCATCACGGACCGGTGGGCGTCGGCAAGACCATGATCGCCCAGGCCTCTTCCGATTGATCGGGCGCAGCTGGCATCGCAGGCGGGTGACGACAGCGCGATCGTCGGCGCATAGCCCTCCGCCGGTAGAGCGAAACCCATATGGAGCGAGTTATTGCCTCACGCGCCGAGCACGCGGCCCAACCCTGAACTCAGGGTTGGGCCAAGCCACCTCAATCCCTTGACCCGGTGGAGGTTAAGTTGAGGTCTCAGTGGCCCTATGTGAATGAGCCCGATAGTCTTGCCGCAGAGATCCTCGAAACCGAGGTCGCGTACCAACGTGGCGACAAGCAGCAGTCCGGCATTGGCCACCAGATTCGGATCATCAAAAATCAAGGCGATCGTCGATTCCGCGCGATACTGGCCTACCGAAAGTGCCTCCTTGATGTGGAAGAAACGATGCCGTCAAGCACCGTCATTTCCCCACCTGGGATGGCATTTCCGCAGACGCGCGGACCGTCAATCAGCTATCGGGGCGGGGCATCGAGGCTAGAGGTCAAGAGGAAACGCCGATAACCCATAAAACTGCCGATAACCCATAAACTAAGGTCGGCGATGTATTACTCTAGGAGGCGCGTGGCAGCCCTATCAACTGTGCCTCAGGTGTTGGCGAAGGCATTGGCCGTCACTCTGAGCGTCCTGCTCATCGCGGCGTTCTCGGCGTGGGCACTCTTGGATTTCGGGCCATCGAAGGGTCTGGACTCGGCGTCAGCAGCCCCGTCGGACCAGGGAACATCTGGCTACTGGATGGTGGCGTCCGACGGCGGTGTCTTCAACTACGGCGACGCCGTGTTCGACGGTTCGACCGGAGGTCTGCGCCTGAACGCGCCCATTGTCGGGATGGCGGCCACACACGACGGCGGCGGCTACTGGCTGGTGGCGTCCGACGGCGGGGTGTTCACCTACGGCGACGCCGTGTTCCACGGTTCGACCGGAGGTCTGCACCTGAACGCGCCCATTGTCGGGATGGCGGCCACACACGACGACGGCGGTTACTGGCTGGTGGCGTCCGACGGCGGGGTGTTCACCTACGGCGACGCCGTGTTCGACGGTTCGACCGGAGGCATGCACCTGAACGCGCCCATTGTCGGGATGGCGGCCACGCCCGACGGCGGCGGCTACTGGCTGGTGGCGTCCGACGGCGGGGTGTTCACCTACGGCGACGCCGTGTTCGACGGTTCGACCGGAGGTCTGCACCTGAACGCGCCCATTGTCGGGATGGCGGCCACACACGACGACGGCGGTTACTGGCTAGTGGCGTCCGATGGCGGGGTGTTCAACTACGGCGACGCCGAGTTCCACGGTTCGACCGGTGGCATGCACCTCAACGCGCCCGTGGTGGGCATGGCCACCGACGCCACCGGCGCTGGCTATTGGCTGGTGGCCTCGGACGGAGGGATCTTCAACTACGGAGACGCGAGCTTCGACGGCTCGGCCGGAGGTCTGCACCTCAACGCCTCCGTCGTCGCGCTCGCCAACGGTCCCCTGACCACCACGACCAACGACAGTTCGGGGACCACCACCACCACCACCACCACCAACGATCAGTGGTCGTGTACGAGCAACGTACCGAACCTCAACTCGACGGCCCAGCCGGCCACGGTGGGCACCGTCAACAGCCAGGGGACGGCGAGCGCCGGGGCCATCCTGACCATCCCCAACGCGGGCTCCTACCTCTTTCTCCCGGGAGCCACAGGTACCAACGGTCAGGGCAAGCCAGGGGCTATTACCGATGGTACGACGCCATCAGCCATCCCACGCGGCGTGACCATAGCTTCCATCGGCGGGTCCACGGTGGTCCTCTCGCCTGGTGTGACGTCCATCGCTAACGGCGACACGCTCGACGAGGCCGGGTATCAATACGAGGCGGGCAGCTCCTGCCACTTTCCCACTGATACCACCGACTTCGTCGGAATGAACGATCCGACGGACCTCGACGGTGAAACCAACGAGGTGGACCAGAACGTATGGTCTGCGATCTGCACCAACTCCAGTGGTGGTGTCATTGGCTTCGGGCCGCCTGGGTCCTGGGGCATCGACGATCCCTCCTGCGCCCACCTGGAGACGTCAGAGCTTCAGGCCGACAGCGCACAGAACTTTGTCTTCACCAACGACACCCCAACCAACTCGACTGGCGGTGTGACGGCCTACTCGAACGCATGGGCGCACGGCTACGCCGGTCCGGTGGACGACTACACGTCGCTCACCAGTACCTACAACCTGAGCATGCCCATCAACTCCAGCACCAGTGCGTGGGCCATGCAGGACGACTGGTTCACCGAGCCGGGCTATCCTGCTGGGCAGGGCACGTATGAGGTCATGATCCAGTACGACTTCACCAACAACGGTACCTGCCCTTCGACTTGGGCCCAGGGCACCAGCAACTGGGGCGTCGTCGCCAACGACGTGATGATCGACGGTGTGGCGTGGCATGTCTGCGATGGTCAGCCGGCCCACAACTCGGACGGGACGTGCTCGACCACGTACCCCAACTGTGGCGCAATGGTCTGGAAGCTCGGCGCAACCGAAGCGGATCGACCGGCCCTCGCCTCGACTTCGGGCACCATCGACATCAAGGCCATGGTCCAATGGATGGAGACCCACGACGTACCGGGCGAGAACTATCCGTACATGGAGCCGGGCACTTCGATTGAGGCCCTCTCTGAAGGCTGGGAGATCGCCTCGACGGGCGGGGTGCCCGAGCAATTCGTCGGGAAGGGGTTCACGGTCGACGCCACTGGCGCTCCTGCACTGTGACGTTCGCCGTGGCGTCGGACAACTGCTGCGGACGCCGAGCTGAGGCATCGTTCTCCGACTGACCGTGCGAATGTAGCTCTACGCGCTCTTAGTGACCGGTCCGCCCGATCAGGCGGAATCAGCATGGTGCAACCGCTCCCGTGTCAACAGCCTCGATAGATCAGAAGTGCCGCGAGCAGACCACCCCACTCATGCAACACGTCACGTGGAAAGTTCCAGAGTGGCTCCGTAGCGGGAACTACGACAACCTGGCCTGAGAAACATCGCTCCACCAGCAAGCGAGCCCGCGTTGCCTGGACTCTACCCGGCACGATCAAGAGACTGTGCCAGTGGTGGTGTTCGGCGTATTGGGCTGCCCATCGCGCTTCGCCTCTGGTGTTGTCCGTGACGTCGAAGAAGCACACGACCGAAACTCGGGGCACCTTGGGGCACGGCGAATCGTTGGCCGGTGAACCCTGAGAAAAGAGGAGCACCGGGGCATATCCTTTCTCAGCGAGAGATACAGCGAGTGTTTCTCGAGCTTCTTCGTCACCGCCATTGAGGCTCAAGATGCCGTCGACGTGGCTCGGTAGATCTGTTGGAGGGTAGGCGAAGAGCGTCAGCGTCGCCGTGGCAAGTACGATGATGACTGTCCCGAGGACCCAGAGCCGTCGCCGTGGCCAACGGCGCCGTGATCCCGCAGGCCCTTTGGTCTCAACTGCGTCAGGTGAGTCGCTCTCTCGTTCCGAGCTGTGCTCCAAGTAGGTTCCATCGCTCACGGGGTACCCCTTGACTAGGGCGCCATCGACTCGCCGGCTCGCGGCTCAGGGACGGAATCGCCAGAATGCGGTGGCCGCAGTTCCTGCACGAGCATGCTCCGTGACAGGTGTCATCATCAAACAGAATGAGGGCAGACATGACCCTCCTAATACATTCCTCACAGCACGATGGCTTGTCCAGCAACATCGAGGCCCGTTGAGGAGTATCGGCTACCCGAGCCGTGACGGTTTCTCTATAAACGGCAGATTGACGATTTCGGCACGATCCAGGCGGCGCGCTATACGCCGTCTCCTATACCGGATCGCCTGGTGCAAGACTGGGATCTTATGGCGCACGAAAGGTCCCAACAAGCGCGCTTTAAGGCCATACCCCAGCGAATAGAGTCCGATCGTTGATTCGAAATTAGGGTTCTTGGGGACTGGCTGAGGCAGCACGCAGCGGACGCGGTCTAGCAAGCCCTGATCGTAGAAGGACCTCCAGTCGTCAGCGGTTGTACGAATCGGCAATAGGTGTTCGACCATGAGCGCGCACGCCTGGCGAGTTATGACGTAGGCGCCTGCATTTGCCAATTGCGAAACGTCAATCGGCAGGGCCAGCAGTCGCGAGGACGAAAGATCGACCGATCCTTCCGGGCTCAACTTCAGCGGGTCTGATCCATAACTCGAATAGTTGAGTAAGGCCACTTCCGCACCTGTCAGATGGCCAGCTATCTCATCAGCTAAATCTTTTAGGTCAGCTGGCAGTATCACGTCATCTTCCAGGACCAACGCTTCGTCTCGCCGGTCCTCGAGGATCTTCTGATACGTATGAAAATGGCTCAGAGCGCATCCGTTGGTACCAGGGAAATTGCATCCTGAAAAAACGGTCATTGAAGGATCGATCAGAGTGGAGTCACTTAGATCTAACGTGCGGCCGTCGACGGCAGGTATGAATTCGAAATCTACCCCAGCGCGTTGCAACTCGGCCGTGATATACGCTCTTCGATCCCGTGAGCGAGCCAAGTTGATGACATAGACATGCATGGTTAGTTATTTGTGAACCCAAATTTATTGCGCGAGTCACCCGACGATATTTCACGTCCCGATTGCCCGTAACGAGTCCAGAGTGCGTCGGCTTGATACAGGCGCTTCGCCGCCGATGGGCGATCGTCCTTCCAGGCTGGAGAATGAAGCCATGCGTTGACACGACGATTGCGAAGCTCGGCGAGTTATTGCACGTGAGCCAGAGTCTTCCGACCGGGTCAGCTAAAAGGTCAAGTCGGTACCCGTCGCAGATGGGAACGTCACGAGTGACGCGACGACAGCCAAATCGAGAAGGTATGGCGACGCGTTACCCAGGCCGCTCTCGCTGATGCCGGCGATCAGGCAGTAGACGATCAGGAAGAGTGCCAAGGCGCGCGTGGGGCCCCGTGTCCGGAAGATTGCCGTCAGCAGGAGCAGCACGAAGATTGCACCGAGCAGTAGGTCTCCGACGATGCCCTGATCCTGGTAAATGGATATCCAACTGTCGTCAATGGACAGCCCGTTCGCTATCGGATCCGACGATCCTATTACCGAGTCGTTCGTGAGCCCATCTCCGAAAATGACGTTGGTGGTCGGCCGGTGGACCGCGAGCACCGCAGACCACGCTTTTGTGCGACCGGTGAGACTTTCGATTCCCTGAGTATTCTCTCCACGAGCTCCCCATTTCGCCAGCAACGGTGCAGCCGGAACTCCGATCACAACAACTACGAGGAGCACTGTCGCGAAAGTCTTGCGAACCCGTTGCCTTGCGAGCAACAGGGACCCACCGCCAACGAGCAGTCCTATGAGCATGGCTATCAGGGCCGTACGTGTGTGGCTCAGCACGAGGCAGATCGTGGTGAACGTTATGGTGATGGCGGCACGGCGGCCAGATACGAGACGGCAGAGCCACAGCAGCGCCATCAGGCCACCGACCTCGCCCGCGTAGTGCGCAACCCCTGTCGCGGCGATTGGCCAGATCACACCAGTCAGACGGCCACCCTGCATGGCTTTGCCGGGTGCGATGCAGAGTCCCACAATGACCAAGCCCAAGAGGGCCGAAATGAGGCGCACGTGAGTACGTAGAATGATCAGGTCCCGCCTGCCCCACCACGGGGTAAGGAGCCACAGCACGAAGAGAAAAACGACCAGGCGGAGGCTTCGGTATTCGGTCCCGAGACCAACGAGGCGAACGCTCATCATGAGCGAGTCGATAGCGAGCACCGTGTAGAGCCCGAGGAACCAGTTCGGCCGCATTCGCATCCGAGGATTGATGCTCAGGGCCAGCACGAGAGCCACGTACAAGGTGCCCTGGGTGAGGAGTTGGGCGATCCGGTGCGGGATGGGCAGAAGAAAAGATTGCCCGGGGGTGAGCACGTTGAAGACGAGCAGTACCCAGATGATGGGCACCCGACGCAGCCGGGAATCGTGTCGCCGGCCTTGGCGACCATCGGTTACTGCTGCCATGGTCTCCACGAACGTCTCCTACTACGACTGTTCCGCGCTTGCGTCCGGAGTCAATCGGAGATCAACGAGACTGAGAGAGCCGGAACTATCGTCCTCGGAATCTGAATCCAAAAGGATGACGGAGCGCAGCGAGATCCCCGCCTCATGCAGCATTTCCCGGCTGACCTCCATGCGGCTGAGGGTGGTTCCCCGCGAAGACAGGATCATGACCGCGTCCTTCACCCATGGAGCGAGGTGCTCCGCTCCGAACGCGGCGTCGAGCGAGGCCAAAACCAGAAGGGCGTCGGCGTCGTCGGGCGGTGGCTTCTCAGCCATCGCCAGTGGGTCTTCCGGTACCACGAGCACCCTCACCGGAGGGCCACCCGTAGTAGGAAGCATGACTGCCTCCATCGCCCCGGGCTCGGTGTCGAGGCCGAGGATCGAGGCAAGAGGTCTGTTGTCGGCAACGTCGACCACGACGACCCGGTGACCCTCGGAAGACAAGGCGAGTGCCAAGGCACCTACTCCCAATGCCGCCGGCTCGGGTGTTCCGACTGCGACGACCGCCAGGGCCGACCCGGGCGCGGACTCGAGATGGCCGCGTAGTCGACGTTCGATCATGCGCAGGGCCGGCCTCGGCTCTCTCAGCTGCCGAGACAACCGATTCCTGCGCATCACGCGTGGACTGCGGTAGCGCTCGAGGCTCAACTCGACTGGAGCGCCCAGAGTCGCTGCTACGGTTGAGCGATCAGGGCGCCCCTGCGAAAGGAGCGCGCCGAAGATCACCGCCGCGAGCCCAATGGCAAGTCCCGCGACAAGTCCCGAAAGGGCGTCCTTGAGAACGACTTTTTTGGTCGATACCGGAACCAGAGCTGCAGGATCGAGAACACTGCTGGTACGGTCGGTAAATTGTTCATTCGCGAGAGCTTGGTCAACCTGAGATTGCAACTGGGCCACTTGGGATTCGTCAGCGCTTCGCTGGCCGATCAGGTCGGTGAGTTGATTGCCTGATTGCGTGTCGGGCGTTGCACCCGAAATGCTGTTGATCTTGGCATTCAGATTTTCGATCTCGTTGTTGATAGGGGAGATCTGCGACTGAAGACCGCGCACGAGCGCGTTGGTCTGCAGGCCTGATTCTCTGGCTTGGACAGCGAGGAACGCCCTTGCCACGGCCCGGGCGCCGGAAACGGCCTCGGTCGGGGATGATCCGCTGAACGTGATCGACAGGATGTTGTCACTCAGCGCCAGACCGGTGTAGTTGGACAGCAACGAGTGCGGAGTCACGTGGAGACGACCTGCTGTGACCGCCTCTTGGCCAACTACCCCAGTCTGGAGGAGAGAGACGTCGTTTGCCATGCCTTGCGCCGGGTCCACACCAGCGGCTGTGGTCAGGTAAAGATTGCTCACTGCCGTGTACTTGCTGGGAATGATCAGGTGGAGGCTCGCACCCAGGGTGAATCCCACAAGTGCGGCGATCAGCCAGACCCTTCGCTTGCGCCATATCGGCGACAGCAACGAGCGAAGGCCGATCATCTGCCCCAGGACGGGCTCATCGTTGGCCATCGTCGTCGCCATCACGTCTCTAGGTGGGAGTGTCGTCCCCGCCGAGCATTGGCTTCGCGTGACAGCTGTCCCACACGAACCAGTTCAGGGTCATCGCCTTCGGCACCGGCACGGGATGGCAGTCGTCGGACCGTGTCGGTCTTCATGAAGCCGGTCGTGTTGTCGGACGGGTCGGGGTTCACCACCACAATGCCTTCCAGAACCAACCCACTGTCGGCGGCTTGCAGGGCAAGCTGTGCGAGCTCCTCATCGGTGACGACGTTCGCAGAAATCGACAACAGGTTCACGGCGTCGGACGGGGTGAGAACCGTCGAGTTGCCATGGAAAACCACCAATGAGACGACGAGGCCGGGCGGATCTTGACCTGTGTCGTTCAGCCCGAGCGTCAGTGGCAACCCTCGATTGACGGGCTCGGCCGAGTTGAACGCTGCCCGCAGATGCGAGAGCGAACGATCTTCGGACTCTGGGGCGGCTTCAGGCACCAGAGCGGTCGATATACCGGAGGCGGCCGCGTGCAGCGCCAGTCGGGGACCGGTAGCCAGGGCCGGTGAGTCGCCGGCAAACGAGATGACTCGGACCGCCCGTCGAGGGCGGTTGCCTTTCGAAAGAGATTGGAGCACATAGCGTAGAGTCCACTCGGTGGTCGCCCGCCCCTGTCCTGCGAGCAGGTCCCGCCATGCCGAAACGGTGGTGCATTTCGGTGCATCCAGCGAGGCGATCACTGGGACACCTGCTGTCCGTGCAATCTCATCTCGGAGGCGCAAGCGGTGCCCGTGTTGGAGACGTACGAGCACGAACACCGCACCCGCCAACGCTCCGAACACAAACGCGATGATGCCTGCTTCGATGGGGAATACGTACTTGGAGGATGGTTGGGCAACAGCCATCTGAAGTACCCGCGTGGTGTTCGTCGTTGAACCGTTCTCAATGTGGGCGTTCGTGATCTGGTTCGTGACGCTGTTGAGTTGCAGCGAGACCTGATTCTGCTCGGTGCGAAGCGAGCCCAACAGATTGGTATCGAGTTGGGCCTGGCCAGACCCCGGGGCCTCAGAGGCCAGGCGAGCAGCGATAGTACCTATCTCATACTGCAGATCCTTGATCTGTTTAGTGAGCTGGGCGGATTCGTGCTGCAACGCGGCGACCGCAGTCCTTGCAGATTCCGTCTCCAATTGGCCGATGTAGTCGATATAGCTCGCAGCTACAGCATTGGCTAACCTGATTGCGTACCCACTCTTCGGAGCCTGCGCTTGGATCTGCAGGATCTGCCCACTAAGTGGTGTAACTTTCACGAGCTTTTCGACCCCGAGTGCCCCGAGTGGCGGTGATACTTTGGTCCCGGCCGCAGCCAGGACCGGGATGCTTCTTGCGATGACGGACTGGGTCTCGATGCTGTTCCCCAACGTGCCCGAGTTGCCCGAGTTGCCCGAGTTGCCCGAGCCGGATGTGTTGCTAGATGGGAGGAGAACCAGGGCGACGGCGGTCTGATTCTCGGGGCCGTGCAGTCCGTACGCGAGTCCACCGAGTCCGAACAGCGCGGCCACGACGATGACCAGGACCCGGCGTCGCCAGATCTCCTGAAGCGATGCACGCAGGTTGAGAGGCTGCTCGTTCACTTGCTGCTGACCGAAGGTTCGATTTCTGGAGGCGCCCAGTCAGTCCGGCTGGCACTGGGGGTCATGTCGGTGCTGTGCAGGTATGTGGCGATTTGTGCCCGATTGTCGAGATCGAGCTTGTGATAGATGCGGCTCACGTAGTTGCGTACTGTCTTCTGACCGAGTTGCAGTTCTACGGCGATCTCCACGTTGCTGGCACCTTGAGCCACCATCCTGAGTACGGCTGACTCCCGTGGTGTCAGATGGCTGGAAGGATCTTGATCTAGCACCCATCGGGCCGCCTCCTTGCAGAGAACCTGATCACCCAAATGAATGGAGTGGACCGCAGCCCTGATCGCTTCGAGGGAGGCGTCCTTCAAGAGTACGCCGGAAGCACCCGCTATCAGCACTGGCCGCACGCGCCAGTCGGGATTCGAAGTCAAGACCAGTGTCTTCGTGTTTGGGCATTCTGAAGCAAGCAACCGGACGAGATCGATGCCATCGACCAGTGAGAGCTCGAGATCTACCAAGACGACATCGGCGGAAATAGCAGTGCAGAGCCCGAGCAACTTCGGATCGCCGTCGGAGACAGCCACGACGTCCAGGTCTTCGTCCTCGCCGAGAAGTCGGGCTAACCCGAGTCGGAAGAGCCGTTCGGCCGCGACCACTATGACGGAGATCTTGGAAATGGTGATCGAAGAGCCATCCGAGGAGGCGGTTCGTTCGAGAGGCTGGGGTGGGTTGCTGTTGAACACGTCGTTGGGTCCCGGGTCGAGTGCGATTGAGCGCAGATCGGGCGACTTGGTTGTCGCCCGGCCGCCTCTGGAGTCGATGGCCATATAGAGTTCCGAGAGCGGCGGAAGATACGCCGACGAGGGACGTTGTCCCTCGTCGGCCGGGGACAGTCCCTAGTAGACCTCAGGGACTGTCCCTTGGCTATGAGGGGTCACTCACGGAACCAGTCCAGTCGAGGCGACATGCGGCGGAGCATTTGGCCTGCTCAGGAGGATGCGCGATCGGGTGTGGTTCCCTGTATCTGCCTGAAGGCGACGTGCTCTTTCTAGTCGGGAGTTGCGACTGAAGGCGCCTATCTGATCCGACCTGCATGAGCCGCACCTAGCGAGTGTCTTTCTCCGCCAACCGAGACGAGTGACAAGTTTGTCGGCCATCCGATTCGGACCGCGAAGGTATCTCCGCAGTGGTGCCAAGACCCGTGCCATGACGACGCTGGCCGACCAGTGTATGGCGTCGGCATCCAATTTTGCAGTCGGGATCGTGGTGGCGCGAATTAGCGGTCCCGCCGGCCTGGGGGCCTTTGCCCTGGCCTACGCGGGCTGGATCCTGCTGACGTTGATCCATCGGTCATTGATTACCGACCCGATGGTGATCATGGGTGACCTGCGCGGGGATCAGAAGGACGAATTCATTCGGCGCGGGTTTGCCGCAGACGTGACGTTCAGTGCGATGGCCACGTGCATCATCGCCGCCGTGGGTATGGCACTCCTCGTTGTCGGTCAGCACACGTTCGGAGTGGGGATGCTCTCAGTAGCTCCTTGGATACTCGTGCTCCTTCTGCAGGACTACTGGCGACAGATCGGATTCATGCAGGGGACCCCGAAGAAGTCGCTCATGAATGACATCCTGTTCAACGCCGTGCAGGCACTGGCGTTCGGGGCAGTTTTCCTGGCGGGTCTGCATTCGGTGTTCGCGGTTGTCTCGGCTTGGGGGTTGGGAGCGGCGGTTGCGGCTCTCTACGGTCTTCGACAATTCGCAGTCCGCCCCTCGCTACGCGGGGGAAGCGAGTATCTCTGGTCCCGTTGGCACACGAGTCGGTGGTTGGCCGGCGAGCGTACGGCCTCATGGGGGGGCGGCCAGCTCTACATGATCCTGGCAGGCGCGCTATTAGGCCCGGCTGCCCTGGGAGGCTTGAAAGCGGCGCAGGGACTGATGGTCGGGCCGGCTAACGTGTTCATCAGTGCCGGGGGGAGCTTTGGTCTGCCTGAAGCTACCCGCCAGTTTGCCGAGCGCGGTAGGGAGGGCCTGGTACGAGTCTCCCGCTACGTGACAGCCGCAGGACTCGTGGCGACCGGCGCATGCGGCATCGTCGTCCTTGTTGCTGCACCCACCCTCATCAAACTGCTGTACGGGTCCGCGTTCGTCCCCTATGCACCGGCTGCACGGATCTACGCAGTCTCAGTAGTGCTCTCTGCGCTCGGCCTCGGTGCGGGTCTCACTCTCTTGACCACACGCCGGTTGCGCGCACTCTTCATGGTTCAATTGGAGAAAGTGGCCGTCTCAGTCGCGGCCGTGTCTATCCTGGCCCCCGCCTACGGAGTAACCGGGGCAGCGGCAGCGGATCTGGTCACAACTGCCGTCACCGTTCCCATCATGCTGGTTCTGCAGTCGTCGGCTCGTCGGTCGATCGAGGAAGTGCCATCTAAAGGTTTCTTGGAAAAAGCGCGGCGACGGGTTGTCAAAAATTTCGACGATCTCACCAAGGTTTGGTCGGTCTCTCGCGAGGATCTGGACGAGGGAACGTAATGGGCTTGGAGGGCCGCCCTTAGCGTTCGCACCTGTCGTGGACCTGCCGTTCGCCCAGGAGTTCGAGACCCCGTTCCGCCACTTGGGTCTCTAAGTCGGGACCCCCGTGAAACGCCAGCCGGACGGCTGGACCACCCGTCGTCTCGAGACGATCGGCGATCTCGAGTTGCCACACTCGCACCTCCAGCAAGGATCAGCTGGAATCGACGTATCAAGTCACTCACAAAAACATCAAATTAGAGGTATGAGTCTCCTCCTGGGCGTGAGCCCGATGGTCGGTGCCGCGGCGTGAACCCGAAGGTCGGTGCCGCGTTGAGAACACGATTTCACTTAGAACCACATCGGTTCATGCCGCATACACTCTCAAATCACTTGACCCAGTTGTTTCGAGCCAAACATATCAATTGCGTAATTGACGTAGGGGCCAATGTGGGTCAATACGCCCAAATGCTACGCAACAGTGGGTATCGGGGGCGAATATTTTCTATTGAACCTGTGCAATCCACCTTTGACACTCTCCAAAGGGCACGTCCCGGCGACCACAACTGGCGAAAAATGAGATGCGCGCTGGGTACGGAGCATGGCCAACTCCAACTGAACGTGTGCGCGGCATCAACTGGTTCATCGTTCCTGACTCCGACGCCAGGATCTATCCCGTGGGACAACGACTGGGAGCTCCAAGTCGACCACGTCGAAGAGGTGACCGTCTTCACCTTGGATGAAATCTTCGATGACTGTACTAAGGGCATTCCGGAGCCCCGGGTTCATCTGAAGCTAGATACTCAGGGTTGGGACGTCCGGGTGGTGGAGGGCGGGGAACAGTCAATGGAAAGGATAGCAACGATGCAATCCGAGCTTTCCTTTCAACCGACCTATGATGGGATGACTGACTGGCGGAAGGCTCTGAGCTTGTACGAGTCATATGGATTCGCGGTCACCGGCCTTTTCCCGATTGGTCGAGACCATCTGCTGCGGATGCACGAGATGGACGCCGTACTCACGCGCATCTAGATTGTCGTTCTGCGCGTTGGAGCAGGAAGACACGGGGGACGTAGGCCGGAGCACCGCGCTGGGCCGCCAGGCGCTCGAGGCAGGCGACGACCCATCCGCGTCGATGGAACGCTCTACGTCGGTGCCCGCGCCTCGCGGGTGAACTCGTCGATGACGTTCTTTCAAGAACTTCAGCTTCCGCCCCTCGGAGGCCTGGTCGGACTGGAAGTCGAGAGCCCAGACCACGTTGGGCCCGACCGGGCAGAACGGGCCCATGGCCTTGCCGATGCCCCGCAAGGGCTGCTTGCGCTTGCGACAGGGCACACGCAGGACTTCTGCGATCCAGAGGCGGTGGATCCGCTTGGGTTTTGTCCTCCATCCGGCCGCCTTGGCGGCCAGCGCCGCCCTCAGCTAGGTGTACTCGGCCAGCGCCGGACGAAGTCACGCCAGAAAGCCCGCAGCGGCAGCTCGTCGTCGGAGGGCACTCGTGCAGCCAGGCGCTGGGTCGATCTGGGCTGGCCGAGCACCCGACAGGCCCGTCGTTCGCTCACCCCGAACTGCGTGCAGAGGGCCCGCACCTCCCGCCGCCGGCAGTCTGGGGTCACAACGGGTGGATCAGCTCACGGGGATCCGGTCACATGCCTTCAGTCAGTAGCTACTTCTTCCAAGAGATGCTTTATCGTTTCTCCCGTCCGGGTCCAAGAGAACTCAGCTGCACGCTGTGGCCCTCGAGCACGTAGTTCACTCCTCTTGTTCCTGTCCTGCCACAGTTCGGCAATCGCCCGTGCGATCGACTCCGGCTCCGAGTTTTGCGCGACGAGGGCTGCAGCACCGAGGACCTCCTCTACCGCTGGCTCGGGAACGACAACGAGTGGGGCACCGCAGGCGAGTGCTTCAAGGCTTACGAGACCAAAGGCCTCATAACGAGATGGTTGCACGCAGACAGCCGCATGTGCGAAGGAACGTCTCAGGTCCTCGTCACTCAGGTAACCCACAAAGCGGACTCGGTGCGCAATGCCAGCTTCCTCGGCCGCCTTCCGCGCTGGGTCCAGTTGCTCGCCCAGCCTGCCACCAATGACAAGATCGGGAAGGTCTGGCGCCAGCATGAGGGATCTCGCGTAGGCTGCCACAACCGTTGGCGTCTGATCACGAGGTTCCCACGAGCCGAGGTGGAAGACTGTGTCTTCCTGTGGTTCGATGTTGTCGGGATAGAATCGGTCTGTATCGACTCCCAATGGGACAACGGCGATGGGTAACTTTGCTCCATAGCGGTCGTGGAGGTTTTCCGCGACCACATTGGTGCTGACTATCACCAGGCGCGCATGATGTAACGCTCGTGAAACCGTCATGCGTTGATAGACGCGCTTGAGTCTTTCCCGTGACGTGGTGGCCGTAGCACCACGAGAAGCGGCGAGCCGTGGGTCGTCAAGAAAGTGCAGGACTGTTGGCGGACCCCAGGTCGGCCCGCAGGCTCGGTGGGCGTAAACGGCCCCCACGTGGAACTTTTCGCAGTAGAAGGGCAGGCCGAGTTGTTCCCACAGAGTGCTCGGCATGTCGGGTACGATGATCGTTTCGCACGGAGAGTCCTCGACGTTCTTGCTTCCGGCTTTGGTCGTCAGGAGGATGGGTTCGAGCACGTCGGAGCCCCCGTGAAACGCTTGCACGACATGGTACAGAACCCGTGCAGCACCGTAACCAAGTGCTAGCTGAGTACCATCGAGTGCCACACGGGTTCCGAGCCGAGACTGAGTCACTGCTGCGCACTCCTCCGTGATGGCTGGTTCATGATTCTGTGGTCAGGCTAAGGCCAGCCGAGACTGAGTCACTGCTGCGCACTCCTCCGTGATGGCTGGTTCATGACTCTGTGGTCAAGCTAAGGCTAACAGTTTTGTTTTGCGCCAACTTCAGCAAGAGGTCTGCCAACAGCGTCGACGTCCGCTCCCACGAGAATTGAGCTGCGCGCGTTGGTCCTTGCTTCCGCAATGAGGACATCTGCGCCTTGTCACACCAGAGCTTTGCAATGCAGTCGGCCAAGGAGATCTCGCTGCTGTCGCGCGCGATGACGGCCGCATCCCCTACTACCTCCTGTACGGACGGTTCGGGCGAGATCACTAGTGGCGCGCCACATGCAAGTGCCTCTAGGGGCTGCAGTCCGAAACCCTCGTACTGCGAGGGTTGGACGCACACCGATGCGCTTGCGTAGCGCTGCCGGAGTTCTTCATCCGAGATCCGACCAAGTAGATGCAGCCGTTGTTCGACGCCGGTCTCACGAGCGGTATGGCAAATTTGTTCATACTGCGCCCCAAGGTTGCCTCCGATGAACAGATCTGGAAGGTCAGGCGCCAGTGAAAGTGCTCTTGCGTAGGCACGGACAACCAATTCGGTCATGTCCCGAGCCTCTACCGAGCTGAGATGAAATATGCTCTCGCCACCCGTACCGGAGAGATTGGGATGGAACAGTTGAGTATCAACACCAAGAGGTACGACGCTCACTTCTCCAAGACGTCGTCCGAAGCGGTTCTGCAATTCTGATCTGCAGGCAGACGAACTCGTTGCCAGGAAGGAAGCGTGATAGAGCCCTCGGCGGATTGTCAATCGCTGGTAGGCGCGACGGGCACGTTCACGGGAGGAAGCCGCTTTGAATCCATTCCATCGAACGAAGGGGTCTTCCGGAACGTGTAGCAGAACAGGTGGTCCCCACGTAGGTCCGCACTCAGCGTGGCTATAGATCACATCGGCTTGGACTCTTCGTGCGTGCCACGGAAGTCCGAATTGTTCCCATGCACTATGGAACATGGGGTGTGAGATGTGGAACTTGGCAGAAGGGAAATCGAGGAACTCACGGCCTTCTTCCGTGCTCAATATGACGCAGTCAAGCCGCGGATCACCCGTTAGAAGTGGAAGAACGTGCTGAAGCACCCTCGCAACGCCCCTACCCTGTCGAGAGAGGGACATCCCATCCAATGCAACGCGTACCAAACTGCTCACCTCCAGCCACGGGGAGCTGATCGTGACTCAATCTGAGCTGAGCGCTGTTTCATTTTGTGGCACACCAAGCGGCGTCTCACTGCGCAAGCGATGTGCGTAGACCGGCTCCGATTGTGACGCCACTTCTCGGAGGTCGGGTGGATTGCATCAAGAAGGTGTAGAGCCGCGGCGCCACGACCTCGGCGTCAAAGTGATCCTGGTATCGCTTGTAGGACGCGGCGCCAGCTGCCGATCGCTTTTCCTCGTCACCAATCAGGTCGAGCAGCAGTTGAGCCGCCTTGCCGGGGTCATCAAGGGACCACAGGCCTTCTATACCATCGCGGCAGAGTTCCGCCACGCCGCCCACATTCGTGGTGACAACGGGCAAGCCTGCTGCCATCGCTTCGATGATCGCCAACGGAAGCGCTTCCGCATAAGAGGCATGGACGTACATACGGTAGGCGGGAAGAAACTCTCGAACATCTGATCTATGGCCGTGGAAACGGACGTGTTCCCTTAGCCCGAGCGATGAAGTCAGATGCTCCAGATCCCTGCGACACGTGCCATCTCCGTACACGTCCAGTGTGAGCGGGCTCCCCCTCCGCCTGGCTTCATCAAGGACAAAAAGTAGAAATCGATGGTTCTTCGCGATCTCCAAACCTCCGATCGTGACCAGATCCCCTAACTCCTCGGAAGGACGACGAGGGACAGGTGCGACGAAGTTGTGTATCACCGCCGAAGGCACGGCAGCTGGTTCCGGCGCCCAGCTCAGGAAGTCCGCGCGCGCCGCCTGGGACACAAAAACGATTGCGTCCACTTGCTGCACCACTTCCGCCTCGAACTGTCGGATGGAGCGGTACACGGCACCCCCTTTCGGGATCGCTCCTTTTCGTGCCCACTCGTCAGCTTGAGAGGTTTGGAAGTGGACCGCGAGAATCACCCGCTGCTGCGGTCCGGTGCGGGCGAGCAGCGCAGCCTGCGCCTCGACGGGACCCTGTGCGTAGATGACGGCGTCATTGAGTGACCGCAGATACCGGTGCAGTGCCATCCGTAAGAATTCCTGGTGAAAGTAGCGATACCAGACGACGCTTGCCGATCCGCTGAATCGCTCCAAAGCCAAGCGCACGGCGAATACCGGTGCGCTCAGTAGAGGGTTGAGTGTGAAGGGTGTCACTACCGTCGACGGAATCCCGTCCTTGTTCAGGAAGGCCTGAAACTCCTTCACATGAGTATGGACGCCAGTGCGCCCTTCGGGACGGAGAATGCTGGCGATCACCAGGGGTGATCCTTCAGTGCAAAGCCGCCCGCGTTCTTCATGGGAGTCGTGAGAACTGTTTTGCCTGCTCATCGGTGCGTAACCTGTGCCAGATCCGGCCGGATACCCGAGCACGTTCGGGGGCGGTGCTCCGTGGGATCTTGACCGAGCCCAAGAAGTTGGCGCGCGTTGTCGCGGTATATCTGGACAAGTGCGTGCTCCGGAAGATCGAGTCCATAGATCGGCCATCGGCCATTGGGCGGAATCGGGTCCGACGAATAGGCGAAGGCCTCGTCGTCCGTCTCGAGAAGGCGGAAATAGACCTGATGGGTGCTGGACCTTGTCGGGAAGATATCTGTCCCAAAGAGTATTCGGTCTGCATGGCGAAGAAGAAGTGCTCCAGCGGTTCGAGGCTGGCGCCCGAACTCAGGCGCGCGGCCCGCGATGTCTATGAAGAGGTTTGGGTAGCGGTCGAGCAAGCCTGACACTCGGGACAGGTTCTCGACGTGCAAACCGTGCGCGGCCACGAACCGAGTGGCGGGGTGTGAGGCCACTGCCTCCTCGAAGGAGTCGAAGAGGCAGTGGAATTCCGTAAGTCCCTCTCGGCTTCTCGAGCTCTTTGGAGTTCGAAGTAACTCCTCGAGGCGCTCGTTATGACGGTCAACGGGTTGGAAGAACGCGACGGGGTCCGCCACATGGATAAGGACGGGGACATCGAGTTCCCCGGCCGCGGTCCAGATGGGCGTCAGAAGCGGGTCGTTCAGCAGGATGCGGCGGCCACGAGCGGTGACCTTGATCCCCAGATCCTTCCATATCTTCAACCCACGTGCCCCTCTTGTGATCGATAGTCGCAGCGATTCGGCGAGGCGTTCGTCCCCGTGCGGCTTGTCGAGAAGCCTCCAGTCCACATGGCAGAAGGAGAAAAACCGCCCTGGATGAGCCCGGTCGTAGCGGTCGAGGTTCTCCTCGAGCTCCGGTCCCCACCGACCATCGAGATTCACCATGGCTTCAACATTGCACGTGTCCATAAGGTCGAGCAGACCAAGGACATCGGGCTCCATCCACCCACCCGAGTCGCTCAACCAACGACCAAGATGCGTGTGGAAGTCGATGGCCGGGATGCAGGCACGGCTGGGGGTGTGATCCGGCAACTCGAGCATGGACACCGGTGCGTAGGAGCTCAGGCGAGGGGTCCGCAACTGTCTGGCTCGCCGTGCGACCTTTCGGAGGGGCCCTGGCATCGGGTGACGGGAGAACGGTCGAGGCGGCGGCGCCTCCGCCGGCGACTGAGCCGGGAGTCCCAACGAGCCGACCCGGTGGCCTTGGGGATTGTTGCTGCTCGCCCTCATCAGGGTGTTCAGCTCCAGATGTCGCGCATGACGTTCAGCACCACACGCGAGCCCAGTCGATCGAGCCTTATGGGAAGTTCCTTCAAAGTGCTCAAGCTCTGCCGGACGGCACGCTGGTGCTCGGGAGGACAGATGACCAGTAGAAAGCCGCCCCCGCCGGCACCAGTCACCTTCACCCCGGTCGCGCCCGCCTCGAGTGCCTGATCAACCGCTCGGTCTATCTGCTCGTTCGACACACCCGACGCAAGCTGTCGCTTCGTCTCCCAACCCTGCCGGATGGCGCTGCCCACTGCCTCCACGTCGCCGCTGCGCAATCGCTCGCTCGTGGCCGCCGCGAGGTCGCGTAAGCAGTTCAGTTGAGGGAGGGTGGCCGCGATATTTGCTGACTGCGCACGCAGGATCGTGTCAGCGCTCCTGGTGATGCCCGTGTAGAAGAGCATGATCTGCGCTTGAAGCGCCCGCCGGTCGATCGAAGAGAGCTCGATCTCCTTGGCCACCACATCGGGACCAGGGCCGAAATGGAGATCGCGGATGCCCCCGAGCGCGGCGATGTACTGGTCCTGTTTGCCGATGGGCTTGCCGCAAAGGTCGATTTCGATCGTGCAGGCCTGCTCAGCGAGCTCTTCGCCGGAGAACTGCCGACCCTGGTAAGCCGAGAGCGCGTGCAGGAGGCCCACCGTGACCGACGATGAGGAACCCAGTCCAGAACCGGATGATGGGATGTCGGCTAGCATGGTGATCTCGACCCCGTGCTTCACGCCTGTCATGAGCATCGCCTCACGCACCAACTCGTGATCGAGGTCCTCTACGCTCGAAACGATTTCCTTCTTGGAGTAGTTGACGTAGATTTCATCGTCGAACCGCTGCTTGACAATGACGTACACGTACTTGTCGATAGCACAATTGAGAACGCGTCCTCCGTGCTCGGTGTAGTAATCGGGGAGATCGGTGCCGCCCCCGACGAGGCCGATGCGGAGCGGGGTCTGGGTGACGATCATGACAGCACCTTGGGTTGCCATTCATCGATGGCCTGGCTGTAGGAGGCGGGAGTTCCGATGTCGCAGAAGAATCCGTCCACGGTCAGCGCGCGTGCCCGTCCAACCAATCGCGGGAGAAGCTGATACCCGATGTCGCTAGGAGGCGTGTCGTGGATCTCGAGAAGCAGACTGGGACTGAAGGCGTACATGCCGGCGTTGGCCAAATTGCCGATCGGCTCTGGCGGCTTCTCGCTGAAGCCGGTAACGAGACCGGACTGGTCGATATCGACCACACCGTAGCGCGACGGGTCTTCGGCAGGGAACACTGTCAGGGTTGCCACCGCATCGCCACTGCGGTGGAAGTCGATCAGGCGTCGCAGGTCGAAATCCGTCAGGTTGTCAGCGTTGAGCGCGAGGAAAAACTCCTCGTCCTCCACCCAAGATCGATGCTGGCGGAGTGTGCCTGCACTGCCTAACAGCTCTGGCTCGAAGGCCGTGTGGACGGCCGGCGGTAGCTTGCGGGCCTGCAGATGCTCCAGCACCATGTCGGGCAGATGGTGCAGGTTGATCAGCACCTCGTCTACCTCCGCACGATGAAGTGCATCGAGCCAGAGATCGAGAAGCGGTGTCCCGCCGATGGGCAGCATGCACTTCGGAATGTGATCTGTGATCGGCCGCAGCCGACTGCCCGTTCCCGCCGCCAACAGAAACGCCTTCACGAGGTCACTCTCCGTACGACCCCCAATGACCGCATGCTTGCGTTCGCCTCGTCGAGTACTCCGTCGAGTCCGTCGATGCCGTCGAGCCAGTCCGCATAGGAAGCGACTGAGTCAGTCGGTGTCCGCTTGGGCGACCAGCCGAGCATGCTGAGTGCGTTGATGTCGGAGAGGATGTGGCGAGTGTCGCCGAAACGGAACTCTCCGGGAGCGGTTCCGGGACGGTCGGAGCCGTACTGACGCATGACGATATTGGCGAGTTCCCGCGTGGTCACCGATGTGCCACCGCCGACATTGAAGACACTGCCGATCGCGCGAACGTCCTGAAGTACCAGGACGTTCGCGTCCACGACGTCTTCGATATTGACGTAGTCCCGGATTGCCTCGCCGTCCTCGTACAGAGTCGGGGCGCGGTTCTGGCGGTAGTGGAGGCAGAAGATGCGGCAGGCGCCGGAGTAGGCGTTGAAGACGGACTGGCGCGGGCCCTGCACAATGCTGTAGCGCAAGGCCGCGGTGGGCACCCCGTACCTCCTTCCCAGGTGCACCGCAACCATCTCCTGGCCAAGCTTGGACATGCCGTACGCGTTCTGGGGGTTGGAAACGCGCTCGGGCGTCGCCTGCATCGTCAGGGGTCCGCCGCACTGCGGGCACGGAATATCCCACTCACCGGCAGCCAGGGCCGACTCGGGACGCATTCCCGGCAGCTGCTCGCCGTCGAGAGGGCACCGGTAGAGCCCTTCTCCCATCGCCGCTTGCGAGGACGCCACGACAACCCGTGCGAGATCGAGCCGCTCGGCCACGATGATCTGGTACAGGAGCGCGGTTGACACGACGTTGACATCGGAGAAACGGGCGAAATCCGGCAGGTAGTCCTGGTAGGCGGCGAAGTGGTAGACGGCGTCGACCCGGCGCAGGAGGTTTCGGAGGAGGTCCTCGTTACGGACGTCACCCTCGTAGAATTCGACCTCAGGGTTCAGATAGGGGGGCGGTCCACCCCGGTGGACCGGTGGTGTCAGCGCGTCGAGTACCACGACGTCGTGACCGAGCTGGAGGAGTCGATCAGAGGTGTGCGAGCCAATGAAGCCCGCGCCGCCGGTGACGAGGATCTTCATCGCCGCCGCCGCCTCTCAGCGGCCTCCCGATAGACGTCCAGAGTCGCCTCGGCGGTTGCACCCCAGGTGAACTGCTTGGCCCGACGGAGCCCGAGGGTTCGCAGGTCGTCCGCCCCAGACCCGGTGCCGTCAAGGATGGCGCGGGCCAGCGATGCCGGGTCGTGAGGGTCAGCAAGCACAGCCGCGCCGCCGGCGGTCTCGGGCATCGCGCTTATGTCGGACGTCACGACCGGACAGGCGCACGCCATCGCCTCGAGGATCGGCAGACCGAATGTCTCGTTGAGCGAGGGATACACAAGCAGGTCCGCTGCCTGATAGAAGAGGGCTGTCTCCTCGAGCGGCACGGCGCCGATGAAAACGACGTCGTCGGCGATGCCGAGCTCGGCAACGAGCGCGTGCAATTCGGCCACGTACTTCTCGTCACGGAGGGCGCCCACGATGACAAGCTGACGGCCTGCGAGTTCGTGCCGCACCAGCTTCCAGGCACGGAGGAGGCCGTCGCAGTTCTTATAACGCCAGACGGAAGACACGAACAATACGAACGGCCGTGTGACTCCGAACGAAGCCACGTGCGCCCGAGCATCCTCCCGATTGCCGGGCTTGAAGGTGTCATGATCAACCGCTTCGTAAATCAATCTGACCTTCTCTTGGTCCACTTCCAAGTAATGGTCGATCTCTTCGCGCAAGCTGTTGGAGTTGATAATGATGGCTTCAGCGCGCCGAGCCGATCGCTGGTAGTTCAAACGGCGATAGGCCCGGACACCTGGGCTGATCGCGCCCGGCGTCGTAAATGCGTGCATTGTCTTCATGTGGATGACCAGGGACCAGGAGGGGTTCAATACGGGGGCGATGCCCGTGTTCAGCACGTCGATATGACTGAGGGGAAGGCGAATCGGCGCGAAGAAGTGCTCGCTCGCCGTCCGCAGGAGCCGATGTTCATTCGACCAGGGAAACGTGATGCAACGGACGGCCTCCCCGTAGTCGCCGTGAAGGCGTCGGGCCGAGGGACTGAGCATCAGGTGGAGCTCTTCGCCCGACTGAAGGCGATTCGCCATCTCGGGCACCATTCGCGTCCAGAACCAGTGAGCCCCAGAGGGATGGCTGGGGTTCTCGGTGAGCAGGTTGATGGCCACGCGGAGACGGGCATCCTTGCCGGCGGACTCCGAAGGCACGGAAGGGCCGGAGGATGTCGGAAGAGCAGTTCCGGCGCGGATGGCCATCAAAAGGTGCTCGAGGCTATGGCGTCCGTGCTCATGCGCGTCTGCCGGATGTACTGGGCCATCGCGTGCATGACGGACTGATGAAGGTCTTCGACTACGCCGTAGTTGCTGCTGTCGACATGGATGGCGATCTCGGCGATCTCCCGAGCTTCTCCGCCGCCGAACCCCGTCAGGGCAATGGTCCGCACACCGTTGTCTCGCGCCCATTGCAATGCGCGGAGGATGTTGGGGGACCGTCCCGACGAGGAGATGGCGATGAGCGCGTCACCCGGTTTGGACTGAGCACGGAGCTGATAAGCGAACGAGTCGTCGTAGCCCAGATCGTTGGCGATGGCGGTGAGAAGTTCGACATTGCTGCAGAGGCTGATGACGCGCGGCTCAAGGTCCGTACCCGTTCTCACTCCCTTCAGGTGGTCGCACTGCAGGTGGTTGGCAACTGCGGCGGAACCACCGTTGCCGCACGAGAAGACGAGGTTGCCACGCGTGTAGGCCTCTAGGAGGGTGTCGGTGGCGCGATCGAGCGAGACCGGGTCGATGCTGGCGGCGGCTTGGGCGAGCTCGTCGAGGTAGGCGCCCGTGAAAGAAGCCGCTGTGTAGTACGGCACCGCCGGGAACGGCACCGCCCGGGGTCGCGCGTCTGTGGGACGGGACGTCGTGGTCATGCCGCGATCCGTTCCAGGATGAATTGGGTGGCGAGGGAGAGGTCGGGGAACGTCCGGACACTCGGGTGAATACATGGACCGGGTCCCACGTGAATGGCGGACGCTCCCACCGCTTCGGCCAGTCCGATGTCCTCCGGACTGTCCCCGACCACCCATGAGGAGGTGAGGTCGAGGTTGAGCGCCTCTGCGGCGGCTCGTGCCATTCCCGGCATCGGCTTTCGGTCGTCGCTCGTGCGTGCGAACTCGGGCACAGACCCGTCAGGGTGGTACGGGCAGTAGAAGAATCGGTCGACGTAGGCCCCGTGCTCTGCGAGCCTCTCGGCGATGTAGCGGTGGACCTCTTCCACGTCACTGATGTCGTAGAGCCCTCGGGCGACACCAGCCTGGTTGGTCACGACCGCCACCGGCACCCCGGCCCGGTTGAATCGGGCGATTGCTTCGGCGGCGCCGTCAATGAATTCGACGCGGTCGACCGACCCGACGTGGCCGTGATCGACGATGATCGTCCCGTCCCGATCGAGCAGAACGCCCGGGCGGGGGCTTGATGGACAAGGCTGCCCATCGCGTCCGAGCACCGCCGCTGAGGATGTTGTGCTGTCGTCCGCTGGCGCAGGTCCGTGGGGCGAGGCCCCGAGCGGCGGACTGATCCGTCCGAGTCCACGCTCGCGCAAAAACGCCACAACCTGTAAGAGCAGCTTTCCGCAGGACAGATACCTGGAGTTTGACCATTCCCCCGCTGGTCGGACACCTCGAATAGCAGGTAGTCATGTGTACGGTGACCGTGCAGCAGCCTGAGCCGACCAGGCGTCGGGGCAGGTACCCAAAGGAGTTCCGCCGAGACGGCCGCCCTGGTGATCGACCAGCACCGCACGCTCGCCGACGTGGCCCGGGAGTTCGGCCTGGTCGAGCCGCCATCCACCTACTCGACGGCAGGACGACTTCCTCTGTCCCGAGACGACTGACTTCTCCATGCTGAAGTCGTATCCCGAGTTCCGCTCTCAGATCATCGAATCCACCGAACCCTCCTGACGAGGGACGGCTGGTCGTCTACGTGCGGGGTTCCGGTCGCTCGAACTTCATGCCGTCGGAGCAGTGCCTCCTGCGGATGCTTTCCCTGCGACTGGTGCGCAACGCCTCGCAGGGGGCAAACTACCAAGTGACAGGCAGGCCCTGAGAGGCGGGGAACAACTCGTGAAACACAAGGCCGAGAGAGTGAGACGCGCCGACTCGATGGCAGGCGAAGCGAGTGGCGCCGCCGTTCAGTGCGAGCCTTCCCTGGTCATCGCGTCCATACATCGGGAGGAGGGCATCACCGGCGTTCACACACACATTCGACAGTTTCGTCAGTATCTTGACAAAGTGAAGGTAGATGCCCCGCTAGTCACCTCATTCTCGTGGAATCGGACCCTGACGTATCCCGTCTTCGGGCTGCGGAGGGCGATCAGGCCGTGCAGCAAGGCCGCCAGCGTTCTCTGGTTCCGACATTGGCATGAGGTATTCCTCTACCACGCATTACGGCGGCGACTCGCCAAACTGAATGAATGCATCATCTACGCCCACGAGCCGCTGGCTGCCCACGCTGCGTTGCGGGCACGGCGCGGACCACACCAACGTGTCATCCTGGCAATCCACTACAGCATCTCGACATCCGAGGAGTGGGTCGTGACGGAGGGGATCAAGCGTGACGGGGCCGTGTTCCGGGGAATCCGGGAAGCTGAACGTGAGGTGATCCCGCGAGTCGACGGCATCGTGTACGTGTCCCGATGGGCCCGAGATGCACTATTGGGTTGGCTCCCGGAGGCGGCAGCGGTGTCTTCCGAGGTCATCTTTAACTTCGTGGCTCCACTGCGCTGCGCGCCGAGCATGCCCGAGGCGACGGGAGACCTTGTTACGGTTGGAAACCTCGTTCACGTCAAGAACCACAGTTACTTACTCGACGTCCTCGCAGAGACCAAGAAGTCGGGGCAGGTCCTCACTCTGGACATCTTCGGTGAGGGACCACTCCGAAGTAATCTGGAACGGAAAATCAGTTCACTGGGCTTAGACGATCAGGTCCGCTTACGGGGATTTCGCAGCGACGTTCGGGCCCTTCTTCCAGGCTATCGGGCCTACGTCCACGGTTCGTACTCCGAGGCGCTCCCGTTAGCGATCATCGAAGCGATGGCGGCAGGCCTTCCCGTCGTGGCGGGAAACTTCGGGCCAATTCCAGAGCTCTTCGACCACGGCGTCGAAGGGCGGTATTGGCCTCTCGACGATCCGGTCCGGGCGGCGGCGGAAGTAATGGATCTTCTCGACTCCGAGCCGGAGCGTCTGCAAGCCGCCAGGTCGGCAACCGAGCGATTCCATCGTGACTTCGATGCCGACAAAGTCGCCGCTCGTCTGTTTCACTTCGTCATGGGGACCACAACCCCGCCGCGCAGCGACCAAGCAGCGACGAAACCTCTCTCCTTGTGATCTTCCCGTGCTGGAACAACCCTTGCACCCTGCCGCTACGTGGGCCCACAGAAGAGGACAAAGGTTCTACGAGGCCCAGTTCAACCAAGGAGCGCGCCGGCATCTGGCCTGCCATGTCGGGCCCGATCCCGACGGCGTCACCCGCTGGCACTGTGCGTTCTCAGCCGGCAGTTCCCACAGACCATGCCAACTCGCGTCGAGCTCCAGTTTCAGGCATAGACCTCCTATTGGATGTGACGCTTATATTGGATGTGACGACCGGAAACGCAAAGGCCATTTTCTCGAGGATCGGCAATCCAATGGCCTCATCCAGCGAAGGGTAAACGAGCAGGTCCGCTGTCTCATGGAAGAGAGTGATCTCCTCGAGCAGTGCGCACCGACGAAGACGTGGCCAAGCGGGCTACGAACGCCACCCTGCCGTGTCGACAGCTCTTACGGCTTCTCAATGCCTGCTACGACGTGGTCCATTGGGCGAGGTCGGTAGGACATTTGCAGTGCTGGCCAGAGGTCGGATTCCCACTGGGTGTCGGGCTTTCTCTGTCAGTCGGACAGCGGTGGAATGGGCATCCTGTTGATGGCAGCCCGAAGGTCGGCTACGTCGATGCGGAAGGACGCATCCCGGTGTCCATGCTCTGACGCGCCAAAGATTTCCTGATGGACGAATCCGAACGAATGGCACATCTGGGCGTAGTCGGTAATCAGGTGCTCTTCGCCGGGTGGGCGAAGTTCCAGCAGGCTCAGATCGTGGTCGTAGGCATGGATGATGTTGGTGAGTCCGGCTCCGTGGATCCCGATCACGTACCGGCATTCGCGGAAGAGTTGCGCCTGTTCGCGGAGAGACATCCCATCCGTGTCCACGGTCTCGAAGTTCCACTCGCGCAGGAGAGCTTCGATTTCTTCGTAGTTGCTGAGGGTCCTTCCCCGCCCCGCCGAACGGGTGAGAAAGATGCGTCGCTCCGCACTTGTCTGTAGACGACCATCGTCGAAATCGAGGAGGGCGAGAACCTCGCCGGGGGACTCCAGAAACTTGGTCCCAGCTGAGGCGCGGCTCAGAAGTTCGGATTCCGGGGAGACGGAGCGGTCCGGCAGAAAGTACTGGTTGGCGGAGCAGAACACAACGCTCTTGGCTTTGATGAATTGCCCTCGGGGTGACATGAAGTTCCATCGGGACAACCGCTTCGACTGAATCGCCTCTCGGAAGAACGGTTGGTCGAATAGCCTGTCCTCCACTATCACTGGAAGGGCCGGGTCGATGCTCGCCTCCTCCAAAAGCAGCATCTTCGGCAAGAAGTCGCGGTAGAAGTGAAAGTAGTTCGAGCACCAGAGGGTACCCAGCGATATAACCGACTCAAGGTCGGAGCGGTGACGCCCAAGGATCCTGGCCTGGAAGTATCTCGCCGGAGACGGAAGACCACCCACTTGCCACAAGACGGAGTCCCGTGCCGCATAGGCATTGCTGACAGAGGTCTCGATGAGCAGGCCATAGTCGGCGATGGCAAATCCGAATCGTGGCTCAATAAGCACGTTCCGCTGAAGCTGACACAGGTATGGCTTCAGCGGAGAGTCTGGTGCCCTACGGGATGCATCGGCCGGCGTAGTCCAGAGCTTGAAACTCGATTCCAACGGCTTGGACGATTGCAGAGCCGCAAGGCAGTCCCACGCCCCAATCTGGACTTTGCGGTGGAATCGGTGAACTAGCGGAGCCATCCGCCAGCGGATTTGTTGCATGTCCATGAATGTGGGGACTCTAGCGGGGCGATGCCTGCCTTGGCCGTCCATTATGACACCCTCACAAATGCTCTCAGGGCGAACCTGAGGCCAAGGGACTTCTCGACTTGGATGCTCTCCGCTCGATCGGAGGTGTGTGCTCCGATCGATTCGGGTACCGGACCTTCTTTATCCCGTCACGCTGGTGTCCGAATCGGACAGTCCGAAGTGAATCGCCAAACATTCCTGCGTCGGGAGACTTCCTGCGCCGTGCTCGACCAGCCGCCGTTGCGCGCTTGTGACCGAGCACGACCTTGCTACTGCGTGAGCACAGGGAAGATCGGCAAGCGACAACGTCGGTCCCTGTCCATTGAGATACGACCACTGGCTGATCAAACGTGACCAGTCACGGCCAAGAGTTTCCAGTACCGGCCTCTGGCTCCTTGCAACCGAATCGCATCCGCACATGCTCGGTCACCAGATCCTGGACTTCGAGGCGCTGGCGTGCGATCAGAAGACCATGCTCCAACTCGGGTAGATACGCCAAGCGGAATCGCCCTCGACGCTCGAGCTCATTGAGTTGTCGCGGAGAGGCTCCATACCGGATCGGCAGGTACGACCCTTTGCCACTGACAATCAGGACATCGGAGCCGACTGCATCCAGTTCTGGGAGCCAAGCCGCGCTACGCTGTGGCGGCGCTGTTCTCCAAATCTTTGCCCGCCAGAGCAACCGCGGGAACATTCGGCGGACGCGAACCAAGGGCGAATCGCTTCGGAACCGCTCTTGGAGCTGGCTCGAACCCATCACTACCCGCCGGCGGGGATCCGGCAACCCTCCGTCGCGTACCTCAGGCGGTACGAACGACAAGTTGGGGTTGATCGCAACCACGCCTCTGGGCATCAGATGGAAGGCGCTGTCGATGGCCTGATAACCCGCTGCGCAGAGGCCGACGAGGATTACGTCGGATGGGTCGGAGGGAGAACACCATCGGGCGACCTCTTCCACATCATCGAAGGCTTCCGGCGCACCCCAGTCGAAGTCCCGTTGCAACTTGTGGCGCAGAGGGCTGTCACCTAGCCCGCTGAAGTCGATGCGTATCGAACGCAGCCCTGTCTCGGCCCACCTCCGGGCTAGGTCAACCCACGTCCGAGCAGGCCCGACCCGATAGCCGTTGGCAACACTGAGAAAGATAGCTGTCGGGCCCGCGTTGCGCACAGGCGACTCGGTCACGATTCCGAAGAGGCCTGTCTCGCCGACCCACACTGGCGTCTCGACGATGCTCGAACGGCCGCTCGGCCCGGGAATGGACATAGGCCCGGTCCAGCCGGGCACCGAAATGGGCTGAGGCTCATGCTGGGCGTGGGCGCCGACCCACTTCACGATCCGATCGACCGCCTCTCTTGCGACGGCCGGGTGTGTAACGTCATCGATCATGCGTGAATGTCCGATCGCCTCCCCCCACTCAACGAGCTCGCCGCGCAATCGATTCTGAAGAGGGGTGGCGTCTCGGTCTGGGCGGACGAGGACCAGCATCCGGGTTTGGCTCTCACCCAGGTTCGACAGATCCAACTTACGTAGGTCTGCGGCGGTGAGGGCGTCGAAAAATATTCCGGGAGCGTCAACAGAGCCATCCGTTGTCGTCGTCGGCACGTTGAAGGACATGGCGCTTAGGGCCCTTTGCCAGGAAAGATAGGCCTTGCCACTGGGTTCCGGATCCCAGAGCACGAGTCCGTCGATATCCCCGTCGGCCTCGCTCACCAGAGCCGCGAGGGTGGCTCCCAGTCCCATGCCGACCACGAAAACCGATCCAACACCAGATGCTCGCATGGTGGCCACGGCTGCAGCAATGGAATCAAGCCAAGACCTCACTCGCTGCGGTTCATTGCCCGTACCTGCCGAGTCTCCCGTGCCGTCGTAGTCGAACCGGAGCGTGCAAACGCCGCCCGCCGTCATCTCGTCACCGAGGCACCGCAATGTGTAGTTGGCGTTCTGGTAGTCGCGGCCGAATGGAGGGCAGACGACAACACCGGCCCGAGCGGATCGCGATTCGGGGACGTGAAACATCCCGAACAGCGGTCGCTCCTTAGATCCGAACCAGATCGGCTTGACTTCTGTTGAACGGCGGGGCGAGTCTGCGGCTGGGGTGATCATCGGCCCCGTAGTGCTGGTCATCGGTCCCCTTCGCGTTCGAGCACCCTCGCTGGGGAACTTTTTCCGTCGCCCGCCGGTGCAGATCCGTGGGGCGAGGTCCCGAGCAGCAGACCGATCCGTCTGGGTCCTCGCTCGCGCAGATACGCCATGGGTTACAAGAGCCGATTTCGGCGGAGCAGATACCCGGAGGGCCGGGAGTGAGCGTGTAGACAGGCGTCTCGGTTTGCACCCTCGGTGAACGCCGAAGTTGATTGATTTCCCAGGTTATGGCGTATCTTGATAGCCGCATCTGCCTCTTGGTCTAGAGGACTTCTTTCGAGATTCCGAACCCCGGGTGGAGCTGCGGTCGGATGTCCGGAGCGGGTGTGTATGGGTGAAAGAGCGAAGGTCGCAGTCCCGATCTGGGGGGAGATGGACCGAAGAGTCGCGGGTGCCGAGCCCCAAGTGGCTGCAGCGCCAGGACCGCGGGTGCTTCGAGTAGGCCTTGTCAACAACATGTCAGAGCCGGCCTTCGAGGAGACGCATGACTCGTTTGCGGGACGTTTGCTCGCTGGTGCCGCAGGGATGGAGATCGAGCTGCGGTGCTATCGAATTCGGGCGCTGTCCCCCGAACCAGCCATCTCGGACGCGGCCCCGTCACTCTATGGGGATATCGAGGATCTCTATCGAGACCCACCAGACGCACTGGTCGTGACGGGCACCGAGCCGGTCATGCCCGAGCTCACCGACGAGCGGTACTGGGCCGACTTGGCGACGTTACTGAACTGGGCCGAGGCCACCGTACCGTCAACCTGGTTGTCGTGCCTCGCTGCACACTGCGCACTGCGGGCACTGGATCAGACCGATCGCGTTCGGCTGTCCGTCAAGCGCAGCGGTGTCTTTCCCCAACCCGTGAACCAGTCGCATCCCCTCGGTCGGGGACTCGGTGGCATGACTGCCGTCCCTCACTCCCGCTGGAACGAGGTGCCGGGTGGCTGCGTGCAGTCTGTCGGGTACGAAATCGTGATCGGCACGGCAGCAGGGGAGTGGACGGTGGCCGCCCGCGAGCGCGCCGGGCGCATGCTCGTATTGGTGCAGGGGCATCCCGAATACGCACCGACCCTGCTGTTGCGGGAATATCGTCGGGACATGCGAAGGTACATCGAGGGCACCGTTCCGGCCCCTCCTCGGATCCCGACGAGCTATGTCGACGAGGCGGGAGAGGAACTCCTCCGGGCGTGGAGCGCTTCGGCCGAGCGCCTAGCTCCGGACGAATGGATCCATGCCTTTCCCATGGACGCGGTGGCCGATCACCTGATGGCCTCCTGGGTGGATTCCGCTGTTGTGCTTTTCGCCAATTGGTTGGAAGATGCTCGAGCTCGTGCTTGCTCTCGACCGCTCACCGTCGGACGCGCACGTGCGTGACGAAACCATCGCCATACACGGTGGCTATGACTCCGACGGGACGCGAGCGGTCGCCGTGCCCATCTATCAGACCGTGGCGCATGATTTTATCGATGCCGACCATGCGGCTGATGTGTTCGATCTTGCTGTCCCCGGGTTCCACTACAGCCGGATAAGCAACCCCACCGTCGGGGTCCTCGAGAGCCGGATGGCAGCCCTCGAGCAGGGGGTGGGTGCGCTTGCCCTTGCCTCCGGCGCTGCAGCCGTTCGGTACGCAGTGCGGAACCTGACGAGCTTGGGCACGAGCGTGGTGGCCACTCCACAGCTGTACGGGGCGACCTACACGATGTTCGCCCATCTCCTCCCTGAGGAGGGCGTCGAGGTTCGCTTTGCGACCGACGAACGGCCGGAGTCAATTGAGCGCCTCATCGATCGGACGACGAGAGCGGTCTTTTGCGAGACGATCGGTAATCCCGGGGGCAACATCGTGGACGTTCCGGCCGTCTGCGAGATGGCCCACTCCCACGGGGTCCCGGTGATCGTCGACAACACGGTGGCGAGCCCGGTGCTCTTCAAGCCGATTCTCCACGGGGCCGACATCGTGGTCCACTCGCTCACCAAGTTCGTCGGTGGTCACGGCACGACCCTCGGAGGACTGATCGTAGATGGTGGCCATTTTCCCTGGTCCGAGAACGCGGAGCGCTTTCCGATGTTCGCGACTCCTGAGCCGAGTTTCCATGGTGTCGTTTATGCCAGGGACTTCCCCGAGAACGCGTACATCGTCCGGTGCCGCACCGTCGGCATGCGCAACGGAGGCGCCGCGCTGTCGCCCTTCAATGCCTTCTTGTTGCTGCAGGGTCTCGAGACGCTTCATCTCCGCTATGAGCGGCACCAGGTCAACGCGGCGGCGGTTGCACGTTGGCTCAGGCAAGACCGCCGCGTCGCGTGGGTCAGGTGGTCGGGGTTCGACGACGATCCACAGCATGAACGGGCCCAGCAGTTGTTCGGAGGGTGCCACCCGTCGATCGTCACCTTCGGCGCGGCCGGTGGCTACGCCGCGAGCATCGAACTGTTCAATCGGGTGAAGTTGTTCAAGCGGCTGGTCAATCTCGGCGATGCCAAGTCACTCGTCAGCCACCCGGCCTCTACGACCCATCGTCAGTTGAATGCAGAAGAGCTCCGCCTGGCGGGAATTCCTCCCGATATGATCCGCCTGTCCGTCGGGATCGAACACATCGACGACATCATTGAGGATCTCGATCAAGCCCTCGGGTCGGGCCCCGCTGCCCCGCCTGGCATGCTGTCCACCGAATGAGGAGTTGGCTCTGGTTCTCGCTGTTACGTGGTGGCGGCGGCCGAGTATCTGTCGGGGACGTGGGCACCTCCTGGTGAAGGTGAATCCTCCGCCGGAGCCGGGCGATCCCACGGGCGCACTCGATCTGATGCTCCGGCATGCCGCGGACCGACCGGATGCCCTGGCCCTGAAGGACGAGAAGGGCTCTTGCAGCTATGCCGAGCTGGTGGAGCGGGTAGCGGCGACTGCGGCGGGGCTGGTTTCCCTCGGTGTCGAACCAGCTGACCGTGTCGCTCTTTGGCTGCCGAATTCCGCCGACTTCCTGGTCACGGCCCTCGGGTGCCTTTGGCTCGGGGCACCCTTTGTCCCGCTGTCGATGGACGACCCTCCCGCCCGGCTTGCCCGGGCGATCCAGGATTGCGATCCGACCGTGATCGTGGTGTCCACCGGCGATGAGCACCCGCCTGACCCGGCTGCGTTCGCCGACCGACGCGTGGTCGACACCCGGTCACTTCTTGGCGGCGGGCCGGTACCACGGCAGGCACAGGATCCCGAGCGGGACGTCTACATGATCTACACCTCCGGGACGACCGGTTCGCCGAAGGGTGTCCGGACGCCCGAGAGAGCCTTTCGCAGGGCGATCTCGAGTGCCACCGAACTGATGGGACTCGACGCCACGACCAAGACCCTGTGCGTCTCTCCCTTCCACTTCGACGGCGCGTACGGGATGGTGTTTCCCACGCTGGTGGCTGGCGGATCACTCGTGATCCCGCGGCGCGAGAAGCTGCTCTTCGTCAAGCCCTTCTATGACGCCCTGCGCGAGGAGGGCATCACCCATACGGGCTTTACTCCCAGCTATCTGCGGCTCCTCCTTTCGTGGCCCTCGTCCACGAGTCCGTACTGGAGCACCCTGCAGACTCTTGGCCTCGGTGGTGAGGAGTGCGTCGCGACGGACGTGAACAGGCTTTGGGAGTTCAATCCGAACTTGCGGGTGTTCAATCGGTACGGGCCGACGGAGACCACCATTCAGGTCACGACGTACGAGGTTGGCCGGGACGACGTGGCTTCGGGGATCGTGCCGATCGGAATACCCCATCCAGGTGTGAGCTTCCACCTCGTAGCTGAGGACGGGCAGTCGATCTTCGGCACCGACGAGGTGGGCGAGTTGTACATCGGGGGGGATCAGCTGATGCGGGGCTATTGGGGTGACGACGAGCTGACGTCCCGCGCATTGCGTGACGATGTCGTTCCGGGGACCAAGGTCTACCGGACCGGGGACCTCGTCTACCGAGATCGACGGGGCCGCTACGTGTACGTGGGTCGCACCGACACGGTGGTCAAGCGAAATGGTGTCCGGGTGTCGCTTCGTGAAGTCGCTCGAGTCCTCCAAGGAGTGGACGACGTCACAGCCGCGATTTGCTTGCCTACTGACAAGAATGGCCGCTTGGCCATCGCTGCCTTCGTGGAGGCGGGTCCGCGCGTCACGGTGTCCGCGGTGTTCGAAGCCGCTCACCGCGAACTCCCAGCGGGCATGGTGCCGGACGAGGTCCACCTCTGGTCGTCGTTCCCGCTGAACTCATCGGGAAAAGTCGATCGCCGTCGGCTTGCGGCCGAAGCAAAGCAGGTCATTTGGGCAAGCCCCGTCGACGACGTCACGGGGTCTGGGGGGATGGACTAGTCCCGGGGTTCCGGGTGGAACTGCAGCACGGTCGTATAGGTGTCGGAAACGTTACGCCCGCAGGACCCTTCTCCGATAATCGCCCACGTGGGCTGCTTCTTCCCGAAGCGCGGGGAGTACCAACCCAGAACCGGGTCGCTCGCACCTCTCGAGAGCGACCAGGAGACTCCGTCGGGCAAGAAGAGCGTGGCCGTCCTAGTGGATGTGCCGCTCGGCCAGGTGAGTTCGATAGCACGCTCCGTCATGCGGGCTTCGACGTCGGGGCCCAGGTGGAATGCCAGTCGGAACGCATGTCCTCCCGTCGTCTCGAGGCAGTCGACGATCTCCAGACGCCGAAGTCGGCTGTCCAATCGCACGGAGCGGCGGTGCTTCAGGGGTGGGTCGAGAGCACGATAGCCGTCGTGCTCAGCTGACCAGCCGGTGACCTCCCCATCCGCAGCGGTCTCCAATTCGAGGAGCTTGCTCTGCGCGTGGCGGGTCCAAAGGAACGGGCCCCCTGAGGAGGACTGGTCCTGGCCGTTGACCTCAATCGTGTTGTGGGCCAGGGTCGAGCGAAAATAGCTGCGCCAGCCGGGTTCGCCGTGATAGCAGTAGGTACCGGGGTCCGCAAGCACTTCGGTGCCACCGTGTCGAACTTCGATCGCGAGCGCGTCTGCATGGGCGTGGGCGGCGATCGACAAGAACCCATGGGGACCGGAGTCGCAACGGCACCAGATCTCTTCGCCATCAGAGGAAGAGCTTCGAAGCAGAGTCAGGCCGGCGTCGCTGAAGTGACTCGGCCGGTTTTCCGGCCGCCGAACCGTCCGGTGGCGACCGGCCATCGATGCGAGAAGGGTGCTGGTGACCGTCGGACTGACGGCGGGCCACCAGCTCGGCGGGTCGAACAGGGCCTCACCCATGGCCAGAAGGCGGGGCCAGCGGTCGGTGCTGTCGGGATCGAGGACGAGAGCCATTCCGTTGTCTCCGTCCCCGTAGCGCGGCGCGCCGAGCTTGACGTCCACGGACGCGGCCGCGACATTGAGCATGCGGCCGAGCAGGTCCCAGAAGTCGTCGGAGAGGGGGTGATTGGACCGATCAGCCTCCGCCGCCGCAACGAGTCCAAGCTCGGCGACAAAGCCGTGGTAGTCGAAAGCCATCTCTCGATTGACGCCACTCGGGAACGTGTTGCTCTCCATCTCCCGCTCGAGGTCGCGAGCTGCGTCCGCGGCCCAGCGGGGGCTCTCCCTGAACCAGTCAAAGGCGAGTGCGGCTACCAGGAGGCCAGCGGCTTCGGCGATCACGTGATTGTTGGCCGAAGACCCACGACTCCGGAAGCTTGCGAGGTAGTGCTGATGCCACCAAATTTGGGCAAGGGCCATCTCGTTGTGCTCGAACAGCCCAGCTGCTCCGTCCCAGGCGTCGAGCAGACGCCGTACCCAGACCCAGCTGATGAGCCGCAGCCCGGCCTCAATTCCGCTCGTCCAGTGCACGCCGGAGAGGAACGGGTTCTGCGCCCACCAGGAGCGGAGATGGGTGGCCGCGCGTTCGGCGTAGCGTTCGTCGCCGGAGAGGGCGAAGGCGGCAGCGAGCACCGTCACGTGGTGCATGCGCGAGAGCTCCCAAATCTGCTTGATGTTCCCGGTGACCTCCTCAGATCGGTGGTTGACCTTGAAGCAGTAGTCGAACTGGGGGGCCCGCCGGCCCGTCACCGGATCGAAGAACCAATCCGGGTCCTCCAGGTCCTGACGCAGCGTGCCGAGGAACTCCCACCGCCCAGCCAACACGTCCTCACCGGCAGCGAGCACCCTTTGGCGCGCCTCGCCGGGCACCGCCTGGAGCGCTTCCTCGGCAAGCGCGGTCCGGAACTCGGGATCCCGAGCGGGGGTCCAGGATGTCGAAGCATCTGCGGTGGAGGGGAGCGTCCACGCGTGCGATGAGATTCCGGGCACGACCTGTCGACGGACCCATAGCCTGCGCCTGACGTGGTCCGAGATCCGCCACCTCACTTCGGAGGCGGACATCTTCGAGAGTCTCCGAACGCGCCACTCGAGCTCGGCCGAGTTCATGTTCGGTCCTGGTTCGGACCATTCCGGGGCTCAAGCCGGGGAGTCAAACTTCTTGAATCTTTCGACCTGTGATGCTGGCGGCCGCAGCCAGGGTGGCCCGGGTCGTTGCGGTCAACGAGTCGAGCGAAATCGGCATTGGGCCTCCGCTTCGCACCGATGCGATAAAGGCACGTATCTCTGCCGATTGGCCCTTGTCTGCTGCGCCCAGACTGCGTCGGGTGCGGGCGCGCGCGCCCTTCCAGACGGTGGCACGTTTGAAGTTGTCCAGCCGGGCGGTCCGCCCGGCGCTGGAAGCCTCGAAGGTTTCTTTCGGAAAGCGTCGGTGCGCATTTGTGAGATAGGTGATGGTCGCCAGCGATCCGTCGTCGTAGCGAAGGCTCACCTGGACCTCCTCGGGGCGGCCCGCAGGCAGGGCCAGGACCTCGATCGGATCGCTGCCGATCCACCAGCTCATGGTGTCCACGAAATGGCCACCTTCGCCCACGAAGCGGGAGCCCTCGCGCTCAACGTCCCGATACCAGCTGTCCGACGCCAGTCGTCCTGCGTTGACCAGGTAGCGGGCGGTCGTTGGCTCACTGGACCGACCGAACCGGGAGCGCATATCCGTCAGCAGCGGAGCGAAGCGACGATTGAAGCCGACCATGAGCCTGTCGTTCCCCGTTGCATCCACCGTCGCCAGGATTCGGTCGAGCTCGTCGACCGTCAGAGCGAGCGGCTTTTCGACGAAGACCGCCTTTCCCGCTTCGAGTGCTCGGCAGGTCATGTCGGCATGCGTGCTGTGCCGGGTGACGATGAAAACGGTATCGATCGAGTCATCCCCGAAGACGGTGTCCGGATCGGTGCTGGTGCCATGGAAGCCGAATTTGCGCTGGACATTGACCGCTGACAACGAGCGACGGGTTGCGACTTCCGTCAGTTCGACGCCCGGCTCGTGCACGAGGTGCGGGAGGAGCATAGAAGAGGCGTAGTTTCCGGCGCCGATAAAGCCAATCCGTAAAGTGCCGTTGCGGGCGCCTGTGGGGCGAACCGAGGTGGACCGCGTGGATGCCACCCCCGGCGGTCGGGTCGAGGGCACCGGCATACCAGATCCCAGGTGGGTCGGACCTTCAACCGGTGCTTCGGGCGGCGGGTCGTATTCGAAGAGAAAGCCGACACCGCGCAAGGCGCCGGTGCTGAGCTGCTCATACACGCTCGGCGCATCCCGAAGGGGGAAGATCCCTGCAATTAGTGGTTCGGGATCGACCTCCTTTCTGGCGATCGCGTTGACGAAGTACTCGAGATTGCGTCGCTCCGTCCACCGAACGTAGCCCGGTGGGTAGTCGACGCCGTCCACTTCATACCTGGGGTCGTAGCGACCCGGTCCGTACGATCGGGAGAACCGGAAGTCGAGTTCCTTCTCGTAGTAGTCGTTCCATGGCAAGTCGAGCTTGCACTTGCCGATGTCCACGACTGTGGCCCGGTCGCGGGCCAAACGCGCTGCCAGCTCCACCGGCTGGTTGGAGGAGCCGCCTGCCACCAAGAACACCCGGTCCGCACCAAGGCCACCGGATGCCCTCGACAGCGCCTGCTCGGCCGCGACGACTCCATCGTCGTCCGGGGCCGCGCAGAGCACGGCCCCGGCCTTCTCGGCGAGTCGGCAACGGTCCTGGTCGAGATCGAGGCCGACCACCAGCGCCCCCGAGGCCACGAGAAGTTGGACCACCAGCTGGCCGACCAGGCCCAGTCCGATGACACATGCGGTGTCTCCGATCTGCACGTCACCCTGACGCACCCCTTGGAGGGCGATCGCACCGACGGTGGCAAAGGCGGCCAACTGGGGAGAGACGCCGTCGGGCAGGGCCACACAGAGATTCGTCGGCACCCAATTGACCTCAGCGTGGAGCGCGTACTCGTTGCCGGCGCACGCCACCAGTTGACCGGGAGAAAACTGCTCGGCCCCTTCGCCGACCTCCTCGACGACACCCGCGAGCGAATAGCCCAGCGGCGAATAGGAGTCAAGACGGCTCATTGCCTTCTTGTAAGCAGTGATCGCTCCCTGTTGTTGGACGGTATCGAGCACCTTCTTCACCTGGTCGGGGCGGGCGCGTGCTTTGCCCACCAGTGACATCTTCGACTCTCCGACCTTCATCAATTCGGTGCCCGTGGAGATCAGGGAATACAGCGATCGCACCAGCACCCCGCCCCGAGAGCAGGAAGGTACTGGTGCGTCAACGACGGCCAGTTCGCCGGAGCGGTAGTTCTGCGCCACTTGTTTCACTGGTTGTCCGAATCCCTAAACCGGAGTCACAGGCCCACTCCGGCCCGGCGAGCTTGGCGGTACCAGAACTCGAGGGTGAGTAGCTGCCACAGCTGTTTCGACCGGTCTTCCCTGCCCGACCGGTCGTCTTGGACGAGGGCGGCAACGGCTGGCCGGTGCAAGAATCCCGTACCCACCAGTTCGCCTCCGAGCAACGCTTCATCGATGACGTCTCGAAGATCTCGAGTCACCCAGGCGCGGAGCGGCGCCGAGAAGGACGCCTTGGGCCGGTAGACGATCTCGTTAGGGAGCCAGGCTTCGGCGGCCCGCTTTAATGCGATCTTTCCGCTTCTGCCGGAGATCTTCTCCTTGCCGGCGAGGGAGAAGGCAGCCCGAAAGACCTCTACGTCCACGAAGGGGACCCGCACTTCGGTTGACGCGGCCATGCTGGCTCGGTCCGTATAGGCGAGGTTGAGGCCGGGAAGAAACAACCTGGTATCGGCCAGGCACATGCGGTTGACCTGATCTGACAGACCATTGTCCTCGTAGACCTGGTGGTGCTGGGTTACGACGTCATCAATGTCGCCTCGCAACTCGGGGCTGAGCAGCTGCGCCAGCTCAGCGGGAGCGTACAGGCTGTAGCTCCGGCGGAAGGCTGCCTCTTCGGGAAGTTCGGCGAACGTCAAGAATCGTTTGGCCCAGCGGGCGTAGCGGAGGCCGCGACCTGCAGCGGTCACCGGCAGTCGGTCCACGATGCCGGTCGCCGAGCGATGTACGTAGCCGGGAAGCTGGCGATACCGACCGGCCAGAAGACAGGCCACGTGCTTTCGGTAACCGCCGAACAACTCGTCTGCACCCATCCCTGACAGAAGGACCTTCACGCCCGCCTCGCGCGCTCCGTCCGACATGAGGAGCGTGTTGATGGCAGCCGGATCGCCCGTGGGTTCGTCGAGGATGTCGACCATCCTCGGCAGGAGCTCAACCACGTCTGGCTTGATCTCAATTTCGTGCAGTTCGATCCCATGACGCCGGGCGATCTTCCGAGCGTACAGGGCGTCGTCCGGCATTGCCTCGAGCCGATGGTCCTCGGCTCGGAACGTAATGGTGTATGCGTCGATCTGGGGATTTGCCCGCTTCGCCAGAACCGTCACGATGCTCGAGTCAAGCCCGCCAGAGAGAAAGCTCGATACCGGGACATCTGCAACCAGGTGGGCGGTGACCGATGCTTCGATGACCTCGCGGAGGTCGTAGTCGGCCTCCAGCGCCGCAGCGGCCTCCTCGACGACGTCCCAATACCGCTCGACACGACAGGTGCCGTCGGGACGGAACTCGGCGCAGGTACCGGGCTGGAGCTTCTCTACACCCTGCACTGCGCACATCTGGTCGGGCACCCAGTAGTAGAGCATGGACGCGACAAGCGCCTGTGGAAGCATGCGCAGCTCGGTACCGAAGGCTCTCACCAGCGCCTTCAGCTCGGAAGCGAACACGACCCCGTCCTTGCGCCGGATGTAGTGCAGGGGTTTGATCCCAAAGTGGTCACGGGCGAGGAAGAGCGAGCCGGTCGTTTGGTCGAGCACGGCGAATGCAAACATGCCCCGAAACCTTCGTAGACATCCGGGTCCCCAGCGTCGCCAGGCTTCGAGGACGACCTCCGTGTCGGACGTGGTGGCGAAGCTGGCGCCGCCAGCGATCAGCTCGGACCTGATTTCGCGGTAGTTGTACAGTTCGCCGTTGTAGCAGAGCGCGAACGGTCGCTTGACCAACGGCTGTTGACCATGCCGGAGATCGATGATCGAGAGACGGCGGTGGGCAAACTGCACGTGGACTCGTTCGTCGGCATAGGAGAACGAGCCCTGCTCGTCCGGGCCGCGATGCTCGAGGCATCGACCCATGATCTCCGTGGCCTCCACACCATCTACCTGCTGGTAGGCCCCTGCAATCCCGCACATGGGTCAGGCTCCAGTCGGCACGGGGACGCGACGTCGCGGAGTCGCGGCGAGCTGCTCGTAGACGCCAACGTAGCGAGGGGCCTGATGGTCCCATGCCAGTTCCTGTTCGATCCGCGCGCGCCCAGCCGCACCCATTGCACACCGCAAGGATTCATCATCCATCAGTTCGACCAGGAGCTTCGCGATCTCACCGACGTCATTCGGTGTCGCGTAGACCCCGGCATTTCCCGCTGAGACCCGCGTCTCGCGCAGATCGAAGGCGACGACGGGCAGTCCAAACGCCATATATTCCATCGTCTTGTTCATTGTGGAAAGATCGTTCAACGGGTTCTTGGGGTCTGGCGAAATCCCCAGGTCCGCTGTCGACAGGATTGCGGCTACCTCTGCATCGGGAATGCGCCCCGTGAACGTGACCCACTCTGATAGATCGAGACGATCTCGCAGAGCGACGAGATCGTCGAAGCAGTCGCCGGATCCGATGAGCGTAAAACTGATGTCACGACGACCGAACTGGTGCACGACGAGATCAGCCAGCTCCAAGACGAGATCGACGCCATCCTGTGGCCCCATCACGCCGATGTACGCAGCCAGATGAGGCCTGCCTCGTCGCAGGCTTGGATCGGCCGTCGTCCGATGCATCCTCGCAGTGTCGGGGCCGGTGCGGACAACGGTGACGTTCGCCGCGTCGACGCCGTCGCGCCCCATGACGATCTGTCGATAGGAGTCGTTGGTGGAGATCACGTGGTCTGCCGTTCTCATCGTGCATCGCTCCATGAGCCGCAGGGCCTGGTAGATGAGTTGACTGCCGTTCGGGAATCTCGATTGGTACAACTCGGGGCAGAGATCGTGGTGGTCGAAGACGAAAGAAGAATTGTGAAGCAGCCGGAACAGGAGTCCGATGGGCCAGAAGAGATCCGGTGGATTGCAGCTTTGGACGATGGCGAAGCGACCCCGCAGGCTTGCTTTGAGGCTGAGCGCGAGGGTAGCGAAAAAGGAGTAGAGATATTCGACGACGAAGGACGTCCGTGAGCCGCCGGGGGCATACGGTTGATACTTGTAGAGTTCGACTCCGTTGAGCCTCGCATACGACGGATCGCCCGGAGCCTTTGGGCAGACGACGGCCACGCTGAACCCGGCGTCGGTCAGCGACAGGCACTCGAGCCAGACTCGACGGTCGAACGGTACGGACAGATTCTGCACGATGATGAGAACCCGTCCTCTGGCGCGCCGTGGCCCGCCTGTCGGGGGCTGATCTCCAGTGTTCCGTTCGGCATGCGGGTGCTCGACCGTCTCCGCGGGACGGTTATCGATCACCACGACATCCCTTCGTAGCAGTCCAGAGCCTCGAGTTCGGGGCCGAGTCGGCCGTCGAGGTCGATGATTCGGGACGGCGTGAGCTCGAGCAGCGCCTCGACGATGTCCGGGGTCGAGAAGGAGACCAGCGCGACGTCGGCGCCGGCAATGGCTTCTCTGGGACTAGCGGTGAGGATGCGCTTGAGGTGCGGAAGTTTGGACTCCACATACTGGCGGTTGGTGCCGATCAGGGACGAGGGGTTGAGAATGGGATCGTGAATGCGGACCTCATATCCCTTCCCCAACAGCGCTTCTGCCAGTTCGACGTACGGGCTCTCGCGGAGGTCGTCGCTGCCCGGCTTGAAGCTCAGTCCGAGGAGGGCGACCCGACGGCCTTCGCCCGCGACGACTCGATCGATCGCTTCGTTGATCGACAGCCGGTTGCTTGCCAGCGTTCCGGAGAGCAGCGGGATGTCAATGCTTTCGGTGCGCGCCAAGTAAAGGAGCGAGCGGAGGTCCTTCGGAAGGCAGGATCCGCCGAATGCAAAACCCGGCCGCAAGTACTTGGGTGAGATATTCAGGAAGCTGTCCTCGCAGAAGAGCGCCATCACCTCCCGAGTGTCGACGCTGAGCCGACCAAAGATCCGTCCAAGTTCATTGGCGAACGAGATCTTTGTTGCGTGAAATGCATTGCATGCGTACTTGAGCGCTTCGGCAGTACGCGGGTGTACCACCCGGAGCGGACTGTCGAGAAAGGCAAAGAGACTGGAGACCGATTCGACCGCCCTTGGGTCCGTGGAGCCGATCACGGTGTAGGGCGGGGAGTAGAAGTCGGCAATTCCGGTGCCTTCCCGGAGGAACTCTGGGCACATCGCAACGCCCACGTCCAGCCTCAAGTCCTGGAATGGGGCCTGCAGCCTGTTTGTGATGCTCTCGACCGTTCCCGGTGGAACAGTGCTACGAATTACGACCGCGTGAAATGCCGGAGTGTCTTCCACCACTGCAAATGATTGGATGAGATCCTCCACCACGCGGTTCATGAATGTGAGGTTCGTTTCGCCACCCGCACCCGACGGGGTACCGACGCAGAGGATCGACACATCGGCGCGGTCCAGCGCTTGGGTCGGGTTGCAGGTCGCGTGAAGCGCCCCCGAAGCGACCGATTGTGTGAGGAGGGCGTCCAGACCTGGCTCAACGACCGGGCTGTGCCCAGCCGAGACGGCCGCCACCTTCGACTCATCAGGGTCGATTCCCCAGACATCGTGGCCGTTGGCGGCCAGACAGGCCGCGGTGACAGTGCCGACATAGCCGAGCCCGAAGACTGCGACCTTCATTTCGTTCCTGGTAGGTGGCGCGGCGGACAGTCGCCACGTAACGTCGCCATACTCACAACTGAGCCGCGGAATGCCTGGTAGATACATACCAGCAGCGTCCGCCCTGGGTGGGGTGGTGTTCGATCCAGTCCTTCCCCGCTATGAGCGAGCGTGCTGCCGGCTGGCGGTCGAGCCGATTGACCGGCCCCGGCACGATGTCGCGAGTCTGGCCACCTCGCGGGCATGGAGAGCACGTCCGCATTTCCGTGACCAAACAGGTCAACCGGTCACGGTGTCAGTCCAAAATCGGTATCAATCGTCGACCTTGCCTCCTCGTTTGTCGCGGAAAGGTACTCAGTGTGACTGGAGGTACTCCGTGTGACGAAGGAGAGCGGTGACGTCGTTGATGACATTCGCAGCATCGTTGCTGCCCATGGGCGGCTCTCGGTCGACATAGCAACGCTCGGCAATGATGAGGATCTCTTTCATAAGGGCATGACCTCGACCGCCAGTGTCGGCGTCATGTTCGCCCTCCAGGCGCATTTCGGTCTTGAGTTTCCTGACAGCATGCTTCGTCGAAGCACTTTCGAATCGGTGTCAGCGATTCAGGCCGCAGTAAGCGAGATGCTGGCGGCACCGCGAGTGGAGTAGCGGCCAGCTCACTGGACAACCTTTTCCATGGCAGTCACGGCAGCGAGAAGCGAGAGACGATCCTCAGGCTGATATCTGCTGATGTCCGCGCTGTGGGTCAAACGCAATGCGTTCAATGTTCGTTAGTGCGACAACCACTGCGATGGCCATGTCACTTTCATGGCTCAGAGTCACCAACAGGCTGTCTATCCCCTTCTCCAAGGCGAATCGGGCCGCCGTTCCGGTCAAATGCAGCGTGGAGCCACCGGAGGGTTCCCGCTTCAACTCCATCGAGGTCCATGGTGGTATCACGTCATCGACGGACAGCACCTTGATGGTGGCCTCCTTGGCGGCAAACCGGGCCGCGAGGTGCGGGGTCGGATCCGATGATTCTGCGCATTGGGCTTGCTCTCCAGGGGTGAAGATGCGATCGAGGTATTGCGCCCCGAAGAGGTCGATGGACCTTTGCACTTCGGACACCTCGGCAAGATCGACGCCAACGGCTACGACATTTCCTATAGGCGGCGAACACAGAAGCGACTCCACCATCGCACTCAGGCGAGCTGCCTGGCGCTGAACCAGGCGAGGAGATTGCCGTCCGGCCACGGAGTCAATTCACGCGAGCACGTCGGTTGCCCGACGCTCAGGGAGAGTATCCCGGTGGTTCTCTAGGGACCAGCCGGCACGCCGTGCCTGCGCGACCGCAGCGAGCTGGGAGTTGACGCCGAGCTTCTGCAGGATTGCCTTGATCTGTGAGCGCACGGTAGAGATTGAGACATAGGCAGCGTTCGCGATCTCCTCGGCGCAGTGGCCCTCTATGAGCTCAGCCAAGACGACCTGTTCACGATCGGTGAGCACTACGAACGGCTGCAAACGGAATTCCGGCGGCCGCTCGGCGACTGCCAGCGCGCGTGGGGGAGACGACCTTGGTTCGGTATCCGCAGCCCGTCCCCTCCGAAGAAGTCGAATGATGGTCCGGAACAGTTGGTCGAACGGTTCACTGCGATCAATCACCGCAGAAGCTCCGGCGACCCTCCAGAGGTTCTCCCGCTCACCGTCATTTGCCGAGTCGATGACACAGAACGGGAGACCTGATCGGCTCAACTCGCCGACGATGGCAAAGCCGGACGTGACGTCCAGAGATCGGACTCCGACGAGTACGAGGTTCGGCCGCCATTCGATTCCATATCCGATCTCTGGCTCCCTGGGGAGCACAATCCTCGTGGCGAAGCCGTATGTCTGGAGGGCACTCGCCAGGGCCCCAGCCAAGAGGTCGTTGCCTGCAACCAAAATCCGGGCGGGAATTCCAGACGGTTCGGGTTGGCCCTGGACGAAGTTGTTCATGAGCAGTGACCGTCCGTGGCACTCGTGTTACGGACGTGTTTCGACGTGCACCGCTGGGGTGGGGTGACCGAATGGATACGACGATGCGCCGAGAGCGACGCCGACCCGTCAAAACTTGTGCGCAGCTGCTTCGAAACCATGATTTTCCCTGGAGTCCCCGTCACCGCCTGATGCCGTGACAGCGGGAAAGTCGGTTTCGCCCTCGCTCCCTATGGACACGGCGACCAACTCAGCCCATAGCTCTAAGCTCCAACCCGCGTAGCAGATGCTACCGATGCCCCCGCGGACTGTCAAAGAAAATTGGCAGACTGGGAGGCCTTTTTCGACAACGCAGCCACAACTCTTGGCGCCTGCCACCCTTGTCAAGAGTGTTTCGTAGCGGCGCGGCGGCCCGGAGAGGGTACTGGCCGCCCGACCCCCGTCTACTCGCCCGAAAGGGCGCGAGAAGGTGACTCTGTGCCGATGCTTGGCCTCCTCTGCCGGTGATGGGGACGCAGGTCGAGATCTTGCTCATGTTGTCAATTCGGATGCGACGAGCCGGCTCGTCCCACCGATTTCGACGCCACCCGAGGGACGCCCGTCAGCGTCTCGGAGGCAACGGTGTACCCATCCTCCTCGGGTCCTTTGGCCACTACCTGAAAGCAGACGTGCCCCTTTGATGAAGGTAAGGCGGTCAGAGCGACGATCCTCGCTGCGGAACCCGGATTCCGTTCCTGCAGCGACTGCGTGACACGTCGGAGGGTTGCCAGGATAAATGCACGATGGGCAGCGGGCATGTCCTCGAGGCCGCCGATGTGTCGGCGCGGAACGACCACCAACCCGTCGAGTCCGGAACCGCTGATCATCACGACGTAACGGTCGACGTCCTCGGAGACCTCGAGTGTCGTACCGAAGTCGGTTACGAGCTGCGCGATGACGCAGCAATGGCAGTCGCTGGCCAGTGAGCCCTGGCCGGAGACCAACGACCACCCGTTCACTTCATCCGAGGTCGTAATGCCCCCCTTTCCGTCAGAACCCTTTGTTACAAGAGCTGGAAATGGACGTGACGATACGGCAAAACCTCGAAACAGCGTCCCCTCCGGAGTGTTGCCGCGTATCAGGACCAAGGGGTCTCCTCTCAAAAGAACACGCACAGGAAAAAAGTGTTCTCAGGCGAGCTGGCGCAAGACGTCTTGGCGATAAGTATTTCCCCCATCGGCGGCACGAGCGGAGCCACGGAAGGGCATAACTCCATCCTAGGGAGCCGATATCTCAAGGAACTGTCTCGGCAAGGGATCGAATGGCACAATCCGACAGGTTGGCTCGGGGCCCACGCGCAGATATGACTGAGTTCAGCGCGGACTGGCTGGCCCCAGCGATAAATCCAATGCTCACGCGTCTCCAGGATCGGTTGCCCGACGATGGGGTCGATATGCGCCCTCCCGCCATCACGCCGATTCCGCAGGCCGAGCAAGACACCTCCGCTGGACAGGAGTTCGTACAAAAAAGGAGTGGCCTGAGGATTCGGCTCCTGATCGTTGACGTCATCGCAGTGGCCGGGACGTGGCTCTTGTTGGGAGCCATGCTCATGCCGGCCACCTCGGCCAATCGTCGGTGGGTAGCGCTGTTTGCGGCTGCCATCATCACGCTCGGGCTTATGCCCCTCCTCGGGCTGTACCGAACGCGGCTGTGCGTGCAGCGAGGACAGGAATTTGCTCGAATGGTCGTTGCTGTAGTGGCGGGCGCGCTCACCCTCGAGTTGCTCCTGGGGCACACGAGGCAAAGCTATGCCGCAGTTGTCGTCGCCGGGACCTGTCTCCTCGCTCTGATAGCGCTGCGCGGGCTGTACGGTCAATGGCTTCGTACCCAGCGGGCGCAAGGGCGCTTCCTGCGAGGATTGGTCATGATCGGGGCCAACGAAGATGCCTCCGCCGTCTGGACAATGTTGGACTCAGAGCCAGAGCTCGGATACGAGGTGCGCGGTGTCATCGGCCAGCCCCGGGATCGTCCCGAGTGGGCAGACCTGCCGAACGGCGACGCGATCGAACAAATTCCGGAGATTGCCCATCAGACCCACTCCAGCGGCGTCCTGCTCGTTGCCAACGCGCTCTCCGCAGCCGAGGTTCACCGCGTGATCGACCTGGCCGCGGCGAGCGACCTGCACGTTCAAGTCTGGCCAGGGTTCACGGGTCTCGGTACGCGCCGTGTCCGTCATCTCCCGATGAGTCGCGAGACATTCTTCTATGTCGAACCAGGACGGCGTTCGACGTGGCAATTCGCGGCCAAGAGAGCCGTCGACCTGCTCGGGGCGACGGTGGGCTTGCTGATCTCCATACCGATCCTTCTCGTGGCCTGGGTTGCCATCCGGCTCGAGAATGACGGGCCCGCCGTGTACCGCCAGGAGAGAGTGGGGCTGGATAACAGGCCCTTCGTCGTCTACAAGCTACGGACCATGGCAGCCAGCATCGCCGGTGAAGCCGAAGTGGCGATACTCAACGAACGCACCGATGGACCCCTCTTCAAAGCCACCCATGATCCACGGGTGACCAGGGTCGGCGCCGTCTTGCGGGCGATGAGCATCGACGAGATTCCCCAGCTCTTCAATGTCATTGGCGGGACGATGAGCCTGGTGGGGCCTCGGCCTGCCCTCCCTGAAGAGGTCGAACAGTTCGACCCCGGTTTACAGCGTCGGCATGCAGTCAAGCCGGGCATTACCGGTCTCTGGCAACTCGAGGCTCGGGACAACCCCTCCTTTCACGCCTATCGTCGGCTCGATCTGTTTTATGTGGACAATTGGTCCATTGGGCTCGATCTCTTCATCCTGTCCGCGACGGTCCCGATGGTGATCACGCGCGCCATGAGCGTCTTCCGACCAGAACGGAAGCCTCAAGGGGCATCAGCGGAGGCCGGGTAGCGGCCACACCCCTGCTCGATCACGCCCTCCCGCCTTCGTCGAGCCCCCGGGACGCGCTGGCGACGATTCTCACCGGGTCGCGAGCCGGCATGTGCACTTGGCGCGACGGCTCGCCCTCACTCTGAGCCCTTTTGCCCAAGGCCGTTCGTGCTGATCCGCGCCTGAAGCAAATTCTCATCAGCAGAGTCCCGGTCGCCGTGGACGGCACGTGGGGGGGTCGGGCACTGCCGAATTTTGGGGGGGGGCGAGCCGAAGAACGCGGCCGTGCCCCGAAATGTGACTTTCGGTCCCTCCCCGAAAGGTCCGCCTTCCCCAAAAAAGGGGATGACTGGTCCCCGATAGTTCGGGACCATGGGTGGGACATCTGGGTTGGGGTGGAGAAACCGACCGGGTGGTCCGGTGCTGTCGGTGGATGGGTCCCTGGCGATGGGATCAGGAGGAGATTTAGTGCCGAATCAGGTGGTGGAGATGCACAGCAGGACTCCGAAGACTTTTGAGGCGAGGTCCTCGAACGACAACGACGATCTCATTCGTGTCGTAGCGGAGGCGCGGGCTGGGTCAGGCGAAGCCTGGGAGACTCTGGTCGAGCGCTTCGGCGGGATGGTGGCGGCCATCGCGAGACGGTGCAGGCTGCGTGAAGCTGACGTTGCCGAGGTGTGCCAAACGACCTGGCTGCGCCTCGTGGAGAACCTTGACCGAATTGAGCAGCCAGAACGGATCGGTGGGTGGCTGGCGACCACCTCTCGGCGCGAGAGCCTCAGGATCGCCACTCGGGCGGCCATGGTCTCGGTCAGCGATGAGATGAACCTGCTGGCCGATGAACACGTTGAGCCGCCCGACACCGCGCTCTTGCGTGAAGAGCAGGCGAGAGCGGTACGAATGGCGGCCGGACGGCTCCCGGCGCGGTGCCAGCGTCTTCTGGGTCTGCTGATGCGAGGCGACGACCTGCCGTACAAGGAGATCGCCGAACAGTTGAGCATGCCGATCGGCAGCCTCGGGCCTACGCGAGGGCGCTGTCTCGAGCACCTGCGCCACATACTCGAAGAGATGCAACTCTCCCAGGCTGGTGCCACGGGTTAGCGGAACGTATGGGGAGACGGCAGCCAGCACATGGTCTGCCGGTCCTCGACGACTCGAGAGGAGATAGAGGTCTTGTCTGGATCGGGTTTCGGTGGAGGTTCGAGGTTATTGACCCCGGTCAGTCAACAGCCCCGATAGATGATGAGGGCCGCGAGCAGGCCACCCCACTCATGCAAGACATCGCCCGGGAGGTCCCGGAGCGGCTCTGAGACTGGAACGGTGAGCACCTGCCCAGGAAACATCGTTCGGTAAGCGGGCGGGCGCGTGTCGCCTGAGCTCGACCAGGCACAATCAAGAGACTGGGTCAGTGATGGCGTTTGGCGTATTGCCCTGCCCATCTTGCTTCGCCTCTCGTGTTGTTGGTGACATCTACGAAGCACACGACTTTGACCCGGGGCACCTTGGGACACGGCGTGTCATTGCCAGGTGAACGGCCTTCAGGCTCAAGATGCCGTCGACGCGTCGTGGTTGAGGTATGTGGCTGAGGACCCCATCCTCTCGTTGCAGCGAGGTTTGCTACGGTCACTGAGTGCCATCCAGCGCTGGCGACGTGTCAGGGGCGAACCACGCCGACCTCGTACGGCGTCAGAGGGCGGAGCTGCAAGATGCTTTTCTGAGGGGTGCCATGCGGCTCCAATGGAACGCTGACCGCCTCGCCGCGGAGCGGCAACGACTGCTGAGGGACTTGCTGCTCTCTGCGGCTGATCGTTCGCCGTTCTGGCGGGCCCGGCTGGCCGGACGAGAACTGGAGACCTTTACAGAAGCCGACCTTCCATCACTGCCTGTCTTGACCAGGGCCGAGATGATGGAGGAGTTCGATCGCTTGATCACAGTCCCCGGGTTGACGCTCGCTCGTGTGAGAGAGCATCTTGAACAGCTGGATTCCGACCGCTACCTCGCGGGTGAGTACCGGGCGATCAAGACCTCTGGCGCCACTGGTACCGAGGCTCTGCACGTGTACGGGTGGGAGGCGTTTGTCACGTTCGTGATGCAGGGCTCCCGGTGGACGGGGCGGCGCGGGGAAGCTCCCGACGCGGTCCTGGCGCAAGTCTTCTCCTGCAGCCTTCAGCACGAATCAGGAATCTTTCATGCTTTCAGCAGCTTCGAGGGCGGCGGACCGCCATCCCATTGCTTCTCTGGAACGACGCCCTTGCCGGACCTTGTCGCCGGCCTTAATGCGGCTGACCCCGCAGTGGAAGCACTCCAAGGATGGCCGAGCATCATCCGCCAATTGGCCCTCGAGAAACTGGCAGGCCGGCTCGAGCTGGAACCCACTTGGGTCAGTGTCGCGGGCGAGGTGTGTACTCCACCGGTGCGGGACGCGGTACGGGCCGCATGGGGCATCGAGCTGTCTGAGTTTTGGGGCTGCTCGGAGGGAACGTATGCCTTTCCCTGCGGGGTCGGAGAAGGGATGCACGTCGCTGACGACCTGGTGATCTTGGAGCCGGTGGACACAGAGGGCAACGTCGTGCCGTTTGGGCAGCCCGCGGATCGGGTGTTGCTGACGAATCTGTACAACCTGGACCAGCCGCTGATCCGCTACGACATCGCGGATGCCATGACGATCACTGATTCGCCCTGTCCTTGCGGCAGCGCGCATCGGCGAATCACCGACGTCCGGGCGCGCATGGACGGTGTATTCGAGTTTCGGGGCGGGGTGACCGTCCCTCGTCGAGAATTCGAATCGACCCTGCTCGCCTGGCCCGGTGTGGCTGACTTCTTCGTCGGCCAAGTTGATCAGGGTGTCGATGTGGCAGTGGTGGTCAGCGGTTCATGCGACAGCGCGCGACTGCGCGGGGAGCTCGTCGATTTGCTGGAAGGGCGCGGTCTTGCCGCTCCCGAGGTTCAGGTGCGCGAGGTCGGAGCGCCTGACCGGCTGTGGTCCGGCAAGGTTCGCCAGTTCGCGCCCATTTCCTGAACGAACGGGCGTGTCAATGGCTGGCGACGTCGCGGTCCTCGCACCCGCCGGCGGCATGGAGTTCATGTGTGCCCGTGGAGCCTCGGCTAGCCGGCTAGCCGGCTAGGTGCCGGCCAGCCGCGCCACAACCGGCGCGAACGTCTCCATCGCCTCGCCTGGCACCACGACGTTGCTGAAACCCCACCGTTGGCGACGCTCGATCAGGCGCTCGCAGAGTTCGTCCACGGTTCCGATGAGCACAATCGGCAGATCTAGCGCTGCTTCGCCGTCGAAGCCGAGCATCGCCGCGATGCGCTCCGCAGAGCGGCGGCTGTCGACGACCATCACGGCGACGGCAGCGATCTGCAGTTCGAGCGAACTGAAGCGGTCACCCGCCGCATCGCGCACCCACCCCAAGCAGCGATCGTAATGATCGAAGGTGGCGCTGCCGGCCAGATCACCGCCCTTCTCGCCTGAAGCCAGGCTGGTGTTCACTCCCACGATGTCCGCTTGCTCGGCGGCAACGGTGAGAATTCGCTTGCTTCCGCCCCCTACCATGATACGGGGTGGCGACGTCGGAAGCGGATCACAGCGGGCAGCGGCCACCGTGTAGTGCTTGCCGGCGAACGTCGTCTCATCGTTGCTCCACAGCGACTTCATGACCGTGACGCTCTCCGCGAGCCGGTCCACCCGCGTTGCGGGGTCGTCGTATCTGATACCCGCTTCCGCGTAGTCGCTGCGCAGCCATCCCGCGCCGAAACCAACTTCCACTCGGCTTTCCGCTGCCAGGCCGAGGGAAGCGATTTCCTTGGCCAGGACGACCGGATTGCGCAGGTCGTTGTTCAGCACGAGTGTCCCCACATGCAACGAAGTGGTGGCTTCGGCGGCCACTGTCGCGGCGACCAAGGGCCCGAACTGGACATCTAAGTGGTCGGTGACGTAGAGCGCCGAATACCCGGATCCTTCTGCCAGACGGGCATGGTCCCGCCACGCAGCCATGGTCGGGGCGGTCGAACTGAGCACAGAGAATCGGAACGGGAGCATGTTGGGTTTGAGCCTCATTTCGCGGCGGCCACTGTTGGGTACAAGAGCGCGGGTGTGTCGCGGGTGATACCGGCCCTGACGTACAGTAAGGCCATGCCTGGACAAGTCAGGGCTGTCGAAGACACCGCTACACCGGAGGAGATCGCCACCGTGCTTCGCGAGGACGGCTGCGTGGTCATCGCCGACCTTGTCTCACCCGATCTGATGGATCAGATCGCGATCGAGATGAAGCCACACCTCGCCGCTACCGACATGGGGCCTGACGATTTCACGGGTCATGCGACGCGGCGAACTGGCGCGCTTATCGCCCGCTCTCCGAGCGCGCGTGCCCTTGTAACTCACCCGACAATTCTCGGGACTCTCGACCTCTCACTCGGCGACCACTGCAGCACCTTCCAGATCGATCTGACACAACTGGTGGATATCGGACCCGGAGAGCCGGCGCAAATGATCCACCGGGACCAGTGGTCCTTCGACCACTACCCGTTTCCAACCGGGTTCGAGGCGGAGATCAGCACCATGTGGGCGCTCACCGACTTCACTGACGAAATGGGTGCCACTCGGGTTGTCGTCGGGAGTCATCTCTGGGAGGAGGATCCGGAAGAAGTGGATCCCGCTCTGACGACCGGCGCTGTCATGTCCAAGGGATCGGTGCTGCTCTACCTCGGTTCAATCTTTCACGGCGGCGGCGCCAACACGTCCGATGTCCACCGGATCGGGATCAACATTGGATACTCGTTGGCGTGGCTAAGGCAGGAGGAGAACCAGTATCTTGCCTGTCCTCCCGAAATAGCGCGCACTCTCCCCGAGGGACTTCTCCGCCTCATGGGCTATCAGCGCGGTTCCTACGCTCTCGGGTACGTCGATGACTTGAGAGAGCCGATCGATTGGCTCTACGACCGCCCCGCCGTTTTGACGAGCTACTACCACTACAGTCGCACCGCTCGCGAACTTCTCAAGCGCACCGAGATCTATTCTCCGCCGTCGGGCTGACCCGGTCCCGGATCGGTACCTGATGGTCGAGCAAGCGGAGCGCGGCTGCGGCATTGGTTGGCGTGAAGGTGACGTGACTCCTCCGACCTGAGTCCGGCCCTGTATCAGGGGTCGGATCGAAGGCTCTGTTCTTAGGGCCACTGAGACCTAACCTCCACCGGGTCAAGGATTGAGGTGGCTTGGCCCAACCCTGTGTTCTCTACCAGGGTTGGGCCGCGCTGGTTTCGCCGGACGTGGCACCGGGTTTGGTCGTCATGACAGCCACGACGCCCCATTCCCCTTAGCAGAGTCTGGTTGACGGTGAGCCGGCCTGTAGGCGGGATTCTGTCCAGCTCCCTGAGGAGCCTGGGTGGCCATCCATCTGAGCGGCCTACCTGGGGAGCCCTCCCTCTCGGGAGGTGGGCGAGCAACCCGTTTCCCACGCTTGGCCTTGCTCCGGGTGGGGTTTACCGAGCCGGCGGGGTCGCCCCCGTCGCTGGTGCGCTCTTACCGCACCGTTTCACCCTTACCTGTGCGGGCCCGGAGGCCCACCATCGGCGGTTTCCTTTCTGTGGCACTGTCCTGCGGGTCGCCCCGACTGGCCGTTAGCCAGCACCCTGCTCTGTGGAGTCCCGACCTTCCTCGACACCGTCCCGCAGAGCGGCCCGTGCCGCGGCCACCTGGCCGGCTCACCGTCACCACCAGTGTGCCACCTTGCCGATGGCGAGGTGACCGAGCAGCGCCTCGGTAGGGTGTCGAGGATGTCCGGCGGTGGCCATCAGCTCTTCGATCCCGAGGCGCCGCCACTGTCCGCCCCGGAGGTGGCCGCCGCCCCCGACCGCCGGGCTCCTTCCGGCGGTGCCGAGCCCGCCCCAACGGCCGAGCGGGACCCCGGGGAGCGCCGCGGGGTCCTCTCCATCGGCGGCCTCTACGAGGAGGTCGAGGGCGCACTGGGCGCGGCCTTTCCCCGGAACCGCCACCTGTGGGTGCGGGGGGAGATCCAGCACATCTCGGACCACCGTTCCGGGCACCTCTACATGAGCCTGGTCGAACCCGGTGACGACGGGTCGGCGCAGGCGCCCCGTGCCCGTGGCGGCGTGCCCACGCTCAACGTCAAGTGCTGGCGCAGCTCGTGGACGCCGCTGCGCCACGCGCTGTCCAAGGAGGGCATCGACCTGGCCGAGGGAATGGTCGTCGTGCTGCGGGGCACGCTCGACCTGTACCGAGCCAAGGGGGAGATCAGTCTCATCCTCGTCGAGGTCGACGTGACCGCGCTGCTGGGGCGCATGGCCGCCCAGCGCGCCCGGCTACTGCGCGCGCTCGAGGCCGAGGGGCTGCTCGGGCGCAACCGTTCGCTCCGCGTGCCCGACCTCTCCATGCACGTGGGCCTGATCGCCAGCCCCGGCACCGAGGGCTGTCAGGACTTCCTCGGCCAGCTCACCGGCTCGGGGTTCGGCTTCCGCATCTCGCTGGTCCCCGTCTCGGTGCAGGGTCCCCATGCGCCTGCCGCCATCGCCCGTGCCCTCAAGGTGCTCAGCCGCAGCGACTGCGACGTCATCGCCATGGTCCGGGGCGGTGGAGCGCGCGCCGACCTCGCCGCCTTCGAGACCGAGGTCGTGGCGCGTGCCGTCGCCCGGGCGACCAAGCCCGTGTTCACCGGTATCGGGCACACCGGCGACGAGACCGTGGCCGACATCACTGCAGCACGCGCCTGCATCACACCGACCGAATGCGGGCACCAGATCGTCGTGTCGACCCGGCGGTGGTGGGCGGCGCACGTGGCGGAGCCGGCGGAGCTGCTGGCCCGGCGCGCCCCCGGGTTCCTGAGCGACGCCCAGACGCGCGAGCGCCAGGCCCGGAGCCGCCTCACCGCGGCAGCGCGGCACCAGGTCCGCGTGCACCGGGAGCGCCTGGTCAGGAAGGCATCGTCCATCGGCCGCTCCGCTCCCAGCCGTCTGGAATCGCGCGAGGCGGCCGTGCATGGCGTGGCTGCCCGCCTCGGGCCCGTGAGCCTCGGGCACCTCGGGCGCCAGGACGAGCGGCTGCACTCGTGGCGGCGGCTGCTGTCCGCCTACGACGTGGAGCGCCAGCTCGAGCGCGGCTACAGCCTGACCCTGACGGCGGGCGGCGCGCTGGTGCGGAGCGCCGGCGACGTGGTCGAGGGGCAGGAGATCGTGACGAGGTTCGCCGACGGCAGCGTCCGCAGCACCGTGGAGGGAGCAGACATGAGGCAGGAACCGGAGCAAGCGCAGGAGAGCGAGGACTGAGGTGAGCACCTCTGAGCAACCCGTGCCCGTGGAGCAACTGAGCTACACCGAGGCCAGCCGCGAGCTCGATGCGATCGTGGACTTCTTCGAGCAGCGTGAGGTCGACGTCGACGTGCTCGTCACCCGCCTGGAACGGGCGACCGCGCTGATCGACGAGCTCGACCGCCGGCTGCGCCAGACCCGGGCCCAGGTCGAGGAGCTGGTGCCCCGGCTCCAGACGCTGGCGGCGGAGGCGGGAGGTGAGGGCGATGAGTGACGCGTCCACTGTCGACCGCGTCTATTTCCGCCAGCTCCTCTCCGGCCGGGATTTCGCGCGGGGCGACATGATGGCGCGCCAGATGGTCAACTTCGTCTACCTCATCGGCGACCGCGAGACCGGTGAGGCCGTGGTCGTCGACCCCGCCTATGCGGTGCAGGACCTCCTCGACATCCTCGAGGCGGACGGCATGCGCCTGACGGGAGTCCTCGGGACCCACTTCCACCCCGACCACCTCGGTGGCCAGATGGGCGGCTGGTCGCTCGAAGGCATCAGCACCCTGCTCGAGAAGGTGCAGGTGCCGGTCCACGTGCAGGCTGACGAGGTGCCCTGGGTGGAGCGCACCACGGGCGTGGGCGGGTCGGACCTCGTCGGTCATCACAGCGGCGAGGTGCTCCGGGTGGGGGAGGTGGGGGTCGAGCTGATCCACACCCCCGGCCACACGCCCGGCAGCCAATGCTTCCTCGTCGACGGACGGCTGGTGGCGGGGGACACCCTCTTCCTGGAGGGGTGCGGGCGCACGGACTTCCCCGGTTCGGACCCGCTGGCGATGTACGAGTCCATCCACACGAGGTTGGCCCGGGTCCCCGACGACGCGATCCTCTTCCCCGGCCACCTCTACTCGGCCGACCCCTCCCAGAGCATGGGTGAGACCAGGCGGTGGAACTACGTCTTCCGGCCCCGCTCCGCGCAGGAGTGGATGGCCATGTTCGGCCAGTGACACCGGCGGCCGGCCTGGCGGCAGACGGCACCACGGCGGACGGCACCGTCGTCGTCGTCGGCGCCTCGCTCGCCGGATGGCGGGCCGTCGAGTCGTTGCGCAGGGAGGGCTTCGAGGGGACGATCTCGCTCGTCGGCGAGGAGCGGCACCTTCCCTACGACAGGCCCCCGCTGTCCAAGCAGGTGCTGGCCGGCACGTGGCCGCCGGAGAAGGCGGTGCTGGCCGACAAGCGGCGCTCGAGCGAACTGCGGGTGCACGAGGTCCTGGGCCGCCGCGCCGTCCGGCTCGACGTGGAGGGGCGCAAGGTCGAGCTCGAAGACGGCGCGGTGCTCGACGGCGACGCCATCGTCATCGCGACCGGCGCCATACCGCGCCAGTTCCCCGGGACGGAGGACCTGAGTCAGCGCGACGGCCTGTTCACCCTGCGGACCCTCGACGATTCGATCGCCTTACGCCGCGCCGTGACGGCATTCGAGGCCCCGCGCGTCGTGGTGATCGGCGCCGGGTTCATCGGTGCGGAGGTCGCCTCGACCTGTGCGGGCTTGGGGTGCCGGGTGACGGTGCTCGAGGCGCTCGACATCCCGCTGCGCAACGTCATCGGCCCCCTGCTCGGTGCGTACTGCGGGTCGCTGCACGGCGCCAACGGTGTCGAGTTGCGCAGTGGCATCGCGGTGCAGGGCGTCCGCCGGGGCCCGGCCGACGCCGCGGACGTGGCGCTGGGCGTGGCGGCGAGCGGACTCGTGGTCGACCTGGCCGGGGGTGAGGCGCTCCCTGCCGACGTGGTCGTGGTCGGCATCGGCGTCGTCCCGGCGACCGGATGGCTGGCGGACTCCGGACTGGCGCTCCAGAACGGCGTCGTGTGCGACGACCGGCTGTTTGCCGCCGACGGCATCGTGGCCGCGGGGGACATCGCGCGGTGGAACTGGCGCCATGACGGTGGTGAGGAGCTCATCCGGATTGAGCACTGGCAGGTCGCCGCGGAAGCGGGCGTGGCCGCGGCGCGCAGCCTGATGGCCGGCCGAGAGGAGGCAGCGCCCTTCGACCCGGTCCCGTACTTCTGGTCGGACCAGTTCGGCATCCGCCTCCAGGTGCTCGGGAACCCGGGTGGCGACGACGAGGTGCTCGTCACCGAGGGCTCGCTCGACGAGGGCAAGTTCGTGGCGCTCTTCGGCCGTGCCGGTCGTTTGCGCGCCGTCATGGCCATCGGCAAGCCGCGGCAGTTGATGGGCTTCCGGGCGCTCCTCCAGGCGGGCGCCAGTTGGGACGACGCGCTGGCCCACGGCGCCTCCTGAGGACCGCGTGTCGCGGCCTTCGCGTCGGCCCGTCTGCCCACGCGTTCGACAACGCAACCACAATTACGCTCAAGGAATGCGGCGTACGTGCCGAGATAGGGCGCCCGCCGCGCCGGCCTCCTGGCCGGGTTCGCCATGGCGAGACGGGGCGGTGCGCACCATCCGCCGGCCGCTCCCGGCAAGGTAACCCGCCCACGTCCTCCGTCGATAGAGCCGTTCGGCGCAATCTGGGGAGCCGTTTACATCCGGCGCGCCGGTAAGACGCTCCCGAGGGAACGTCCTGTGCACGCCCGTGTTAACACCGTGGCCGCGTGGTGTTAACAGCGGTCGTGGCCCATGTCTGCCGCCTGGACCGGTCGATCTCGAGCCCGCGGACGCGCCGCGGTGGATGCGCCGGCGACGCGCGCAGCGGGTGCACGGCATACCGGCATCGCGCCTCGTGGCCGCGGCGATCCCGGTGCGATTTCCGGCCGAGCAGAGTCGCGAAAGGCGTGCTTACAATGCCCGCGTTAGCGCGGTGCCCATCGTGAGCGCGTTGGGCAGGCGGTCACAGGCTTGGCGAGGGATACACGAGATCGCCCACCCGGGCGATTTTCCCCTCGGCGGTGTCCACCACCGAGGGGCATGCGATCGGACCCCGGGTGCGGTCATCCCACACCTTGATTGGCGACTCTGGAGGGAACGGGCGGTATGCGACGACTGGCTTGGTTGGGCAGGGAATCCTCGCGTCGAGCCGGGCAAACACGCGGGGGCCCTCGGCGCGGCCGCCTCCGAGGTGCCGTCACGGGTGGTCTGGCCGCAGCCGTCGCCGTTGTCGGCCTCGTTGCCTTCGCGACGCCGGCGTTCGCACAGGACAATGTCATCACCGCGACCGCGTCGTGCGCGAGCCCGCTGGGCAGCGGCGCCCAGATCACCTGGACCATCGCCAACGGCTTCAACCTGGCGGAGACGGGCACGGTCACCACGGTCACCGGCGGCCTCAGCACGTTGGATGCCCCCGCCTTCTCCATCGCGGCCTCGCCGGGCCAGCCCTCCCAGACGGCCACGCTGACCCAGACGCTGCCGGCGGGGACGACGGGCGTCATCACCCTCGACGTCTCGAGCACATGGTCGAACGGCGCATCGGAGACGGGCAGCGGGACCTTCGACCTCTCGATGATCGGCTGCGCCGCGCCCGTGCAGTCGATCGCGGGCCACATCTACCTGTGTCACGGCGGCAACCCGACGACCGACGAGGAGACCGGCGGAATGCTCGGCGCGGACGGTACCGGTCTCTCCACCGTGCCTCCGACACTGAACCCGCTGGCACCGGCCGACGTGATCGCCGGGTCCTACTCCATGACGGCCTCCAGTCCACCGGGCTTTCAACTCGTCGCCTGTGGAGGGTCCTCGTCGCCCAACGCAGCGGGCACCTCGGCGACGGAGTCGGTGGACGTGCCGAGTGGCGGCGCAGGAGTGGGGGTCTTCTACGCCGCTCCCTCCTCGCCCCCTGCCTCGGTCCCGGCGGGCACCGCGACCAATTCGGTCACGCCGGCAACAGCCGGCGGATCGGTCACGCCGACCATCACCGCGACGGACCCGGGCACGCCGACCACCGCGACCGGGTCGCTGACGCCGGCCACGCCGACGGGCTCATCGGATTGGACCGCCTCGGGCAAGCCGTCCATCTCGCTCGAGAAGACGGCCAGCATCAAGTCGTATTCGGCCCCGGGCACCCTCGTGACCTACTCCTACAAGGTGACCAACACGGGCAACGTCACGCTGGACCCGGTGACGGTGACCGACCCCATGGTGGGTC